>MTEU01002536.1_pt2 | contig 27513 bp, 29 predicted proteins | sample 1042701 | NCBI WGS metagenome assembly MTEU01 (sample SAMN06185813, study PRJNA358809) | soil metagenome | isolation source: naturally attenuated soil | place: India | collected 2015-05-23
AGACCAGGTTTTCCTGTAAGCGGTAACCAGCCAGTGCCACAAGAACGCCTGAGTCATAAGCGCCAATCAGGCGATAGCCTTCAACACGCATACGCTCGATCCGGCTGACGAAGTCGGCTTCGCTCGTCAGATGAGGGCGCAATTGCTGCATTACCGGGAATGCGCTGCACAGGTCATGGGTACTGTCCAGGGGACGCAGGGCCGTGTCGGCCAGGTCGAGCACGCTGGGTATGAAGTTGTGCAAAGGGAATGTCATGGGAGGCGCCCTCATGAGTAGGTGATGGCGCTATATTGGACTACCATTGACCCACTTGATTGAGCCAAGAAATGGGATATGAACTAGGCCATGATGACCTCCACCAAGCCGCCTTTTGCTCCCTTGGAAGAGCAGTCCGCCTTGCCCCTGTATCGTCAACTGTACGACCGCGTGCTGGCCGCCGTTGCCGCTGGCACGTTGTCCCCCGGTGACCGCTTGCCGTCGGCGCGCGCCATGGCTAAGGAGCTGGGGGTGGCCCGTGGCACCGTCGAACTGGCCTATTCGCTGCTGGCCAGCGAGGGGTACCTCCTGGCGCTCGGGCAGAAAGGCACCGTAATCAATCCTGAACTGCAGAAGCCCGTGTCGGCGGCCACCGCATTACCAGTCAGCAGCCAAGTGATCGAAGACGCACCTGATTCGCTCTGGCGTCCACCGCAGCTGTTGCCGTTCCAGATGGGGGTACCGGCGCTGGATGCATTTCCGCGCAAGATATGGGCGCGTCTCGGTGCTCGGTACCTACGCGGGATGCGTCTGGGAGATCTGGACTATCCGGCACCCCACGGCCTGGCAGCGTTGCGCAGCGCCATTGCCTCGTATGTGCAGGTGTCCCGAGGTATCGATTGCGGTGCCCATCAAGTGTTTATCACCAGCGGTTGGCGCAATAGCCTGTCGTTAGTCGCACATACCTTGTTGCAGCCAGGCGAGTGCGCCTGGGTGGAAGACCCGGGCTATCCTACTACGCGCCAGGTGCTTCGCCAGTTCGGCCTGGAGCTGGAAGCGGTGCCGGTTGATGCCGAAGGCATGAACGTAGAACACGCCATCGCGGGTTCTCGGGCTGCTCAGGTCGTCATGGTGACACCAGGGCATCAGAGCCCGCTGTCGATGGCACTGTCGCTGCCACGCCGACAACTGCTACTCGATTGGGCTGCCCGCACCGGTGGCTGGATTGTCGAGGACGATTACGACGGCGAGTACCGCTACGTCAGCCGTCCACTTCCAGCGCTGGCCAGCTTGGATCGCCATGGGCGCGTGCTGTATGCCGGCACCTTCAGCAAGGTGCTGTTTCCCGGTATTCGTCTGGCTTATCTGGTGGTGCCACAGGCGCAGGTGGCAGCGTTCGAGCGCGTCGGCCGGGCCTTGTTTGCTGCCGGGTCACCGTCAATTACCCAGGCTTTGGTGGCGGAGTTCGTTGCCGAGGGACACTTCGCTCGGCATATCCAACGCATGCGCCGCCTCTACAACGAGCGACGGGCATTGACCATCGAAGCACTGGAGCGGAGTTTACCGAAGGGTATGCAGGTGGAACGCTCGCCAGGCGGCATGCACCTGGTACTGCGTTTGCCGGAGGACGTAAGTGACACCGCCCTGGCCGAGCAGGTGCTGGCAAGGGGCATGTCGATACAAGCATTGTCGCGCTGGGCTGCCTCATCGCAGCGTCAGTCAGGTCTGCTCCTGAGTTTTACCAACTGCGCCACGACTGCTCCAGGCGAGCAGCTTGGCGCGTTGATCAGCAAGTTACTCAGTTGAGGTTGGCCTTGTTCAGGCCGAACAGTTCATCGGACGAGCCCGGGATCGCCTGGAAAGCCACATTGAGGCGATTCCAGCCATTGATGGCGACGATCAGGAACGACAAATCCGACAGCTCCTGCTCGGAAAACTGCTCACGCGCACTCGCATACAGGCTGTTGGAGATACCATGAGGCGGCAGTTGGGTCAGGGCTTCAGTCCACTCCAGCGCCGCCCGCTCTGCTGGCGAAAACAGCTGTGACTCACGCCAGACGGCCACGTGGTGAAGACGCAGCTCGCGCTCGCCATGGATCTTGGCCTCTTTCACATGCATATCCACGCAGAACGAACAGCCGTTGAGCTGCGAAGCGCGCAACATGATCAGGTGGGCGAGATCGGCCAGTAGCGGCTTCTTGCTCAGTTGCAGGGTGAGCTCCACCAGTTTGTTGGACGCTTGGGGAGACAGTTTGAAGTAATCAAGGCGGTTGTTCATGGGTAGTTGCTCGTAGTGGGTGGATGGTTGATGGAGCCCACTGTAGCAACGCTTGGAATAGCCCCACAGGGCCAAGATAGTAGCTTCGAACTAGGCCATATCTGTATCGAAGTGCGCCATGATCACCTATCGAGCGATAGGGTCGAAGGGGCGCAATAGGCCGTTTATTGGCCTCCGCGAATGGCCGCAATGGGTCGTTAGCTGCCGGTCGGGGATGACCGCTGTCGACCAATGCGGACACTGATCCAAAGCTCTGTAGTCAGTGCAGGCCCATCGCCGGCAAGCCAGCTCCCACAGGAATATCAACAATCTCCAGGCATGCGATGTACTTGTGGGAGCCGTGCTTGCCAATGACGCTTCATGAGAAAACCCCGCCAGTTGGCGGGGTTTCGATCCGACGGTGCGATTATGCAACGCGCGTATCACGCGGCCCGGCGTGCAACCGGCGCTTGCGCACCAACAGATGCGCCGCCGAAACCACCGCCAGGCTGACCAGGCTGGCAAGCAATTGCGTGCGCAGCCCTTCCTGGAACGCCATGGCCACCAGCACCCCGACGATGGCGGCGATAACCGCGTAGGACAGACCGGGGAACAGCCACATGCGCAGCGTCAGGCGCTGTGGCGCTTCGCGCTCCAGTTGACGGCGCAGCCGCACTTGAGCGACCGCGATGGCCAGGTAGACAAACAACATGATGGCGCCCGAGGCGTTCACCAGGAAAAGGAAAACACCTTGCGGTGACGCGATCGCTGCGGCGATGGCAATGTAGCCAATCACACTGCTCAGCAATACCGCCAAGCGCGGTACCCGGTGCCCGGTCAGTTGCGACAATGCAGCCGGCGCATCGCCACGCTCGCTGAGGCCGAACAGAATGCGCGAAGACACATACAACCCGGAGTTCAGCGCCGACAGCACGGCAACCAAAACCACGGCCTCCATGATCAGCGTCGCACCTGGTACATGCATGACTTCCATGGCGGTGACGAAAGGTGAATGCCCTGCCTCGATACTGCCCCAGGGCACGATACAGACGATCAGCAGAATAGAGACGACGTAGAACCGATCACCCGAAAGATCACCGAGCGGGTCATCGCTGCGACACTCTTGGAAGGGTCATCCGATTCGGCTGCAGCGATGGTAGCGATTTCTGCGCCGCCCACCGCGAAGATCACTGTTGGCACGCCGGCGAGCACGGCGCTGATGCCGTAAGGCATGAAGCCGCGGTCGTTGACCAGGTTGTCCAGCAAGGCGCCGGTGCTAGGCGCCCACCCGAACAGATAGGCACAACCCAGGCCAATGAACACGATGATGGCGAACACCTTGAGTGATGCGAACCAGTACTCGAACTCGCCATAGGACTTCACCGACAGACAATTGATGGCGGTCATGATTGCCAGCAGGCTCAGGCCGATGGCCCAGGCGGGCAACGGTTCAATATGTCGGCTCCAACCACCGCCTCCACCGCCACGACAATGACCCAGAAGTACCAGTACAACCAGCCACTGGTGAAACCGACCCAATTGCCCAGCCCCAGTCGCGCGTACTCGGTAAACGATCCAACGCCCGGTATCGCCACCGCCATTTCACCGAGCATGCGCATGACCAGCATCACCACGATGCCGGCGGCAAGATAACTGAGAAACGCTGCGGGGCCGATCGCGCCAATGGTTGCACTGCTGCCAACGAACAGGCCGGCACCAATGATGCCGCCCAGCGAAATCATGGTGATGTGCCGCTGGCGCAAGGCCCCACTCAGCCGGCGTTCACGCGGTTCATCCAGCTTCAGCGAATTGCTCATGGGTGCACCTCCTGATCCTGCGTGTTGCCGTACAAGCTAGCCTCGCCGAACGAGACATCGGGTGATGAAATGTGATGCGACGCCGGATATTCTGGGCGCCTGCCGTGGCCCCCTGGAGCCGGAAGCAATGCAAGCGGGCTGCGCGCCAGGCTGTGGAACGGCTGATCTGTCATGGCGAATTCCTACCGTAGGGGTTCGTATTATTGTAATGCATGACAAGCAGTACAATTCGAAGCTATCAACCCATATATGTCTTGTCAATATCGTTTGTCATGGGTAAGAATACAGGACAAGCCCAGCTATTATCCTGCTACGCGCAGGATAAGCACAAGGAAAAATCAGGCCATGAGCCCATTCAAAGAGCTACTTGCTGCCCTAAAGACGGATACCCTGCTGCAGCGCGACAGCGCCGAAACACTCTACGCGCAACTGGCCTCCTCCCTTGCCGAAGCCATTCGCAGTGGCGCCCTGCGTCCGGGCGAACGTCTTCCACCCCATCGCGAGCTGGCCGGCGAACTGGGCATCAACATCACCACCGTGACCCGCGCCATGGCCGTGCTGCAGGAGCAAGGCCTGGTCGAGAGTCGCCCAGGCCGGGGCACCCAGGTCGCGGTGCCGCGCCAGGTACAGGTGCAGTTCCAGTCGGCGCCAAGCGATGCCCCCGGCATGATCGACCTCAGCGTCAACCGCCCCGCTACCGATGCCTACACCCAGGCTCTGGCCACCCTCCTGCCGCGTCTGGCCAGCGACCCGCGCTTTACCGGGATGAAGGAGTATCACCCATCCGAAGGCATGCCCTGGGCGCGGGAAGCCGCGGCGACCTGGTTGCGTTCACTGGATGTACCCGCTCAAGCCAGCAATGTGGTGATCACCGAGGGGGCCCAGCACGGCATCGCCTGCATCCTGCGCGCCATGACAGTGGCAGGTGACACCGTGTTGGCCGACAGCATTACCTATCAGGGCATCAACGCCCTGTGCCGGTCATTGGGGCTGAACCTGGTTGGCGTAGAGGGGGATGAGCGGGGCATGAACCCTCAAGCCCTGGGCGAGGCTATCGCGACCTACGCGCCACGGGTGCTGTTCCTCGTGCCGTCGATCCACAACCCGACCGCCATCACCCTCGACGCGCAACGTCGCGCGGACCTTCTTGAAGTACTTGCACCACACGACGACCTCTGGTTGATCGAGGACGATGTCTATCGCCCGTTGCTCGAGCACAGGGACGAGACATTCATGTTGCGCCGCCCTGCGCGAACGTTCTATGTCACCGCCCTCTCCAAATGCATCGCACCGGGCCTGCGCATCGGCTTCGTCGTCGCGCCGCCCGAACAGCTGCAGAACATCGCCACCACCTTGCGCATCGACTGCTGGAGCATTTCGCCGCTTAACGCGCTGATCGCGACACGCTTGATCGAGGATCGCGTCAGCGAGGCACTGATTGCCCATCAGCGCGAGGAGTTGCGCGAACGCCAGGCCTTGCTCGCAGAGCACCTCAAGGGCCTGCACTACCAGGCCAGCGATGTTGGCACACATGCCTGGCTGCAGCTGCCTGAACCTTGGAGCGCGTCACGATTCGCCCGCCTTTGCCGGGAGCATGGCGTCGGGCTACTGCCCGGCGGGGCGTTCAGCTTGCGCCATGACCAGTCGCCCAATGCGGTGCGCATCAACCTTTCCGCGGCCAAGTCTCGCGCGCAGCTCGTCCAGGCCCTGGATGTCATTGCCCGTTTCGCGCAGCAAGGCCATTTGCATATGTTCGACAGGGTCTGAAGCCTAGATGAAGATGCCAGAGCGTTGTGAAGTCGCTGTAATCGGTGCCGGTGCGGTCGGCGTTGCCACTGCCTTGTGGCTGCGCCGCCAGGGTTACCATGTGGTGTTGCTGGAGCGCGATGCGGTCGCTGCAGGTGCCTCCTATGGCAATGCGGGCACATTTGCGCCCTATGGCTGCATGCCTATCGCACAACCTGGCCTGCTGCGCGACATACCACGCCTGCTCTTCTCGGCGGACTCGCCGTTTGTGGTGCGGTGGTCTCGCTTGCCGCGTTTGATGCCCTGGCTTGCCCGCTTCCTGAATCAGTGCCGGCCTCATCATTTCCAGCGCAACGCGACGGCCCTTGCACAATTGCTGCAACACACCTACGAGGGGTATGCACCACTGCTGGATGAGGCGCCTTTAGCCGAAAAGCACTTGCGCCATAAAGGCTGCATCTATGCCTACTCCAGCCTGGACAGCCTGCGTGGCGCCGAAGGCGGTTATGCGCTGCGTGACCGCTTCGGCATCCCTCAACAGCGCTTGAGTCGCGACGAACTCGAAGCACTTGAGCCCGCACTTGCCGGCAAGACGGTAGGCGGCATCCTCTTCCCCAAATCTTCCCATCTGGATGATCCAAAGCGCTTCTTCGAGGACTTGGCAGCGCCACTGCTGCTCGATGGCACCCTGTGTTTCAGCACCGTGCAGCGCCTTGTTCGACGCAGCAATGCACTGCAACTGGACTGTGCCAATGGTCACAGCCTGCTCGCCGAACGCGTGGTGCTGTGCGGCGGAGCCTGGTCTGCCGCCCTCGCGCAGCAACTGGGCGATCGCATCCCGCTGGATACCGAGCGTGGCTACCATATCGAGTTCGACCTGGAGGATACCTTGCTCGAACGCCCCTGCTGCCCGGTCGAAAGCGCCTTCTACATGACCCCCATGGCGGGTCGCCTGCGCGTGGCCGGCACCGTGGAGCTGGGTTCGATCAATGACCCAGCCAACCCCAGGCGCTACGAGTACCTGGAGCAACGGGTACGGCGCGTGCTTGGCCTTCGCCAGCCAGTGGCGAGGCGCTGGCTGGGCTTTCGCCCGTCGCTGCCGGACTCGCTACCGGTCATTGGCGTCTCGCCGAACGAACCGCGCCTGATTCACGCCTTTGGTCATCAGCACCTTGGCTTGACACTGGCGGGAGTAACAGGGCAACTGGTAAGCCAACTCATCGAAGGAACAGCGCCTGCATGGCTAGACGCGTTTTCCTCACGCCGTTTCTGACCCAAGGAGATTGACCCATGACCATTCAACGCAAACAGATCGACCCGCGCATGAGCCAGATCGTGATCCACCGCGACACCGTCTATCTTGCCGGCCAGGTCGGCGAGACCGGCCAGACGGTGGCGGAACAGACCCGAGAAGCCCTGGCGCGGGTCGATGCACTGCTCGATGAGGCCGGCACCACTCGCCAGCACCTGCTTCAGGCCATTATCTGGTTGGCCGACATGGCAGACTTTGACGAGATGAATAACGTATGGGATGCCTGGGTACCCAGCGGCCATGCACCGGCGCGAGCCTGCGGCGAGGCGAAGCTGGCAGATCCGCAGCTGCTGGTGGAAGTGATCATTACCGCTGCCATTCCCCAGTAGTGTCACGTGGCGCCGGGCTTGTGACGAGCCCGGATGGCCACCGAAAGGCTCAAATTTCGGAAAAGCTCTGTTGCCAGTGCAGGCCTCATCGCCGGCAAGCCAGCGCCCACAGGAATATGACCAGCCTTCAGGCATGCGCTGTACCTGTGGGAGCCGCGCTTGCCGGCGATGGGTCGATAGCAGATTGAAAGCCCTCCGCAAGGATGCCTAGGAACGAATGCCATGGATCGCCTTCCGACACTGCTCACCGATCGCCTTGTCCTCACGCCACTCCAGTTGAAGGATGCCCCCTTCATTCAGAAGTTGTTTCCGCAATGGGAGGTAGTGCGCTATCTGGATCGTCGTGTTCCATGGCCATATCCAGAAGATGGTGCGCTGGTTTATGTACGCGATGTCGCCCTGCCAGCCATGGCAGCGTGTCGTGAATGGCATTGGATGATCCGCAGGCGCGATGATGCCGAGTGCGTCCTTGGCAGCATCAGTTTGTTTGAGCAGCCGGGTAACAACAGAGGCTTCTGGCTTGCACCGCAGTGGTGGGGAAAAGGCTATATGCGCGAAGCATGCCGGGTCATCAACGCGTATTGGTTCGAGACATTGTCACGGCCGGTCATGCAGGTTCCCAAAGCGGTTGCCAACCACACTTCACGCAGGGTCTCGGAGCATGAGGGTATGCGTATGGTCGGCGTACGAGAAGGTGATTTTGTCTGCGGGCCGATGTGCGTCGAAATATGGGAGATCACACGAGCTGAATGGTTTGCCAAGGTCGATCGTTAGCCATTGGTTCTTTTGGCCCGACGGGCATTGAACCAAGCCATTGCAAACAGGCCTGAAGGTGCCATAGGCTGCCTTCTCATGAATCGGCCACCGACACTGGATAAACGATGAGCGAACTACAAGGATGCGGAGAGTTTTCAGGCTTGGCCTGCCGCCCGGTCGGGCCCGCTGACGCAGAAATGATCTGCTCGCATCGCCAGGAGATGTTTCTTGAGGCAGGTGGCGATCCTGAAAAACTGCAAGTCATGACTCAGCACTTTCGGCCATGGTTGGAGGAGCGGCTTGCTGACGGTCGGTACTACGGTTTCAAGCTCCTGGATGGCGACCAAGCGATCGCAGCCATTGGCCTGATGAGTATTGATTGGCCTCCCCATCCATCGCACCCGACCCTGGACAAGCGTGGGTACGTGCTGAATGTGTTCGTCCAGCCGGCCTACCGCCGCCGTGGCCTGGCTTCAGCCTTGATGCAGGCAGCCGACGCCGAGTTCGCCCGCCGAGGCATCACCTTCGCTGTCCTGCACGCCACCGAGACGGGTAAACCTGTCTACGAGCAAACCGGTTGGATTGGAACCTCGGAAATGGCCAAATCCATTAGTTGATAGTGACCGCTTTCGCCTGAAAGCGGACATTGAAAAGAAGAAAGAACAAACCAGGCAGACTACTACCCACGCTAGTCTGCAACCGGCTCATACAAGCTCACCGCCTTGGCATCCACCGCCCTGGGCGGTAACCCTTCGCGGTAGAACGCATCGGCGATGCGCTGCTGCTCAGCCAGGTTCTCCGGCTTCACCGGCTGCACGTCGTAGCTGCGCCGGCGTCCACCGGCCCGAGGAAGCGGAACTCAACATCCTTCTCGCTCAAGCCGACCTGATCCAGTGCCTTGAGGGCCAGATGATGGCCGATCGACCCGCGACCGGTGGCGATGCGCTTGCCTTTGAGCTCGGCCGCGCTGTGCAGCTGCGCATCAGGACGCACCAGCAGCGCCGATTATGCCGGCATCGATCGCCCCGGCATTGAGCGCCTCGGCCAGCGGCGCGGCAGCGGGGAACTCGACCCAGTGGATGTCGTAAGGCAGGTCGCGCAAGGCGCCTGCGGCTTCCAGCTGGGCGCGCATGTTGCCCTTCTGGTCGACGATGCGCAGGGTCAGGCGCTCAGCGGCGCCGGCCTGGCTGGCCAGCAGCAGGGCCGCGGCCAGGGTCAGCAGCTTCGATCGGATGGACATGGCGTTGCTCGGTGTTTGGGCAGGCAGCCTCATGCTACCCGTGCCAGGCGACTCCAGCGAGAACCATCAGATAAATTAAATTGATTTTAGGAATAACCTAATATGCGTTTTCATCTATCAAATCCGAACCGTTAGCATTACCCGTCAGGCAGATATGGACGCCTTCGTCGCGGTCATTCGTTGCCAGTCCACCAACCTCGCCGCCGAGGCCTTGCAACTGACGCAACCGGCGATTACCCGTCGGGTGCAGAACTTCGAGGAAGACCTCGGCGCCACCCTGCTCGACCGCAACACCAAGCCGCTCAAGCCCACCCCCATGGGCCTGCGGGTTTACGAGCAGTGCAAGGCGATCCTGCGCGAGATCGACTCGCTGCGCGAACTGGTGGCCAACGATGGCGCCCCTTCTGGCACCCTGCGCCTGGGTGTGCCGCAGACCTTGGGTGACGTGGTACTGCTAGATGCGCTGGCGCAGATTCGCGAGGCCTACCCGCAATTGCGCACCCAGGTCAGCAGCGGTTGGGGCAGCAGCCTCATTGCGCGCATGGAAAACGCCGAACTGGACGCAGCCGCCGCGCTGTTCCCACCGGGCAAGATCTTCCCGGAAGGCATCGCCAGCCGTTCGATCGCACGCATGTCGCTGAAAGTGGTAGCTGCCAAGGGCAGCGTCACCAAGCGCAGCTACAAGCTCAAGGACTGCTACACCCGTGGCTGGGTGCTCAACCCCGATGGCTGTGGTTTCCGCGCCGGCCTGCAGCGAGCGCTGAGCGAACAGGGCCTGAGCCTGTCGATCAACCTGGAAACCCCTTCTGAATCATGGAAAGCCGGCCGACGATGTCGGCCGGCAACCGGTATCAACCTCGCAACATATGGACCATCACGCCGGCCAGGGCGCAGCTGAACAGTACCTGGATCACGCCACGCTTGAAGCGGAACAGCGCCACGGCAGCCGCAATGGCGATCAACGCGGAAGGCCAGTCGAACGCCCCACTGAAACCCTTTGGCCAGAGCACGTGGTAGCCGAAGAACATGGCGAGGTTCAGGATCACCCCCACGACTGCGGCCGTGATACCCGTCAGTGGTGCGGTGAACTTCATCTCGTTGTGGGTCGATTCCACCAACGGGCCACCGGCGAGGATGAACAGGAACGACGGCAGGAAGGTGAACCAGGTGACGAGGCTCGCCGCGACTGCACCAGCCAGGAACGGGTGTTGCTCACCGAACATCGGATGAACGTAGCCACCGACGAAGCCGACGAAGGCCACCACCATGATTAATGGACCTGGCGTGGTTTCTCCCAAGGCAAGGCCATCGATCATCTGGGTGGGTGACAGCCAGCCGTAATGGCCGACAGCGCCCTGATACACATAGGGCAGGACGGCGTAAGCGCCACCGAAGGTCAAAAGTGCGGCCTTGGTGAAGAACCAGCCCATTTGCGTCAGGGTGCCGGCCCAGCCAAACGCCAGCGTCAGCAGCCCCATGGGCAAGGTCCACAGTAGTGCGCCGATCACCACCAGGCGCAGCAAATGCCCCACCCGAAAACGCGCGTGCTCAGGCGCGGGGGTGTCGTCATCGATCAGGGCCGGGCCGTAGCTGTTCCTGGCAGCCCCATGACCGCCACCGATCACGAATTTGCCCGGCGCGAAGCGACCGCCCACATAGCCTGCGATGCCGGCAACCAGCACGATCAACGGGAACGGTACATCGAGGGCGAAGATGGCCACGAACGACGCTGCGGCCATGGCCCACAGCCAGCCGTTCTTCAGCGCGCGCGAGCCGATCCGGTGCGCCGCGTGGACGACGATGGCCGTGACTGCAGGCTTGATGCCGTAGAAAATCCCCGCCACCACAGGGACCTCGCCAAAGGCAATGTAAACCCAGGACAAGCCAATCAGGATGAACAGCGAGGGCAATACGAACAACACGCCGGCAATCACGCCCCCCCAGGAGCGGTGCATGAGCCAGCCGATGTAGGTGGCCAGCTGCTGTGCCTCGGGGCCTGGCAACAACATGCAGTAGTTCAGCGCGTGCAGGAACCGCTTCTCGCTGATCCAGCGCCGACGCTCGACCAATTCCTGGTGCATGATCGAGATCTGCCCGGCGGGCCCACCAAAACTGATGAAGCCCAGCTTGAGCCAGAACAGGAATGCTTCGAATAGTCCGATCGGCCGCTGAACCGCTTGCGATGGTGGCTGTTCGCCCACTGCGGAGGTGCTATCAACCATTTGGGGTTTCCTCACTTGCGAAAGCCGTCAGCAGGCCATCGAAGATGCCCCCGGCGACCGTTGTCAGTTGATCGTCATCGCCAATGCTTTGCCTCAAGCCCGCGAGGACACGTTCGATGCCTGGCGCTTCCGAGGGCTGGTTGCCTCCCACATCCAGGTAGTGAATGACTGCGGCCAAGCGTGCCAGGCCCGGCTGCTGTATGGCAAAGCTCTCGATGAGGGTCTCGAAGGACACCCGCTGGCCGACATGGCTGAACCTGGCCCCGTCAAAATCGAAGCCCAGCGCATCGTCCGGGCAGTCTTCAGGCCTGTCCAGCCAGATGAATCGAGCGTCGGCATCGATGAAGCGACGAATCAACCAGGCACATGCCAACCGATCCACCCATGGGCGCTTGCGGGTGGCCCAAAGGCGACCCTGGTAATCGTTGCGTTCCAGTCGGGTGATCGCCTCGTCGTGGGCACTCGGCTCATCGCAAGACAGTGCGCGGCCAATCGCGGCCTCGAGCTCTTGCAGCGCCGCATCGGCTTGCGCCTTGGGCTCGCCCGGGAAAAAATCGGTTGACGCCAACTGGCTGAAGGCCTTTCTGAGCTTGCGCACCTGCCGTGCGGTCTGCAGCGCATTCTCTGGCGCCAACTCGGCCCTGCAGCCTGCAATTTCTTCCATCAGCCTGGCGTACTCGTCGCTCCTGTCGAACAGGCTGCTGAAGCGCTCTTCACGCTCAGGCAGCGACAGGAGAAATGCCGTGCCGTTTATAGCCAGCACGTCTCGCTCGACTGCTGCGAAAACCTCGCGGCCTGCACAGTGTTCGGGCAGCAGGTAAACACCATCCCTCAGCACTGCGGCTCCTGAGGCCTTCAGGCTTCTCCAGGCACGCATGCGCTCGGTGGCATTGGCCGTCGGCAACCCGAGGATCAGTAGCGACCAATCGATCATGTAGATTACTCAACATAATATGTTTGTATCTCTACAATAAACCGAAGCTTCGGAAAATCAACAGTTTCTACCGAGGCGAGGATGGGCTTGCTCCAATTCCGGCCAAAAACTGCAGCTGGGTGCATGCCACGCCTTTTTTTGAGGCACGCCTGCGGGCCGCTCCAGTGCTCTGCGCGCGGCTCAATCGTTGTATGCGGCAATAAACCCCTAACGTTTCAATGTCTTAGCGCCCCATGGTTGCCATCCCGGAACTACGCCGGGCTTTCGGCACCTTCATTGCAACGGCTTCTGCGTGCACAACGCACCAGCAATTGATCGGATTCGAGGCTCGCCACAGACACAGCACCCACCTACCCGCAAGGCCGCACCCTGAAACACGTAGATGAACCGCAATGAAGCTGCCGGCAACGGTGGCAAGGAGTGGGTATGTCCCGGGCATTTTTCAATGAAATGTACGAAACGAACGGCAGTTGCCGCCCGCATTACCAGGAGTTCGCCCGTTGGTTGGCAAACACCCCGCTGGAGCTGCTGGAGCAACGGCGACGCGAAGCAGACCTGCTGTTTCACCGCGCCGGTATCACCTTCACCCTGTACGGTGACAAACAGGACACCGAGCGCCTGATCCCCTTTGACATCATCCCGCGCAGCATTCGTGCCAGTGAATGGCGCATGGTCGAGCGCGGCTGCATCCAGCGGGTGCACGCCCTGAACCTGTTCCTGCAGGACATCTACCACGACCAGCGCATCCTCAAGGCCGGCATCATCCCGCCGGAGCAGGTGCTGGCCAATGAAGGCTACCAGATCGCCATGCAGGGCCTGGGGCTGCACCGTGGGCTCTATGCCCACATCGCTGGGGTCGATCTGGTCCGCGACGGTGACGGCAGCTACTTCGTGCTGGAGGACAACCTGCGCACCCCCAGCGGGGTCAGCTACATGCTCGAAGACCGCAAGATGATGATGCGGCTGTTCCCCGAGCTGTTTGCCGCACAGCGGATCGCCCCGATCGACCACTACCCCAACCTGCTGCTGGACACGCTCAAGAGCGCCAGCCCACTGGACAACCCCACCGCCGTGCTGCTCACCCCTGGTCGCTTCAACAGTGCCTATTTCGAGCATGCCTTCCTGGCTCGGGAAATGGGTATCGAACTGGTGGAGGGCGCGGACCTGTTCATCCGCGACGAGCATGTCTACATGCGCACCACCGCCGGTCCACAACAGGTGGATGTGATCTATCGGCGCCTGGACGACGACTACCTCGACCCGCTGTCGTTCAACCCTGACTCGATGCTGGGCGTGCCGGGGCTGATCTCGGTGTACCGCGCCGGCAACGTGGTGCTGGCCAACGCGGTAGGCACCGGGGTGGCGGACGACAAGTCGATCTACCCCTTTGTCGACGACATGATCCGCTTCTATCTGGGCGAAGAGCCAGTGCTGAACAACGTCCCGACCTGGCAGTGCCGCAAGCCTGCAGAGCTTTCCCATGTCCTGGCCCACCTGCCCGAGCTGGTGGTCAAGGAAACCCAGGGCTCCGGTGGCTACGGCATGTTGGTCGGGCCAGCGGCCACCAGTGCGCAGATCGAGGACTTCCGCGCCCGCATCAAGGCCCGTCCGCACGCCTACATCGCCCAACCCACCCTGTGCCTTTCCACATGCCCGACCTTCGTCGACAACGGCATCGCCCCGCGCCACATCGACCTGCGCCCGTTCGTGCTGTCCGGCAGTGAAACGCGGCTGGTGCCAGGCGGCCTGACCCGGGTGGCCCTTCAGGAAGGCTCGCTGGTGGTCAACTCGTCGCAGGGCGGCGGTACCAAGGACACCTGGGTGGTGGAGGACTGAACCATGCTTTCGAGAACTGCTTCCGACCTGTACTGGATGTCGCGCTACCTGGAGCGCGCAGAAAACCTTGCGCGCATGCTCGAGGTGAGTTATTCGCTATCGCTGATGCCCCAGGCCGGCCGCAGTGACGGCCATGCCGAGCTGGCCATGTCACTGCTGGCATCCGGAACGCTGGACGACTACCGCCGCCGGCACACCGAACTCGACACCGAGCGCATGCTGCACTTCTTCGCCCTCGACGCGACCAACCCCGGCAGCATCTATTGCTGCCTGCAGGCGGCCAGGACCAATGCCCACGCAGTGCGTGGCCGCATCACCGCCGACATGTGGGAGAACATCAACGCTACCTGGATCGAAATGCGCAACATTGCCAGCAATGGCCTCGGCCGTTATGGCATCAGCCAGTTCTGCGACTGGGTCAAGGAACGCTCGCATCTGTTCCGCGGTGCGACCTCAGGCACCATCATGCGTAACGACGCGTACAGTTTCATCCGCCTGGGGACCTTCCTGGAGCGAGCCGACAACACCCTGCGCCTGCTCGATGCACGCTATGAAATGTTCGGTGAGGCCTCCGAGGAGGTCAGCGATGACTCCGCCCGTGGCTATTACCAATGGAGCGCGTTGCTGCGCGCGCTGACCTCCTACGAAGCCTTCAACGAACTCTATCGCGCCGCGCCCAGTGCACGGCCGGTATCGGAGCTGCTGTTGTTGCGGGTCGACGTGCCCCGCTCGCTGCATGCCTGTATCGAGGAACTGGACCAGATCCTTGCCAGCCTGCCCGGCAGCACCGGGCGCGCCGCCCAACGCATGGCCGCCGAACTCAACGCTCGCCTGCGCTACACCGCGATCGACGAAATTCTCGAAGCGGGGTTGCACCCGTGGTTGAGCGACTTCATCGGGCGCATCAATCAACTGGGCCAGGCGGTCCATCACTCCTATCTGGAGGTCGTATGAAACTGTCCATTCGCCACGACACTACCTACAGCTATGCCAGCGATGTGTGCAACAGCATCCAGTTCCTGCGCCTTACACCACGCAGCAGCGAGCGCCAGCGCATCAATGAATGGCAACTGGACCTGCCCTGCAAGGTCAAGGCCCAGATCGACCCCTATGGCAACATCCTGCATGTACTGACCCTGGACAAACCCCATGGCCACCTGGCGCTGACCGCCAGCGGCCAGGTGGAGATCGACCCGGAGCGCGAGCAGGAGGCCGGCGAACATTCCCCCCTGCCATTCCTGCGCGGCAGCCACCTGACCCAGGCCGATGACGCACTCAAGGCCTTCGCCAGCCGACATTGTGGCGAACACCGCGACCGGGCGGCACTGATCGGGCTGATGCAAGGCCTGGCCGAGCACATGCCGTACAGCCCCGGCGCCACATCGGTGGGCACCACTGCCATCGAAGCGTTCAACGGCGCGGCCGGGGTTTGCCAGGACCATACCCACGCGTTCCTTGCCTGCGCACGCAGCCTGGGTATTCCGGCACGCTATGTCTCCGGCTACCTGTGCACCGAAGACGAGCAGCACCTGGCCAGCCATGCCTGGGCCGAGGCCTGGGTCGATGACGCCTGGTACAGCTTCGACATCACCAACCGCCTTGTTCGGCCAGAGCGTCACCTGAAGCTGGCAGTGGGCCTGGACTACCTCGATGCCTGCCCGGTCAGGGGCGTGCGCCGCGGGGGTGGCGCCGAATCGATGCAGGCCAGCGTGCACGTGCACCGCCAGTGACAGGCGCAGTACCCGTTCATAAAAAAAGGGAAACAGCATGACCTATTGTGTCGCCATGCACTTGGCGGACGGGCTTGTCTTCATCAGCGACTCTCGCACCAATGCGGGCATCGACCAGATCGCCAGCTTTGCCAAGTTGTTCGTGTTCGGCGTGCCGGGGGAGCGCCTGATCGTGCTGCAGACCGCCGGCAACCTGGCGACCTCGCAATCGGTGGTGAACCTGCTCCAGCAACGCACACGGGGCCCCGGCCCCCACCTGCTGAACGTTGCCACGCTCTACGATGCAACGGTACTGGTCGCCGATACACTGCGTGAAGTGGTCAGCCGTGATCGCAGCAAGCTGTCGGCCGGAATCGACTTGAGCAGTTCGTTCATTGTCGGCGGCCAGATAGCCGGTGGCCCCATGGGCATATACAACGTCTATGCGCAGGGCAATTTCTTCCAGGCCACGCCGGACACCCCGTTCCTGCAACTGGGCGAGAGCAAGTATGGGCGGCCGATTCTCGATCGCAACCTTGGCTACCATATGCCACTCGACGAAGCGTTGCGCTGCGGTCTGATCTCGTTCGACTCGACCATTCGCAGCAACCTGTCGGTGGGCATGCCATTGGACCTGTTGGTGTATCAGAAGGACAGCCTGGAAATACCGAAACGCCAGCGCATCACCAGCGACGATGCCTATTACGAGCAGATACGCAGGCAGTGGAGCGACGGGCTGAGAAGGCTGTTGGCCGAACTGCCTGCGCCGCCCTACTGATTGGCAGGGTTCCTGTGGGCTGCGCTGTCGCGTAATGAACTCAATTCGAAAGCGACCGCTGCCACAGGGACCGTGATCCTACTTGAGGGGAATGGTCAGGCGATCGATCACTGCCCGAGTTTCTGGCCGCACCCCGCGCCACCAGGCGAAAGCCTCCGCCGCCTGCTCGACCAGCATGCCGACGCCATCGGCCAGGCGCGCCACACCCTGCGCCTGGGCCATGCGCAGGAACGGCGTCAGGCCTTTGCCATACGCCAGCTCGTAAGCAAGCCGCGTCTCGCCCAGCACGCCCTCGGGCAGTGGCGGCAGCTCGCCGGTTAGGCTCGCGGAGGTGGCGTTGACCACGATGTCGAAGGACTGTCCCTCCAGCTCCTCATAACGGCTGATGCGCAGCCTCGGATGATCCACTTCGTTGCGCAAGGTGAGCGCCTTGGACATGTCACGGTTGGCGAGTACCAGCTCGCTCGGCCCTGCCTGCAGGAACGGCAGCAGCGCACCACGCACCGCACCACCGGCGCCGAGCAACAGTACCCGTCGATTGCCCAGCGGTTCACCGAGGTTTTCCTCGATATCCCGCAACAAGCCAATGCCGTCGAAGTTCTCGGCAACGATACGGCCATCCTCGAACTTCAGTGCATTGGCCGCCCGCGCCAGCTGGGCGGCCTCGCTGCGCTGGTCAGCCAGCTCGAAGGCACGCAACTTGAACGGCGCGGTGATGTTCATGCCCAACCCGCCCTCATCGCGAAACTGCAGCACCTGGGCCTCGAAGCCCTCGAGTTCGCCCTCGATGGCGCCGTACTCCAGGCACTGGCCACTGGCCTGGGCGAACAGGCCATGAATCAACGGGGACTTGGTGTGGTTGATCGGTCGGCCGATCACTGCATAGCGGTCGCTCATCTGGCATCTCCGTGGGTGAACAGCACACCGTCTGCTTGCATGGCGGTGATTTCTTCAGGGCTGAAACCTAGGCCGGCGGCCACTTCGGCATTGTGCTGACCGAGGTCCGGGGCCACCTGGTGGATCGTGGTATCGCAGTCGGAAAAGCGGAACGGCAGGTTGGGCAGGCGCAAGGTACCGTAGCGCGGGTGCTGCTGCTCGATGACCATGTTGCGCGCCTGGATCTGCGGGTCGGCCACGACTTCGTCGATGCGCTGCACCTTGGCGCTGGGGATGTCGATGGCATCGAGCAATTGCAGGATATCGGCTACCCGGCGCGCACCGACCCAGTCACGCACCACGGCCAGGATCGCCTGCCGATGGGTGTTGCGACCATTGAGGCTGTGGTAGCGGTTGTCACTGCCGAACCCGGGCGGGCCACCATTGGCCTCGAGCATCGCGGCAAAGCGCTTCCAGGCGTCGTCTACCTGGGCGGCGATCACGAGGTCGCCATCGGCCGCGCGAAACACGCCGTACAGGGTGGAGGTGGGCATGTCATGGCCGGTCTGCTCGGGCAGGACGGTGCCGTCGGACAAGGTGTAGCACTGCACCGCGTATTCATGCATCGACACCAGCGTGTCGTACAGGGCCATGTCGATGTGCTGGCCACGACCACTGCTCACCCGGCCCAGTAGCGCCGCATTGATCGCCGCCACGGCATGAATGCCGGTGTACATGTCGCCCAGGGAAATGCGCAGCAACGGCGGCGCTTCGCCTGGCACGCCGACCATCTGCATGATCCCGCTCTTGGCCTCGGCAATCAGCCCGAAACCGGCGCGGTGGGCATCCGGCCCGGTATGGCCGTACGCGGAGATGGAGCAGTACACCAGTCGCGGGTTGCGCGCCGACAGCTCTGCATAGCCCAGGCCCAGTTTGTCCAGGGCGCCGGGGCGATAGTTTTCGACGAACACATCGGCCGAGTCGGTCAGGCGTTGCATGAACGCCTTGCCACGTGGGTCCTTCATGTTCACGCTGACGCCCTGCTTGCCCATGTTCAGCTGCAGGAAGTAACCACTCTGCTGTTCATCAAGGGTAAACACGTGCTGGCGGCCGGCATCGCCGCTGCCCGGCCGTTCGACCTTGATCACCTCGGCGCCTAGTGCTGCCAGGCAGCGGCCCACATAGGGCCCGGCCAGGAAGTGGCTATAGTCGATGACGCGGATACCCGCCAATGGCAATGCCTGGCTCATGCCTGCACCCTCCTCGGCACCATCAGCCGGTGCTCGCCACGCTGCACGACTTCGCCGTGCTGGTTGATCAGCTCCGACGGCAAGACCACGATGCCCCAGCCCGGTCGGCTGTTGCTCGGGCGCATCGCCCCCACGCGCATGCGCACGTGCAGCACATCATCGACCTTGATCGGCAGCACGAAGTCCCACGTCCAGCCCAGCGACATGCCCGGTACAAAGCGGTATTCGCACTGGGTCTTCAGGCCGTCGGCGATCGACAGGCCGAACAGACCATGGGCAACCAGGCAGCCGAAGTGGCTAGCGTTGGCATACGCCTCGTCGACATGCACCGGGGTATGGTCGCCGGTGAGCTCGGCGTAGGCCAGGATGCGTTCGCGCGTCACGGTATAGGTGGGGCTGATGCATTCATCGCCCTCACGGGCATCGTCCCAGTATTTTTCAACCACGCTCATGCCACCACCTCTGCACGTGGGTCGATGGCCAGAGCCTGGGCGACGCATTTCGCCGGCAATGCCTGAATGAACTCGACCGCCAGGCCGTCAGGCAGGCGCAGCCAGTTGCGGCCTTGGGGCATTTCGCTGACGCCGAAGCGCTGTGCGGCGGCCAGGGCAGCTTCGAGGTCCTCGCACATGATGCCCAGGTGTGCCATGCGCCCTTCCGGCCCGGCAAAGTCCGGCTGGTGTATGAACTGCAGGCCACCGAGGGTCCAGTACTGCGCAGGCTGCTCGACGTCGCCCTGTATTTCACGCATGGTCATGCCGCACACCTCGCTGAAGAAGCGGATGTGCCACTGGATGTCCCGCACCCAGAACGCAACGTGTTCAAGGTAGGCTTTTGGCTGGCTCATGGATTACTTCCCTTCTGCTGATCGGCCATGGCGCGCTCGATACCCTTGATGCAGGCAACCAGGGTCGCGTTGACCGGCGTAGCCACGCCATGGCGCTGGCCCCAGCGCACGACGGAGCCGTTGATGAAATCGATCTCGGTGACCGAGCCTTTTTCCAGGCTCTGCAGCATCGAGGTACGGAAGCTTGCCGGCAGGCCTTCAGCTGCCAGGCGCCACGCAGCGTCCGGGCTGGTGAGGTTCAGGCGGATGCCGGCACGCTCGGCGACGGCGATGGCCTCGCTCACCGCTGCCTTGGCGGTGCTTTCCAGCAGCGGCTCGCTGTACAGCTGGCCATAACTGAGCATGGTGATGCCGCTGAGCGCGCCTGTCGCGACGTTGACCAGCAGCTTGTCCCACATGGTGCCGAGAATGTTGTCGCTGACCGTGGTGGCGAGCCCGGCGCCATTGAAGACCTCGGCAATGGCCTGCACACGGGAGGTCCGTTGGCCATCGAGCTCGCCGATGAAGGTGTGCTTGCCTGCTACACCGGCACGAATCGAACCCGGCGCCAGCAGCACGCCACCGACATAGGTCTTGCCGGCCAGTACCCGCTCACGCCCCACGGCCTCGGCCAGGATGTCTTCGTGGCCAAGACCGTTCTGCAGTGACAGCACCAGCGTCTGCGGCCCGATCAGCGCCTTGGCACCGGCAATCGCCTCGCTGGTGTGGAACGACTTGACCAGCACCACTACCAGGTCCGCCACGCCCACGGTTGCCGCATCGCAAGCCGCCCTAACCCGGACCTGCCGCTCGCCGCGCTCGTCCTGTACCCGCAGCCCGCGCAGGTTCATCGCCTCGACATGTGCCTGGCCACGATTCAACAGCCAGGTTTCGTGCCCCGCCTCGCTCAAGGCCGCACCAATGGCGCAACCCAGGGCGCCGGCGCCCAGAATGCAGATTTTCAAATCGCGGACCTCCTGTGGTTTGCGACCACCTTATGCAGCGAGGCTTATTTCGGCTATACAATGAGATCAATAGACCTATTGAGTTCTGCAATAATGAGTACGCTCGATGCCTTGCCCGATCCCAAGCTGCTGCAGCTGTTCGATGTGCTTTACCAATGCCGTAGCGTGACCCGCAGCGCCGAACAGCTCGGCCAGAGCCAACCTACCGTGAGTATCTGGTTGGGGCGCTTGCGTGAAGAACTCAACGATCCGCTGTTCGTGCGTACCCCTGGGGGGATGGCCCCTACCCCGCGGGCAGACCAGTTGATCGGTCCATGCCGCGAGGTGCTGGAATCGCTGCGGCGCCTGACTACCTGGGAGCCGCAATTCGTTCCGGCCACAGCGCAACGGCGCTTTCGCCTGTGCGTCAGTGATGCCAGCCATATCACCCTGCTGCCCAGCATCCTCAACCACCTGCGTACGCATGCGCCGGGTATTCGCCTGGAGGCGGCGCGCATAGATGGCAATACCGAAAGCGCGCTGGAGTCGGGCGAGGCGGACCTGGCCATCGGCTTCGTGCCTTGGTTGGGTGCGGGGATGTATCAGCAAGTGTTGTTCGAACAGGACTGGGTCTGCTTGAGCGACACGCGACACCCTCGACTGGGCAAAGGCATGACCGTGGCGCGCTACGAGGCCGAGGGGCATGTACAAATCAGTGCCGGGACCGGGCAGAAGTTGCTCGAGGCTGGGCTGGCACGGGCCGGCATCGAACGCAGGATAATGCTGGAGCTGCCGGCGTTTCTGGGGTTAGGCATGATTGTCGGGTCGACCGACCTGGTGGCTACGCTGCCACGGCACATCGGGCAGACACTTGCCGACATGCATGGTCTGCAGGTGCACGATTGCCCGTTTGCAGTTGAGGGTTTCACGGTAAAGCAGCATTGGCACGCGCGCTACCAGCAAGACAGCGGGAATCGCTGGATGAGGGAGGTGGTTCGGGGCTTGTTTCAAGCAGGTGCCAGTTAGCTCACCAGACGAACCCCTCCCTCGCCGAGGTTCCTTCCCTGGAAGCTTCGGGGTGCGAGTCAGGCAGCAGGCTTGAGCACCACCTTCGTCCAGCCATCATCGCGCGCATCAAAATGCTTGTAGGCGTCGGGGCCTTCAGCAAGCGTCAAACGATGGGAAATTATCTGGGAAGGTTTGGCGCGCCCATGATGAATGAGCTGCGCCAGGCGGCGATTATAGGCCTTCACATTCGCCTGGCCTGTGCGGATGAACTGGCCCTTGAACCAGAACGCTCCGAAATCGAAAGCCATCTTGCCCTGCTTCGCCAGGTCGTTCTTCGCACCCGGGTCTTCTGGCACGAACACACCCACGACACCTATGCCACCGGTAGCCTTGGTTGAGGCAACCAGGTTGTTCATGGTGAGGTAGTTCGCTTCATGGCCATGCTTGTCGCAGCACTGGTAACCCACACATTCGCATCCCCGATCGGTGCCTCTGCCGTGGGTCAGGTTCATGATCTCGTCCACGGCCTTTTGCTCGACCGCGTTGATGGGGGTTGCCCCAAGCTGCGCGGCCAGCCTCAAACGATCCGGCTGGTTGTCGATCACGAATACCTCGGAGGCACCTTTGATGATTGCCGAATAAGCCGCCATCAACCCGACAGGGCCCGCTCCATAGATCGCAATGCTCTCGCCCGGCTGCAGGCCGGCAAGCTCTGTTGCATGCCAGCCAGTGGGGAAAATATCCGAAAGCATGACGTAGTCATCTTCACGTTCCTGGGCGTCCTCCGGCAACACCAGGCAGTTGAAATCAGCGTATGGCACACGCAACAGCTCGGCCTGGCCACCTTGGTAGGGTCCCATGTCGGCAAAGCCGTATGCGGCCCCGGCAGTCCCCGGGTTGGCGGTGAGGCAAAACCCTGTAAGGCCTTTTTCGCAGTTTTCGCAGAACCCACAGCCGATGTTGAAAGGCAGGCTGACCCAGTCGCCGACCTTGACGCGGTCCACCCCTGCCCCGACCTCTATCACCTCACCGAGGTTCTCATGGCCGAACACACGCCCGGCCTCGAACGATGTGCGCCCCTCATACATGTGAAGGTCGGACCCGCAGATATTGGTGGTGGTGATGCGCACCAGCACATCAGTTGGTTTCTCGATTCTTGCATCGGTGACATTCCTGACGGCCACGTCGCGCGGTGCGTTGTATACGATTGCTTTCATGCTGAACTCCCAGAAGTCAGGGGCGATGGAAAGCGCCCTACCCTGTTGGGGTAATCGATTTACCCCCGGTGTTCAGTGCTGTACGTGAATAGCAGATCAGTGGCGCTAATCATCGTCGCGCCTTTGATCTGTTGCCGTTGCCTCAGCGGCGGCGTTTCCTGTCGGCCTCCTCGAGGTGCTGGTTGATCTGGCGCGTCTGTTCTTCCTGTTCATGAATGGAGGTGGGCGTAATGACTTTGTCCACCGTTTCGGTATCCGGGTCAGGGCGCTCGAGCAGCGGGTCTGGCGCCCGGTGCCCTTGCTGCGCCTCTTCAGAAGACAGCGGCCTTGGGACCTTGTCGCCGGTCTTGCCTTCATCAGGTTTCATGCGCTTCTCCTCGCATCAATGAATGTTTGCAGAAGAGTCCGACGGTGGCAAAAAGTTTGATCCGCTTGCTTTGGGGCAAACACCGCCCGCCCCTCGCCGAGGCTGTGGAAAGAAAATTCCTCGAGTTTGCATAACACCATTCGTCGTGATTACGGGATTTACATACAACCTTCCTGCCCGGGTCGTCCTTCTACATCAACACAACAAACATTCGGCAACAATTACAGGATCCGCGCATGGCAGAGGGAACTACTAAAGCCACACGACTACTCGGCCTGTTGATGCTGGGCGTCATCACGCTGCAGCTTTCGGGCTGCGACATGGTGCTGTTCAACCCCAAGGGCCAGGTCGGGCTGGAACAACGCAATCTGATCATCCTGGCCACGCTGTTGATGCTGGTGGTGGTCGTCCCGGTCATGATCATGGCGCTGGTGTTCTCGGTGCATTACCGCGCCTCCAACGAAAAGGCGCGCTACACGCCAGAGTGGAGCCACTCGCGCGCAATCGAGGCAGTGGTCTGGGGCGTGCCGCTGCTCATCATCATCGTGCTCGGGGTGGTGACCTGGCGTTCTACCCACGCGCTCGACCCGTATCGTCCGCTGGATGCCGACAAGGCGCCGGTCAAGGTGCAGGTCATCGCCACCGACTGGAAGTGGCTGTTCGTCTACCCCGAACTGGGCATCGCATCGGTCAATGAACTGGCCATGCCGGTGGACACACCCGTGGATTTCCGGGTGACCTCCGATGGCGCCATCACCTCGTTCTTCATTCCTGCGCTTGGCGGGCAGATATATGCGATGGCCGGTATGCAGACCCAGCTGCACCTGATCGCCAATGAGCCGGGCAGCTATACCGGTATCGCCGCCCACTACAACGGCCCCGGCTTCTCCGACATGCACTTCAAGGCCCTTGCACTCGACCAGGCCGGTTTCGATGCCTGGGTGGCCAAGGTCCGCGGCTCGCAACGCCAGCTCGATCAGAGGCGCTATGCGCAGCTGGCCAAACCCAGCGTCGACCACCCGGTAGAGCATTACGCTGCGGTCGATGCCGGCCTGTTCCAGTCATTGATCGACAAGTACCAGGGCATCAACCGGTCCCGGGAGGTCGAGCGGCGCTTGAGTGCCCCCCAGGATGAATCGCCGCAAGGCAGCAAGGAGTGACACACATGTTCGGGAAATTGACCTGGGATGCCATCCCCTTTGACGAGCCCATCATCATGTACACCCTTGCCGTGGTCGGGCTGATGGGTATAAGCGGGGTCGCGGCCATCACCTGCAAGCGCAAGTGGACGTACCTGTGGAAGGAGTGGTTCACCTCGGTCGACCACAAGCGCATCGGCGTGATGTACATCGTTGTCGCCCTGGTAATGCTGCTGCGCGGTTTCGCCGACGCTTTGATGATGCGCACCCAACAGGCCATGGCCTCGGACGGTTCGCCCGGCTACCTGCCGCCGGAGCACTACGACCAGATCTTTACCGCCCACGGCGTGATCATGATCTTCTTCATGGCCATGCCGTTCGTGGTCGGTTTGATGAACATTGTGGTGCCGCTGCAGATCGGCGCCCGCGACGTGGCCTACCCGTTCCTCAACGCAGTGAGCTTCTGGCTGTTCGTTTCCGGCGCGGTGCTGGTCAACATCTCACTGGGCATTGGTGAGTTCGCCCGCACGGGCTGGGTCGCCTATCCGCCGTTATCCGGCATCGCCTACAGCCCCGGCGTGGGCGTGGACTACTACATCTGGTCGTTGCAGATATCGGGGATAGGCACCTTGCTGACGGGGCTCAATTTCTTCGTCACCATTCTCAAGATGCGCACCACCGGCATGACCTTGTTCCGCATGCCGGTGTTCACCTGGACCGTGCTGTGCACCTCGATCCTGATCCTGGCCGCCTTCCCCATCCTCACCGCGACGCTGTTCATGCTCACCCTGGACCGTTACCTGGGCATGCACTTCTTTACCAACGAACTGGGCGGCAACCCGATGATGTACATCAACCTCATCTGGGCCTGGGGCCACCCTGAGGTGTACATTCTGATCCTGCCGGCATTCGGCATCTTCTCGGAGGTGGCTTCGACCTTTTCGCGCAAGCGGCTGTTCGGCTATTACTCGCTGGTATGGGCGACCATCGTCATCACCGTGCTGTCGTTCATCGTCTGGGTGCACCACTTCTTCACCATGGGTGCCGGGCCGAACGTGAACGCGTTCTTCGGCATCATGACCATGATCATCGCCGTGCCCACAGGGGTGAAGATCTTCACTTGGCTGTTCACCATGTACCGCGGGCGGGTGCGCTTCGAGACACCAATGCTGTGGACCGTCGGCTTCATCGTCACCTTCAGCATCGGCGGCATGACCGGTGTGCTGCTGGCAGTGCCAGGCGCCGACTTCCTGTTACACAACAGCCTGTTCCTGATCGCGCATTTTCATAACGTGATCATCGGCGGCGCAGTATTCGGCTACATGTGTGGCCTGACCTATTGGTTCCCCAAGGCGTTCGGCTTCAAGCTCTACGACCCGCTGGGGCGTGCGGCGTTCTGGTGTTGGCTGGCAGGTTTCTATTTCGCTTTCATGCCGTCCTACTTCCTCGGCTTCATGGGCATGACCCGGCGCCTGAACCATTTCAATGTGCCCGAGTGGCGGCCGTTTCTGCTGCTGGAGATGGTTGGCGTGCTTATCATCCTCTGCGGCGTGGCCTGCCAGCTGACGCAGCTGATCGTGAGCATCCGCAAGCGCCACGAAAACCGCGACCGCACCGGCGACCCTTGGGACGGCCGCACGCTGGAATGGGCCACCGCTTCACCGCCGCCGTTCTATAACTTCGCCGAACAACCGGTAGTGCACGGCATCGACGCCTATTGGGGCATGAAGGAACGCGGGGTCAAGACACTTGTCGAGGCGGACTTCCGCAAGATTCACATGCCGTGCAACACCAGCCTGGGCGTGGTGATCGGCGCGTTGAGCACGGTGCTGGGCTTCGCCCTGGTGTGGCACATCTGGTGGCTGGTGATCGCCAGCCTGCTGGCTACGGTGGCAGCATTGATCGTGCGCAGCTACGACCAGCATACCGAGTACTACGTGACGGCCGAGGAAGTCGAACGCGTGGAAACCGAACGGCGCCAACTGAGGGCGGAGGCTTGAGCCATGTCGCATATAGTCCTGAACGAAACTGCCCATCAGCAAGAGCAAGGTTACGAGGATGCGGGCTCGCTGAGCCTGTTTGGCTTCTGGGTCTACCTGATGACCGACTGCATCCTGTTCGCCACGTTGTTCGCCACCTACGCCGTGCTGGGCCAGTCGGTGGCAGGCGGCCCGGGCGCGGCAGACATCTTCGAATTGCCCTACGTGCTCGGTGAAACCGGCTTGCTGCTGTTCAGCAGTATCACCTACGGCTACGCCATGCTCGCCAATCACCGCAACGACAAACGCCGCGTGTTGCAGTGGCTTGGTGTCACCTTCGTGCTCGGGTTGGGTTTCATCGCCATGGAGCTCAACGAATTTCATCACTTGATCGCCGAAGGCTACGGCCCGCAGCGCAGCGCGTTCCTCACCGGCTTCTTCACCCTGGTTGGCACCCACGGCCTGCATGTACTGATCGGCCTGGTGTGGATGGCCTTGCTGATGATTCAGGTGCAGCAGCGCGGCCTGTGCTGCGTCAATTCCACACGGCTGAGCTGCCTGAGCCTGTTCTGGCATTTCCTCGACATTGTGTGGGTGTGCGTGTTTACCGTCGTCTACTTGTTCGGGGTGATCCAATGAGCAGCGAAAGCCAGGTTCATAGCAGCGCCGGGGCCAGCCAGTCCAGCCACAAGTCCTACAACGTCGGCTTTGTGCTGGCTGCCCTGCTGACGCTGATCCCTTTCGGGCTGGCCATGTATCCAAGCTTACCGCGCACCGCCACGTTCCTGCTGGTGCTGGCTTGCGCGGTGATCCAGATTCTGGTGCACATGGTGTTCTTTCTGCACCTGACCACGGCGCGTGAGCAACGCTGGAGCCTGGTGGCGCTGGTGTTCACGGTAGTGATCATCGTGCTGCTGGTGGGGTTGTCGCTATGGATCATGTACTACGTGCACTACAACATGCTCGGTTTGTGAAATCGGATCGACCTGTGTCG
>MTEU01003165.1_pt3 | contig 27084 bp, 21 predicted proteins | sample 1042701 | NCBI WGS metagenome assembly MTEU01 (sample SAMN06185813, study PRJNA358809) | soil metagenome | isolation source: naturally attenuated soil | place: India | collected 2015-05-23
CCAAAGCGGGCATAGCCGCTGATGACGATGCCGCCAAAATGGTCGATGACGAAGTTGCGGCCGATCACCACTTCGCACGGCAGCTCCACACCCGTGATGATCTGCACGAACTTGAACAGGACCTTGTAGATGAGCGAAAACAGCTTGCGCAGCAATGCCGGGCGCACCCCGTAGCGCCAGCGGCCGAAGCGGTACACCAGCAGTACCCAGAAGCCCTGGGCGCCCCAGTCACCGCCATGGGCACGCAGGTCGGCACGTACATTCTCGAACATGGCTACACCTACCTTGTCGGTTGGCTGGCGTAACGGGTCTTGAACAGCAGAGACCAGGTCGCCCGGCAGTGACGCCAGCAGGCCTGTATCGCGCCCCGGCCGCGTCGTTTCAACAGCGCCTTCAGAGCCAGCACCAGGTCGCCCACGGTGACCAGCAGCATGTGCAGGGCAAGCCCTGCCAGCCCGTGATGCTTGCGAAAGTAAAGCAGCTCGCTTTCGATCTGGTATGACGAGATCTGCCGGCTGGCTGCCTCCAGTTCGGCCACCGATCGGGAGCTTTCTCCCCCGATGTGCACCACCGTGGTATGCGGGTAGAACACCACCTTCCAGCCTGCCGCCTTCACCCGCTTGCAGTGGTCGACCTCCTCGTAATAAAGAAAGTAACGCGGGTCGAACAGGCCTACCTGGTCGAGCACTTCGCGGCGCACCAGGTAGAAGCAGCCAGGCAGCCAGTCGCACTCGCGGACCGAAGCGTGGTCCCAGTTCATTTCGTCGACCATCTTCAAGCCGGGGAACAAGCGCCCCAGCCCGGTACGCCCGACGAACACGTTGAGCGGTGTGGGGAAGTAGCGGCAACTGGGCTGCAGGTCACCGTCGCGACCCTCCAGGCGCACCCCCAGAACTCCGCACTCCGGGTGGGTTTCCATGTAGTCGAGGGTTTTCTGCAGGGAGTCGGCGGCGACGAAAGCGTCGGTGTTCAGCAGCAAGGCGTACTTGCCCTTCAGGTGCGCCAGCAGCTGGTTGTTGGCCCGGCCGAACCCCACGTTCTGCTTGTTGCTCAGCAGCAGCGCCTGCGGGCACACCTCGGCCATGCGCTGCAGCGAGTCATCGACCGAGGCGTTGTCCACCACCAGGTAACTGGCCAGCCGTTCGCTGTCGGCCCGGCGCAGCGCGTCGAACATCGGCTGCAGCAGCCCGGCCGTGTTGAAGTTGACCACCATGACGTCCACAGGTTTGCTAGCCATGGTTGCCATCCCCGAAGAAATACTGGCGCCTTTGCGCCATCAGCAGCGGCTCCAGCTGCGGGTCATAGGCGCCATTGCGCTGCTTGATCAGGTCGATCCACGGGTAGGCTTCGCAACGTGCCTCGACCCGTTTGATCAACGCCTCGGTGGTGCAGATGAACTCTGCGGGGTTGCCACCAAACACCGTGCCCGGCGGCACGTCCTTGGTCACTACGGCACCGGCGGCCACGATGGACTCAGGGCCGATGGTCACGCGCGGCATGACGATCGCACCATGGCCGATGAAGCAATTGTCCTTTATGTCGATGAAACCGACCGAATCCAGGTGCTTGCCGAAGCGATGTTCGATCAGCAGTACCACCCCGTCATGACCGATCAGCGTGCAGTCGGACAGGCCCACACTGTTGCCGATGCGAACCAGCGAGGGGTCCAGGAACCTGCAGCCTGTATTGACATAGAAGTTGCTGCCTACCGAGTGAAAGTTGCCCCAGCGCGTCAGGTAGGCCCCCCACTCAAGCCCGGAAGGTTTGCAAAACTTCCGGTAAAACGCACTTCCTCGCCCCGTTGCGTGGACATAGTGCATCACTGCCTTGCGTATCCATCCTTTCATGCTGCCCGCCTCGCAATCAAAGCAATCTGGACTGTTCCTGAGGCGCATCCGGTCTCGTTCTTGTGGGTGCTGACCGCAGCGCACTCAACCCATGTACAACCTGCATCACGCCACGGCGTGCCTGGCCGAACTCATCCTGGCATCGAGGTGGTCGGCCAGGCGTAACGCAAACTGCAGCAGCGGCATGGTCGGGTTGGAAGCGCCACCCGTGGCAAAGATGCTGCTGCCGGCGACGTAAAGGTTCTCGGTGCCGAACACCTTGCAGTTGCTGTCGACAACACCGAATTGCGCCGACGATGCCATGCGCGTGGTCCCCATGTGGTGGGCATGCGGCGACAACTTCAGCGGTATCGAGGTGTCATGAACGAAGTCGTTGAGCTTGACGAAGCCCAGGTTCATGTCAGCCCACTGCTTGGCCAATTCGCTACCAATGCACTTGATGGTGTGGCGGTCATCTGCGGTCAGTGCCCAATTGACATTGACCTTGGCCACGCCCAGTGCGTCCTTCTCATCCAGCAGCGAAATGCGGCTGTGCAGGTTGGGGAACTGCTCGATCATGGTGCTGATCACGCCGTCACCTGGGCAACTGAAGCTGGCCACGAAGGCGATCTTGCTGGCAACGCCCATGTCACAGGCCAGGTTCTCCAGAAAATGCTTGACCTCGGCAGTACGACCATAGGTTTGTACATCGGCCAGCAAGGCGGCCCGGACATTGCCTTTACCTGCCTTGTATTCTTCAACGAAGGCATCGGTGGTGTAGTACTCGCGCGGCTCAGCGGCCAGCCCCGACTTGAGGATGAAGGTGCCAAGGTCAATGTTCAGGTGCTCCATGAAGCACCCGCCGACCAGCCCGTCCTTGCTCACGACCCCGGCTGCCACCAAGGACTCACTGTTGAGCAGTTGCCGGGCATTCTCGATGGCGCCAGTGGCCAGTATGAAGTTTCTCGCCACCAGGCGCTGGCGATTGCATGCGTAATCGGACAGGACGACTGCAGCCAGATGGCCGGAAGCCTGGTCAAATTCCAGGTTCACGCAATTGCAGTTGATGAAGACATCCAGGCCTTCGGTCTGCTCGAGGGCCGTAGCGTATTTCTGCGCAAAACGGGTTGGCGGACTGAGCAGAAAGCGGTCCGGCTCGAAGTCCCCCCCATCCAGGCCACTGTTCAACGCGTGAAAATCCGACCCGGGCGGCAGGTCGACGATGTCCATCGCAGCTGGCAGGTAGCCTGCAATCTCCGAATAGGGAATGGGCCAGCCAGGCAAATCACCAGGGGGGGGAATGGAGAAGTCCGAGGGGCTGAACGGCCGGCAACGGCCTGCCCAATGGTTGGAGGTCCCGCCCAGGTAACGCAAGCGCGCTTCCTTGGCATACAGCTCCAGGCCGGTGGATGCACAGGCGTACAAGGCTTGCGAGTTCGCCGAGAACTCACGCCCGCCGCCTTCGGCAAGCAGTACGCTCCAGCCGGCGGCGGCCAGGCGCAAGCCCAGGGTGATGCCTGCCGGGCCGGCGCCGATGATGCAGACATCATAGCTGTCGCGCAGCGCCTTCTGCTGCTGATAGTCCTTGATCATGCGTGGTCGTTCCGGAAGTAACGGGACGGCAATACCCAGCCGTTGATTACCACGAATCCGGCTTTGTCAGCGGGTTGGCTGGCAACGGTAGCCGTTGCTCCGAACAGCGCACCACCAACGCCCAGCAAGACACAACTCTGGAGAAAGCCTCTACGACCCACTTGCTCAGTACAGAAAGTAAGCTTCCCCATGATCCCGTGACCTGTATCTTAGTTTTCACCCGGCAAGCCGCGTTACAGCCAGTTGAAAAAGGCTGTCAGCAGCGCCCCGCAAAGCGCCCCGACCGCGAGCATCGGCAGCACCACCAGCTCACGGTTGAGGCTGAAGATATCCAGCTTGCAATTCACGTACACGATCAGCACCAGAGTTGGCATGGTATGCAAGGCAACCCCCCAGATCGCCCACTCCACCCCGCCGATCGCCAGCAACAGCGGCAGCAGCCCCCACAACGAAACCAGGCGAATGATGTTGTCCATGGCCTGGTACTTGGTCAGGCCCAGGGCAATCCATACCTGATGAGCCAAGGTATAGCGCAACATGAAGAACGACAGCGAAAGAATCGCCAGCATCGGGCCGGCTTCACGGTAACGGTCGTCGTACATCCAGCCGATCAGCAGCGGGCTGGCGGTCAGGAAACCGCCACAAATGAACAGCACCAGCAGGTCGACCAGCAGACGGAAGCGGTGATACAGGGCCTTCAGGCGCTCCTTGTCGTCGGCCCGGGCCGCTTCGCTGAAGGCGGGCAGCGCCACGGCCCCGAAAATTTTCATCAGTGCAGTCTGCACGGCGCCGAGGATAAGCACGGCGATCGAATACACCCCCAGTTGGGCCGCCGTCATGCTGGCGCCAAACCACAAGCGGTCGCCGTACATGGCCAGCACACCGACCATCGACGACAGCAGGATCCAGCGGCCGAACACGATCAGTTCGGTCAGCGCGCTGCGGTCCCACTGCAGACGGTTGCCTTGCCCCTCCAGGGCGGTATGGCCCAGCAGGGTCCAGGCCAGGGCCGACACCAGGCCGGCAATCACCAGCGCCCAGACCGAATGCGTCAGGTAGCCCAACACCAGCATCACCACCAGGCCGACCACCTGCGAGGCCAGGTCGACCAGCACCACGCGCTTCTGCTGGAAAGTGCGTACCGCCACATCTATCTTGGTGGACTGGAAACCCCAGATCACCGCCGACAGTCCGGTCGCCGCCAGCACCAACGGCAACACCGGTGCGGCATAGGTGGAGCCCGCCGGCCACAGCTCGGCCAGCTGGGCAATCCAGGCGCCCAGGGCCAGCAGCAACGTCAGGGCAAACAGCACGAAGCCACGGATGATCTGCACGGTCCATGCGGTATCGAGAAAATGCGGGTCGTCACCGCGATGGCTTTGGATGATGTTCTGGCGCAGACCGACATCGGACAGTAGATGCAGAAGTACCGAAACGGTGGTGGCGATGACCATCACCCCGAACATTTCCGGCAGCAGCAAACGGGCCATGATCAGGTTGCCGCCAAGGCGCATCACCTGTGACGCCACTTGCGAAACCAGGTTCCACGACCCAGCCCTCAGGGCCCGCTTGCGCAGGCTCGCGGTGGCAGACACATCAATCGACGGCATGACGTCAATCTCTGACTGATTGGCTAAAAGGTCACTATAGTTTCAATCAGCCACGATGCTAGCCGTTGCCCACCGACGCAAAGGTGCACATAGCCAATGCCTGAACATTTTCGTGCGTTGATCGTCATCCTGTTTCTGGCGAGCGTGGTCTTCCTGCTGGCGCGGCGGCCTGCCACCGACCTGGTCCCGCTGAGCGACTTCAAGCGCCGGCGCAACCTGTGGTTCCTGCTTACCCTGCTGGCCTTCTTCTCGCACAGCTTCTGGCTTTACCTGGGTGCTGGCGCCGTCATCCTGTACATCGCCGGGCGCCGCGAACATAACCCCATGGCGCTGTTCTACATGCTGCTGTTCCTGGTCCCGCCGGCTTCGGTGCAGGTGCCCGGGTTTGGCGTGGTCAATTACCTGGTCGATCTCAACCATATCCGCCTGCTGACCCTGTGCGTGCTGCTGCCGGCGGCACTGGCTCTGCGCCGACAAGGCGACAACCTGCGCTTCGGCCGCACCTGGCCCGACAGGTTGTTGGCGGCCGGCCTGCTGCTGATGAGTGTGCTGTACCTGCGCGAAACCACCCTGACCGACACCCTGCGCCAGACGCTGTATCTGTATGTCGACGTGTTCCTGCCGTATTACGTGGCCAGCCGTGGCCTGCGCCAGATCAGCGACTTCAAGGACACCCTGCTGGCCTTCGTGCTTGCCTCCTTCGTCCTGGCCCTGATCGGTGTGGCCGAGTACGTGCGCCACTGGCTGCTGTACAGCGCTCTGGTCGACGCCATGGGCGTGCCATGGAGCATGTCCGGCTACCTGAGCCGTGGCGGATCGCTGCGCGCCAGCGTCACCACCGGGCAGGCGATCGCCCTGGGCTATGTGATGAGCGTGGCCATAGGCCTGTTCCTGTTCGTTCAAGGTTACGTGCGCCGTCCCCTGCAGCGTGCGCTGGGCGCGCTGCTGCTGGCCGCCGGGCTGTTCGCACCACTGTCCCGTGGCCCGTGGATCGGCGCCGTGGTCATCGTGGTGGTGTTCATCGCCCTGGGCAAAGGTGCGGTCAGGCGCCTGGCGCTGCTCGCTGCGGCCGGCATGCTGGCCCTGCCCTTGCTGACCATCGTGCCCGGTGGCGACAAGGTACTGGACATGCTGCCGTTCATTGGCAGCCTCGAGAAAGAGAACATCACCTACCGCGAACGGCTGATGGACAACTCGTGGATCGTCATCCAGCGCAACCCGCTGTTCGGCTCGTTCGACTTCCGCAACACCCCGGAAATGCAATCGATGATCCAGGGTGAAGGCATCATCGACATCGTCAACACCTACATCAACCTGGCGCTGCGGGTCGGGCTGGTCGGGCTTGGCCTGTTCGTGGCGTTCTTCGCCACCGTACTACACGGTATCCGCAAGGCCATGCGCAGTTTCCCCGACAAGGACGACGAACAACGCCAGCTCGGCCGGACATTGCTGGCGACACTGATCGGCATCCTGGTGATCATCTTCACCGTCAGCAGCATCACCTTCATCCCGGTGGTGTACTGGACTGTCGCCGGGCTGGGCGTGGCCTACATCCAGATGGTCCGCAGGCTGCACAACAGCCAGGCCATCGCGCTGGCCGACCCCGGCCTTCAACCAAGGTGACGCTCATGAGCCTGCTCCCCCTGCGCAACCGGAGTTTTCAAACCCTGCTGCGGGTTTCGGCCATTGCCGGCCTGGCCTTGCTACCGCTCACCGGCTGGGCATCAGCGTGGCAAGCCAGTGTCGATGAACAGAACGGCCTGCCCACGGTGACCCGCGGCGGTGGGCCGGTGATGAAAGCCAAGTTCGATTTCTGGGCGGCCAACTGGAGCTGGACCGGTTTTGCCACGACGTTCAAGGTAGTTGGCCCCTACCACTACGTGCTGCAGGGCAAGAACAAGGAACTGGACTTCGACCTTGCGGCGGATATCCGCAAGGAGCAGGCGCAAACCTTGAGCTGGGCCTTCGACCTCGACGCCCATAGCCGCCAGACCGGAGTAATGGGCGGCGGCATGGTGTTCCAGTTCGACCCAGCGCAAATAGCCGGAGAGATGGGCACCCCGCAGCTGCTTCCCGGCAACCGTGGCTGGTCATGGGGCAAGGCTGACCAGGGGCGGCGCATCGAAATGCGCTTCGACCCACCACTGGCCAAGGTGTATTTCGAGCGCGGCAACCCGTCCGAACTGCGTGCGTTCATCTACAGCGACCCGATCAACGCCGGTCGGCAGCAGATCAAGGCGATGTTTAACATTACCGGCGACATCGAGCTGGGGCCCACGCCCAGCGAACGCTTCGGCCTGGCCGACCCAACCGCTTGGCCCGACGACCAACTGGACTGGCGCACCTCGCCAGTAGACCTGTCATTCCTCAATGCCACGGAAAAGCCTGCCGGCAAGCACGGCTTCGTCAAGGCTGTCGGCGAGCAGCTGATGTTCGAAAACAACACCCCGGTGCGCTTCTGGGGCACCAACCTGTCCGCCTATTCGCTGTTCAAGAGCCCCGACGAAGAAATCCGCCAACAGGCCAGGCGCCTGTCGGCACTGGGTTTCAACCTGGTGCGCCTGCATCACCACGATTCGCCCTGGGTCAGCCCGAACGTGTTTGGCGACGGCACGTTGGTGCGCGATACCCAGCAGCTCAGTGCCGAATCGCTGCGCAAGCTCGACCTGTGGATCACGGCGCTCAAGGACGAGGGTATCTATATCTGGCTGGACCTGCACGTGCAGCGGGCACTCACCGCCAATGACAACATCGATGATTTCAAGGAACTGGCCAAGGGCGAGGACCACATCGACCTGAAAGGTTACGCGTATGTGAACCGCAGTATCCAACAGGCGATGAAGCGCTTTGCCGAACAGTACCTGACCCATGTGAACGAATACACCGGCGTGGCCTACAAGGACGACCCGGCCATCGCCGCCATACTGCTCACCAATGAGAACGACCTCACCCAGCACTATGGTAATGCCCTGATGCCGAACAAGGACGTACCGCACCACAGCGACCGCTACATGGAAGCGGCCAAAGCTTTCGCCAAACAGTACGACCTGCCCACCGACCTCACCTGGCGCGCCTGGGAGCATGGCCCTTCGAAGCTGTTTCTCAACGACCTGGAACAGCGCTTCAACGCCGACATGATCGCCCACCTGCGCGGCCTCGGCGTGAAAGTGCCGATCGCCACCACCAGCACCTGGGGCGGCAATGGCCTGAGCGCACTGCCGGCACTGACTGCAGGCGATGTCATCGATGCCCATGCCTACGGTGCCAACGGGCAGCTGGAGAAGAACCCGTTGACCAGCGACGGCATGATCGACTGGCTCGCCGCCGCGCAGGTAGTCGGCAAACCACTGACCGTCACTGAGTGGAACGCCGAACCCTTCCCGCTGCCCGACCGCCACTCGCTGCCGCTTTACGTGGCCGGTAACGCTGCCCACCAGGGCTGGGATGCCATGCTGCAATACGCCTACAGCCAGCAGGCTTTCAACCCGGGCTGGCGCACGGCGGACAACTGGCACGCCTACAACGACCCGGCGATGATCGCCACCCTGCCCGCTGCCGCCCTGCTCTATCGCCGTGCGGACGTGAAGCCGGCCACTACCCGCTATGTGTTCGCGCCGACGCCCGCCACCCTGTACAACCAGGAGATCACCCCGCGCAATTCACCGCTGCTGCGCACGGCCATGGAAAAGGGCCAACTGCAGATCGCCCTGCCACAGACGCCGGAGTTGCCCTGGCTGAAACCCGCCGCCATCCCTGCCGGTGCGCAGGTACTGCACGACCCCGGGCAGTCACTGCTGCCAGCCGACGCCACAGAAGCGCTGAGCGACACGGGCGAGCTCAAGCGCAACTGGCAACAGGGCATCTATACCATCGACACACCGCTGACCCAGGCCGCCACCGGGTGGCTGGGAGGTCGTTCGATCAGCCTGGGCGCCATTCAGGTGCAAGCACGAACGCCGTACGCCAGCGTCGTGGTGCAAAGCCTGGACGGCAACCCCCTGGACCAGTCGCACGAACTGCTGCTGTCGCTGGGTACCCGTGCCGTGCCCAAGGGCGATTACAAGACACCCTTCAACGTCGAGCCGTTTACCGGCACCTTGCGCATCAAGGCACCTGCTGGCCTGAAGCTGTTCGCACGGGATGCGCAGGCACAGTTGAAACCGTTGCCGATGGCTTACCAGGATGGGCACTACAGCATCACGTTCGACGGCAAGTACATGTCCAACTGGCTGTTCTTGAAATAGGGCATATGGCCATCTACCCTCACCACAGACCTGTAGCTGAAAAGCGCGGCTGTACAACAGCAGAGTCCGGGAGGCATGGATGAAGTTTCTGGTTGTCGGTGGCGCAGGCTACATTGGCTCGCACATGGTCAAGCACTTGCTCGTTGCGGGCCATGAGGTGGTGGTGGCGGACCTGGTCTCGCCCGGCCCCGGCATCCAGTGGGCAAAACTGGATATCGCCGACGAACCCGCCCTGGATGTGCTGTTCGGGGTTTGCCGTTTCGATGCCGTGTTTCACTTTGCCTCGTTCATCCAGGTGGGCGAGTCGGTCAGCGTGCCAGGCAAGTATTACCAGAACAATGTCGCGGCCACCCTTTCCCTCCTGCAGGCCATGGTGAATGCCGGTATCAGGCACCTGGTGTTTTCTTCCAGCGCGGCCGTTTACGGCAACCCGCAGTACGTACCGATCGACGAAGCGCATGCCAAGGGGCCGATCAACCCGTACGGGCTGAGCAAATGGATGGTCGAGCAGATTCTCGAGGACTTCGACCGGGCTTACGGCTTGAAGTCGGTATGCCTGCGTTACTTCAACGCAGCGGGTGCAGACCCGGAAGGCCAGCTGGGAGAGCGCCATGACCCGGAAACCCACCTGATCCCGTTGATCCTGCAGGCCGCTTCGGGCCGTCGTGATGCGGTAACGGTATTTGGCCGCGACTACGACACGCCGGATGGTACCTGCATACGCGACTATGTGCATGTGGCCGACCTGGCGGCGGCTCATGCGCTGGCGGTGGATTACCTGCTGTCGGGTGGCGAGCGAACCGCGTTCAACCTGGGCAATGGGCTAGGTTTTTCGGTGCAGCAGGTGATCGATACGGCGCGGGCGGTGACCGGCCGGCAGATCCGCACCCTCGATGCCGCCCGCCGCCCCGGCGACCCGCCCCGGTTGGTGGCGGATGCTGGCAAGGCCATGCGCATGCTGGGCTGGCGGCCGGAGTTTGCCACGCTGGAATCGATTGTGCGGCACGCATGGCAGTGGGAGTTGCAGTTCCCCTGGGCTCATCGCCAAAGCTGAGATCATGGGGCTCGCTACCCAGCTGAAGGAATGCGCCATACCCTGTGGGAGCGGGCGCGCCCGTGAACACCGGCGCAGCCGGTGCCATCCACCGCGTCGCCTGCTCTTACAGGTGCCAATCAGCCGGCCCTTCCAGCATTCAGAGAAATACCTGCCGGATCCGCTTCTTGTCGATCTTGCCAACGCTGGTCTTGGGGATCTCCTCCACGCAACGCAGCTGCCGCGGTATCGCCCATTTGTTCAGCTGCCCGCTGTCGACAAACGGCTGCAGGTGTCCGGCCAATCCCGCCTGGTCGAACTGCATGCCGTCGCAACAAACTACCAAGGCCAACGGTTGCTCACCCCACTGCGGGTCCGGAATACCGATCACCGCCACCGATGCGACAGCCGGATGCTGGCTGATCAGGTTTTCCAGCGCCACCGAACTGACCCACTCGCCTCCGGTCTTGATCACGTCCTTGATCCGGTCACGAATACGCACCACACCCGCCGGGTCGATGCAGGCCAGGTCGCCGGTATGCATCCAGCCCCCCAGCCACAACGCGGCACCCTGCTCCGGTTCATGCAGGTAGCCCTGGGTCAACCACGGTGCACGCACCACGATTTCACCCAGGCTTTCGCCATCGCGGGGCACATCATTGCCTTCAACATCGACGATGCGCAGGTCCACTAAAGCAATCGGCACGCCAGCATCGATACGCAGCGGCAGTTGTTGCGCCATGGGCAGTGCCAGCAGGTCGGCGCTCAGGTGGGTGATGCTGAGCAACGGGCAGCTTTCCGACATGCCGTAGCCACAATGCACGCTGATACCGCGCTCGCTGGCACGCTGCGCAAGGCCCAGGGTCAGGGCGCTGCCGCCCAGCAGCATCTTCCAGCCGCTCAGGTCGGCGCGGCGTCCTTCCTCGCTGTCGAGCATCATCTGCAGCACCGTGGGCACGCAATGGGAGAACGTCACGCCTTCGTCGCGGTACAGGCGCACCAGGCGGTTGGGCTCGTAGCGCCCGGGGTAGACCTGCTTGATGCCCAGCGCCGTAGCCACATAGGGCACGCCCCAGGCATGCACGTGGAACATCGGCGTGATGGGCATGTACACGTCGCCGCTGCGCAGCAGCGGCACCTCGCCGCACGCAGCCAGGGTGCCCTGCTCGACCAGGGTATGCAGCACCAGTTGCCGGTGGCTGAAGTACACGCCCTTGGGGTTGCCGGTGGTTCCGCTGGTGTAGAACAGCGTGGCCAGCGAGTGCTCGTCGAAATCCGCGAAGTCGAACTGCGGCTCGGCAGCCGACAGCAGCGCTTCGTACTCACCCAGCAACGGCACATCTTGCGCTGTGGGGTCGCCTTCGCCGAGGCGGATGAAACCCTCGACCGTCGGCAAATCATCGCGCAATTGCGCCATCAATGGCAGGAAGTCGTCATGCACCAGTACCAGCCGGTCCTCGGCATGCTTCATGGTGTAGCGCACCTGCTCGGGGGAAAGGCGAATGTTCACCGTGTGCAGCACCGCACCCAGCATCGGCACGGCAAAGAAGCACTCCAGCGCCCGGTGGCTGTCCCAGTCGAGCAAGGCAACGGTGTCGCCAGGCTTGACCCCGGCGGCGGTCAGCACATTGGCCAGGCGCTGAATGCGTTCGAGCAGCGTGGTGTAGGTGTAGCGCAGCTTGTCGGCGTAGACGATTTCCTGGTTCGGCTGGTAGCGCACGCCCGACAGCAGCAGGCGCTTGATCAGCAGCGGATAGGCGTAGGCCTGCTCGGCCGCGGGCATGATGCAAGTGGTGATCATGTCGGCGGCCCTCACAGTTGCCCGGCCTCGAGCAGGTACAGGCAGTCGCTACCGGCCCTCACACTGGCGCTCAGCGAATGAATGCGTGGCAGCAGGCGGGCAAAGTAGAACCGCGCGGTGCCCAGCTTGCCAAGGTGGAACGGCTCGGGGGCCGCATGACACTGGCATACCACGGCCATGCGTGCCCACAGGTAGGCGTAGAAGGTGTAGCCAAACACCTGCAGGTACTCCACCGCTGCCGCGCCAAGCTCGCGCGGGTTGCTCTGGGCGCGGTCGAGCAACCAGGCGGTGAGCTCGTCGAGGTTGCGCACGGCAGCCAGCAGCGGCGCACCGAACTCGGCGCACGCCGCAGGCAGCATCTTGGCAAAGGCGGTAATTTCCTCGGACACGCTGCGATAGGCCTGGCCGCCATCGGCAAACAGTTTGCGCCCCACCAGGTCGAGGGCCTGGATGCCGTTGGTGCCCTCGTAGATCTGGGTGATGCGGCAGTCGCGGATCAACTGCTCCTGACCCCACTCGCGGATATAGCCATGACCGCCCAGCACCTGCTGGCCGTGCACGGTGGTTTCCAGCCCCATGTCGGTAAGGAAGGCCTTGGCCACCGGTGTGAGCAACGCCACCTTGGCCTCGGCCTGGGCGCGTGCGACCGGGGCCTCGCTGTACTTGGCCAGGTCCAGCTGCAGTGCCACATAGGTGGAGAATGCCCGCCCGCCTTCGTTCAGCGCTTTCATGGTCAGCAGCATGCGCCGCACGTCCGGGTGGACGATGATCGGGTCAGCGGCTTGCCCCGGCGCTTCGGCGCCGGTCGGCGCACGCCCCTGCTGGCGATCACGGGCATAGGCGATGGCACCCTGGTAGGAGCGTTCGCCCAGGGCCAGGCCCTGGATACCTACGCCCAGGCGCTCGTAGTTCATCATGGTGAACATCGCGTTGAGGCCCTTGTTCGGCTCGCCAATCAGGTAGCCGATTGCACCGTCGAAGTTCATCACGCAGGTGGCCGAGGCCTTGATGCCCATCTTGTGCTCGATCGACCCGCAACTCACCGCGTTGGCCTCGCCCAGCACGCCGTCGGCGTCAACCTGCACCTTGGGCACCAGGAACAGCGAGATGCCCTTGGGCCCGGCTGGCGCATCCGGCAGCCGCGCCAGCACCAGGTGGATGATGTTCTCGGTCAGGTCCTGCTCACCGCCAGTGATGAAGATCTTGGTCCCGCTGATGCGGTAGCTGCCATCGGCAACCGGCTCGGCGCGGGTGCGAATCAGGCCCAGGTCAGTGCCAGCGTGCGGCTCGGTCAGGCACATCGAACCGGCCCAGCGCCCTTGGTACATGGGCGGCAGGTACAACGCCTTCAACGACTCACTGGCATGGTTGAGCAGCGCCAGGCAGGCCCCGGCGGTCAGCATCGGGTACAGGCCGAACGACAGGTTGGCGGCATTGAGCATTTCTTCGAGCTGGGCGCCGATCACTTTCGGCATGCCCATCCCCCCATATTCCGGGGCACCAGCCACACCCACCCAGCCATCTGCGGCGAATGCCCGGTAGGCATCGGCGAAGCCATCGGGGGTACGTACCTGGCCCGCCTCCCAGCGGCAACCCTGCTCGTCACCACTGCGGTTGAGTGGCGCCACCACCTCGGCAATCAGCCGGCCGGCCTGTTCGAGCACGGCCCGGGCAGTATCCCCATCGACCTGCTCGGCCAGCGCGGGCGTTTGCGCCCACCAGGCCGGGATGTCGAACACTTCGTTGAACAGAAAATCCATGTCGCGCAGTGGCGGAAGGTAATCAGACATGAGGCGAACACTCGGTTTCTTGGGTTTGCGGAAGCGACGTGGCCTGGGCCTCGGCAGGTGCCGGGGCGGCCTGGCCACGCAGGAGGAAATGCGACAGCGCAGGGATCAACACCAGCGCGCCGAGCATGTTCCACAGAAACATGAAGGTCAGCAGCAGGCCCATGTCGGCCTGGAACTTGATCGGCGACCACGCCCAGCCGACCACGCCGGCTGCCAGGGTGATGCCGACCAGCCCGACCACCCGGCCGGTGAAGGCCACGGCTTTCTGGTAGGCCTGGGCCAGGCTCAGCCCGGCGCGCTGGTAGTGCAGTTGCACGCTGAGCAGGTACAGCGCGTAGTCCACGCCGATGCCTACGCCCAGTGCGATCACCGGCAAGGTGGCGACCTTGACGCCAATGCCCATGGCTACCATCAGCGCCTCGCACAGTACCGAGGTGAGCATCAACGGCAGGATCGCCACCAGCGTGGCGCGCCAGCTACGGAAGGTGAACAGGCAGAACAGCGTGACTGCCAGGTACACCAGCAACAGCATGCGGTGGTTGGCCTCGCTGACCACCACATTGGTGGCGGCCTCGATACCGGCGCTGCCGGCGGCCAGCAGGAACTGCTGTTCGGTGCTGCTGTTGGCCTGGGCAAAACGCTCTGCCACGGCGGCCACCTGGGCCAGGGTGTCGGCGCGATGGTCCTTTAGGTAGGCGATTACCGGCATCAGCGAGCAATCGTTGTTGAACAACTCAGGGGCGTTGACCGATGCCTGCTGGGCGGCGTAGTTGAGCACGTCCTGGTTGCGCTGCAGGCTGTTCAGGCGCGGGTTGCCTTCGTAGGTGCCGGCGGTGATCTGGCGCACGGCATTGGCCAGCGACACGGTGGTCTGCACACCCGGCAATTGCTGCAGCTCCCAGGCCAGGCGGTCGGCAAGCACCAGTGTCTGGTATTGCAGGCACCCTTCCGGAGCGGTCTTGACCATCACCGCGAAGGTATCGCTGGACAGCGCGTAGTGTTGGGTGATGTAGGCATTGTCGAGGTTATAGCGGGAGTCGGCGCGCAACTCGGGGGCACCGCTGTCGAGGTCGCCGATTTTCAGTTGCAGGCTGCCCCAGATACCGAGGGCGCCCAGGGCCAGCGCCACCAGCAGTGCGGCGCAGGCCCATTTGCGTTCGGTGAAGCGGTCGAGCAGGTCCCACAGCCGGCCGAAACCTCGGTGCTGGGCTGCGCGGGCGTCGATATGCAGGGCCCGCTCGGCAGCCTTGCGGCCAACACCTACATAGGACAGCGCCACCGGCATCAGCAGCAGCGAGGTGAAGATCAGCACCGCCACGCCGATGCTGGCGGTGATCGCCAGGTCCTGAATCACCGGTATGTCGATCAGCATCAGCACGGCAAAGCCCACCGCATCGGCCAGCAATGCAGTCACCCCGGCCACGAACAGGCGGCGGAAGGTATAGCGCGCTGCCACCTGACGGTGGGTGCCACGGCCGATGTCCTGAAGGATGCCGTTCATCTTCTGCGCCGCGTGGGATACGCCGATGGCAAAGATCAGGAATGGCACCAGGATCGAATACGGGTCGATGGCGTAGCCCAGCCAGGCCACGATGCCCAGCTGCCACACCACTGCGGTCAGTGAACACAGCACCACCAGCAGGGTGCTGCGCAGGCACCGGGTGTAGCAGTAGATGATCAGCAGGCTGGTCAGCACCGCCAGGGCGAAGAACGCCATCACCTGGATCAGCCCGTCGATCAGGTCGCCCATCAGCTTGGCAAAGCCGATCACATGGATGCGGTACTGGCCGCTGGCCTGGTACTGGCTGCGCAGTTGCTCGAGCTTCTGCGAGAAGGCGTGGTAGTCGAGGCCCTTGCCGGTGGCCGAATCCTGGTCGAGCAGCGGCACGACCAGCATGCTCGACTTGAAGTCCCGCGCCACCAGGCTGCCGACGATGTTGGCGCGCTCGATGTTCTGCCGCAGCTGCTCGATGTCACCCGTAGCGCCCTGGTAGCCGTCGGGCATCACCGGGCCGCCCTGGAAGCCCTCCTCGGTCACCTCGGTCCAGCGCACCGCAGGGCTCCACAGCGACTTCACCCAGGCCCGGTCCACGCCCTGGCTGAGGAACAGCTCGTCGTTGATGTGGCGCAGGGTCTGCAGGTAGCCCGGGTCGAAGATGTCGCCCTGGGTGTTCTCCACTACCACCCGTACGGCGTTGCCCAGGCCACGCAGTGATGGGCGGTTTTCCAGGTAGTTCTGGATGTAGGGGTGGCTCTGCGGCAGCATCTTGTCGAAGCTGGGGCGCAGCTCCAGGCGGGTCAGCGCCATGTAGCCCAGTACCAGGGTCGCCAGCAGCATGCACAGCAGGAACGGCAGGCGATGGTTGAACACCAGGCGCTCCAGGCAATTGCCCGAGCGTGGGTCGAAATCGTCGAGGTTGCGGATTACCGGCAGGGTGTCTTGGCGGGTTGCGGCCATCAGGGTCTTCTCTTGTTATGGGTGCAGCGTGGGGTTGCCGGCCTGGTTGCGCACGCCCCGCTCGCCCACCAGGACCAGGCCGTTGCCGGTATCGGTGGCGAGCGCGGTCACCGGGCCACGGGCGCTTTGCGGCACCGGGCTGAAGCTTGCGCCATCATCCCGGCTGAGCAGCAGGTCGCCAGCCTGGCTGGCCAGCCATAGCTGGCCGTCACGGTCGACACCGGCGGTGGTGAGGCTGGTGTTCACACCCGTGCTGACCGGTTGCCATTGCCGGCCGCCGTCGGTACTGCGGTAGGCATGCCCACGCAAGCCGTAGACCAGCAGTACGCCAGGCTTGCCGACAGCACCGAACAGTGTGCCGGCGTAGGGTGTCTCGACACGGCTGAAACGCTCACCGTCCTGCTTCAGCAGCAGGCCTTGCTCGCCGGTGATGTACAGCTCGTCACCCACCGCGGCCAGGCTGGTCAGGTGCAGGCCTTGGGGGTTATCGCTGTGGTCGAGCCAGGGCTGCCAGTGCTCGCCGCCATCAACGGTGCGCAACAGCAGGTTGAACACGCCGACCGCATAGCCATTGCGGGCATCGCCGAACCAAACGTCGAGCAAGGCATTGTCGCTACCTGTGCTCGGCAGTTGCTCGGCCAGCGCCCGGCCATCCAGCTGCTTCTGCCAGTGCACGCCGCCATCACGGCTGTGCAGCACCACGCCATCGTGGCCAACCGCCCAGCCGAGCTCGGGCGTGGCGAAGCTCACGGCATTAAGATCGGCGCTGACCGGCACCTGGGCCTGCTGCCAGTGCGTGCCATGGTCGTCGGAGTACAGGATGTGCCCACGCGGGCCCACCGCGACCAGGCGCTGCCCAGCCAGGGCTACATCGCGCAAGGCGCTGCTGGCGACAAGGGCGCTGGGCATGGCGGGCAGGTCCAGCACATCGGTGAAGGGCGCAGCCTGGGCCGCGCCCTGCAGCGCGGCCCAGGCCAGAACTACCACGCTGCATCGTTTGAAGACAGACATTGCCACCTCTGCTCCGTGCGCTCAGCGAATGCCGTTGCCGGCCAGCGACTCGGGCGACCACTGGGTTTTCGACAGCGGGTCGATGTAGCGGATGCCGCCGTAGGCACCGACTACGCCATTGAGGTTGTAGGTGCCGCCGATCAGGTCGTAGATCATGAACGGCGTGGCGTCCGGGGTCTGTTTGTCGTAGCTCTGGGTGAGGAAGGCGAACGAGCCGCGGTACAACTGGCCACGGGCGTCGTACTGGTCCGAGGCCAGAGCGATCCAGCTGTCTTCATCGAGATAGAAGCGGCGCTTGTGGTAGATATGGCGCGCACCGTCCTTGAGCTTGCCTTCCACCACCCACACCCGGTGCTTCTCCCAACGCACGAACTGCGGCGCCAGGTGGTTGGGGGTGATCACCTGCTTGACGTCGGTGTTGTAGGTCAGCTGATAGGTGTTGTACGGCACGTACATTTCCTGCTTGCCGACCAGGGTCCAGTCGTAGCGGTCCAGCGCTCCGTTGAAAACGAACACATCATCGTAGGTGCCCGAACCCGAGGTGCCCGGGTTGGGCGTGTCGTAGGCCAGGTTCGGCGCCAGCTTGACCCGGCGCTGACCCGGCAGGTACTGCCAGGCGCTGCGTGGTTGCACCAGCGGGTTGGCGGCGTCGCGCAGCATCATTGCTTCGCCGGCACGGCGCGCGGGCCCGGTGTACACCAGCTTCATCTGGTAGTAGGTGTCCTTGGCACCGATCGGCTTGGTCATGTCTTCGTATATCGGGTAGCTGATATTGGCCTGGCCGGTGGTCGACAGCGATGGTTTGCCAGCAGCGTCGACGTTCCACGAGTCGTACTTGGCAGTCATGCTCACGCCCTGATAGCGCAGCAGGAAGTTCCACATGGCCTCGGCGCCGTTCTGCGGAATGGGGAACGGGATGCCCGGCAGCACGTTGTCTACCGCAGTGCCGCCCTCCTTGCTGTTGGCGCCGGTGGCGTTCTTGCGGGTGTTGTCGAGCACCGCTTGCGGCAGCGCCACGCTACGGTGGGTCGGGTACACATCGACGCGGTAGCTGGGGTAGCGCTTGAGCAGCTCCAGGGTGGTGGCGGTCAACTGGCCCTTGTACTGCTCGGCGTTCTTGCCATCGATGACCAGCAGCGGCTTGTCGCTGGCGAACGGGTCGGGGCGCATGCTGGCGCCGCTCTGGTAGCTGGCTGGCGGCGTCAGCAGGCCGCCCTGGTAGGCCGGGATCGAGCCATCGGCGTTGCCGGCCTTCTCCGCGCCGATGACGGTCAGGCTGGTGCCCAGGCGCGCCGCCTGATCAGTGGAAACAGCGGCCTGTGCAGCGTTCAGGGCGGCCAGTGACAGGCACGAGGCCAGCAGGGTACGTACGAAATTCATGATGGTTGTCTTCCTGTGCAGGCTGTAGGAAACATGACTCAGAAGGTCGTCTTGACGGTCAGGTACAGGGCGCCACGGTCCTCGGTGGTGGCACCACCGCCGGAGAAGGAGGCGTAGCCGCCGCCGTAGCAGGTGTAATCCTGTTCGCCGTCCAGGGCGTTGGGGGTGCTGCCGTCGGTCTGGCCGTCCTTGCAGGCCTTGGTCTCACCGAAACTGTCGACGTACTTGAGGTCGACGAAGTACTGGTTGTAGATCGCGGCGCTCACGCCCACCGCATAGTTGCCAGTGTTCTCGGCGCCACCGCCCTGCACCGGCGACACGCCGTCGAGGCCGACGTTGACCGATAGCGGCATGCTCAGGTCCATACCTGGCAGCACCTGGTACCAGGTAGGGGTGAAGTTGACGGCGATGCCCCAGTTGTCGCGGGTGGCCTTGTCGATACCGCGGTAGCTGCTCTTGCCCTTGTACAAGGCCTCGTTGTGGCTATCGAGCTTGAGCAGGTTGCTGTAGAACAGCTCGCCGAGCAGGGTTGCCGAATCGAACAGCGGCGTATCGCCAATGGTCATCAGGCCGTTCAAGGTCCAGTGCAGGGTGTCGCCGGTGGCGCTCAGGCCGTCGCCATCCTTGGGTACGTCGTAGATCACCCCGCTGCTGGGCAGGCGTGCCGGCAGCAAACCAAAGCCGCCACCCAGGCCACCCTGGCCGGGGGCGCTGACGATTGCCGGGATGCTCGCCAACGGCATGTTGTGGCGAATGTTCAGGTCGCTGCCGACACTGATGCCGCCCACATCCTTGGACAGGCTCAGGCCATAGATGTCGATGTCATCGGAGTAGGCGAACTGGTAGGTAGTGCTTTGCAGCGAGTTGTACAGGTTGCCGACTGCACCTTGGCGGCTGCCCGGCGGGTTGCCGAACGGGCCGTTGGCGACGGTCATGCCGCGTGCGTCGAGCCAGGCCTGTGGGAGGATCTCGGAGGTCTTGCGGTAGTAGAAACCGAGGGTGCCGCCCAGCCACTCGGGCGACCACTTGGCCATGATGCCCCAGTCGCCGCTCTTGCCGGGGTTCAGGTCATGGCCACGGCGGATGGTGGTCAGCGCACCGCGCACCGGGATCAGCCCCGGGGTGCCGGTGTGGCCGAGCAGGAAGCTTTGGGCGCCCTCGCCTACCACGTCCGAGCCGCCATAGTAGGTACCGGCTTCGGGCAGGCGGGCGGCGTCCCAGTCGAAGAAGTACTGGGCGCCCAGGGTCAGTTCGGAGTTGACCAGGAACGAGGTCGACAGTTGGTTGCGCGGTACGAACAGCTCCTTGGCCTCGGTGCCCGGCGAGGCAGCCAGCTTGGCCAGGTCGAGGCCCGACTGGCCATAGCTTAGCGAGTGCACCGGGTTGAGCAGGGTTTCACCCCAGAACAGGTTGTGCTGGCCCAGCTTGGCGCTGACCTGCGAGGCCTCGCCGACTTCACGGCTGAAGAACACGAAGGCATCCAGCACTTCACCGGACGGGCCGCTGTAGTAACGCTGGGCGTAGTTGCTCAGGTGCGGGCTGCCCAGCGGCACACCGGTGCCGGGCAGGCCATTGAGGCTGGGGTTGATGCCGGACTGGTCACCGTTGCCGTTGACGAACGGGTTGCTATTGGAGCCGGTGTTGTCATAGGCCTTGTCGTACCAGCTGGCGGTGCTGAGGCGAAACCCGGTGTTGCCCTGGTAGACCACGTCCAGTTCGGTCAGCAGGTCGACCCTGTTGGTGATGTTGGTGCCGGCCTTGCGGAAGTTGTAGTCACCGTCGTTGCTGTTGGGCGTACCTAGCATGCGCTTGTCGGCGCTTTCGGTGCGTACGCCGTAGTTGTACTTGACGGTGTTGTCGAAGCGCACGGCCCAGTTTTCATTACCGGTATCGACTTCGAACGCCTGGGCGGCGGGCAGCGTGAGCAGCCCGATGGCGCAGGCGAGCAGGCAGCGCTGTGGTTTCACAGCACGGTGAATGCGGTGTTCTGGCATTACGATGGCTCCACGTATTGTTATTGTTCTTTTCGCCGCCCGTCTTTTGCGAGCGTGGCTGGGGCGTCCATGCGCTATTGCAGGTTGGGCTGGTCCAGTCGCAGGATGAAGGCCTCGGCCTGCGGCCAGGGGCCGAAGCCGGAGGCCGGATTGAGGTGGCCGACGGCCCCCAGTGCGACCAGTTCACTACCCCAGCCTTGGGCCAGGGTGCTGGCTGCGGCAAAGCTGGCCAGGTGGTCGTTGCTACTGGCCGCGACAATGCTGGGGAACGGCAACGGCTGCTGGGGCAATGGCGACCAGCCGTGCTCGGCCAGGCTGGCCGGGCTTGGGTAGTTGGCCGGCCATGGCGCGTTCAGGTCGGGCGGTGCCGCCAGCAATGCACCCTTGATCGGCCGCCGGTAGCGCGCCGCCCAGTGGGCGACCATCAACACGCCAGCGCTGTGCGCCACCAGGATCACCTCACCATCGATCTGGCCCAGTTCGCGCTGGATCGCCTCGACCCGGGCCGTGCAGCTCAGGCCGTCGACTTGCAGCGGCGGGACGCTGCGTACCTTGGCCAGGCGGCCTGCGAGCAGGGTCTGCCAGTGTTCGGCGACATGGTCGCGCAGGCCGGGGACGATCAGCACGGTGGCGGTGGTTTGCAGTTTTTCCACGGTGAACCTCGTGTGCGGTGTAGCTCTTGAGGTTCACAGTAAACAGCCCACCCACCGAGTGCTTCACATTGGGCGTCAGGGGCTTTTCATTTGATGACAATGGCCATGACGGGGCTTTGCTTTTCAATTCATGACACGCAGGCTATAAGACACAAAACGCATGTCGGCATACCCAACAACAAGAAACCGCATGGAAAACAAAAAATGCCTGCCCTAGTCCGTGCCGCCAGCTTGACCAACTACCTTGAGGTGTCCCGCCACCTGGGCCTCAATCCCCAAGCGCTGTTGGCACAGGTTGGCCTAAGCGCCGCGTTGCTCGAAGACCCCAACAGGCGTATTCCGGTTGCCAGCGTCATCGCCTTGCTGGAAGCCTCCGCCAACGCCAGCCGCTGCGAAAGCTTCGGCCTGCGCATGGCCGAATTGCGGCAACTGTCGGACTTCGGCGAAATCAGCTTGCTGCTCAGCCACCAACGCACCCTGCGTGATGCACTGCAGGTGATCGTGCAATACCGTCACCTGCTCAATGACGCACTGGCCATTCATATCGAGGAAGCCGGCAAGACCGTGGTCATTCGCGAGGAAGTGATCAACGAACGCGCGCCCTGCAGCCGCCAGGCCACCGAGCTGGCAATCGGCGTGATGATGCGCCTGTGCGCGGCGCTGCTGGGGGCGCATTGGCACCCGATCAGCGCCAACTTCACCCACGCGCCTCCTGCCGACCTGGCCACCCACCGGCGCATTTTCGGCTGCACGTTGGTGTTCGGCAGCGAGTTCAACGGTATCGTCTGCCCGGCCGCCGACCTCGACACCGCCAGCCCGCAGGCCAACGAGGCCATGGCGCGCCTGGCGCAACGCTATCTGGACAGCCTGCCAGCGGGCGGCACGCCGTCCCTGGAGCTGGAGTTGCGCAAGACCATCTACCTGCTGCTGCCCATGGGCCGTGCCACCATCGAGCAGGTGGCACAGACCCAGGGCATGAACGTGCGCACCCTGCAGCGTCGCCTGGAAGAAAGCGGGTTGACCTTCAAGGACCTGATCAACAGCGTGCGCCGTGACCTGGTGATGCGCTACCTGGAGAACCCCGGCTATTCGCTGGGGCGTATCGCCGACATGCTGGGTTATTCGATGCCAAGTTCGTTCACCCGCTGGTTCATCGCCCAGTTCGGCATGCCGCCGGCCAGTTGGCGGGCACAGCGGGATGATCAAGGGCTTTAGCTTGAACCTGGTACGGCCGCTCCTACAATCGACCGCGTCAAGCAGTCAGGCAAGGCCCCAGTGCATCAACGCCAGCACCAAAAGCACAAGAAACACGCTCTCCCCCACCATCAACGCCAGGGTCGACAGCGCCGACACGCCGATTACGGTGAGAGGGTGCGAATACGCTGATGGGTAGCGCCAAGTGCCAGTGTATTCATTGTCCCGCTTCCTCACCGTCAAATACGATGTAGACCTGACCGCCCTGCTGCTCGACCGGGTAGCTGGTAACCTTCAAAGCCCTGGAATTGACCAGGTAGCCGCTGGCCAGGTCAAAGCGCAGGCCATGCGCGCAGCACTGGATGACACGGCCTTCCAGCCGGCCGCCGCACAACGACGCGCCCTGGTGCGGGCAGCTGTCTTCGATGGCATAGAGCGAGTCGGCAACGTTGAACAGCGCCACGCTGCGCCCTTCGCAGGCCAACAGCACACGGCCGCCACGTTCCGGCACCTGATGGGGAGCCAATGCAATACGTCGGGTCACGCCCTCTCGACCTCTTGCAGCGCTTCGGTCATGGCCGCATACAGCACCTCGGCAGGCTGTGCACCCGCGATGAGCGGCCCATGATTGAAACGAAAACGCGGCACGGCACTGCCAGCGCGCCCGGCCCCATCGAGGAACGGGCTGCCGTCCTCACGCAGGCAGTCGACTACCTGCGCGGCATCCAGCCCGCAACACTGTGCGATGTCGAGCAAGGTGCGGCTATCCCCCAGGTCGCGCCCCTGGTGGAAATAGGCGATGAACAGACGTGCCAGCAAGGCTTCCAGTTGCGCTGCTTCCAGCAACTGAGCAGCCCGTTGCAGCAGCCGATGGGCATTGCCGGTGTTGGGCATGCGGCGAATACGCGAGAAGTCGATGTCCTCGCCTACCACACGGGCAGCGGCGCGCACCTGGGCCTGGCGCTCGCGTACCGCCTCCTCGCTGCCCAGGCGTTGCAGATAGAAGGCATGAAACGGCACGCCACCGGCTGGCAAGCCAGGCAACAACTGCACACCTCGCCATTGCAGTTGTACCTGCACTTGCGGCTGTTCGCGCTGCAACAGCAACAGGGCGGCCTGCAGGTGCCGCTGGCCAATCAGGCACCACGGGCAGACGAAATCGAAGAACACTTCGACGGACAACAGCTGTTTCACGGATTCAACTCCCGGGGTGCGTCGGCAGTGTCGTGTGCCGGTGTATGCAGACGGTCCATGTCGCGGTGGTAATGACGTTTGGCGAGGAAAAACACCCCCGCTGCGCCGATGCTCATCAGCGGCACCAGCTGGAAGGCGGCATGCAGGCCGATCAGGTCGGAAACGCGCCCGGTGATCAGCGGCCCGGTCGCCAGGCCCAACAGGTTGTTGGCCAGGGTCAGGGTGGCAAACGCGGTGCCGTGCACCGAGGCGTGGGTGAGGTTGGCGACCATGGCACTGGACGGGCCGTTGGTGCCGGCGGCGATCATCATGCCCAGGCAGATCAGCACCAGTTGGGCAGTTCCGGCTGGCAGCGCGAAAGCGAGGGACAACAGCGCGCAACTGCCCAGGCAGTAGGCGATGGCCAGGCTGATCTTGCGGTCCGGGCGCTGCCGCCCGAGCCGGTCGCAGAGCATGGCGCAGAGGATCATGCCGATGCCGCTGCACAGCACGATGACTGCCGCAATAGCCCCGGCGCGGTCGGTGCCCATGGCGTAATAGCGGTTCAGGTAGCTGGGCATCCACACGATCACGGTGCCGCCGACGAACAGCTGCAGCCCGCTGCCGACGTAGGCCGCGATGACCGAGCGGCTGCTGTACAGGGTGCGCAACGGGCGGACGGCCTTGCCTTGCGACTGCTGCGTGCATCGAGGCGCAATACGCGCCTCCTTGACGATCAGCGGGTACAGCATCGCCAGCACCAGGCCGAACAGCGCCATGCCGGCAAATGCCCAGCGCCAGCCCAGGTGCTGGGCCAGTACACCGCCGAGGGCCATGCCCAGTACCGAACCGAACATGCCACCGGCCATGAACGCACCAGCCAGGGTCGAGCGCATGTCGCGCGGAAACACGGCGACCACCACGGCGATGCCGACGCTGCCGTAGGCAGCTTCGCCTACCCCGACCAGAAACCGCGCGATGAACATTTGCGGGTAGTTTTCCGCCAGGGCGCAGCCGAGGGTGGCCAGGCTCCACAGAACCGCCATCAGCACCAGGCTTCGCACCCGGCCGAAGCGGTCGGCCAGCAGCGACAGCGGGAAGGTCAGCAGGCCGACCATCAGCGCGACAATACCGCTGAGCAAACCGAGCTGGCTGTCGCTCAATGCCCATTCGCCCTTGAGCAGCGGGAACACCGCGTTGAGCACCTGGCGCGACATGTAGTCGGAGATCAACAGGCCAAAGGTCAGGGCGAAGACCACCCAGGCATAGCGTCGGGGGACGCTGTGGGCGGTGTCGGTGCCGGAATCTTCGGCACTGGCGAGATAGGTGGCCATGTTGCCTCCTTAGGTGCGGGGCGTGAGGTTGTTCTTGTTGTTATGGGTTACAGCCAACATTCATGTTGCTTTTGCGGGCCTCTTCGCGGGCTCGCCCGCTCCCACAGGGACAGCGTCGACCTTTGGGCCAGTGCCGCACCTGTGGGAGCGGGCATGCCCGCGAAGAGGCCGGGCCTGCCGTACCAGCATCAGCCGCGCTGCGGCACGCCCTTCACGCCCGGCTGGCGATTCGGCGCCATGCCGTTGGCCTTGAGGGTCTGCTCGATGCTGTCGTACTGCTGCCCGATGCGGTAAATGGCGCGTGCTTCCTTGCCGCTGGCAATCTCGCGGCCCAGCTCATGGGCCACACGCACGGTCTGCTGGATCTGCTGCACCGAGGTAAAGCGCTTGCCATGCTGGTCGATGATGGTGTCTTCGTTGCCGCAGCGTGGGTGCAGGCCCATGGCCAGGGCCATGGTGTTGAACGGCAGCACGTTCTTCAGCAACGATTCGGCGGTCAGGGTGCAACCGTCCGGCGCGCGGTGGATGAAGTTGAAGAAGTTGAACGGGTTGGGGCCGTCGAAGCCGCCGCCAATGCCGATCCAGGTCAGGTTCAGCGGGCCCATGTAGTCACCACGGCGGACGATGCGCTCGAGCGTCTCCAGGGCATGCATGCCGGTCAGCTGGAAATGCGGCTGGATGTTGCTGGCCTGCAGGCGGCGCAGGTGTTCGCGGACCCAGGCCGGGCCGGCCGGCACGGTCATCTCGCTGTACGCGGCATGAATCGCCGGGCTGGCCAGCGAGGTGCCTTCCAGGTACTCGGGGTACAGCAACTCCATGATGTTCATCTGCGTGGTGTTGATGGCCACGGTCACCTGGTCGGGGCGCGGCGTCAGCTCGGCGAGCATGTGCCGGGTGTCGTCCGACAGCCACTTGGCCGCCTCGCCTTCGCCTTCCGGAGCAAAGGAAATCGACCCGCCAACCTGGATGATCATGTCCGGCACCGCTTCGCGCACCCCGGCGATCAGCTCGTTGAACTTGGAAAGGCGCTTGGAGCCCTTGCCATCCAGTTCGCGCACGTGCAGGTGCAATACCGTGGCACCGGCATCAAAGCAGTCGACGGCCTTCTGCACCTGCTCATCCATGGTCAGTGGAATGTCTTCAGGGAAGTCTTCGGGCATCCACTCCGGGCCATAGGGAGCAACGGTGATCACCACCTTTTCCATGTTTTCCGGGTGCAACGAATCGTCGAAGAATTGCATGCTGTAGTCCTCGCTATTGTTATTGTGCGGTTGCCGCCAGCGACGGCGACGAACTCAGAACGTGGTGCTGCCCTTGATCCCGGCGCGTTCCATCTTGCGGTGGCACGGCGGGTAGTCCATGACGGCGTAATGCTGTGTGCTGCGGTTGTCCCAGATCGCCACGCTGTTGGGCTTCCAGCGCCAGCGCACCTGGTACTCCGGCAGGTAGGCCTGGCTTATCAGGTAACGCAGCAGGTCGCTGGCACCGGGGTTGGCGTCCTGCCCGAAGCGCACCCGCTGCGGGGTGTGGTAGTTGCTGAAATGGGTGGTGAAAGCGTTGACGAACAGCACCTGCTCACCGGTTTCCGGGTGGGTGCGCACCACCGGGTGCTCGGCATCAGGGAACTGCGCCTTCAGCGCCAGGCGTCTTTCCAGCGGCATGGCGGCGCCAAAGCTGGCCTCGATGCTGTGACGGGCGCGCAGGCCTTCGATCTTGGCCTTCACATCGCCTGGCAGGTTTTCATAGGCCAGCACCATGTTCGCCCACATCGTGTCGCCGCCCACGGGCGGGCATTCGATGCAGCGCAGCACACAGCCCATCGGCGGTGCCTCGCGCCAGGTGGCGTCGGTGTGCCAGGCATTTTCATAGCGGTCGTTGGGCTGGTCGGGGCGCTTGTAGATCTGTACCAGGCCCGGATGCTCCGGGTCGCTGCCGGCCACCGGGTGGTCCTCCAGGTCACCGAAGCGGCGGGCGAAAGCCACGTGTTCGG
>MTEU01000059.1_pt1 | contig 27068 bp, 26 predicted proteins | sample 1042701 | NCBI WGS metagenome assembly MTEU01 (sample SAMN06185813, study PRJNA358809) | soil metagenome | isolation source: naturally attenuated soil | place: India | collected 2015-05-23
CGAGCCGCGCCAGGATTTCGTCGTTGTGCTCGCCGGGCTTCGGCAAGGGACTGCGGACGCCGGGACGGCGGCCCCCCATCAGCAGCGGCAGCAACACGGTCGGCGCCGTCGAGCCGTCCTCGACCTGCATCGGCACCACTCCCCCGCTCTCCTTCAGATGCACGTCGTCGAGCAGCTGATCCGGGCGGACGATCGGCGCGTAGGGAATGCCTGCCGCCTCGAGCTTCGGCGCCAGTTCGGCGACGCGGTGATGCCGCAGGATGCCGCCGAGCTGCTCGAGCAGCCGCGGCCGCACGGCGACGCGCGAGGCATTGCTGGCGTACTCGGGCACGTCGAGCAGGTCGGGCCGCTCCAGAACCGTGCATAGCGTGACGAACTGCTTGTCGCTGACCGCGCCGATGAACAGCTGCTCGTCGTCGGCCAGCGTGAAGACGTCGTAGACGCTCCAGGCCGATACGCGCGACGGCATCGGCGGCGGCGCCTCGCCGGTCATCGCGTACTGCTGCATATGCTGCGAGGCGAGGAACACGCAGTTCTCGAACAGCGCGCTCTGGATCTCCTGGCCGCGCCCCGTGCGATCGCGTTCGCGCAGCGCGGCGAGCACGCCGATCGCGCCGAACATGCCGCCCATGATGTCGTTGACCGAGGTGCCGGCGCGCAACGGCCGCCCCTTCGGGCCGGTCATGTACGACAGCCCGCCCATCATCTGCACCACCTCGTCGAGCGCCAGCCGGTTCTCGTACGGCCCCGGCAGGAAGCCCTTGTGCGAGACATAGATCAGTTGCGGACAGGACTTCGACAGCGTGCCGTAGTCCAGGCCGAGCTTCTGCATCAGCCCGGGACGGAAGTTCTCCAGCAGCACGTCGCACTGCGCGGCCAGTTCCGCCGCGGTGGCCCGGCCCTCGTCGGTCGTGATGTCGAGCACCACGCTTTTCTTGTTGCGGTTGAAGGCGCGGAAAAACCCGATGCCCAGGCCCGGCAGATTGCGCGTCTTGTCGCCGCCCGGCGGTTCGACCTTGATCACCTCGGCGCCGAGGTCGGCGAGGATCATGCCGCAGGTCGGCCCCATCACCATATGGGTGAACTCGACCACGCGGATGCCAGCAAGCGGCAGGGATTCATTGCTTTGCGTCATGATATGAGCCAATTGGCGGCGATCAGGCGTGGAAAGTCGAGGAAGTTGCCGCGCCACAGTGGCTCGGCACATCAAGGCCGGCATCGTGGCCGGCGTCGACGCCGGGGAATGTCTTCGGCAAGCCGGCGCGCCACAACGTGCCGTGCAAGGTCTCGCCAGCAAGCCAGCCCGCAACCCGCCCGCGCAGGCGCAGCAGCGCACCGATATCGAGGCCAGTGTCGATGCCCATGCTGCCCAGCATATAGGCCAGGTCTTCGGATGCGACATTGCCGCTGGCGCCCGGCGCATGCGGGCAGCCGCCGATGCCGCCAAGGCAGGCGTCGAAGCGGCTCACGCCGGCCTGCATCGCAGCGTAGACATTGGCCAACCCGAGTCCCCGGGTATCGTGGAAGTGGCCGCACCATAGCCGGTCGCCGGCGATCGCGACAGCGCGTTCGAACAGCGATGCGACCTGCGCTGGATCGGCATAGCCGACCGTATCGGCGAGGCTGACGCGGTCCGCGCCGGCATCGAGCAGCGCCTGCATCAGGCGCAATACCTCCGCCGCATCGACGTGCCCCTGGATCGTGCAGCCGAAGGCCGTGCCGACCCCGCCTTCGATCAACGTTCGGGCACCGGCGGCATCGCGGGCCGCGCGCATGCGGGCCACTTCGGCCACCACTTCGTCGGGGGTCTTGCGCAGGTTCGCCAGGCTGTGCGCGTGGCTTGCCGACAGCGGCACCAGCATCAGGTCGGCGCCGTGGTCCAGCGCCAGCTCGGCACCGCGCAGGTTCGGCACCAGCACCGAGCAGAACAATCCCGGCAGAGTGCCCGCGAAGTCCAGCAGCTCGGCCGTATCGGCCAGTTGCGGAAGCAGCCGCGCCGGTACGAACGATCCGATCTCGATTTCACGCTGGCCGGCCTCGTAGGCGGCACGAATCCATTCGCGCTTGTGCTCGGTCGGCACGATGGTCTGCACGCTCTGCAGCCCATCGCGCAGGCCGACCTCGCGGATCACGGCACGGCTTGGCAGGGAGGAAAGATGGCGGGCGTTCATGGCTCTCACAACGATGCGGGCCGGCAGATCGGCGACCTGGCGCGGCCGGGTGGGAGCAATGTATGCCATTCCGGAAATCATCTACAGCGATCATTAGAGCACATGAAAGTTCCAGATCGGAAAGTCTAACCACCGCGAAAGCTTCCGGCCCCGCGCGCCAGCCGGCGCCGCTCGAAGCAATGAACACCTTGGACACTGACCGGCGCACGTCTTCATCGCAGGCGAAAGGCCCCGGTTTACCATACGCACCAACATCAGAATGACCCGCAGCCCAGGCTGCGCGGCATGGGGGACAGTCGATGGATGCAGGCATGGTGAAGTCAGCGAACCGGGTATTCGATCTGCTCGAGCTGTTCGAGCGCGAGCGCCGGCCGTTGCGGGTCAGCGAAATCGTCGAGAAGCTCGGCATACCGCAATCGAGCGTCTCGATGCTGGTGCGCACGCTGGTGGCCCGCGGCTATATGGAGTTCGACGCGCAGGCACGGACCTTCTGTCCCTCTGTTCGCGTGTCGTTCCTGTGCGACTGGACCACGCGCAAGCATGGCGCCAGTGCCACCGTGCATGACGCCATGCGGCGGCTGTCCGAAGAAACCGGCGAGACCGTGCTGCTTGGCCGCCAGAGCGGCATCATGCTGCAGTACCTGTCGGTCATCGAGTCCCCGCATGCGCTTCGGCTTACCGCCGTATCCGGCGGCATGCGCCCGATGCACCTGACCGCGATCGGCATCATGCTGATGAGCCGGATGAACGACGACGAGGTGGGCCGCCTGCTGCGCCGCTATAACGCGGAGCACAAACCGGCATGGCCGCCGGCGCGGCTGGCCGATACCATGCGCGCCGTGCGGCAGGCGCGCGAACAAGGCTATTACGAATCCGCGAACCTGGCCACGCCGGGCGCCGGCGTGTTGGCGACGCTGCTGGCGACGCCGATCCGCGGCCAATGGCTGGGCATCGGTACCGGCGGGCCGGTGGCGCGGCTGCACGCGCGCCGCAAGCAGTTGCTGCCCGCGGTGCTGGCGGTCGCGCGAAACTGCTAGGCGTTCTGCGTTGCCCCGCTTCGCCGCAGTTCTGCCTGCACGATCGCCTCGTGGCGAGCCAGCAGCCGCGACGCCTGCTCCAGATGCAGCCGCTCGACCATCTTGCCGTCCAGATTGATCACACCCGCATTGGCGTGCGCGTCTGCCGCAAACGCGGCAACGATCCGTCCGGCCTCCGCGACCTGCTGTGCCGACGGGGCGAATGCCGCGTTGGCGGCATCGATCTGCGACGGGTGGATCAGCGTCTTGCCGTCGAAGGCCATCCGCACCGATTGCGTCAACTCCGCGGCATAGCCGGCCTGGTCCCCGAAGTCGTTCCAGACGCCATCGAGGATGTCGACCCCGTGGCGCTTCGCCGTCAGCACGGCCTGCATCAGCCAGGGCAACAGATAGCGGCGTTCCTCGCCGGCAAATACATCGGTGTCCTTGGCCAGATCGTTGGTGCCGATCACCAGGCATTCGAGGCGGGGCGTCGCCGCCCTGCCTGCCGCGACGATCGCGTCGAGCCGATGGACTGCCTGCGGCGTCTCCACCATCGCCCATAGCGCCGCCGGCTTGTCCCACGCCAGCGCCGCGCAGGCGCGGGCGAACGCCACGACATCGGCGTCGTCCCCGACCTTCGGCAGCAGTACCGCGTCGACGCGCGCGCTGGCGGCGAGCAACAGATCCTGCTCGAACTCGGCCGTGCCCAGCGCATTGACGCGCAGCACGATCTCGTGCCCGTCAAAGTCCCGTGCGGACAGGGCCTGTGCAAGTTGTCCACGGGCGGCGCCCTTCATCGCCGGCGACACCGCATCCTCGAGATCGAACACGATCGCATCGCATGGCAGCGTGGCTGCCTTGTCGATGGCGCGGGCGTTGGCAGCGGGAACGTAGAGAACGGAGCGGCGCAGGCGAATGGAATCGTCGGTCATGGTCTGGATATCGAAGTTGGCTGGAGGACAGGCGGTACGCGACCGCGCGACCTGCAGTCTGCCCTTCCGTCCGTCATCCCGCCATCACATACGTGATGAATGGCGGCCATCGTCAACCATCACATATGTGATGCCCGCCGAAGCCCGGCCGGCCGATACTGCCTCCACCCGCAACAACCGCCGCTCGCAAATCGCGGCGCATCGAACAGGTGGACATGGAACAATCGGATCAGGCAGCACCCGGCTTTACCGCCGCGATGGCGCAGTGGATCAGTACGGTCGACGACACCGCAATCCGCCCGGCGGCCTTGCTCTGGGCCCGCCACGCGCTGCTGGACTGGCTGGCGGTAGCGCTCGCCGCCAACGACGAGCCGCTGGTCAGGATGCTGGCCGCCGAGCACGGCGGCGGCACGAACGCGCCGTGTACCGTGCTGGCCGGCAGCCGCGCGCATGTCGCCGATGCCGCGCTGATCAATGGGGCCGCGGGCCACGCGCTCGACTTCGATGACGTCGCTTCCGCGATGCGTGGCCACCCCACCGTACCGGTCGCTCCCGCCGCGCTCGCCGTCGCAGAGCTGGAACGCGCCGGCGGCATGGACCTGCTGCGCGCGCTGGTGATCGGGCACGAGGTGGAATCGCGCATCGGCGAGCGGATTGGCGATGCGCAGTACCGCTTCGGTCTGCATCCCACTGGAACGACCGGCGCCATCGGCGCGGCGGCGGCCTGCGCGCGGCTGATGCGGCTGGACCCCGATCGCAGCGCCCACGCGCTCGGTCTGGCGGCCACGCAGGCGGCCGGCCTCAAATGCATGTTTGGCACGATGGCAAAGCCGCTGCATGCCGGCAAGGCGGCGATGCATGGCGTGATGGCGGCCCGGCTGGCGGCGCGCGGCTTCACCGCCAACACCGCCGCGCTGGAATGCGCCCAGGGATTTGCCGCCACGCAGGCGCCCGATAGTCATCCCTTGCCCACGCAGTTCGAGCCGCGCGGCACCATGGCGATCGAGAAGACGCTGTTCAAGTACCACGCGTCCTGCTATCTGACCCACTCCACGCTGGAAGCCGTGGCGCAGGCGCGCCGCAAGCATGGCATCGGCCTTGACGACATGGAGACGATGGCCATTCTTGTGTCCGGGCCGCATCGCGGCGTCTGCGACATCGCGCAACCGCGCACGGGCCTGGAGATCAAGTTCGCGATCCAGCATCTTGCGGTGATGGCGCTCGACGGCGTATCGACCGCGTCCCTGGGCAACTACACCGACCAGCAGGCCACCGCCCCTCGCCTTGCGCGCGCTCGCGAACGGGTCACGTTGCGCACCGATCAGGGCGGAGACCGCAACACTGCCGTGGTCGAGATTCGCACGCGCGATGGCCGCACCGTGCGCGAGAGCGCCAATGTCGCGGTGCCCGCCACCGATCTCGACCGGCAGTGGCAGCAGTTGCTGGCCAAGGCCGAGGCCATCGTCACGCCGGTGCTGGGCGGCGCGCGCTTTCGCCGCCTGGCCGATGCGGTGCAAACGCTGGACCGGCTCCCTTCCCTTGACCCCCTGTTCGAGGCAATCCGATGACATCCCAGGACACCGCTTCCATGGACCCGATCGTGGCGCGGCTCAAATCCGAGGCCAGGCTGCGCGTCCGCGGCAATCGCTACGAGGACTTCGAGCCCGGGCGCGCCTTTACCCATCACTGGGGCCGCACCGTCAGCGAAGCCGACAACACGCTGTTCTCGGTGCTGACGCTGCACTACAACCCGCAATACACCAATGCCGCGGTGGCCGAAGCCACCGGACACCCGCGCATTCCCGTCAATCCGCTGCTGGTGTTCAACACCGTCTTCGGCCTGTCGGTCGAGGACCTTTCGGAAGGCGGGGGGCCCTTCCTCGGCGTCGACGAGCTCAGTTACGGGCAGCCCGTCTACCCGGGCGACACGCTGTACGCCAGCTCCGAGGTGGTCGCGCGGCGGCTCGCCAGCAACCGTCCCGGCTACGGCATCGTGACCTGGCACACGCGGGGCACCAACCAGCGCGGCGAAGCGGTGATCGAGTTCAAACGTTCGAATCTTGTGAGGACCAGGGCATGACCATATCGGCAGACGGCAAGGGCTACATGACGGAAGAGCGCCAGATGATCCGGGAGGCGGCGCGCGAGTTCACCATGAAGGAGGTGCTGCCCGTCGCCAACGCCCTCGACGGCCCGGATGCCGAGATCCCCATGGATCTGCGCGACAAGATGGCGGAGATGGGGTATTTCGGCATCACGATTCCGGAGCAGTACGGCGGCCTCGGCCTTGGCATCTTCGAGTACTGCCTGATCTGCGAGCAGCTGTCGCGCGGCTGGATGTCGGTCGCGTCCATCGTCGCGCGCGCCCAGGGGGGCTGGATCATGAAGGCCATGCCCGAGGACATGCGGCAAGCCTATCTGCCGCGCGTGGTCCGCGGCGAATTCCTGAACGCGAGTGCGCTGTCGGAGCCCGACACCGGCTCGGATCTGGCCTCGATCTCGTGCCGGGCCGAGCGCGACGGCGACGAATGGGTGCTGACCGGCAACAAGTACTGGTGCACCTTTGCCGACGGCGCCGACTACCTGATCCTGTTCGCCCGCACCTCGCCGCCGCCAAGCCCGGACAAGCGCTGGGAAGGCATTTCCTGCTTCATGATCGAGAAGGAACGCGGCAGCTTTCCGCCGGGCATGACTGGCTCGCCGATTCCCAAGATCGGCTACTTCGGCTGGAAGACCTTCGAACTGGCGCTCGATGGCGTGCGCGTCCCCGCCCGCAACCTGATGGGCGGCGAAGGCAAGGCGTTCCTGCTGATGGCCAAGGGGCTCGAGGGCGCCCGCGCGCATACCGCGGCGCGTGCGATCGGACTGGCCCAGGGCGCGCTCGAGGATGCCATCGCCTACTCGCTGGAGCGCCGGCAGTTCGGCATGCCGATCGCCGAGTACCAGGCGATCCGCTTCAAGATCGCCACCATGGCGACGGAAATCGAGGCGGCGCGCCAGCTGCTGTACTACGTCTGCAACGAGATCGACAGCGGCCGCCGTTGCGACAAGGAAGCGTCGATGGTCAAGTACTTCGCCTCGGAGATGGCCGAGCGCGTGACCTCGACCGCGCTGCAGATCTTCGGCGGCGCCGGCTATACCAGGCTGTTCCCGGTCGAGCGCTATTGGCGCGACGCGCGGCTGACCAAGATCTTCGAGGGCACCTCGGAAATCCAGCAGCGCATCATCGCCAACAGCCTGCTGGGACGATCGGAGGTCGAGGCCATGATCGCCAGCCGCGCCTTCGACCAGCGCCAGGGCGCCGGGAGGGCCACGGCATGAAGACGCATGCGCTGACCAGCCACGACGGCTACTTCGAGGACTTCTCGCCCGGCATGCTGATCCGCCACGCGCGCGGCAAGACCGTGACCGAGATGGACAACGTGCTGCTGACGAATATGGTGATGAACACCGCCGAGGGCCATTTCAACGAGGACGCGATGCGGCGCGCGGCAAACGGCATCTTCTCGCAGCGGGTGGTGTTCGGCGGCATCAATCTGTCGATGGTGCTTGGCCTCGCGGCGCAGGACACCGCGGAACAATGCCTGCGCGAAGTCGGCCTGGACAAGATCCGGCTGTCGCATCCCGTCTTCCATGGCGACACGCTGTACGCCTACTCCGAGGTGCTGGCGGTGGAAGACGCGCCCGGCCGCGCTGACGGGGGCCTCGTCCGTTTTCGCCACTACGGCATCAACCAGCACGACAAGCTGTGCGTGCAGGCCGATCGCACGGTGCTGCTCAAGCGCAAGAGCCATTGGGGCGAGCGATGAGCCGAAACGAGCGTCCCGCCGGCGCGCTCGACGGCCTGGTCGTGCTCGACCTGACCCAGATGCTGGCCGGACCGTATGCGTCGATGATGCTGGCCGACCAGGGCGCGCGCGTGATCAAGATCGAACCGCCAGGCGGCGACCTGACGCGCCGCAACGGCCCGCATCTCGATGGCGCGCTGCGCCTGGAGCAGCGAGGATACGGCGCCTACTTCGGGTCGATCAACCGCAACAAGGAATCGGTGGAGCTGGACCTGAAGCAGCCCGCCGGCCGCGATGCGCTGCTGCGGCTGGTACGGCAGGCCGACGTGCTGGTCGAGAACTATCGCGTGGGCGTGATGGACCGCCTCGGCCTGGGCTACGAGACGCTGGCCGCCGAAAACCCGCGGCTGGTCTACGCAACGCTGCGGGGCTTCGGCGATCCGCGCAGCGGCGCGAGCCCCTACGCCGAGTGGCCGGCCTATGATCCGGTCGCCCAGGCCATGGGCGGCATCATGGGGATCACCGGAGCGCGCCGCGGCGGCCCGCCGACCAAGATCGGCCCCGGCATCGGCGATATCGTGCCTGCCATGTTCCTTGCCTATGGCATCGCGGCCGCATGCTGGCGCGCGCAACGTACCGGCCAGGGCCAGTTCGTCGACGTCGCGATGGTCGATGCGGTGCTGGCCATCTGCGAGCGGCTGGTGTTCCAGTATGGCGTGACCGGCAACGCGCCGGGGCCGGAGGGCAACGGCCACCCGCTGCTGTGCCCGTTCGGACTGTTTCCCGCCGCCGACGGCCACGTCAGCCTGGGCGTGCCGAACGACCGCTTCTGGGCGCTATTGGTCGCGCGGATGCAGCGGCCCGAACTGCAGCACGATCCGCGCTTCGCCACCAACGACGCCCGCGTCGCGCATCGCGAAACGGTCGACGAGATCGTCTCCGCGTGGACCCGGCGCTTTACCAAGCAGCAACTGGCGCACGAACTCGGCGGCGAGATTCCGTTCGGCCCGGTGTTCGATGCGCGCGACATCTTCGCCGACCCGCACTTTCGCGCGCGCGGCATGCTGGTCGAAGTCGAGCAGCCCGGCGCGGCCCGGCCACTGACGGTCGCCGGAACGCCGGTGCGCATGAGCGCGACGCCCGGCGCGGTGCGGCGCCGAGCCCCGATGGTCGGCGAACACACCGAACGGACGCTGACGGACTTTGGCTTCACCGCAACCGAGATTGCCGCGCTGCGGCCCTGACACGCTGGATCGCCATGGTCCGCCGGGCGACAGCGCATACCACCAAGGAGCAAATACCGCGATGCAAAGGGATGCACAACAACGACCGCGGCGCCTGCGCCGCTGCCAGCTTTCGGTGCCGGGCTCGAGCGAGAAGATGATGAGCAAGGCCGCCGCGATGGACGTCGACTTCGTGTTCCTCGATCTCGAGGACGCCGTCGCGCCGGCCGAGAAGCGGCCAGCGCGGGCAAAGATCGTCGACGCGCTGAACGGGCTCGACTGGGGCAGGACCACGCGCTGCGTGCGCGTCAACGACCTGACCACCGAATACGCCTACGAGGACATCATCGACGTGGTCGAAGGCGCCGGCGCCAACCTGGACGTCATCATGCTGCCCAAGGCGATGAGCGCGGCCGACGTGCAGTTCGTCGACAAGCTGCTGACGATGATGGAGATCAAGCTCAAGCTGCCGCATCGGATCGGCATCGACGTGCTGATCGAAGAGGTCGAGGCCATGATGAACGTGGAAGCCATTGCGGCGTCCACGCCCCGGCTCGAATGCCTGATCTTCGGCATGGGCGACTACTCGGCCAGCCAGGGCGTGTCGGTGCGCGATATCGGCGGCAGCGGCGGCTATCCGGGCGATATCTGGCACTACCAGCGCCACCGGCTGACGATCGCCGCGCGTGCTCACCGGCTCGATGCGGTCGATGGTCCTTTCGCGGACTTCCGCGACCCGGACGTCTATCTGCAGGAAGCGCGGCGCGCGATGATCCTCGGCATGGTCGGCAAGTGGGCAATCCACCCGTCGCAGGTCGAACTGGCGCAGCAGGTGTTCTCGCCCTCGCCGGACGATGTCGCTCGCGCCCGCGACATGATGCGCGCCTACGACGCCGCGCTCGCACAGGGCCTGGGCGCCGTCCAGTACGACGGCAAGATGATCGACATCGCGTCGATCCGCATCGTCCGGAATCTGGTCGAGCGGGCCGCATTGATCGGCATGTAGCGCCAAGTTCGATCGGCATGTAGCGCCAGGTTCGGCGCGGCTGGCGGCCGCGCAGTGATAACAACGATACGGAGACAATATGAAGGCTGACAACCCACCCCAATGGCTGGTCGACGGCCAACGCCGTCGCCTGCTGCGCGCTGGTGCCGCCCTTGCCGTGCTGCCGTGGCCGGTCGCGTCGGCACGCGCCGCCAACTGGCCGGCCCGGCCGATCCGGATCATCGCCGCGCAAGCGCCCGGCTCGTCCAACGACAGCACGGCGCGCGCGTTCGCCGAGTATTTCACCGGCGTGCTGAAGGTGCCCGTGGTGGTCGAGAACAAGCCCGGCGGCGTCGGCATGATCGCCGCCGAGACCGTGGCGCGCAGCGAGCCCGACGGCTACACGCTGCTGTTTACGCTGCACAGCCAGCTCGCGCAGGCGCCGGTGCTGCTGCGCAAGCCGCCGATCGATCCGTCGCGCGATCTGTTGCCGATCGCGGCGGTCAGCACGGGCGTCGGCGTGATGGTGGCCAACAAGAACCTGCCCGCCAACAACTTCAAGGAGGTGCTGGCGCTGGCCCGCAAGCGGCCGGTCTCGGTCGGCAACTATGGGGTGGGCTCCGGCTGGCAACTGATGGTGGCCCAGTTGAAGAAGGAAACCGGCGCCCAGCTCGACATCATCAACTACAAGGGCACGGGCGCGATGATGGGCGACCTGCTGGCCGGCCATATCGATGTCGGCGCCGGCTCGCTGCTCGGCATGACGGGCGGCCTGCAGTCGGGCGGCCTGAAGCCGATCCTGATCATCTCCGGTCCGCGCAGCGATCGCCTGCCCGGCATCCCCACATGGGCCGACGAGGGCTTCACCAGTCCGGTGTTCCGCAACCTGACCGAATGCAACATGTTGCTGGGCCCGGCGGGCATGCCGCCGGAGATCGCCGCGCGGCTGGCCGAGCTGGTGACCAGATCGATCAGCGAGTCGGAGCAGGTCAAGATGGTCAGGCAACAACTCGGCAGCCAGGACACGCCATTGACCGGCGATGCCCTGCGCCAGTTCATCGGCCGCGTCTGGCCGACCTACCAGGCGGCAACCAAGGCGATCGGGCTGACACTGCAATGAAGTCCGCCCTGCGCCATCGCCATTGAGGCCACCTTCGGCGCCGCACAGACAGCCGATCCGGGGAAATTCCGATCCATCATAGAATTTCGTCTCCTCAAACCTACGACGAGATCGCGATGAACGACTGGAACTTGCCCTGGGCCGGCGGATGCCGATGTGGACGGTTGCGCTTTGAAGTCACCGCGCCGCCGCTGCTGACGATGGCCTGTCATTGCACCGGCTGCCAGAAAATGAGCGCCAGCGCCTTCTCGCTGTCGATGGCGATTCCCGAGGCCGGCTTTCGCGTGACCGATGGCGAGCCGGTCGTCGGTGGCATACATGGCGAGCAGGTGCACCACCGGCATTGCGATTGGTGCAAGAGCTGGGTATTTACCGAGATGGAACCCAGCATGGGCTTTGTCAACGTTCGCCCCACCATGCTCGACGATGCCGCCTGGTTCGCGCCCTACGTCGAAACCTATACGAGCGAGGCGCTGCCTTGGGCAAAGACCGGAGCGGCGTACAGCTTCGCGAAGTTTCCGCAGATGGAGGAGTATGGCCCTCTAGTCGCGGAGTTCGCGGCCAAGGGTCCGCGGCCGGGCCGCTAGCACGGATTCGCGATCCGGCATGCGCGAACCCTTCGTGCGCCCGGTCCCTGCCCGGCCGGATCAGGTCGGCCAGGCCGACCCCAGGATGATGCTGCAGAAGTTCAGGCGCTGATAGTTCGGGTCCTTCAGCGCCAGCACATCGGCCTTGACGTTGCCGAACGTCGTCAGCGGCTTGCGGCGTGTGCCCTCGGCGAAATGGTCGATGATGCTTTCCTTGAAGTTGTGCTCGCGCGGGTGATGCCGGCAGACGTGGTCGCGCTGCTCGCCGGTGAAGTCGTGATAGCACAGCCCCAGCACATCCATCTCGACGCCCGCCGTGACCAGCGCCACCGTCGGGCGCATATGCTCGGGGATGCCGGGGGTCGTATGCAGCGCGATGGCCGCCCAGACATCGTCGATATCCCGTTCAGCAATGCCATACCCCTTCAGGAAATCGCGCGCCGCGTTGGCGCCGTCCACTTCGAAGCGCAGATTGTCGCTGGCATAGCGCTGCGTCAGCCCCATGTCATGAAACATCGCGCCGATATAGAGCAGCTCCGGGTCATAGGCCAGCGCCTTGCGCTCGCCGGTCAGCGCGCCCCAGAAAAACACGCGGCGGCTATGGTGGTACAGCAGGTCGTCTTCGGTATCGCGCACCAGTTGCGTCGCGGCGCGTGCCATCGCGCTGTCGGGCACGCGGATGCCGGCAATGATTTCAGCCATCGTTATTGCTCCTGAAGGATTGGCATGGCGGGGCATCGGCACGGCGCACGATGCGGTCGCCATCGCAAGAGTGGAAAGTGGGATGCCAGCCGGCCCGCCTCATCGTCGACCTCGGCGGCCCGGGCTTGCGCTTTCATTCTGGCTGGCGCGGTCGTTGGCTACAATGGTGCGATTCCGTCAGATCAGGACATCATGAGCGCACTTCAGGACAGCCTCGGGACATCGACGATATGAGCGTAACCACCGTAGCCATCTTGATGCTCGACGGCGTGCAGGCGTTGGATGTCGCCGGTCCGGTCGACGTCTTCGCCGAGGCCAATGCCTTTATCGGGCCCAAGGACCGCTATCAGACGGTGCTGGTCGGCAAGACACGCAAGCCGCTGCGCGCGTCCAACGGCATGCAGCTGATGCCGGACCTGTCGCTGAACGACGAAGCGCCACGCCTCGATATCGTGCTGGTGGCGGGCGGCCCTGGCCTGCCGAGTGCGCCGGCCGATGCCGCGGTGTCGAAGTGGCTGCGTAACGCGGCATCGCGCGCGCGGCTGCATGGTTCGGTCTGTACCGGCGCCTTCGTGCTGGGCCACGCGGGCCTGCTGGACGGCCGGACGGTAACGACCCACTGGCAGAACGCCGCCCACCTGGCCGAGCGGTTTCCTGCCGCCACGGTCGAGTACGATCGCATCCATCTGCGCGACGGCAAGCTGGTCACCTCGGCGGGGGTCACCGCCGGCATCGACCTGGCGTTGGCATTGGTGCGGGAGGACCACGGCGCCGCGGCGGCGCTGGCGGTGGCCAAGCGGCTGGTGGTGGTGGCGCAGCGCCAGGGCGGCCAGTCGCAGTTCAGCCCCTATCTGGCCGCGGCGCCCACGCAGGCCGATTCGCCGGTGGCCCGCGTGCAGGCCTATGTGATGGCGAACATCGGCGCCAGGCTGACGCTCGATGCGCTGGCTGCCGAAGTCGGCATGAGCGGACGCAATCTGGTCCGCCTGTTCGTCGCGGATACCGGCATGACGCCGCATGCGTTCATCGAGCGCGCGCGCATCGATATCGCGCGCAATCTGCTGGAGGGCAGTGCCCTGCCGTTGAAGTCGATCGCCTACAAGTGCGGCTTCGTGACGGTGGACCGGATGCGCGTGCTGTTCCAGCAGCGGCTTGGCATTTCCCCGGCGCAGTATCGCGCCAGCTTCCGCTAGCGCCGGCGCGATACTCCGGCATCAAATGACGCCGCCGTTTGCGCGCAGCGTCTGCCCATTGACCCAGGCGCCATCGGGACCGGCGAGGAAGGACACCACGTTGGCAATGTCCTCCGGCTGACCGAGCCGCTCCAGCGGTGCCAGCTTCGCCAGGCGCTCGACCACCTCGTCCGGCTTGCCATCGAGAAACAGCGCGGTCGCCGTGGGACCCGGCGCCACCGTGTTGATCGTGATATTGCGGCCGCGCAATTCCCTGGTCAGCACGCGCGTCATCGCCTCGACGCCGGCCTTGGTCGCCGCATAGACGCCGTAGGTCGGCTGAGACAAGCCGACCATGCTCGACGACAGATTGATGATCCTTCCACCGCCGCGCAGCCGTCGCGACGCCTCGCGCAGCGTGTTGAAGGTGCCCTTCAGATTGATGGCGACCTGGCTGTCGAACAACGCGTCGTCGCTGTCGGCCAGCGTGGCGAGCCGCATGATGCCTGCGTTGTTGACGAGCACGTCGACGCCGCCGAACGCGGTCTCGGCCGCGTCGAACATGCGCCGGACGGCCGCGCCGTCGTTGACGTCGGCCTGCGCGGTAATGGCGCGCCCGCCGGCCTGCTCGATCTGCCCGGCCAGCGCCTCGGCGTCGCGGGCACTGCCGGCATAGTTGATGACGACGGTGAAGCCGTCGCGGGCCAGGCGCCGCGCGATCGCGGCGCCGATGCCGCGGGAGGCGCCGGTCACGATGGCGACCTGGTTTTTGGTGGGCTTGCCGGCGCGCTTGTCGGTGAGATTGTCGGTGCTCATGTCAGTTCTCCGTTGGAAGGGTCGCGGATAGAGAGGAAGGGTTGCGACATGGGAGAACTATGCGCGGCGCCGACCAAAAGATCATCGCCCCGGCATTGGCAGCACTGTTGGCGCGGCCTGAACAATGGCGCGCCGCGGTGGTCGGGTCATCGCGTCATCGGGCCATCGCGAAGAGGCGTTATTGCGGCCCGAGCAGCACGGCGATCAGATTGTCGGCCGTGGCGCGCAGCCGTTTCTCGTCCTGATAGACCCGTTCGACCACGACCAGTCCCCGCGTGAACGTGACGATCAGCCGGGCGGCCTGCCGCGGCGGCAGTGCCAGCGGCGCCTGCTCGCCCTCACGCGACAAGCGCTCGAACAGCACCTGCTCGATATCGTCGAGCAAGGCCTTCAGGGCCGCGCGCAGCGGCCCCTCCAGATCTTCGGTGCCCACGGCGGTCTTGGTGCTGAGGCAGCCGCGGGTCGGCATCCCGCTGGCCATCGACGTGGTCATCGAGGCGATCACGCAGCCGAAGAAGCCGCGCAGCGCGTCGCGCAACCTCGGCTTGTCCAGCGCCTCGCGCATCTGCCCGACGAAGCGCTCGCGATAGAGATCGAACACGCGCAGGAACAACGTTTCCTTGTCGCCATAGGCGTTGTACAGGGAGCCGCGCTGCACCCCCGTGGCCGCGGCCAGCTCCTGCATCGAGGTCGCGGCATAGCCCTTCTGCCAGAACAGCGCCAGCGCCTTGTCCAGCGCAAGACCTTCATCGAATTGGCGAACCCCAGCCATCTGTTTCTCCGAATGCTCGGGCGGCAAAGCCCCTTGAAAACATGCTGCCATTTAAGCCGATGATTGACACCTTCGTCAATCTTGACTAAGTTGTCAAACATGACGACAGTGTCAAACATCAGCCATCCATCGAACCGGCGCCGGACGATGCGCGCCCTGCCTCCCTATCACGCTCACCCATGACCAAACACCCTCCTTCCTACACGCCAGCACAACTGGACCGCGCGCTGGTCTGGCGCTACATCTTCGCCGGCCTGTGCGCCAGCCTCGACAGCATCGGGCTGGCGCGCTTCGCGTTCACGCCGCTGATCCCCGAACTGATCCAGGCGCACTGGTTTCCCGCTTCCAGCGTGATCTATCTGGGCGCCGCCAATCTGGCCGGCTATGTCTGCGGTGCATGGATCGGCCGGACCGTCGGTGCGCGGCTGGGCAACGAGCGCACGCTGCGCCTGATGATGGTATGGATCACCGCCGCCTTTCTCGCCTGTGCCGTGCCGCTGTCGTTCGGCTGGTATTTCGCGTGGCGCTTCATGTCGGGAATCGCCGGCGGGATCGTCATGGTGCTGGTGGCCGGCACCATCCTGCCGCACGTGCCGCCGGCGCGCAAAGGCGCCGCTGGCGGCGCCATCTTCCTCGGTCTCGGGCTCGGCATTGCGGGATCGGGCACCATCATTCCGCTGTTGCTGCAATGGGGGCTGGCGCAAACCTGGATCGGCCTGGCAATTGTGTCGGCGCTGCTGACCGCGGCCAGCTGGTTCGCGTGGCCGCCACGGCAGCTGGATCGGCCTCACCCGGCGCCGGCAAGACCGGCACCGTCCGCGACGCCGCACTTCGGCCGCGCCGTGTGGATGCTGTTCCTGCAGTACGCGCTGATGGCGACCGCCGCGGTGGTGCCGATGGTATTCCTGGTGGACTTCATCGCCCGCGGCCTGGGCGCGGGCACGCATCTGGGCGCGGTGTTCTGGGCGGTCTATGGGCTTGGCGCCATCGCCGGACCGCCGCTGTACGGCTTTCTCGCCGATCGGCTGGGTGCCGGTCCGGGTATCAGGCTGGTGTCGCTGGTGCTGGCGATCGTGCTGGCCGCGGTGTATGTCACCGACAACCTGCTGGTGCTCGGTGCCCTGACCGTCGTGATCGGCACCTTCGCGCCCGGCATGGTGCCGTTGGCGCTGGCCCGTGTGCATGAACTCGTCCCGGACCATGCGCCGCGGCAAAACATCGCCTGGAGCCGCGCCAGCATCGTGTCGGCGGCGGCGATGGCCGTCGCGGGTTACGCCTATTCCGCGCTGTTCAATGCGAGCGGGCAATCGCACCGGCTGCTGTTCCTGACCGCGGCGGCGCTGCTCCTCGTGGCATTGCTGGCGGACCTCTGCTTCCCGGCCAAGGCGAGGAATGCACAGATGGCCCGCTCCTGAGGCGTTGGCGTCTTTACGCCGCTGCCGCGATCATCCTCAGCACGGCCTCGGTCAGCACGCCGCGCGCCTCGCCGAGAGCATCGACTGCGTCGAAATGATGGCCGCTGGGCTGGTCGACGATCTCCACCGGTACGCCGTGCTGACGCAGCAGCGCGGCATAGTCGGCCTGCAGGCGATGATATTCGTCCGACTCATCGCCGCCGACGGTAAGGATCATCGGCAGCCTGGTCGAGGGCGGATGGCCCATCGGACTGTAGGCGGCGACGTCCGCCTCCGTCAATCCCACCACCTTGTTGAGATAGCAGAGTCGGATCGGCTCCAGATCATAGAGGCCGCTGATTGCGCAGCCGCCCTTCAGCACGTCCGCCGGCACCCCGAAGTCCTGCCAACTCGTACCAGCCAGCGTCGCAGTCAGATGGCCGCCGGCCGAGTGCCCGGACAGGAAGATGCGATCGGCATCGAAGCCGAGCGTCTGCGCCTGCCGGTACAGCCATACCACGGCATCCTGGTTATCACGCACGATATCGCCCATCGCGACCGTGGGTGCGAGCCGATAGTTGACCACGGCGACATTGATATCGCGCTCCAGGTACGGGATCACCAGATAGCTGAAATCGGATTTGTCCAGCGATTGCCAATATCCGCCGTGAATGAAGATCAGCAATGGCCGGCCAGCACTGCGAGCAGGGAAGAAATCGAGCTTCTGTTTCGCGTCATCGCCGTAGGCGAGATCCTGGCTGACGGCATGCGCCTGACGAACCTCAGCGCTCTGCTTTGCCCACCGCTCGAAGATCGCCTGATAGTGCGGAATGCCGCCCCGGACGTTGTATTGCCGGTCGAGCGATTCCTGATTGAAGTTTCGATACACTGACATTAAATTTGGCTCCGAACATTCGGGTTCGATGCGAACACCGATCGCTAAAAAAATACGACGCGCTCACGTCGACCCCCAAGATAAATGGCCAAGGCGCAAACGGCGCCCCGCCAGATGACACCCGCTATCTCGGAGACGCCATGTTCGGAAAGAGCGAGAATCGCGACGACTACCAGCACATCGACCGCCCGCTCGGCGGCATGGCTCGCGAGCTGCCCGACCGGTTCTATATCGACTATCACTCGCATCCGCGCGGCCAGTTGATCTATGCCTATACCGGGGCGATTCTGGTGACGACGGAATGGGGATCCTGGGTGGTACCCCCACAGCGGGCCGTGTGGGTGCCTTGCAATGTCCGGCACGCAATGAAGGCGTGCGGCGACGTGGAGATGCGCACCGTCTATGTCCGGGAGGACGCAGTCCCCACCGAGCTGACGACGTGTTGCGTGGTGGCAGTGCCGCCGCTGCTGCGCGAGTTGATCTCGGCGGCGGTGACCATGCCGCTTGACTATCACGAGGAGGGTCGCGACGGGCTCGTCGCCAGCCTGCTGTTGCATGAAATGCGGCCGCTCTCCGTCGTGCCACTGCATCTTCCGATGCCCCGCGATCCACGCCTGGCCCGCATTTGCGCCCGCATTGTCGCCGAGCCGTCCGACGAGACGTCGGTCGAGGAATGGAGCCGCTCCGTCGGTGCCAGCGAACGCACCATCATCCGCCTGTTTCCCGAGGAGACTGGCCTGACCTTCAGCCGCTGGAAGCAGCAGGCCAGGTTAATGGCCGCCGTGCGGTTGCTGGCAGAAGGCAAGCCCGTCACCGACATTGCCCTCGAGCTGGGATACGAGAGTCCCAGCGCGTTCAGCGCCATGTTCCGTCGCGCCCTCGGCATGACGCCGACCGAGTACTTTCAGGATATGGCGCAGCATTAGCAGCGCATCGCGCGGAAGCTGGCGTCCGCGCGACATCGCATGGCCTCGCCGCACGGGACGACGGCGGGCTCCCAAGGCACAGTGAGATGGCGACACTGCCGTGCAAGGCGCCGGCAGCGCGTCGCCATTGCTCACGAGGAAGCTCATGCCAGTCATCGAACGCATCCGGGAGGCCGGAATCGTCCTGCCTCCGGCCGACATGCCATCCGCGCTGTTTGTCCCCTATACCCTGCACCGCGGGATCCTGACGATCTCGGGCCAACTGCCAACGGTTGGCGGCAAGGCGTTCGCGACGGGCCGAGTCCCTGACGGCGTGTCGCTCGACACGGCGCGCGAAGCCGCGCGGCTCTGCGTGGCCAACGTACTCGGCTGGGTCGCCGCCGCCACGGACGGCGACCTCGAACGGGTCCAGCGCGTGCTGCGCATTGGCGGTTTCGTGGCCACCTCGGCGAGCTTCCACGATGCTCCTGCCGTGGTCAACGCCGCTTCCGAGCTGATCAACTTCGTCTTCGGCGACAAGGGCAGACACGCGCGCATTGCGATTGGCGTCGCAAGCCTGCCATTCGGCGCACCGGTCGAAATCGAAGCCACGTTCGCGCTGGCCATCGACGCATGACGACACCATCCCGCACCGGATATGCCGACGTGCTGGTCGGCCTGCAATATGGGGACGAAGGCAAAGCCAGAATCGTCGACCATCTCGCCGGCGACTATGACGTCATCGCGCGCTTCAACGGCGGCGCCAATGCCGGGCATACGATCGATGCCCCCGGTGGCGCGCTTCGCCTGCGGCAGATTCCCTCCGGCGTCCTGCACCCTTCGCTGTCGCTCTACATCGGCTCGGGATGCGCGATCGGCCTGGCCGAACTGGCCGACGAGATGGCGATGCTGGCGTCGCGCGGCATCTCGTTGCACGGGCGTCTGAACATCAGCGACCGCTGCCCTCTGATCCAACCCGCCCATGTAGCGCTCGACCGGGACGATGGTGGCAGCATCGGAACCACCGGAAACGGCATCGGGCCCTGCTACTCCGACCACGCAAGGCGCATGCGCGGGGGCATGCGTGTCGCGTTCCAGCTGCGCGATCTGGTCGCCGACAGCGAAGCGGTGTTCCGCCTTCTTGGCGAGTGCAAGAAGCAGGGCGGCACGGGCGCCGGCGCGGATGCTCGTAGCTCGGCGGTCGTCCGCATGCGCGCCGCCTGGCGGACCGTACGCGACTTCGTCACCTCTGAGCCGGACCATCTGGGCACGCTGGTCGAGGGCGGCGCGCGCGTGCTGTTCGAGGGAGCACAGTCCGTTATGCTCGACGTGACGCACGGCGACCAGCCATGGGTGACCTCCAGCCATACCGTGCCGGCCTATGCTTATGTCGGCGGCGACCTGCCAGCCAAATACCACCGCAAGACCATCGGCGTCGCCAAGGCCATCGTCTCGCGCGTCGGCGCGGGACCTTTCCCGTCGGAGCTGGGCGGCACGCGCTCGGCGCAATACTGCGCGGCAGCGGCAGCACACCGTGGCGACCGGTATCGCGAGGCCGCGCGCCATGATCCGGCTCGCCTGCTCGCCAGCGACGACGCCTTCGATATCGGCACCGCCCTTCGCGTGCTGGCCGACGAGTACGGCACCGTGACCGGGCGGCCGCGTCGCATTGGACTGCTCGACGTCGCGCAACTACGGACGACGATACGTCAGCATGGCATCGACGAGTGGTTCCTGAACAAATGCGATTGCCTGGCGTGGTTCGTCGACACGCGGCGCCAGGTTATTCCATTGTTCGATGGCGCCTCTCATCGCACAACCGAACCTCGCATCCGCGAATTTCCCGCATTCAGTCGAAATGCGCTGCCACAGCGCCGTGAAGACCCGCTGCCACCGCAGCTCGATGCCTTGCTGCATTGGCTGGAAGGCGCCGTCGCTCGCCGACTTCGTGGCGTCGGCCTGGGCCCCGCGCGCGACCAGCTGCGCTTTCTGTACTGATTCCCTCAAACCATAAATCCGAGTGCGAACATGACGCCCGCCTACTTGACCAATGAAATGCGGAGAACCGACCTGGCATGGTCAGACTGGCCCGCCATCGAGGCCTTTCTAAAGGACGAACTGATTTGCCGGGTCGCCGTCCACGACAACCCCTTCCCTTACGTGACGGCCCAAAGCTTCACCTTCACCGGAGATGCCTTCCTGATCCATAGCTCCCGCTACGGAAAGCTGGCTTCGGCGATACGGGCCAATCCTCACGTGACCATCGAGATCGATCGCCCAGTGGCATTGCTCAAGGCACCCAAAGGCCAGAACACCAGCCTCGAGTACTACAGTGTCATCGCGAGATGCGTCGCCACCTTGCGCGACCAGACCGACGAAATTCGGGCGCATCAGTACCTGGCACTCGACAAGTTCCGCCCCGAAAAGGACTACACCCCGATCGAAGATGGGGCCGCCAACCAGATCGTGGCGTACCGCTGCGAAATCCTTTCACTGTCGGCCAAGAAGCGGATTCTCGCGGACGGACAATACTCGCCGCCCGGCCAGCCACGGGCACCTTACTTGCGCTATCCGTTTCCGGCCGGCGCGACGCTGTCGGCGCTGCCTGAGGAAGCGTTCGATCCGCAGCGCTTCTCCGCCCGCTGATCCCTACCGCCTCCGCGCTCCGATCGCTCCCTCCTGGCCCTCTCCAATGGGCCGCAAGGCGTGGCCACCCTGCTCCACGAGCGGGCGGCCACGCATCCGCAGTGTCTTCCGTTCCGCGCATGAATCCATCGCGCGATGATCAGCCGCATTCGCCACGCCGGTCGAACCTGTTGGCGCCATGGCGATAGCCGTTGGCATCTCGACGCGTGCCCCGCCTGCCATCCCGCGCGACAGTAGCGAACGACATGCCGCACGGCCATGTTGCACACCACCGCTCCGCACGGAGCCGGCCACGACAAGACAGGAGACAACATGAGAGTGACACCGATCGAGCTGATGCGCGTGCGCGTCGGCGACCGCCTTGAACGCCTGCCCATCTGCGGCTACCACCGCTGTCTTTTCGCCGTCATTGCAATGGCGTTCTTCTTCGACAATCTCGACCTCGCGATGATGACGTATCTGCTCGGGTCGATCCGCACCGAATTCGGGCTGACTAGCGCGCAGGCGGGAATGCTTGGCAGCGCCAGCTTTGTCGGCATGGCAGTCGGCGCCCTCGGCTCGGGCATGCTGGCGGATCGCTTTGGACGCAAGCCGGTCTTCCAGGTCAGCATGATCGTCTGGGGCGTCGGCAGCTTCCTTTGCTCGACCGCGAACGATCCCGTCACCCTCGGCCTGTACCGGCTGCTGCTGGGTGTCGGCATGGGCATGGAGCTGCCGCTGGCGCAAACGCTGTTGTCGGAATTCATTCCGGCGCGCCAGCGCGGCAAGTATCTGGCGCTGATGGATGGCAACTGGCCGATCGCCTTCATCTGCGCCGGACTGATGTCCTACTATGTCCTGTCGGCATACGACTGGCGCACCATGTTCATGCTCGGCGCCGTTCCGGCGCTGTTTCTCTTCGTGGTCCGTCGTTACGTACCGGAATCGCCGCGCTGGCTCGAATCCAAGGGCAGGCACGAGGAGGCGGCACGCGTCGTCGACGGCATCGAATCGACGGTGATGCGCCGCCTGAAGCTGACATCGTTGCCCGAAGCCAGTGCCACGGTGACGACGGCCGATGCGCAAACCTTCGGCGTGAAGGTGCTGTGGTCTCCCGAGTACCGCAATCGGACGATGACGGTCTGGGGCCTATGGTTCTTCGCCTTGCTGGGCTTCTATGGATTGAATACCTGGATCGGTGCCCTGCTGCAGCAGGGAGGCATGGGCGTGACCAAGTCGGTGCTCTATACCGTCTACATTTCGATCGGCGGCATTCCCGGCTTCCTGTGCGCCGCGTGGGCGGTCGAGCGATGGGGCAGGAAACCGGCATGCGTGGCGACCCTGGTGGGCGGCGCCGTAGCGGCGTTTCTCTACGGCCGCGTCGCCGGCATGCACGCCGAGCCGGCCGCGCTGTTCCTGTCCGGCGGCACGATGCAGTTCTTCATGTTCGGCATGTGGGCGGTGCTCTATACCTATACCCCGGAGCTCTACCCTACAAGGGCGCGCGCTACCGGGTGCGGCATGGCGTCGACCGTCGGCCGTGTCGGCTCGCTGATCGGCCCGGCGTTGGTTGGACTGGTACTGCCGCTTGCAGGCCAGGCCGGCGTCTTCGCGCTGGGCGCCGCCTGTTTTTTGGCGGCGGCATGGATCGTCTACCGGTTCGGCATTGAGACGCGGGGGGAAGCGCTGGAGTCCATTTCAGCTACCTGATCACTCCATTGCCATGACGATCCGTCGCACCGATCGGACGCCCAGTGCGAGAGTTACGCGGTCGCCTCGATCATCCCCCGCACGGCCGCCGCCAGCTCGCTTTGCGCATCGCCGAGATGCTCCAGCGCATCGAAATGGTGGCCGTGCGCCTGCACGACGATGCTGACGGGCACGCCGCGTTGCCGGAGCAGCGCGGCATATTCCGCCTGCTGGCGGTGATATTCATCGGACTCATCGCCGCCCACGGTGAGGATCATCGGCAGCGTTGTGGTTGGCGGATGGTGAATCGGGCTGTAGGCGGCGACATCCGTTTCGGTCAGGCCGATCACGCGATTGAGATAGCAGAGCCGGATCGGCTCCAGGTCGTAGAGCCCGCTGATCGAGCAGCCGCCCTTCAACACGTCGGCCGGCAAGCCGACATCCTCCCACCGCGTGCCGGCCAGCATGCCGACCAGCTGGCCTCCCGCCGAATGGCCGGAGACGAAGATGCGATTGGCGTCGAAGCCCAGCACGCGCGCATTCCGGTGCAACCACACCACGGCACTGCGGTTGTCGCGCACGATCTCGGCCATCGTCACGTCCGGTGCAAGCCGGTAGTTCAGCATCGCCACATCGATGCCGCGTGCGAGATACGGGGCGGCAAGATGGCCGGAATCGGATTTGTCCAGCGCCTGCCAATAGCCGCCGTGAATGAAGATCAGCAGCGGCCGGCCCGCCCCCCCGGCGGGGAAATAGTCCAGCGTCTGCTTCGGATCGCTGCCATAGGCGAGGTTTTCCTCGACCGCATGTGCCTGCCGGAAGGCCGCGGCATCCGCAGCCCACCGCGCCAGGATAGCCGGGTGCTCGGGCACCGCGGCCCGGTTGTTGTACTGCTTGTCCAGCGATTGCTGCTCCAGGTTGCGAAACACGGGCATGGGGCGAACCTCCGTATTGTTGTTCCAGTCACGGTTTCGCTTTCCGAACCGCGGACAAGGCATCAGCGACAAGCGCGACGACGCCGGACCAGTCGGTGTCGCCCACCTCCTGCCGAAACAGCCTGACGGCGCCCGGATACCAGATCGATGTCGGTCCTTCGCACGTCCAGCGCCAGTCGGTTGCAACGTTGGAAAGCAATATCCAGGTGGGCTTGCCAAGCGCTGCGGCCAGATGCACCACGGCCGTATCGACTCCCACGACCAGATCCAGCCGGGAAATGATACCGGCCATGTCGGCAAAGTCGGCCGCCCGATTTCCCAGGTTCAGGATGAAGCGGTCACCGATCTCCGACCGTATCCGGTCTCCGTCAGCCTCCTTCTGCAGACTGACAAACGTGACACCCTCGGTTTGCCATAGGGGCTCCAGCGTCTTCAGGCTCGGCAGCGACCTGACATGGTCGTTCTCGTTGCCGGGGTTCCCTCTCCATACCAGTCCCACTCGAAGGCGTCTCTTTGGAAAGAAGCGCTCCCATTTCGATGCCGCGGTCGCAGGCGCGAAGAGATATGGCAACTCCGATGGAATCGACCCGGGCCCGCTTTTCAGATTGAGCGGGATGCTCCAGATATAGGTCCAGAAATCATGCCGCGGGCAGGCGGACGGATTGAATCGTTCGCGGGGAACCAGTGCGTCGACTTCGGGCATCGAAGAGAACAATGCCAGGGTCGCGGCATCACACACCAGCGTAACGTGCCTGGCACCGGATTCCTTGATCTTCCTGACATAGCGCACCAGCTGAATCTGATCGCCGTAGCCTTGCTCGGGCCAGATCAGCAGCGATGCCCCCGCCAGCGACTCGCCTCGCCACTGCGGAAACGGTAGCCCGGGCGAGCTGGAGAATGCTCCTTGCAAACCTGCCTCGCAGCGAGCCTCGAATAGCGGAAGCCCTTCTGGCCAATTGTTCCGGTAAAGCAGCAGGTTGCCAAGGTTGAGCCGGTACGAGGCATTGTGCGGATCCAGTGCCAGTGCACGCCGATGCGCAATGTCTGCTTCGTCGAAGCGGCGTAAATCCTTCAGCACCAGTCCAAGGACATTCCAGGCCTGATGGTTGTCGGGCGCCATCTCGATCGCTTGCGATATCGCGTGCCGGGCCTCGTCGAGGCGCCTGGCCGATCGCAACTGCAAGCCAAGATTGAGCAGTGCCTGCCCATGACCCGGTGCCGTGGCAACAGCGCGCCGGAACCACCGCTCTGCCTCGTCTTGCCGCCCCATCTTGCGATACAGCGCGCCGAGATTGTTGCTGATGTCAGCGGACTCGGGCGCCGCCTGGCTACCACGGCGCAGCGCCGCCTCGGCGGCCTTGTCATCGCCAAGCGCCATGTAGCAAACGCCCGCCAGGTTCAGCAATTCGGCGTGATCGGGGTGCCGATCCAGAAGCGTTTGCGCGGCGTGAAGCGCGTCGGCAATTCGTCCCGACAGATAACAGTCCCTGACAGCCGCAATGTCGCCACTTCCGCCGCTATTCACGGTATCCCTGTTCGAGTCGATTCCTTCCATGGCCGATGGGGGCGTCAAACAGGGCATCAAACAGGCTCCCCGACGATCCGGCGCACCAGATCGCAGACCGTCGGCACCAGCGCCTCCAGCCGCGCCGGCCCGGCTCGCTCGATCCGCTCCAGCACCAGTTCGTGGACCGCGCCGACCAGGGCCAGTGCGCTCTCGTAGGGCAGGCGCTGCCGGCGCCGCTGGTCGGTGCCGACGGTGCGCTGGATGAATTCGGCCAGCTCGCGGTGGACCTGCCGGCGTACCGCCAGGCCGGGGCCGCCGAGGCTCAGGATTTCGATGAACAGCGTGCGCAGCAGCGCGGGGTTGCCCGCCATATAGCCGAGATAGGCGCGCATCGCGCCTTCGACCTGCGCGGTCCACGGCTGGCGCGGGTCGATCGCGGCGCGCAGCACCTGCAGCGCATGCCGGCTCGCGCTGACGTACAGCGCCATCAGGCAATCGGCCTTGGAATCGAAATGCTCGTAGAAGGTCCGGCGCGAGACGTTGGCCTCGGCCACGATATCGGCAATGGTGACTTCGCCATAGCCCTTGCGCGCGACCGCGCCGGCCATGCCTTCGAGCAGGCGGCGTCGATGCTCGCTGCGGTCCGGCGCGGTGCCGGCGGTCAGGATGGCGGGTGCGTGCATGGGCGGCTCGTCATGGTCGGGTCGTGGTCCGCCGCCATGGTACTTGACAGTACCGACCCGCGCCATCATGATCGGTACTCCGCAGTACCAGCCGGGCAACGCTCCCGGCAAATACCCCAGGGAGACTACCGTGACGCATCTCGTCGTTCGCCGCCTGCTCGTCGATATGGAAGCGCCGATCCCGCGGCATTGGTGCGCGGGCGATCCCTTTCGCACGGCCTTCCTCAATGCGCTGTCGATGAGCTTCCCGGTCGGGGAGCAGTTCTTTATCGATGCGGTGCGCAACGGCCTGAAGGCGCTGCCGCCAGAGCAGCAGGACCGCTTCCGCGCCGAGGTGCAGGGTTTCGTCGGCCAGGAGGCCACGCACCGCCGCCTGCACGGCCTCTACAACGAGCATCTGCGCAGGCAGGGGCTGGTCAATGCGTGGGAGGTCCGATCGAAGGAACGGCTCAAGCAGCTCGAGGGCGTGGACCCGCGCCACCCGCTGGCCATCACCGCGGCGTTCGAACACTTCACCGCGATCTTTGCCGACTGGATGCTGCGCAACGCGGACATGCTCGGCGAGCAGGACCCGCGTCTGGCGACGCTATGGCTGTGGCACAGCGCCGAAGAGACCGAGCACCGCAATACCGCCTTCGACCTGTACCAGGCGCTGGGCGGCTCGCACGAATGGCGCATTACCTGGTTCCGCCGCATCAGCCTCACCTTCCTTGGCGATGCGCTGCGCCAGACCATCGACAACCTGCGCCGCGACGGCACGCTATGGCAATGGCGCACCTGGACCGGCGCGATGCGGTTCCTGCTCGGCAAGCGTGGTCTGATCCGGCAGACGTTCAGCGCCTGGCGCGACTATTTCCGCCGCGACTTCCACCCGACCGACCACGACGCCAGCGCGTCGGCGCAATGGCTGGAAGCCCACCGGGACAAGTACGTGCCGGTAGGCGCCTGAGCGCACCAAGGGCGGACCGCGCTTCGACGGTCGCCCGACTGCCTTACCAATACGACAGCATCAGCAGGCCGATCAGCACGATCGCGATAAACACCCACAGCATCGGGCGCGCGATCAGGTGGCGGCCGCGCGTCGACGCGCGCGCGGCCTCGGCATTGGTACCGTACTCATCTTTCCTTGCCATGGCGATGACTCGAAG
>MTEU01001721.1_pt1 | contig 26853 bp, 20 predicted proteins | sample 1042701 | NCBI WGS metagenome assembly MTEU01 (sample SAMN06185813, study PRJNA358809) | soil metagenome | isolation source: naturally attenuated soil | place: India | collected 2015-05-23
CACACATCGACCACTTCGGCGGCGCGCGCGGGGTGATCGACGAGGCGGACGTCAAGGCCGGCAAGGTCCAGGTCATTGCACCTGAAGGCTTCTTCGAGCATGCCATCGGCGAGAACGTGCTGGCCGGTCCGGCCATGAAACGCCGCGCCCAGTACATGTACGGCGCCCCACTGCCCCGCGGGCCACACGGCCAGGTGGATGCCGGCCTGGGCAAAGGGGTGCCGGCCAATGCCACTGTCAGCCTGATAGCGCCGACGCTGGAAATCAGCCAGCCGCTGCAACGCATGACCCTCAGTGGCGTGGAGGTAGAGTTCCAGTTGACCCCGGGCACCGAAGCGCCAGCAGAGATGAACATCTACTTCCCTGGGCTCAAGGCATTGTGCATGGCCGAGAACGCCACCCACGTGCAGCACAATGTGCTGACCCTGCGCGGGGCGTTGGTGCGCGACCCGAAAGTCTGGGCGCACTACCTGGACCAATCGCTGTTGCGTTACGGCGACCAGGCCGAGGTGGTGTTTGCCCAGCATCACTGGCCGACCTGGGGCGGGCCGGCAATCCGCGAATACCTGGCCGACCAGCGTGACATGTATGCCTTCATCGATAGCCAGACCTTGCGCCTGATCAACCAGGGCCAGACACCGATGGAAATCGCCCAGAGCCTGGCCAGCCTTCCGCCGCGCCTGGCCAGCAAATGGTACAGCCGCGACTACTATGGCTCGCTCAGCCATAACGTACGTGCTGTCTACCAACGCTATATGGGCTTTTACGATGGCAACCCGGCCAACCTCGACCCACTCCCGCCGCAAGCTGCCGGAAAGCGCTACGTGGCGGCAATGGGTGGCGCCGATCAGGTGCTGTCCCAGGCACGCCAAGCCTTTGCCGAAGGTGACTACCGCTGGGTCGCGCAGCTGGTGAACCATCTGGTATTCGCCGAGCCGGGCAATACCGCAGCGCGCGAGCTGCAGGCCGATGCGCTGGAGCAGCTGGGTTACCAGAGCGAGAACGCCACCTGGCGCAATGCCTACCTCAGCGGCGCCCAGGAGCTGCGCGGTGGAGTAGCCGCCGCCACCGGCAGTGGCGGCAATGCCGACGACATGGTGCGGGCACTGACACCCAGCCTGTTCTTCGATTACCTGGGGGTACGAGTGGATGCCTTCAAGGCGGCGGATAGCGACCTTAGCATCAACTGGCGCTTCACCGACCTGGGCGAAGATTACGCCCTGACCCTGCGCAACGGCGTGCTCACCCATCGCGACCTGACTCGTCACGCCCAGGCCGATGTGCAGGTGAGTATGAGCAAACAGACGTTGGACCGCATTGCCCTGAAGCAGACCGGGTTCCTCAAGGAGGCCACCCTGGGCGAAATCTCCATCGAGGGTGAGCGGGTGAAGTTCCTGCGCTTCATGGGCGGCCTGGAGAACGCCGATTCCCGTTTCAACATCGTGACCCCTTGAGCCCCGGCGTCTTCGCCAGCAAGCCCGCTCCCACCGGTACCGTCTTGGCTTTCAGACTCACATTGTACCTGTGGGAGAGGTTTCAGCCCCCGTTCGCCAAGCGGTACAACCCTGCCAGCGCCATCAGGCACACCCCGCCACCCAGCGCCAATACCGGCAGAATCGCAGGCTGACCGCGCTCGGCGCGCAACATCGCCAGGCCCTCGCTGTAGCGCCGCCCCTGGCGGGCCAACAGCATCAGCGTTGCGCAGCCCACCAGTGCGGCCAGCGGCAGGTCGCCCTGTCGCAAAGCCAGCCCCGCGACTGCCACCAGCGCCAGCCAGGTACGCCGCCAGGCCAGTTCGGTGCGTTCGGCCTGCAAACCCGGGTCAAGCATGCCAACGCGGCCACAACACGGCAGCGGCCATCAATGCCGCGACCAGGCAACCCAGTGCCAACATCGGCACCAGCGCTGGCAGCGGCAATGGCCGGCGTTGGCGCAAGGCACGCTCCACCCGCAGCCAGCGCAGGCAGGCGCCGGCGCTCAGCAGCGTGCTCAACAACATCAGGCCGCCGACCAGCCAAAGCCGAAGCGGCGCCTGCAGGGCCTGGCCGGCAAAGGTCTCGATGGCAATAGCACCTCCCAGCAACGCCAGCGCGGTACGGATCCAGGCCAGGAACGTGCGCTCGTTGGCCAGGGTGAAACGAGGGTCGGGCGCCTCGCCTTGCCCCAGCAGGCGCCGAGTCCAGTCCGGCCGTGGTTCGAACACGTCCATCAGCGCACGCCAAAGCTGCGCAAAGCGCCGGGAGAGAAATACGAAAGGCTGGTGCGAACATTGAAGTCAAACGGGCGACGCTGCTCGTTGATCAGCCCTGACGCATGGTAGCGGCCACTCTTGAGGTCATAGGTGACCTCCATTGCGTTGACCGCCACCTCGCCGCCCGGGTGGTAAAAGCTGTGGGCCTGTGATGTACGCCACAGCTGGCCGCCAGCATCGTAGCTGTCGGTTTCGAGAATGGCCCAGGTGTCTTCGTCCACATAGAAGCGTCGCTTGGCGTAGATGTGCTGTGCGCCGGGCTTCAGGGTCGCCTCCACCACCCACACCCGATGCAGCTCGTAGCGGGTGGGCGCCGGATTGACATGGCCAGGTTTGATCAGCTCGGCATAGCTCAGCTCGGGCGATGCCAGGCGGTAGCTGTTGTAGGGCACATGCAGGGCCTGCTTGCCCAGCAACTTCCATTGGTAACGGTCGGGGGCGCCATTGAACATGTCGCGGCTGTCGGCAGTACGCAGGCCGGCAGTGCCTGGCCCGGTGGTGTCGTAGGCGATGCTCGGCGCGCGCCGTACACGCCGCTGACTGGCACTGTAGACCCAGGACAAGCGGGGCTCGGCTACCTGGTCAAGGGTTTCATGGACCACCATGGCATCACCGGCAAGCCGTGATGGTGCCATCATGCGGTAGGTGAAGTAATACAGCACATTGCTTGCACCCAGCCCGCTCAGGCCTTCCGGGCGGGCCAGGTCCTGGCGCGCGCTCATCAGCACGAAGCGGCCGTTCTTGAGCGGTGTGACGCTGTCGGACATCTGAATGTAGCTGGCATTGCGGTGCCGGGTCAGGTGGTTCCAGATCACCTCCAGGCCATTGTCCGGCCGAGGAAACGCAATCACGCCACTGAACCCGCGCAGCCCGTTGCCCTGGTCATCCAGCTGCACCTGCACTGCGTTGCGGGCGGCCGAGGCGGCGACTCCGGCAGGCACCGCCACGCTGCGATGGGTAGGGTAGACCGGCAGTTCGAAGGTTTGCGGGAAGCGCTTGAGCAAAGCTACCTGGCCGTCGGAAAGCTGGCTCTGGTAAAGCCGATAGTTGGCCGCCGTGATCCGGTACAGTGGCTGCTCGGCGGCATACGGATCCAGCGGCGTGCCGTTGTCGCCCAAGCGCTGCTGGGCTACTGTCAACCCGCCTTGCCAGGCCGGGATACGGCCGTCCGGGCTGGCTGCACGTTCAGCGCCCACAGGGGTCAGGTTGTCAGGCAGGCCTGCTGCAGCCAACCCGGCGCTGGCCCAGAACAGGCCGATCATCAGCATTCGCATTTTCATCATCATGCCCTCAGAAGGTGACGCCCAGGCTCAGCGAGACAAAGTCCCGGTCGCCACGGGTGCCATAATCGCCGTCGATAAAGTCGGTGTACGACAGGCTCAGGCTGTAGGTGCTGGCAAGCGTCGCATCCAGCCCGACGCTAATGGCCCTGGAGCCTTCGCTGAAAGCCGAGCCCTCCACCGGGCCTGTACCGTGCACATCGTGCGACCAGGACAGGTTTGGCCGCAGGTCGAAGCCGGCGATCACGTTGGGGTAGGTCAAGGTGGCGCGTAGCCGGTAGCCCCAGGAGAACGGGGTCATGAAGCCTTGGTCGTTGCAGTGCTCTGGCGTCTTGGAAATCGCCCGGCATACGCTGTTGTCCGCCAGTTCGCCACTGTTGAAGGTACCCGAGCGGCCGTAACGCGGGCCTGTGCCGCCCTCCAGCCCGCCGACGTAGGTGGCCCCGGCCTCGCCCACCAGCAGCATCTGGTTGGCCCCCAGTACCTGGCTGAAGGCATGCACGGCGGTCACCTGAAGCTGGGTCACCTCCTTGCGCCGGTAGCCATCGAACAAGGTGCTGGCGCTGTCTGGCCGCAGCCCGTCGCCCAGCAAAGGTGAACGCCCCTCGACATTGAGCAGTGACTGGATGATGTCGGTGCCGTTGAGCTGCATGGGCATATTCGGCCGGTAACTCAGCTCACCCTGCAGAGCCGTACCGCTGCGCAGGGTGGTGGCGAACGACAAACCGTACATGCGGATGTCCTCGGGGTACTGCACGCGGTACTGGGAGGTACCCAGGCGCAATGCGCCGACCAGCGACTGACCGGCAGCGGAACCGAGAAACCCGGCACAGCCGGCCGGGCCAATGCCCAGGTTGGCGCACAACTGTGGGGCGAAGCGGCTGTTGTCGAAGTATGGGCTGCTGACCGTCCCCAGATAAGGCGTGCGGCTGTGATAGTTGGCAGCGTAGGCACCGAACTCGGTGTCCAGCGCCGCCACGTACCAGCGCAGCGAAACGCCCCACTGCCCGCCGTCGCGGGCATCCTGGTCACTGCCCCGGGGTATGCGCACGCCTTCGCTGGTCAGGTTCACGCCAAACGGTGCAAGGCCGGCCACGGCAGCCGGGTTGCCAAGCAACCTGGCCCCCACGTCCAGGCCATCGCAACCATCGGGCAGGAAGTCGTTGTTGGAGAAGAACGTGCCGCAGTTGTCGAGCTGGGTCTGGTCCCAGTCCAGCTGGTAGAAGCCATCGACCGACAACGCCTCGGTCAGGTTTTGAGTGAAATAGAACAGGTTCACCGGTACCAGCGCGTCCTTCACCTCCGAACCTGGGCGGCGCAACGCCGCCAGGTTGAAGGGATTGATGACGTTCAGCCCGCCCTGGATGAAGGTGCTCTCGCCCCAGTTCACCACCTGCTTGCCCAGCCTTACCGAACCTGGCTGGCCATCGATGTCGTAGAGGTAGTAGCCGAAGGCGTCGAGCAACTGTGTACCTGCGGTCTTGGCCGAGCGCTTGCGGTTGTTGTCCTCGACCGCCTTGAAGCGCTGGTCATGGTCACGCAGCGCCGTGTCGTACCAGTAGGTGCCACGCAGGAACACACCCAGGTTGGCATGTTTGAGCTCCAGATCATGGGTACCTTTGAACACTGCCGAAAACACATCACCCGAGGCAAAGTTCAGGCGGCCGTCATCACTGTTTGCACTATTGTGCAAAGCCGGGTCCGGGTTGGCAGTGGAAATGCTGGTGCCAAACGAAAGCGCTGAATCAAACTGTCCTTCAAACGCTCCAAGATTAAATTGCACGGCCAGGGCAGGCATAGAAAAAAGTGCAGATGCAAGCAACGACAACGGCCCCGAAAGACCAGAAGTACGGAATGCCATCACTCTTAACCTCTTATTGTGTTTATTCGAGAGTGAGTTGCGAGTTAGCGCCGTAACACGGCGCAAAGGCTTGTATGAAAGGGCTTGGGTAAATAAGCGAACGTTTCTGTTATCCTCGATTCGGTGTTCCCTGATACTAAGTAGGCCACCAGACCGGAACAAATAACGTCTCCCGATAGTTGCCATACCACTTCGGCATAGCCTGAGAATCGCCATGACTTTGAAACAGCTGCGTTACCTGATTGCCATTGTCGAAGCCGGCAGTTTCTCCAACGCCGCGCGGCACGCGTTCATTGCCCAGCCGGCATTGAGCCGTCAGATAGGCCTGCTGGAAAGCGAACTGGAAATGCAATTGCTGGCGCGCCAGCATGACGGCATCGAGCTGACCGATGCAGGGCGCCAGCTGTACGAGGTGGCACGCTCGGTGACACAGAAGCTCGACTCGGTCAAGGACGAACTCAAATCCAGCCGGGGCAACCCCAAGGGCCACGTGGCCATCTCGATTCCGGCCACGGCTTCGGCGTTGCTGTTGCCAGCCATCATCACCCAGGCGCAGGCACGCTTTCCCGGCATCAAGCTCACCGTATGGGACGGCTTGAGCCGCGAAGGCGGCCAGGCGATCGAGCTGGGCAAGGTGGATTTCGGTGTGGTGCCCAACGCCGAAGAGCTGGCGCACGTGGTTGCCGAACCCGTGTTCTCCGAAGACCTGTACTGGGTAGGCCTGCCTGCGCATGGTCCGGACGACTCACCAATCACTCTGGCCGAGGCAGCGTCGAGCCGGCTGGTGATGCCGCCGCGCAGCCTGCACCTGCGCAGGCGCATCGAGCAGGCGGCCATGGAAACCGGCGTGACGCTGGATTCAAGCTATGAACAGCAGTCGGCACCCGGCATAACCAGCCTGGTACGTGCCGGCCTGGCGGCGACCATCAGCAACTGGCCGCCCTTGCTGGACCTGGCAGCCCCTGCCAGTGCGCGGCTGATCGTGGAACCGCGCATCACCCGAACCATTGCCCTGGCCCATTCGCAACACAAGCCACTGTCATTCGCCGCCGCCTGCATGCGCGACCTGGTGCGCGGGCTGCTGGTGGATGCGGTGCGCAGCGAGCGCTGGAGAGGCACCCTGATCGAGCGTGCTCCACTGCCGCAGCAGAGCCTCTGAACGCAGCGCAGCTCAGGCCCGGGCCAGCGCAGCCGTGTCCACCTGCAGCAGCCGTTGGCGGGTTTTCTGCGGGTCCATCCACACCAGCCCGGTCAACCCGGCGATCACCAGCACCGCCCCGCACACCAGGAAGCCCTGGCCATACCCTGCCGGGTGGTCGGCTCCGGCGCCCTGCACCAGCAAACCCGTGACTACGGGTGCCGCCAGCCCGGCCAGCGAAGCGATACCATTGCCGATAGCCAGAATGCCGCCACGCTGCCCGCTAGGCGTGAACTCCGCCAGCATGGCTGGCCCCACCGAGTACATGACCAGCGCCAGCCCGCCGCTGAAGGTCAGGCTCATGATTCGCTCGACATTGCCCAGACCCGGCAGGAACAACGCCGCCGACAGCAACCCGCTGGCAATCAGGCACAGAGAGACGAAGGCTCCGCGCGACCAGCGCGTCGCCACCCCGGCGCGCATCATGCGCTGCGACAGCCACGCCATGAACAGGCTCAGCGGCGTGGTCACCACCACGAACAGCACGAACACCCGGCCGGTCATGATCGGGTCGATGCCCAGCCCGGTTTCCAGGTAGCTCGGCACCCAGGTCAAGGTCAGGGCCAGCGACCAATTGGCGGCGAAGTGGCACAGGTAATTGCCCAGCACCGTGCGGTCGCCGAGCAGACGACGGTAGGCGATGTGCGCCTGCTCTTCCTTGAGCTGGCCGGGGCGGATGCGGTCAAGCGTACCCTCGCGCCCCAATGCCCACCACAGCGCGCACCACGCCGCGCCGATCAGAGCCAGCACGATGAAGTTCATGCGCCAGCCATAGTGCACGCTGATCCATGGAATCATTGCGCCTGCCACCAGCAGCCCCAGTGCACTACCGGTATGCAACAGCGCCACCGGCAGGTTGCGCCGGTCGTTGGGGAACCACTTGTACAAGGCATGGGTAGCCACCGGTGACGCCGGCCCTTCGCCGATGCCCAGCAACACCCGGCAAGCGACAATCGCCCACAGGGAGGTGACGAACAGCATGGGCAACTGGATCAGTGCCCAGAACGCGCCCATGCCCAACAGCAGCGTGCGAGTCGGCCGGCGGTTGGCCATGAAGCCGCCGACCACCGCAGAGATGGCGAAGAACCAGTGCAACGCGCCGCCTACCAGGCCGAACTCGGCCGGGGACAAACCCAGTTCCCTGGACATGGGTACCGCTACAAGGCCGATGACCACCTTGTCCAGGAAGTTCACCAACATAAGCATCGCCAGCAGTACCGCAATCATCCAGGCCGTGCCTGCACGCGCGGGGGAGTCAGTATGAGTCATGTCGATCTCTCTTATTGTTCTTGTGGGAGAGCCCGGCCAATCGAGGCCGGGTGTGCAGTTCACTGCTCGGGCATGAGCACGCCCTTGGCAATGGTGTTGCGCTGGATTTCGCTGGTTCCGGTAAGAATGCGCATCATACGGGTCGCACGGAAAATCCACTCCACCGGGTTGCCCCGCAACAGCCCGGCCCCCCCATGAATCTGCACGGCACGGTCGGCGATACGGAAGGCCGTTTCCGATACGAACAGCTTGCACATCGGCGCCTGGGTACGGATATCGCCACCGGCGTCATTCAGCGCGGCAGTGGCATAGACCATGCTGCGTGCCGCATGCAGCTCGGTGGCCATGTCGGCGATCATGTGATTGATCGACTGGAACATCGCGATCGGCTGGCCAAACTGCTTGCGCGTGCGGGCGTAGTCGATCGACAGGTTCAGCGCCAGCCCCGCCAGGCCCAGCATGGTTGGACAATGCAGCAGACGATTGAGGGTGATGCGGCCCATTGCCAGCTTGAAGCCCTGCCCTTCCTCGCCAATGCGGTTGGCCACCGGCACCCGTACCTCATCGAGAAGGATGTCGCCATGGGCGCCGCCGCCGGACATGACCGAGTAATCGCTTTCTACCCGCACTCCCGGCGCATCCAGCTCGACAAAGAATGCCGAGATGCCTTGGGCGCCGCGCCCGGGGCCGGTGACCGCGAGCAGTACCGCGATGTCGGCATAAGGTGCACCGGAAATGTAGCGCTTGGCCCCGCTCAGCACGTAGTACTCGCCTTCACGCCGGGCGGTAGTCCTGATCGCCGTGGCATCGGACCCGGCTTCACTTTCGGTCAGCGCGAAGCACACGGCCTTTTCGGCCCGGCACACCGGCTGCAGGAATGCCTCGACCTGGGTTGGGCTGGCCACCTTGAACAGGTGGCCAACACGCGGCGGCCCGGAAAGCTCGCCGAGAATATGCGGCGCCAGCATGGAGCCAGTCAGCACCGTGGCCTCTTTCACCGCACATAAATCGGACACGCTCAATCCTGCACCACCGATCGTTTCAGGCAGCATGATGTTGTAGAAGCCCTGCTCGCACGAGCGCTGCCACACCTGCTGCAGCACTTCACGCGGGTGGGGCTCGGCCCAGCTGAGGCCGGCGCTTTGTTCCAGGGGCAGGATCTCGTTGCGAACGAAGCCGCCGATGGCCTCGATGATCTGTCTGGCCTTTTCACTTGGCTGGTACATGGTAATTCCTCAGGTCAAATGCGGCGTTCGCTGTTTTGCCAGTAGGCGTCTCGAATCAGGCGGCGCACCACCTTGCCGTTGGGGTTCTTCGGCAGCTCGCTGACGAAGTCCACCCCGCGCGGTTTCTTGAACCCGGCAAGGGCCTGGGCACAATGTTCGATCACCTCATGTTCCTGCAGCTGCATGCCAGGCTTGAGCACGATCACTGCACGCACCGCTTCACCCCACTGCTCGTCGGGCACGCCCACCACGGCGGCCTCGAACACTTGCGGCAGGCTGTAGAGCACCTGCTCGACTTCGCTGGGGTAGATGTTGAAGCCGCCGGAAATGATCATTTCCTTCTTGCGGTCGACGATGAACACGTAGCCCTGCTGGTCCACTGTGGCCAGGTCGCCGGTGAGGTAGTAGCCGTCACGCATCACCTCTGCGGTAAGGTGCGGTGCGCGCCAGTAGCCCTGCATGATGTCCGGGCCCTTGACCACGATCTCGCCCACCTCGCCTGGCTGGACGTCGCTAAAATCGTCGTTCACTACACGCAGGTCGGTCTCGAAGTAGCATCGTCCGCACGAGGCCAGCCGGCGGTAGTCGCCGTCTTCGCACAGGTGGTCCTGCTCGGTCAGCACCGTCACCAGCGAGCAGGTTTCGCCAGCACCGTAGCCCTGGGCCAATATCGGCCCGAACACCTCGATGGCCCGCTTGACGAGCGCTGGCGCCATTGGCGCTGCGCCATACATCACCAGGCGCAGGCTGCTCAGGTCATAGCGCTCGACCCCGGGAAAATTGACCAGACGGTTGATCATGGCCGGTACCAGGAACAACCGGGTCACGCCCTCGCGCTGGATGGTCTCGAGCAGCAACTGGTCGTCGTAGCGATCCAGCAACAGGTTGCAGGCGCCCACCGCCAGCAGCGGCATCAGCTGCATGCCGCTGGCATGGGTGATGGGGCCGACATGGGCCATGATGTCGCCTGGGCCGGCACGCCGCGTGGGGCTGGCGATGCTCTTGCGGATCAGCGCCTTGCGGTTGCCGACACTGAGCATTGCTGCCTTGAGCACACCGGAACTGCCCGAGGTGTAGTGCAACACGGCCAGTGCTTCGTCAGGCAGGTCGCAACTGACTGGCTGGCTGCTGCCCTGGGCCAGCAGTGCGGCGTAGCCGATGTCACCGCCCTGCTCGCCGAGGGTAACGATCAGGCGCAGCGCAGGCACCTCCTGCCTGCGCGCCAGCAAGGCCTCGGCAGCTTGTGGGTCGGCGATCAGCGCGACGCTGCAGGCGTCGTTCAGTACCTGGATCACTTCATCCAGCGCCAGGCGTGCATTGACCGGGACCTTGACCAGGCCGGCCTTGTAGAAAGCCACCTCCGCCTCCACCAGTTCGACCCGGTTGGGAGCCAGAATCGCGACATGTTCGCCGGTGGCGATGCCATGGGCCAACAAGGCCGAGGCCAACCGATTGGTCCGCTGTTCAAGCTGGGCAAAGGTAAGCCGGGTATGGCGGTCGATCACCGCCAAACGTTCCGGCCAGTATCTGGCACTTCGACTGGTTAGGGTTGCGAGGTTCACGTTGTTGTTCTCGTCGCGGTTAAGACCCGGTCGATGCTAAACAGCGTGCAGCCGGAGCAAGTAATACCAGTTACGTATGCGGGCCATAACGGTTTGCACTGGGCCACATTGCCTGAACTGATATTGGAGATGACACATCGCTTGCATATGACACTTTGTGTCATTAATATCGCAATTGTGTCCTGACGGCGCCCTCGCCGATCAGCAATCCATCGCCCCTCTCCATGCAGGTACCGCCCATGACGACCACCATGCAGACACCCAAGGACCAGCTGGTCAAACTCGCCCAGCAGCAGATGCTGACGGCGCTGGCCGACAACACCTACACCCCTCGACAAAAGCTCGCCCTCACCTGCCGCATCCTGTTCGATGGCGGCCACGACTCCGGCCTGGCCGGGCAGATCACCGCCCGCGCCGAGCAGCCTGGCACCTACTACACGCAACAACTCGGCCTGGGTTTCGACGAGATCGCCGCTTCCAACCTGCTGGTGGTCGACGAAGACCTCACCGTGCTGCAAGGCAGCGGCATGGCCAACCCGGCCAACCGCTTCCACAGCTGGCTGTACCGCGCACACCCCGACGTCAACTGCATCATCCACACCCACCCGCTGCACAGCGCCGCCCTGTCGATGCTGGAAGTGCCGCTGGCCATCTCGCACATGGACCTGTGCCCACTGTTCGACGACTGCGCGTTCCTCAAGGAATGGCCCGGCGTACCGGTGGGCAACGAAGAAGGTGAAATCATTTCCAGGGCGATCGGCGACAAGCGCGCGATCCTGCTTTCCCACCATGGCCTGCTGATCGCCGGCCGCTCGATCGAGGAAGCCTGCGTGCTCGCCCTGCTGTTCGAGCGCGCGGCCAAGATGCAGCTGCTGGCCATGGGTGCCGGTGACATCCGCCCCATTCCGGATGCCCTGGGCAAGGAGGCTCACGACTGGATCTCCACCCCCAAACGTCATGGCGCCGCCTTCAGCTACTACGCGCGCCGTGCCTTGCGTGCCCATGGCGACTGCCTGGGCTGACTGAAGTTGTACTCTTTCCCCAACAACGGCAGAGGTGCCTGGTTATGTCTACACCTGTAATTCGCGGCGTTATCGGCTACACCATCACTCCCTTCACGGCAGACGGCACACTCGACCTGGATGCCCTGGGCCTGTCCATCGACCGGCTGATCGCCGACGGCGTGCACGCCATTGCCCCGCTGGGCAGCACCGGCGAAGGCGCCTACCTGTCCGACAGCGAATGGGAAACGGTGGTGCGCTTCAGCCTGGCACGCATTGCCGGCCGCGTGCCCAGCGTGGTCAGCGTCTCCGACCTGACCACCGCACGCACCGTGCAGCGCGCTCGCCTGGCACAGGCCTGCGGCGCCACGGCGGTGATGGTGCTGCCCGTCTCCTACTGGAAGCTCACCGAAGCCGAAGTGGTCGCCCACTACAAGGCCGTGGGCGCGGCCATCGACATTCCGATCATGCTCTACAACAACCCGGGCACCAGCGGCACCGACCTGTCTGTGGAGCTGATCCTGCGCATTCTCGGCGAAGTGCCCAATGTGACCATGGTCAAGGAAAGCACCGGCGACATACAGCGCATGCACCGCCTGTTCAAGGCCACCGATGGCCAGGTGGCCTTCTACAACGGTTGCAACCCGCTCACCCTGGAAGCCCTGGTGGCCGGCGCCACCGGCTGGTGCACTGCCGCGCCCAACCTGATCCCGGCGCTGAACCTGGCACTGTGGGACGCGGTGCAGCAAGGCGACCTGGCTGAAGCTCGCGCGCTGTTCTACCGCCAGTACGAACTGTTGGAGTACATCACCCGCCGCGGCCTGCCCACCACCATCAAGGCCGGTTTGAAGCTGCTCGGCCAGGATGTCGGCCCTCCACGCCTGCCCCTGCAGCCGCTGGACGGGCACGGTAGCGCCTACCTGAAGGGCCTGCTGGAGGAGCTGGCCTGATGGCTGGCGGGTGTTTGCCACAATATTTGTAGCGCCTGTCAGATCGAGCGCCGCCCGCGCGGCGCTGATTCGGACAGGCGCTGAAAACGCAACGGCGAAGACCCGCCAGCCATCACGCCCTTCTATCCATCCAGGCCAATCACCCAACCGGGTTGGCGTGTATCACCCGCCCTCCCGCCGCCGGCCGATCGACGAACAGCACATCCAACACACTGTTACGCAACCCCTTCAACGCATTCCAGTTCGCCGATGTATGCACATACCTGTCACGCAACAAACGCAGTTCATCCTCGGTCAACCCAGGCTGTTCACACTCACCCAAGGCAAACCCGTGCAACTTGCGGCTGATGCCCAGCAACTCCTCCGGCAACCGATGCTCAGCCTGCCCGCCCAACGGCGCAAACGGCACACCCGCCCGCACTGCCAGCTCCCGCATGATGCTCAGGTATACCCGGGAAAGCTGTCCCGCCACTTCCCGCTCGCGGTACACCGCCGCATATACCTGCTTTTGCGCCTCGCTCGGCCGGCCACCGGCGATCGGTTCCTCCCAGGCGAGCACCTGCGGCCTGGGCGCCCCCAGTTCGCCGAACGCCGACGCCAGCAAGGCACTGACGGTGGCATGCACGCGAGTCTGCTCGGCGCGCATGCCCACTGGCACCCGCTGTGACTGCGGTTTGCACAGCAGCACCTGCTCTTGTGTGGTATCCGGGTAACCACCGCCAATGTTCGAGTGCACGCCCGGAAGCACGATGTCATGGTCGCTGCGCACCAGCGGGAAGTTGTGTCGCTGCTCGTCCTCCGCCACCAGCTGCACCATTTGCCGAGCAATGCCCGCGCCCAGGCCCAGGCGCAAGTCACCATGGCGGTCGTCGGCGGGGTCGAAGTCGCCCTGCAGCGGCGCGATGATCGCCGCCACCGTGTCGAACAGGCCGATGAAGTTGATCACGATGCCACAGGGCACAGCCAACAGGCTGCCGCCGCCATCATGCAGCAGGTTGGCCAGATGCCGCACAGCAGCTGCCCCTCGGCTGAAACCGAACAAGTCGAACTCGACCCGCTCGAGTCTTGCCTGCGGATTCGCCTGGCCCCACTCCCGCAGTTGCCCGGCAATTCCCTCCAGGGCCTCGTTGACCCGGGTCTCGGCCCCCCTGCACCCACGCCCGGTGAAGAAGGCATAGACATGATCCTCCTCGCCCGCCAGGGTGCCCACGCCTTCGACATAGCGCTTGAGGAACGCCGTGGCCCCCTCAGCGCCGGCCCCCTGCGCCGGGTACAGCGCATACAACAGGGCCACGTTGCTCAAGGCATTGGCATAACTGCCTCCTTTACCCCCCGGTGCATCCACCGGCATCACATTGTTCAGGTTGTTACCGGTGCCATCGAAGAACACACCAAAACGCAGAGTGACCGGCGTGATGTGTGCAGTGCTACAGCTGTTCAGGTCCATCGTGGTGCCTCCTGCTTGTACAAAAAGCACAAGCAAGCGCCAACACGCCGCTGCGGAACATCAGCCAATGGCCAGCCATATGCAGGACATTTCCGCACCTGCATGGCCCCGGCAAGGATAAATTTCCCTACCGCCATTGGTCGCCACCCCCCCGGATGGATTAAAGTATCACCCCTTGCCAGGGCAGCTGCTTCCAGCCGCCTGCGGCCCCATACCAGGAACCGTCACCGATGGAACACCGTGAAGCGCTGATCGCGCTGCGCACCTTTCTTTCTTCCCAGATCCTAGGCCAGGAAAAACTGGTCGAGCGGCTGTTGATCGTGCTCCTGGCCGACGGCCACATGCTGGTCGAAGGCGCGCCGGGCCTGGCCAAGACCAAAGCCATCAAAGAGCTTGCCGAAGGCATCGAGGCACAGTTCCATCGCATTCAGTTCACCCCCGACCTGCTCCCGGCCGACATCACCGGCACCGAAATCTACCGCCCGGAAACCGGCAGCTTCGTGTTCCAGCAGGGGCCGATCTTCCATAACCTGGTGCTGGCCGACGAAATCAACCGCGCCCCGGCCAAGGTGCAGTCCGCACTGCTCGAAGCCATGGCCGAACGCCAGGTCAGCGTGGGCCGCAGTACCTACGACCTGTCGCCGCTGTTCCTGGTGATGGCAACGCAGAACCCGATCGAGCAGGAAGGCACCTACCCACTGCCCGAGGCCCAGCTCGACCGCTTCCTGATGCACGTGAAAATCGGCTTCCCCGACGCTGCAGTGGAGCGGCGCATCCTGCTGCAGGCTCGTGGTGAAGCCCTGGGCGGCGAGACCAAGCCCGAGCGCCGGGTCAGCCAGCAGGCGATCTTCGCCGCCCGCAAGGAAATCCTCGGCCTGTACATGGCCGACGCGGTGGAGGAGTACCTGGTGCAACTGGTGATGGCCACCCGCACTCCGGCCAAGTTCGACGCCGAACTGGCCGACTGGATCGCCTACGGCGCCAGCCCGCGTGGCTCCATATCGCTGGACCGCTGCGCGCGCGCGCACGCCTGGCTGGCCGGGCGCGACTTCGTCAGCCCCGAAGACATCCAGGCGGTACTGTTCGACGTACTGCGCCACCGCATCATCCTCTCGTTCGAGGCCGAGGCGGCGGGGATCGACCAGGACCGCGTGGTCCAGCGCATCCTCGACGTCGTCGCCGTTGCCTGAGCCCATGCCCACCGCATCGCTGGCCGAGCCCGGCATCCGCATCGGCCTTGCCGAGCTGATCGACATGCGCCACCGCGTGCGCGAAATCCAGCTGTTTTCCCGGCCCGGCCAGCGCAGCCCGCTGGTGGGGCTGCACCACTCCAAATTGCGCGGACGGGGCGTGGACTTCGACCAGGTGCGCGTGTACCAGGCCGGTGACGATGTGCGCAACATCGACTGGCGGGTCACCGCGCGTACCCAGGAGCCGCACACCAAGCTGTTCCACGAGGAGCGCGAACGGCCCATCTTCATCCTCGTCGAGCAGAGCCAGCGGCTGTTCTTCGGCTCTGGGCTGATATTCAAGTCGGTGCTGGCCGCCCAGGCCGCCGCGCTGTTCGGCTGGGCCGCGCTGGGCCACAACGACCGCATTGGCGGTTTGGTGTTCGGCGACAACGAGCACCACGAAATCAAGCCCCGGCGCAGCAAGCAGAGCTTGCTGCAACTGCTCAACCGCCTGGCCAAGGTCAACCAGGCGCTGCACACCGAGGCCACGCCCGGTGCCGACAGCCTCGGCCTGGCCCTGCGCCGCGCCCGCGAAGTGCTGCGCCCCGGCAGCCTGGCCATCGTCATCTGCGATGAGCGCTCGCTCACTGCCCAGGTGGAACAGCACCTGGCCATGCTCTCGCGCCATTGCGACCTGCTGCTGATGCCGGTGTCCGACCCGCTCGACCACGCCCTGCCCGCCGCCGGCCTGCTGCGCTTTGCCCAGCGCAGCGCGCAGCTTGAGCTCGACACCCTGGACAGCAACCTGCGCCAGGCCTACCGCCAGCAGGCCGAAGCGCGCATCGAGCGCTGGGAGCTGATGGCGCAAAAGCTGCGCGTGCTGCTGATGCCCCTGAGCACCCAGAGCGAAATGATCGAACAGCTACGCGAATACCTGAACGCCCAGCGGCCACGGAGCGCGTCATGAAGAGCAGCGGCCGATGAACCCGCTTGACCAACTGCAGCCGCTGATCGCCCCCGCACCGATCGGCCTGTGGCCGCCGGCACCCGGCTGGTGGCTACTGGTGGCTGTGCTGCCGCTGCTGGCCTGGGGCCTGTGGCGGGTGCGCCGCTGGCGCCCGGGCAAACGCCGCATCGTGCGTGCCGAACAACCTTTGGACCCGGTACGCGTGGAAGCGCTGGCCGAACTGGCCCGCCTGCCGCGCCCCTACGACGGCGCCCCGGCCGGAGCCTGGCTGCAACAGATCAACGCCCTGCTCAAACGCCTGTGCCGCAACCATTACCCAGGCGCCAACAGCCATACCCTCAACGGCCGCCAGTGGCTGGCGTTTCTCGACAACCGCTGCCCGGCCGCCGGCCTGACCCGCTGGATGGTACTGGTAGAAGGCGCCTACAAGCCCGAGTGCAAGCTTGACGACAAAGCCATCGCCGGGCTCAGCCAGGCCGTCGAAACCTGGATTCGCAAGCATGTTTGAACTGGCCTGGCCGTGGGTCTTCGCCCTGTTGCCGCTGCCGTGGCTGGCGCGCCTGGTGCTGCCGGCCGCCGACAGCGGCGAACCGGTGCTCAAGGTGGGCTTCCTCGACGAACTGGAAGGCCTGGCCGGGCGCCGCGCGCGGCTCAACCTGCCGACCTGGCGCCAGCAGGCACCCTTTGTCGTCATCTGGCTGTTGCTGCTGTGCGCCGCCGCCCGCCCGCAATGGTTGGGCGAGCCGGTACCAGTGGCTGCCAGCGGCCGCGACCTGCTGGTGGCGGTGGATGTGTCCGGGTCGATGGACTTCCCCGACATGCAGTGGCAGAACGAAGAGATCAGCCGCCTCGACCTGGTCAAGGCGCTGCTCGGCGACTTTCTGCAGGACCGCGAGGGCGACCGCGTGGGCCTGATCCTGTTCGGCAGCCAGGCCTACCTGCAGGCCCCGCTCACCTTTGACCGGCGCACCGTGCGCACCTTCCTCGACGAAGCGCAGATCGGCATCGCCGGCAAGAACACCGCCATCGGCGACGCCATTGGCCTGGCGGTCAAGCGCCTGCGCCAACGCCCGGCACAAAGCCGGGTACTGGTGCTGATCACCGACGGCGCCAACAACGGCGGGCAGATCCACCCGCTGACCGCCGCCCGCCTGGCCGCCCAGGAAGGCGTGCGCATCTACACCATCGGCATCGGCGCCAACCCCGAAGCCAGTGGCACCCCTGGCCTGCTCGGCCTGAACCCGAGCCTGGATCTGGACGAAGCCTCGCTCAAGGAAATTGCCGACATCACCCACGGTACCTACTTCCGCGCCCATGACGGCGCCGAACTGGACGCCATCGGCGACACCCTCGACCAGCTCGAGCCGGTGGCCCAGCAACCCACCCAGGCGCGCACGGCCAAGGCCTTGTATGCCTGGCCCCTGGCCCTGGCCTTGCTGCTGAGCGTGCTGCTGGTGCTGGCCGTGCAATGGCCCGACAACCTGTTGCATCGCATGCTGCGCAAGCCGCGCTTCCTGCAACCGCACCCGGAATGGCGCCAGCGCCTGAAGCGCCTGCGCCTGAGGAGGCGGCGATGATCGAACTGTGGCCCGAATGGTTGCGCCCGCTCTGGCTGCTGGCCGTGCCCCTGCTCGGCTGGCTGCTGTACAAACTGTGGCACCGGCGCAAGCGCGCCGGGCGCTGGCAGATGATTCTGCCACCGGCGTTCCATGGCGTCCTGCTCGGCGGTGGCAGCGGCAGCACCAGCAAGCTGCCGTGGGTAGCGCTGGGCCTGGCCTGGGCTCTGGTGGTCCTGGCCCTGCTCGGGCCCAGTTGGCAGCGCGTGGAAGAAAGCCGCCAGCGCCCGGCCGACCCGCTGGTGATCCTGCTGGAACTGACCCCGCAGATGCTCGCCGAAGACAGCCCGCCCAACCGTCTGGAGCAAGCAAGGCGCAAAATCCTCGACCTGTTGGAGCACCGCCGCGACAGCCAGACCGCGCTGGTGGTCTATGCCGGCTCCGCGCACACCCTGGTGCCGCTGTCCGACGACCTGGCCACCAGCCGCAACCTGCTTGAGGCGATCGACCCGTCGATCATGCCCAAACCCGGCCAGCGCGCCGACCTGGCCGTGCAAAAAGGCCTGGCCCTGCTGGCCCAGAGTGGCCTGGGCCAGGGCCGGCTGCTGCTGATCGGCTCGTCGCTCAGCGCCCCGGAGCGCCAAGGCATCGCCCAGGCCCTCGGCCGCCAGGGCCCGAGCCTGCTGATGCTGGGCATCGGCAGCCGCGAAGGCGCACCGGTGCGTCAGGTCAATGGCGAATATCTCAAGGACGACCAGGGCGGCATCCTGGTGCCACGCCTGGACAGCGCCAGCCTCAAGGGCTTCATCAGCGGTACAGGCGGGCGCTACCGGCATGCCCGCATCGACGACCTCGACCTGCGTGGCCTGGGACTGTTCGACAACCCGCGCACCGGCCGCAATGACGGCCAGACCCTGCAACTGGACAGCTGGGCCGATCAGGGTTACTGGCTGCTGCTACCGCTGTTGCTGCTGGCCGCCTGTGCCGGCCGACGCGGCTGGCTATTCTGCCTGCCGCTGCTGCTGGCCCTGCCCCAGCCCAGCCAGGCCTTCGAGTTCAACGACCTGTGGCTGCGCCCCGACCAGCAAGGCCAGCGCCTGCTGGAGCAGAACCGCCCGGCAAGCGCTGCGCGCCAGTTCCAGGACCCGCAATGGCGCGGCATGGCCCTGTACCAGGCGGGCGACTATGCCGGCGCCGCCGAAGCCTTTTCCCAAGGCGACACCGCCGCCGCCCACTACAATCGAGGCAATGCCCTGGCCCGCAGCGGTGAGCTGGAAGCTGCCCTGGACGCCTACGAACAAGCCCTGGAACGCCAGCCCGACCTGCAACCGGCGCTGGACAACCAGGCTCTCGTGCAACAACTGTTGCAACAGCGCGAGGCCAAGGCCGAGGAACAACCGGCCAGCGGCGATGCCCAAGGCACGCCCGGCAGCGAAACCGAAGGCAACAGCAGCTCGGCCAGCAGCCCCGCCCAGGGCACGCCCGGCAACGACGAACAAGCCAGCGCCGAACAGCCCGGCGAAGGCACCAGCAACAGCCAGGCAGCGCCCGGCAACCAGGCGGGCGCGGATGACAGCGTCATCCAGCCGCCGCAGCGCCCGGTATCGACCAGCCTCGATGCCGAACAGCGCCAGGCCCTGGAACAATGGCTGCGGGAGATCCCCGATAATCCGGCGGAGCTGCTGCGGCGCAAATTCTGGTATGAACAGCAATTGCATCAGGAAACCCCATGATGAGTCGCTTCGGCGTCTTTCTCCTCAGTCTGCTGTGGGCCGTGCTGGCCCAGGCCGAACCGCTGCTGCGGGCCAGCGTCGACCGCACCCGCCTGGAAGCCGGCGAAAGCCTGGAGCTGACCCTGGAAAGCCAGGACGTCACCCAGTTCGGCAAGCCCGACCTGCGCGCGCTGGAGGGTGACTTCGAGGTGCGCGGCACGCGCCAGTTGAACAGCCTGCACAGCCTCGACGGCGAAACCCGCGCCAGCACCCGCTGGATCATCACCCTGCTGCCGCGGCGCAGCGGCAGCCTGCGCATCCCCGAACTGCAACTGGGTCAGTCGCACAGCCAGGCCATCGAACTGCAAGTGTTGCAGGCCGATGCCAGCCGTCAGGACAGTGCCTCGCAGGTGTTCATCGAAGCCACGCTAGACAGCAGCGAGGTCTACGTCCAGGCCCAGGCCGTACTCACCCTGCGCATCTACCATTCGGTGGCACTGTACGACGACAGCAGCCTGAGCCCGCTGCAGCTGGAAAACGCCAAAGTCGAACCGCTGGGTGAATCGCGCACGTATGAAAAGGAAATCAACGGCGTCCGCCACGGCGTGATCGAAACCCGCTATGCCGTGTATGCCCAGCAAAGCGGCACCCTCGACATCCCGCCGCTGACTTTCACCGCCACCGCCGCCGCCAGCCCGGACGAGGCCACACAAACCAACGGCACGGCCCGGGCCGGCCACCAGGTGCAGGTCAGCTCGCTGCCATTGCGCCTGGCCGTAAGGCCGATTCCGGCGGCCTGGCCTGCTGGCGTGCCATGGCTACCGGCCCGTAGCTTGACCCTGGAAGAGCACTGGAACCCCGACCCTGGCAACCAGCAGGTGCAGATTGGCGACTCGCTGACCCGCAACATCACCTTGCGTGCCGAAGGCTTGTCCAGCACCCAGCTGCCACCGCTGCCAGCCACCGAAATCACCGGCCTGCGCCGCTATCCCGACCAGCCGTTGCTGCGCAACGAAATCAGCGACCGCGGCATGACCGCCAACCGCGAAGAGCGCGAAGCCCTGGTACCGACCCACAGCGGTGCGCTGGCGCTGCCGGCGCTGGAAGTGACCTGGTGGAACACCCGCGAAGACCACCTGGAGCACAGTAGCCTGCCGGCGCGCACGCTGAACGTGCAGGACAACCCGGCGCTGAGTGCCGACACCCCGGCGGGCGATAACAGCAGTGCCAGCGGCTTGCTGTGGCCCTGGCAGCTGGCCACCCTGGTGTTCGCCCTCACCACCGTGCTGGGCTTTGCCCTGTGGTGGCGGGCCCGCTCGCAGCCAGCGGTGCTGCGCGCCGCGCAGGCCGGGCCGAGCCCGCGTACCTTGCTGGACGACCTCAAGCGCGCTTGCCAGGCCAACGACCCACAGGCAACCCGCCAGGCGCTGGACGCCTGGGCCCGCCAGCAGCCGGAGACCCTGGCCGAGATGGCGGCGCGGTTCGTGCCGTTGTCGGATGCACTGGATGGGTTGAACGGGGCGCTGTATAGCGAGAGCGGGCAGTATTGGCAAGGTGAGGATTTGTGGCGGGCGATCGGTACGATTCCGCCGGCTGAGCAGGTGTTGCTGCCGACCGGCGAGAACGGCAGCCTGCCGCCGCTCTATCCCAAGTGATGTGCTGCCTCTGCGGGCCTCTTCGCGGGTAAACCCGCTCCCACAATGACCGCGTACGCCAGGAACCTTGCGCAGTACCTGTGGGAGCGGGTTCACCCGCGAACACCGGCGCAGCCGGTGCCATCGAGCGCCATACATCTTCAGGCGAGCACCTGTTAGCCCCATGCTTGGGTTACCATACCGCCCTTTCCCCGCTTGCTCGACTCGACACCAACAGGTCATCCATGCGTCTGTTTCATACCTCCGACTGGCACCTGGGCCAAAGCCTGCACGGCCAGGAACGCGACTTCGAACACGCCTGCTTCCTCGACTGGCTGCTCGGCCAGCTGCGCCTGCGCCAGCCGGATGCGCTGCTGATCGCCGGCGATATCTTCGACACGGTCAACCCGCCGGTCAAAGCCCAGGAACGTCTCTACGACTTCATCGTCCAGGCCCACGAGCAACAGCCGAAGCTGGACATCGTGATGATCGCCGGCAACCACGACTCCGGCTCGCGCATCGAGCTGCCCGCGGCGCTGATGCGCCGCCTGCGTACCCATGCCCTGGGCCGTGTGCACTGGCTGGACGAGGGCCAGCTGGACGCCGAGCGCCTGCTGATTCCGTTGACCAACGGCCGTGGCAAGGTCGCTGCCTGGTGCCTGGCCCTGCCCTTCCTGCGCCCGGCCGAGGTGACCGGCCCGCAATTGGGCGACGACTACCTGCAAGGCATCACCCAGGTGCACCAGCAGTTGATCGCCGCCGCGCAAAAAAAGCGCAAGAAGGACCAGGCGCTGATCGCCATCAGCCACGCGCACATGGCCGGTGGTGCGGTGTCGGAGGACTCCGAGCGCAGCCTGATCATCGGCAACGCCGAGGCGCTGCCGGCCAAGCTGTTCGACAAGGCCATCAGTTACGTCGCCCTGGGCCACCTGCACAAGCCGCAGAGGGTCAACCGCGAAGAACGCATCCGCTACAGCGGCTCGCCGATCCCGCTGTCGTTCGCCGAAATCAACTACCCGCACCAGGTGCTGGAAGTGGAGCTGGACGGCACCGGCCTGGTCAGCGTCGAACCGCGCCCGGTACCGCGCGCCGTAGCCCTGCAACGGGTCGGCCCGTCACCACTGGGCGAACTACTGGAACAGCTGGCCGATCTGCCAGTGGTCGACCTGCTCGAAGACCCCAATCGCCAGCCCTGGCTGGAGGTGCGGGTGATACTGGACGAGCCGCAACCCGACCTGCGCCAGCAGATCGAAACCGCACTGCAAGGCAAGGCCGTGCGCTTGATCCGCATCAGCGCCGAATACGCCGGCCGCAACAATACCGAAGACGATGACCTGGCCTTTGTCGAACTGGCCCAGATGACCCCGCAGGACCTGTTCAGCCGTGCCTGGGAGCAGGCCTATGGCAACCCCGCCGACGAACAGGCGCTGGCCGACTTCGCCCTGCTGTTGCAGGACGTGCAGCAGGAAGAGGAACAGCCATGAAGATTCTCGCCATCCGCCTGAAGAACCTGGCATCCCTGGCTGGCCCGGTCGATATCGATTTCACCGCCGAGCCGCTGGCCAGCGCCGGCCTGTTCGCCATCACCGGGCCTACCGGGGCGGGCAAGAGTACCCTGCTCGACGCCCTTTGCCTGGCGTTGTTCGGCACCGTGCCACGGCTGAACGACATTGGCCGCGAAGCCAAGGTGCCCGACGCCGACGGTGAAATCCCTACCTCCGACCCGCGCAACCTGCTGCGCCGCGGCACCGGCAGTGGCTTTGCCGAAGTCGATTTCGTCGGCATCGATGGCCGCCGCTACCGCGCCCGCTGGGAAGCCAACCGCGCCCGCGACAAGGCAAACGGCAAGCTGCAGCACAGCCGCCAGAGCTTCTACGACCTGGACAGCGAGCAGGTACTGGGCAGCGGCAAGAACGAATACAAACAACTGGTCGAAGCCCGCCTGGGCCTGAACTTCGAACAGTTCACCCGCGCGGTGATGCTGGCCCAGAGCGAATTCGGCGCCTTCCTCAAGGCCGACGACAAAGAACGCAGCGAGCTGCTGGAAAAGCTTACCAACACCGCCATCTACACCCGCCTGGGCCAGCGCGCCTTCAGCAAGGCACGCGAAGCCGGCGAGGCCCACAACGCCCTGAAGGACCGTGCCAGCCACCTGCTGCCGATGGCCGCCGAAGCACGCGCCGAGCTCGACCAGCGCCTGGAGCAGGCGCAATTGCAGTTCAAGGCCGACCAGGCCGGCGAGCGCCAGCTGGAACAGCAACGCAACTGGCTGAGCGTGCAGCGCCAACTGCAGGCCCAGCACGCCGAAGCCGGCACTGCGCTGCAGGCCGCCGAACAGGACTGGCAACAACTGGCTGACCAGCGCCTGGACCTGGTGCGCCTGGAGCGCCTGGCCCCGCAGCGTCACCAGTTCCACCGCCAGCAGACACTGACCGCGCAACTGGCACCGCTGGCAGCGAAGATCGCCGAGCAACAGCAGCAGCAAGCCGAGCTGCAGGTACGCACCAGCGAACTCGAACAGGCGCTGGACGCCGCGCGTCAGGCACTTGCCGATAGCCTGGCCCAACACAGCGAAAACGCCCCTCGCCTGCGCCAGGCCTTTGCCGCCCAGGACAACCTGGCCCGCCTGGACCAGGAGCTGGCAGCACAGCGCAGTGCCGGCCAGCAGGCCGAGCAGCAGGTCGCCGAAGGCCAACAGCACCTGCAGCAGCTGGAAGACAACCAGCAGCGCAGCCTGCAGCAACTGGCGCAGATCGATACCTCGCTCGCCGACAGCCAGCACCTGGCGGGCCTGGCCAATGCCTGGCACGCCTACCTGCCGCAGCTGAAGCAAGTGATGCTGATCGGTGGCCGCCTGGCCAAGGGCCGCGAAGAATTGCCCGGCCTGCAGGCCCAGGCCAGCCAGGCCAATGCGCACTTGCAGGCCGAGCGCGATACCTTCGAACTGCTGTTCCGCGAAGCCAAGGCCGAACCCCAGGCCCTGGCAGAACAGATCGACCTGCTGGGTAGCATGCTGCAGGACAACCGCAAGCAGCAGCGCGCCGTGGAAGAGCTGTCACGCCTGCATGGCCGCGAACTGGAACTGCGCCAGCAGCTGGAGGCCGTGCGCGTGCGTCAGCAGCAGGCCATGCAGCAGCGCCAGCAACTGATTACCGAAGGCACCGCCGCCAAGGCCGAGCTGGAGGCCGCCGAGCAAGCGCTCAACCTCACCCGCCAGTTGCTGGAACGCCAGCGCCTGGCACGCAATACCAGCGTCGAAGAGTTGCGCGGCCAGTTGCGCGATGGCGAACCCTGCCCGGTGTGTGGCAGCGCCGAGCACCCGTTTCACCAGCCAGAAGCGCTGCTGCAAAGCCTGGGTCGCCATGACCAGGCCGAGGAAGATGCCGCGCAGAAGCAGGTCGAAACCCTCAACAGCAAGCTGGTTGAGCTGCGCACTCAGCTGGGCGTGGTCAACGCCCAGCTCAAGGACTTCCAGCAGCAACAGCAGCAACTGGGCGAACAGCTGCAACCGCTGGTAGCCCAGGTGCAGGCACACAGCCTGTGGCCGGCCCTGGCCCCGCAGGACGACAAGGCCCGCAGTGCCTGGCTCGACAGCCAGCTGCGACGCCTGGACGAAGAAATCGGCCAGGATGAGAAACGCCAGAGCGCCCTGCTCGCCCTGCAAAAAGATGCAGCCCGTCTCAACCAGCAACTGCAGGCTGCCCAACAGGCGCAACAGCAAGCCCAGCGCCACCTGGAGCAACAGCACCAGGCCCTGGCCAGCGACGAGCAGCAGTTGCAGCAAGGCCTTGACGACCTGGCCGGGGTGTTGCCCGAAGAGGCCCTCAAGGCCTTGAACGACGACCCGGCCAATGCCTTCCTCGCTCTGGACCAGCAGATTGCCCAACGCCTGCAGCAACTCGAGCAGCGCAAGGACGAACAGGAAGAACAGCAAGCCCGCCAGGCCCAGCTGGACAAACTGCGTGACCAGCAACAGGCTCGCATTCAGACCCTGCAGCAGTTGCAGCACACACTTGCCGCCCTCGAAGAACAGCGCCAACAGGCCCAGGCCTCGCTCGGCGAACTGCTGGGCGAGCACGACAGCGCCGAAGCCTGGCAACAGCACATGGACGCCACGCTGGAGCAGGCCCGCGCCCTCGACGCCGACACTGCCCAGCGCCTGCAGGACCTGCGCACCCAAGGCGTGCAACTGGCCAGCGAACTCAAGGCCAACACCCAGCAGCAGCAGGCGCTGGATGCCGAGTGCCAGCAGTTGCAGGGCCAGATCGCCCAGTGGCGCGGTGAACACCCGGAACTGGACGACGCCGGCCTGAATCGCCTGCTGAGCATGGATGACACGCAAGTCAATGAACTGCGCCAGCGCCTGCAAGGGGCGGAAAAAGCCATCGAACAGGGCCGCGTGCTGCTGCAGGAACGTGAACAACGCCTGCAGCAACATGCTGCGCAAATGACCGTGGACACCTCTGCCGACGCGTTGGAACAGGCCCTGGCCGAGCTGCGCGAACGCTTGGCCGGCCACGAGCAGCAATGCGCCGAACTGCGTGCACAGCAGGCCGATGACCAGCGTCGCCAACAGGCGCACCAGGCGCTGGCGGCGGAAATCGAGCAGGCCCATCAGCAGTGGCAACGCTGGGCTCGCCTGAACGCCCTGATCGGTTCGGCCTCGGGCGATGTGTTCCGCAAGATCGCCCAGGGCTACAACCTCGACCTGCTGCTGCACCACGCCAACGCCCAGTTGCGCCAGCTGGCCCGCCGCTACCGCCTCAAGCGCGGCGGCAGCGCCCTCGGCCTGCTGGTGCTGGACACCGAGATGGCTGACGAACTGCGTTCGGTGCACTCGCTGTCTGGCGGGGAAACCTTCCTGGTGTCGCTGGCCCTGGCCCTGGGCCTGGCCTCGATGGCCTCCAGCACGCTGCGTATCGAATCGCTGTTCATCGACGAAGGCTTCGGCAGCCTCGACCCCGAGTCGCTGCAACTGGCCATGGACGCCCTCGACGGTTTGCAAGCTCAGGGCCGCAAGGTGGCGGTTATTTCCCACGTGCAGGAAATGCACGAACGCATCCCGGTGCAGATCCAGGTGCGCCGCCAAGGCAATGGCCTGAGTGACGTGGAGGTGTGCGGGTGATCCTCTACTCGTTCCGCCGCTGCCCCTGGGCCATGCGCGCGCGCCTGGCCCTGCGCTATGCGGGGTGCGAAGTGGAGATTCGCGAGGTGGCGATGAAGAACAAGCCGGCGCAACTGCTGGCCTTGTCACCCAAGGGCACGGTGCCGGTACTGGATACCGGTGCCGGAGTGCTCGAAGAAAGCCTGGACATCATGCGCTGGGCGCTGGCGCAAAACGACCCACAGGACTGGCGACTGCAGGGCGACCCTGCGGCGGCGCAGCAGGCTGAAACACTGATTGCGCGCAACGACAGCACGTTCAAGGGGCAGGTAAACCTGTACAAGTATGCCGAGCGCTACCCCGAGCATACCCGCGAGCATTACCGCCAGCAGGCCGAGGCCTGGCTGGCGGAGCTCGAAGGCCTGCTGGCGGGCAGGCCCTACTTGCTGGCCACACACCCGAGCATTGCCGATGCCGCATTGCTGCCCCTGATGCGCCAGTTTGCCGGGGTCGAACCGCAGTGGTTCGCCGAGGCGGCTTATCCGCGGGTGCGGAGCTGGCTGGAGGGGTGGTTGGCTTCGGAGCTGTTCAAGGCCGTAATGGCCAAATGAACCCTGTTTCCTGTACTGGCCCTATCGCCGGCAAGCCAGCTCCCACAGGTAC
>MTEU01000288.1_pt1 | contig 26689 bp, 31 predicted proteins | sample 1042701 | NCBI WGS metagenome assembly MTEU01 (sample SAMN06185813, study PRJNA358809) | soil metagenome | isolation source: naturally attenuated soil | place: India | collected 2015-05-23
TCTCGTTTGCCGGTCGCGCGAAATCGGCCAAGAATTCGCTTCAGTCAGCGCCGGCGGCAGGCGCCCCCAAGGGTTGCGAGCCAGCCGGCTCGATAGCTTTTCTTGGAGATCCCAGAATGGACAAGCAATTCAACGGCAGCAAGCTGCTGGTGGTCGGCGGCACCAGCGGCATCGGCCTGCAGACGGCCCGCATGGTCCTCGCCGGCGGTGGCAGCGCAGTCATCGTCGGCCACCGGCCCGAGAAGACCGAAGACGCGCGCAAGGAACTGGCGGCGCTCGGCCCCGTGTCGGCGCTGACGGCGGACCTGAGCAGCGACGAAGGCCTCGCCACGCTGCTGCGGGCGATCGACGAGCAGCACGCCGATGTCGATCTGCTGGTCAATGCGGCCGGCGTGTTCTTCCCCAAGCCCTTCCTCGAACATCGGGAAGCGGACTACGACCAGTACATGAAGCTGAACAAGGCGTTCTTCTTCATCACGCAGAAGGTCGCTGCCAATCTGGTTGCCGCTGAACGTCCCGGCGCCATCGTCAATATCGGCTCGATGTGGGCAAAGCAGGCCATCGCCGCCACGCCGTCGTCGGCGTACTCGATGGCCAAGGCCGGCCTGCACTCGCTGACGCAGCACCTGGCCATGGAGCTGGCGCCCAACGGCATTCGCGTCAATGCGGTGTCGCCCGCGGTGGTGCAGACGCCGATCTACGAAGGTTTCATCCCGAAGGCCGAGGTCCACAGCGCGCTGCAGGGCTTCAACGGCTTCCACCCGATCGGCCGCGTCGGCACGCCGCAGGATGTCGCCGAGGTGATCGCCTTCCTGCTGTCGGACAAGGCCGGCTGGGTCACCGGCGCAATCTGGGACGTCGACGGCGGCGTGATGGCCGGCCGCAACTGATCCACGACAGCACGCCGACCCGCGCCTCTGCCGGGACCGCCGCAGCCTACTTGACCACGAACCGCACGGTCACGATCTTGCCGTCGGCGAAGGTCACCTTCGCCACGGCTTTGGCACCGCGCGCCAGCACGATCTTGTCGGCGGCCACCAGCACGTTGTCCCGCGCCGGCTGGAGCGCGGTTTCGCTCTTGCTCGCGCCATCGAGCACCGTCAGCTTGCCGCTTGCCCCGGCCACGGCCTTCTTGCGGCCGTGATCGTCGACATGAAGGCTGACTCTGCCGTCCTTTTCCACCAGCTCGAACTGCAGCTCGCTGGCGGTCTGGACGATGCCGCCATATTGGGCCGGTGTCGCGTCGTGGGCGATCACGGCACCGGGCAGCGTGCCGAGCGAGATGCCGATGGCGGCCAGTGCCGCGCCAATGCGTGGGTTCATGCCGTTCTCCTGAAAAGGAATGACCGACGACGCGCGCGCGCCGTCGTGTCGTGTCGTGTCGTGTCAAAACGCTTCCGTACCCGCCTGGGCAACCAGACGCTCGATCGGTTCCCGGCCGAACAACCAGACCGCCAGCGGCGTCAACACCGTGTCGAGCAGCGTCGAGCTGATCAGGCCGCCAAAAATCACCACCGCCACCGGATGCAGGATCTCCTTGCCCGGCGCATCGGCCGCAAGCAGCAGCGGCGTCAGCGCGAACGCGGCGACCAGCGCGGTCATCAGCACCGGCGTCAGCCGTTCCAGCGAGCCGCGGACGATCATCGGCATGCCGAACGGCTCGCCTTCGAGCCGGCACAGATTGATGTAGTGGCTGACCTTCAGGATGCCGTTTCGGCTCGCGATGCCGGTCAGCGTGATGAAGCCGACCATCGAGGCCACCGATAGCGCGAGCCCGGTCGCCCATATCGCGACGACGCTGCCGATCAGCGCGAACGGGATATTGGCCATCACGATCAGCGACAGCCGGTGCGAGCGGTAACGCGAATACAGCACCAGATAGATCAGCGCCAGCGACATCGCGGCCAGCAGCGCGATCAGCCGGGTTGCCTGCTCTTGCGCCTGGAACTGTCCCTCGATGCCGACGAAGTACCCGCCGGGCAGGCTCGCGCCCGTGACGGCACCCCGCACGCCCTCGATCACGCGGCCCATGTCGGTGCCGTCGGTGTTTGCATAGACGACGATGCGCCGCCGGCCGTTCTCGCGGCCGATCTGATTGGGACCATCGCCCTGCTCCACCGATGCGATGGCGGCAAGCGGTATCGGTCCGCGCGGCGACTGCAGCATGACGCGGGCCAGGTCCTGTGGCGTGCGCCCGGTATCGGGCAGGCGCACGACCACATCGTGGCGCCTGACGCCATCGATCAGCTGGGCGACGCGCGTGCCCTCGGACAGCGTCTGCATCGCGGCGAGCGCGTCGCCGGGCGTGATCCCATACTGGGCCGCCTTGCGATGGTCGAGCCGGACATTGACCTGCGGAATCCATACCTGCCGCTCGACCGTGATGTCGACCAGACCGGGCACCCGCGACAGGCGGGCTCGAATCGACTCCGCGACGCCGCGCAGCGTATCGACGTCGTCACCATGGATCTTCAGCGCGATCTGCGCGCGCACCCCCGACAGCAGATGGTCCAGCCGGTGCGAGATCGGCTGGCCGATCGCGACCGACGCCGGCAGCGAGGCGAGCTGCGTCCGAATGGCCGCCATCACCTGCTCGCGGCCCCGCGCGGACGGCTTCAGGTCGACATCGATCTCGGACGAGTGCACCCCCTCGGCATGCTCGTCCAGTTCGGCGCGCCCGGTCCGACGGCCCACCTGCGCGACCTCCGGCACCTGCCGGATCAGCGCTTCCGCCAGTGCTCCCATCCGGTTAGCCTCGGCCAGCGAGGTGCCCGGCTGGAACATCAGCGACAGCACCAACGAGCCCTCGTTGAACGGCGGCAGGAACGCACGCGGCATCCACGGCACCGACGCCGCCGCGATCAGGGCGACGATGCCGGCCGCCGCCAGCACGGCGCGCGCGCGGGGCAACGACCACTCGAGCACGCGCGAGTCCAACGCCTTCAGCCAGCGCACCAGCGGACTGTCCGGCCGCTCCAGCCGCTTGATGCCGGGCAGCAGGTAATACGACAGCACCGGCGTGACCGTCATCGACACCAGCATCGAGGCCAGGATCGACACGATATAGGCGACGCCCAGCGGGGCGAACAGCCGGCCCTCGATGCCCGGCAAGGCGAACAGCGGCACGAACACCAGCACCACGATCAGCGTCGCGTAGACGATGCCGGATCGCACCTCCACCGAGGCGCGCCAGATCACCTCCAGCACCGAAGGCGGATCGTTCGCCCGCTCGCGCTGCCGAAGCCGGCGCAGGATGTTCTCGACATCGACCACCGCATCGTCCACCAGTTCGCCGATGGCGATGGCCAGTCCGCCCAGCGTCATCACATTGATCGACTGGCCCAGCAGATGGAACGCCAGGGCGGTCACCGCCAGCGACAGCGGAATCGCGATCAGCGAAATGGCGGTCGTGCGTGCGCTCAACAGAAAGGCGAACAGCACGATGGCGACCAGGATCGCGCCATCGCGCAGCGCCTCCACCACGTTGCCGATCGATGCCTCGATGAAGTCGGCCTGACGGAACAGCACGCGCGGCGCCTCCAACCCCTTCGGCATGCCGGGCCTGAGCTCGGACAACGCCGCTTCCAGTTGGCGCGTCAGCTTGACGGTATCGGCGGCCGGTTGCTTCTGCACGCTGACGATCACCGCGGGCTTGCCGTTGAAACCCGCGTCGCCGCGCTTGACCGCGGCCGCGTACCCAACCGTGGCAACCTGCTGCAGCAGCACCGGCGCACCGTCCCGGTAGGCCACCGCGAGGCCGGCCACATCGTCCACGCGCGTGGTACGGCCCAGATTGCGGATCAGGTATTCCTGGCCATTCAAGTCGAGGAAACCGCCGCTGCTGTTGGCGGCGAAGTCGCGCAAGGCGTCGGTCAGCTGGCGAAGCGATACCCCGAACTGCGCCATCCTGGCGGTGTCCGGCTCGGCGCGCAGCTGCCGTACCTCGCCGCCGATCGGAATCACCTGCGACACGCCGGGCACCGACAGCAGGCGCGGCCGCAACACGAAGTCGGCGTACTCGCGCGCCGCCATCGGGCTGACCGCCGCCGCATCGATCGGCAGCGCGATCAGCATGATCTCGCCCATGATCGACGAGACCGGTCCCATGATCGGCGTCAATCCGCCCGGCAATTGCTCGCGCACCAGCGCAAGCCGCTCGGATACGAGTTGCCGGTTCCGGTACACGTCGCTGCCCCAGTCGAACTCGGCATAGACGATCGACAGGCCAACGCCGGAGACCGAGCGCACCCGCGTCACACCGGGCATGCCGTTGAGCGCCGTTTCGATCGGGAACGACACCAGCAGCTCCACCTCCTGCGGCGCCATGCCACCCGCTTCGGTGATGACGGTGACCAGCGGCTTGTCCAGGTCCGGGAACACATCGACCGGCGTACGCCAGGCCGTCACGGCGCCGCAGACCATCAGGATTGCCGCCAGCGCCAATACGAGCAGGCGGTTGCCCAGGCTCGCTCGAACGATCCAGTCGAACATGTCCGCCCCTACCGGATCTGGTTGATCCAGGCCGCGCCCTGCACCACCACGCGGTTCTCCGGCGACAGGCCCTGGACCACCACGACTCGGCGGGCATCGAGGACGCGAACCTGTACCGGCTGCGCGATGAAGCGCTGCGTCCCGGACTTGACCCAGACGATCGTCTCGTTGTTCGTGCCGCGCACGACGGCCTCGCTCGGCAACGCGATGCCGTTGATGGTGTCGGTCAGATGAGCCACGACGGTGACGGGCTGGCCAACCGCCAGCGGCACGGCCGACCCGCCGGCGAGCCGGAACGTCAGCGGTACCGCGCCGTTGCGCAGGCTGCGCCCCGCTCCGACGAACTGCAGGGTCCCGCCGTCGACGTTGGCCAGCGCACCGTCCCGGATCCGCATGGCCAGCGATGCGTCGGCGCTTTGCGCCTCGATCAGCAGCCGCGCCGGATCGACGATCTCGTAGAGCACGTCCGATCCCTCGACGTACTGGCCGGCGATCGCGTTGGCCGACGCGACGATGCCGCCGACCGGAGCGCGCAGCGCATCGGTCCGATGCAGGCTGGCGGCCACCGCGGCACGTTGGCCCGACAGGCTCTGGACCTCGGCCCGCGCGGCTTCGATGTCCTTGCGCGGAATGCTGTCGCGCAGCGATTCCAGGCGTTGCAGCCGTTGCCGCGCCAGCTTCAGGTTGGCCTCCAGGTTGGCGAACTGTGCCTGCTGATTGCCGATATCGAACGGCTCATGCTTGTGCCGCAACACCGCGAGCACCTGGCCCTTGCCGACGCGCTGGCCCAGCACCGGAAAGCCGCCCGCCGGCGCCTCGATCCAGCCGGGGTGCCCCGCCTGCAGGCGACCGCCGGCGTTCGGGTCGATCGCCACCGTGCCGTTGAGCTCGACGGCAAGCGGGTGATCGCCGGCCTGCGGCATCAGCGTACGGATGCCCATGCGCCGCTGCGCCAGTTTGGACACCTGCACGCTGCCATCCGGCAGCCGTGCCAGCCCTGCCGCCGACGGGCCGGCGACCGGTCCGTCGAGATGCTGGCCATCCGGCCCATGGGCGCCCGGCGCGGCAGAGGCCGGGCCGTTGGCATCGATGGCACCGATCAGCGCAACCAGCGCAACCAGTGCTACCCGTGCAATGCGCGCGAAGGCCACCGGCGTCCGGAACCAAGTCTTGTTCATCATCGGGTCGTCCTTGTCGCTTCACGCCGACGGATGGCGCGGGATCGGATGGTTCCGGCGGTTCCGCCGGAACCGGCGGATCGCCATGACGAGCGCGGCCGCGCCTGCCACGGCCAGCGCGGCCCAGCCCGCAACGGTCCAATCCATGTGATCGTGGTCGTCGCCCGTTGCGGCCACGGCAAGGCGACCCTCGATCAGGTCCGAATCGGTCCCCGTCATCAGCGTGAAGACCAGGGGATGCTCGCCGGGGCGGCGCAGGGCCGCGAGCAGCGCCGGATCGGTGAACGAAAAGTCGCCAAGGTCCGCGTGCAGTTTCGCCGTCGCCTTGACGTCGCCGGCTTCGACCTCCAGCGTGCCCTCCGTGACGGGCTCGTTGGTTGCGTAGCGATCGACCAGCACAGACAGCTCGTCGTCGAGCAGCGTACCGACCAGCTCGAACGTCTCGGTACTGGCCTCGACAGTGGGCGCAACGGCCGCGTTTGCCTGGGCGGGCGGCGCATCGAGGTGTTCTCCGTCCGGACCATGCGCGCCGGGACCGGCCTGCGCGACGCCGCAGACCCATGCCAGCAGAACAAGAACGAGACAACGGTTCATGGCAACACTCCAAGGGACTGGTTCAGTCGCGCGATGGCAAGGCCCCGACGCGCACGCTGGCGTGCGGCTTCGGCCTCGGCTTCGAGCGCCTGGTTTTGCGCGCGCAGCACTTCGGGCAGCCCGATCTCGCCGGCGTCGAAGGTCTTGCGCAGCAGCTGCGCCCGCTCGGCCAGCATCGCGCTGCGCTGCTCGGCCAGGGACAGCTGCTCGTCGGCCAGCGTCAACGCCTGCCGCGCGGCATCCGTCTCGGACCGCACCACGCGTTCGGTTCGGTCGCGTTCGGCGATCGCCGTCGCGACGTCGGTGTGCGCCGCGGTTTCGCGCGGCAGATTGCGCGCGTCGGTCGCGAACGGGATGCGGACAAACACGCCGACGGTGTGGTCGGACGGCAAGCCGCCGCCTGCCGCATCGCGCCGGTAGGAGACGCCCACCTCCGGTGCGTCGCGCCGGGATTTCCGCAGGTAGCCCAGCTGCCGCTGCGCCCGCAGCAGCGCAGTGTCCGCCGCCGCCATTGCGGGATGGGTCATCGCGGCCTGCGACGAGGCGGGCCGCTCTTCGTATCGCGAGGGCAGCGCCGCTACGCCGGTCAGCTGGAACAACTGCGTCGCCAGCTGGTTCAGCCGCGACTGCCCCTCGGTCACCAGCGCACGCGTGGCGAGCAGATCCTGGTCCGCCAGCAACAGATCGGTGCGGGCCAGGTCGCCGGCATCGACCCGGCGCGCCACATCGTCGCGCAGCGATGTCGCGACCGCCACGCGGCGGCGCAACACCTGCTGTTCGGCGGTGGCGGCCGCCAGTTCCCAGACACGCTCGCGCAGGTCACCGGCCAGCACCAGTTGCGCCAGGCTTGCGCGGGCGTCGGCCTCCGCCATCTGCGCATCGGCCAGCTCGCCGCGCGCGGCACGCTGGCCCGGCATCCAGATCGGCACGCCAAGCGAGACCTCGCTCTCGCGCACGCCCCGGCGATCGGCCAGGCGATCACCGCGATGCCGCAGTTCGGCCACCGGCGGGCCGGCAATCCAGGCGTCGGCCTGCACGCGGCTGGCGGCCGCCTCCCCCCGCCGACCTTCGGCGGCCTGCAGCGCGACCGAATGCGCCCACGCGGCTTCGAACAGCGCGTGCAGGTCGGCGGGCGCGGCCTGGCCTGCCGGCGCCTGCGCACAGGCAATGCGCGTCAGCACGACGGCTGTCGCAATGAACAATATCTTCTGCATGAAACACCCCAACGCAACGAAAGCGGATCGACGATGCGACGGGGTGCCGCGCCAGTGCCGGCGCGGCGCAGACATGGAACGAACGCTTCCCCGCCGTCAGGCGGCGGCGTGAGGCGGACGTAAAGGCGGACTGCTGAAGGGACTGGGAATGGGCCCAGGAAGGAATGATGGCGTCAGGTAGCGCGGCGGCACCAGCGGTACCGAAAACGCGAGGCCGACGGTGCCGTACAGGCCGGACGCGAAATCGAAGTCCAGCTGATGCGATGCCGAGGCCGTCGAGTCGTCCTCGTGCATCGCACCGTCCTCGTCGTGATGGTGCGGCACATGCTCGGCATGCGCGACCATGTGCTCGAGCATGGCCTCGGAGGCGTGCGCGAACTGCCGGTCCACCGCGGCCATGGCCTGCAGCGGCAGCAACAGCATCAGGAGGATGGCAACGACGCGCGACATGGCCGGGATTCTACCGGAATCGTGGCCGGCGCCCTGGAATCGCGCCGGCGGCGCTGGCGGGATCACGGTGGCGAATCGTCGGCGGAAACGGCGGAAAGCAGCCGCGCCGCCGTCTCCTCGTCGAGATCGAGCCGGTACTTTGTCGCCAGGTAGCGCGCCAGATTGGCAATGCGAGATGGCGTCCTTCCCGCGGCTTCCAGCTGCGCACGGTAGGCCTCGACCTCGCAGGCCTGCCGATAGGCCTTTGACAGCAGATAGCGCGGCCCGTGGGTGAACGGCCGGCGCCAGAACTGGCGCACATGAACCAGCTCATGCGCGATCAGCCCGGCCGAAACGCCCGGCCGAAGCAGCACGATCGGGCCCAGACTGATGCCGTCGAAATGCCGTGGGACCAGCCAGCGGCTCTCGAGCAGCAGGCACCTGGGATTGCGCAACGCCTTCATCGCCAAAGGATCAGCCTTGCGGACCCGGCCCCGAGTCGTGATCCAGTGCATTGCGGATCAGGGCCCTGCCCTTCGGCGGCGCCGCCAGGTACGCCAGATACATCGAAGCGGCCAGCGCGAGCCCGGCCACGGCAAAGGCGATGAACGTCGTGCCGGCGATGCCAAGTTTTCCATCGGACATGGTGGTCTCCAGAGAGTCACTAAAGTGGTCGAACCGCAGCGCAATCCCTTGACGCCAAGCAAGCCCTGCGCCACCGCTGGAATGGCCGGACACGTGCGGTGCGCGCCGAACCGGCCGGTAAAGATTGCCCGCCCGCCCCCGGAAGGGCGCTTGGACCATGGCGTCCAGACGGCGCCCACCCGACGGCGCCCACCCAACGGCGCGATAATGGGCGCGCCATGCTGCCCAATACGACCACCATTCCTTCATTCGATTCCCCGATCGAACTGCTGATCGCCTGCCACGACAAGATCAGGCGTTTTGCCTCGCTGTGCGGCCGCCTGGCCGAGCACACCGCCCGGCATGGCGCGGACGACCAGGCGCGCACCGCGGCGGCCGGCATCGTACGGTACTTCACCGTTGCCGCGCCCTTGCACCATGACGATGAGGAACAGGACCTGTTCCCCGCCCTTCGCGCGCTCGGCGACGAGGCGCTGACGTCGGCGATGCGGGCCCTGGAGCACGACCACGACGCGCTCGACGCGCTGTGGGACCAGGCCCGGCCGTGGCTGGAGGCCGTGCAGCAGGGATCGGCCGGCGCGGCGCCGCAAGCGCTGGCGCAGTTCGCCGCCGCTTACCTGCGTCATGTCGAACGCGAGGAGCACGAAATCTTTCCCTTCGCGATCCGGCTGCCGGAGTCGACCTTGCAGGCGATCGGGCAACGGATGGCGCAGCGCCGCGGCGGTTAAGGACGCCCGGCCCTCAAACAGAAAACTTGCGGTACGCCCAGCAAGTATCTGCGGGTATACGCCTAACATCGTTAACTTGCGGTACGTACCGCTTGTAAATACACTGGCTCGCATGCCCAAGACACTTGCCACCCTCCCCGGCTCCCAGGCCGATTCGTCTGGAGCGGAAAGCCGCGCGCTGCCCGATGGCGCTGAGGCGGTACCGATCAAACGCCCGCGCCGCACGCAGGCCGAGCGCGTCGCCGAGTCCGACCGCCGGCTGATGGCCGCGGCGACGCGGCTGATCGCGACCCGCGGCTACACGCACACGACGCTGGAAGCGACCGGCATCGAAGCCGGATATAGCCGCGGCCTGGTGCAGCACCGCTTCGGCACCAAGGACCGGTTGCTGGAAGAGCTGGTCAAGCATATTGCGAACGCCCACCGCGAACGCCTGCTGGCACGGATGCAGGGCTTGACCGGCCTGGACGCGATCTTCTGCGAGATCGATTGCTACCTCGAAGGCATGGACGATCCGTCCGAAAACTCTCGCGCCTTCTTCGTGCTGATGCTCGAGTCGATCGGCCCGGCCCCGCAGGTCCGACCGACCTTCGCCGCGATCAGCGCGCGCTGGCACCGTGCGATCACGCGCCATATCGAAGCCGGCCAGCGCACCGGGCAGATTCGCCCCGATATCGTCGCCTCGGAAGAAGCGCAGCTGTTGATCGCCACGGTGCGCGGACTGCGAATGCAGTCGATGCTCAATCCGACCACCAGCAATATCGCGGTTGCGATCCGGGCGCTGAAGGACAACCTGCGCGCGCGCCTGGTGCTCCCCGCAAAGCCTGCCGAAGCGCCCGAGTAGCCGGCGCGTTCCCCTTGCCGTTCCCACGCTGACTGCGCGCCGATCCATGATGCGACGCGGCCGGACCGCGCTCGCCCGTACAACGACAACAACACCAAAAAATACAGGAGACAAGGCCCATGTCACATCGCTGGTTCCAGGCTGGCACCGCGGCCGTTGCAGCGGCCTGTGCCGCCGTCTTCGCCGCCGCGGCCGCGCCCGCCCATGCCGCCGACTTTCCCGGCAAGCCGGTCCGGCTGGTGGTCGGCTTCCCGCCGGGCGGGGCGTCGGACATCGTCGCGCGTCTGCTGCAGCCCCATTTGCAGAAGGATCTCGGCCAGCCGGTCGTCATCGAGAACCGCCCCGGCGCCAACGGCAACATTGCCAACGAAGTGGTGGCGCGCGCCGAACCGGACGGCTACACGCTGCTGCTCGGCAATCCGGGGCCGCTGGTGCTGAACCCCTTCCTCTACAAGCGGGTGCCGATCGACCCGGTCAAGGCCTTCGTGCCGGTCACCCAGCTGACCGAAAGCCCGATGGTCGTCGTGGTCCCGGCGAACTCGCCATTCCGATCGATGGGCGACCTGCTGGCCAGGGCACGCCAGCAACCCGGCAAGCTGAGCTACGGCTCGGCTGGCAACGGCAGCTCGATGCATGTCGCCGGCGCGACGCTGCAGGTGCGGCTGAACACGCCACTGATCCACGTTCCGTACAAGGGCAGCGGCCCGGCGCTGAACGATCTGTTGGCCGGCCAGCTCGATTTCATGGCGGACAGCCGCTCCACCACGCTGCCGCTGATTCGCGACGGCCGGCTGCGCGCGCTGGCGGTGACCGGCGGCCGGCGTGTGGCGGACCTGCCGGACGTGCCCACCGTCGCCGAGGCCGGCGTCCCGAACTTCGACGTGACCACCTGGCTCGGCATCGTCGCGCCGGCCGGCACGCCGGCGCCGATCGTGCAGCGGCTGCACGCCGCGTTCGCCGGCGCATTGAAGCAACCGTCGGTGCAGGCCCGCCTCGCGGAGCTGGGCACCGGCATCAAGGCCAGCACGCCGGCGGAATTCGCCAGGGCACTGGATGCCGAACGCAGCAACGCGCGCCAGCTGGTGCGCGACTCCGGAATGTCGATCGAATGAACGCAAGCTCCTCCATGGACGGCCGGCCGTCCACCCTGCAGGCCGCGCGCTGCGGTCACTGCCACGGCTACAGCTACCCAGCGAACGTGCCCGGATGCCGCCATTGCGGCGCCCCGGCCGAAGCGCTCGACGCGGTCGATTGCATGGGCCCGGTCCCGCTGCGCAACGTGATCACCGTGCATGCACCGCTCGCCCCCGGACTCGCCGTGCCCGCGATCATCGGCGAGGTCGAGCTGTGCCCGGGCCTGGTCGAAGAGGTCCGCATCGACGCCGAGAACGAGAGCGCGGTACCGCCGGGCACGCCGGTGCGGCCGGTGTGGGTCGACGACGAGGACGGCGGTGGCTGGATCTTTCGCGCGGCAAGCGCGGAAGCGGTGCCGCTGCAGGAGAACGTGTGATGGGCCGCCCAACCTCGCTGCTGCAGCAACGACCGGTTTACGTGATCGGGATCGGCATGCACCCGTACCAGTTTCCGAGCGAGACGCCCTACCCGCAGCTGGGCCTGCGCGCGGTGCGCGAGGCGCTGGCCGATGCGGGGCTGGCATGGGCGCAGGTGCAGAGCGCCTTCGTCGGGACGGCGGCGCTGGGCATGGCAGCCGGCCGCGTGATGCTGCGCCACTTGGGCTCGACCGGGCTCGAGGTCGCGCAGGTCGAGAATGCGTCGGCCTCCGGCTCGACCGCCTTCCGTCTGGCCTGCCTGCAGGTGGCCTCCGGGGAACGCGATGTCGTGCTCGCCGTCGGCGTCGACAAGTTCGGCGACGGCCGGCGCGCCGTGCTGAAGGACGGCCTGCCGCCATTGAGCCCGACCGCCAACGTGCCCCTGGTCAAATTCGCGCTGCTGGCACGCCGGGCCAAGCGCGAAGGCGGATTGCACATCGAGGATCTGGCGGCGGTCGCGGTCAAGAACCATGGCAACGCCGCGCGCAATCCGTATGCGCAATTCCGCAAGCCAAGGACCATCGAGCAGGTCCTGAACTCGCCGCGCATCGCCGGCGACCTGACGGCGATGCAATGCTGCCCGCGTGGCGAAGGGGCTGCGGCGGCAATCGTCGTGTCGGAACAGGCCATGCGCGAACTGGGGCTGGATCGCTCCCGCGCGGTGCGCGTGCTGTCGTCGGTGGCCAGCAGCGAGGAACTGGTCGACGACGCACCGGCGCTGGTCGAACTGGTGCGCAAGTCCGCCGCCCAGGCGCTGGATCAGGCCGGCATCGGGCCGCGCGAGCTCGACATCGTCGAACTGCATGACGCCTTCACGATCGAGGAGCTGCTGTACAGCGAGGCGATCGGCGTCTGCGAGGCCGGCGAAGGGCCAGCGTTCCTGGCCCGCGGCGGCTCGCAGATCGGCGGCCAGTGCGCGGTCAATCCGTCCGGGGGCCTGATCGGCATGGGCCATCCCCTCGGACCGACCGGCATCGGCCAGGTCGCCGAAATCACGCGCCAGCTGCGCGGCGAGGCCGGCGACCGGCAGCACCCCGGCGCGCGCCTGGCGCTTGCCCACATGATCGGCCTCGGCTCGGTGGCCGTCGCCCATGTGCTGTCGCGCGGCTGAGCCGCTTCTCTCACCGACCAGCGAGCCACATTGAACATGGACTACTCCACCCTGCTCTACGACACGCGCGACGGCGTCGCGCTGATCCAGCTGAACCGGCCCGAACGGATGAACGCGATCGGCGGAAACATGAAGGCCGAACTGGCGCATGCGCTGTTCGAGCGCGCCCGTGGCGACGACACGGTGCGCTGCGTCGTGATCACCGGCGCCGGCGACAAGGCCTTCTGCGCGGGCGCGGACATCAAGGAACGCGCCGACCGCGTCCTGCCCCAGGCCGAATATCACCTGCTGCAGAAGGCCACGCACGAACTGTTCCGCGCGCTCGAGCAATTCGAGAAGCCCGTGATCGCCGCGATCAACGGCGTGGCGCTCGGCGGCGGCCTCGAGATCGCGCTCTGCTGCGACGTGCGCATCGCCGCCCAAGGCGTGCGGCTAGGCCTGCCCGAAGCGCGCATCGGCGTGTTGCCCGCGGCCGGCGGCACGCAGCGCCTGCCGCGGCTGGTCGGTGTCGGCATCGCCAAGGAGCTGATGCTGACCGGGGACCATATCGACGCCGAGCGCGCGCTGGCGATCGGGCTGGTCAACCACGTGGTGCCGCCCGATGCGCTGTTGCCGACGGCACTGGCGATGGCCGGACGCATGGCCGCCAACGCGCCGCTGGCGCTGCGCTACGTCAAGCATGCGATCGACCTCGGCATGCAGGTGGGTATCGACGCCGGCCTGGAATACGAGCGCTACGCCGCGGCACTGGTGGTCTCCAGCGAGGACCGCAGGGAAGGCATGCGCGCCTTCATCGAGAAGCGCAAGCCGGTGTTCCGCGGACGCTAGGCCGCGCCATCGCAACTGTCCAACGACAACGAGAAAAGGCATCGACATGGATCTGAATCTGCAAGGCAAGGTGGCGTTCGTCACCGGGGGCGGCCAGGGCGTCGGCAGGCGCATCTGCCTGGATCTGGCGGCCGAGGGCGCCAGCGTCGCGGTCAACGACCTGTTCGCCGAACGGGCGCGGGCGGTGGTCGCCGAGATCGAGGCCGCCGGCGGCCGCGGCTTTGCCGCCGTGGCCGACATCACGCGCGAAGACGACATCAACACGGCCATCGCGGCCGCGCAGGAGACACTGGGCCCGATCGACATCCTCGTCAACAACGCCGGCGTGCTGGTCGAGCGGCGCGAGAAAGGCGGCGCCGCACCAATGTTCATCGACACCACGCCCGAGGCCTGGGAGCGCATCGTCGCGCTCAACGTGTTCGGCATGATGCATTGCTGCCGCGCGGTGCTGCCCGGCATGAAGGCGCGCCGCTACGGCAAGATCGTCAACATCATGTCCGAAGCCGGCCGGGCCGGCGAAGGCCGGCTGGCGGTGTACTCGGGCGCGAAGGCCGCGATGCTCGGCTTCGCCAAGGCGATCGCGCAGGAGCATGGGCGCGACTGCATCAACGTCAACGTGGTGGCGCTGGGCGCGGTATCGCACGAGGGCATCAAGGAAGGCGCCTTGCATCCCGATGCGACGCCCGAGAACAACGAGCGCCTGGCCAGGATGTTGAACGCCTACCCCATCGGCCGCGGCCTGCAGCGGCTGGCGCGTCCCGAGGACGTATCGGGCATGGTGTGCCTGCTGGCCTCCGACCGCGCCGCCTACATCACGGGCCAGAGCATCGGCGTCAGCGGCGGCTTTGTAATGCTCTGAGCTGCCGCCATCATGACGAGCCCTCGCGCCGACGTCAGCGCTTCCCCATCGTTCCGCACACGGATCACGGAGCGCTTCGGCATCCGTCATCCGATCCTTGCCGGCGGGCTGATGTGGCTGTCGGACGCGCGCTACGTCGCCGCCCATGTCGACGCCGGCACGATGGCATTCCTGACGCCGCGCTCGTTCGACGGACTGGCGGCCTATCGCGCCGCGCTGCGCGACTGCAAGGCGCTGACGCGGGGACTGCCGTTCGGCGTCAACCTGACGCAATCGCGCCGCGCGGACGCCAATCGCCTGGTCCCTGCCTGGCTCGACATCGCGCTGGAAGAAGGCGTGCGGCACTTCGAGACGGTGGGTGCCTCGCCGGGGCCGCTGTTCGAGCGGATTCACGCCGGCGGCGGGCTGGCGATCCACAAATGCGCCTTTGTCGAACACGCGCTGAAGGCGGAGCAGGCCGGCGCCGATGCCGTCGCGCTGGTCGGTGCCGAAGCCGGCGGTCATCCGGGGACCAACGAGCTGTCCGCCTTCACGCTCGGGGCACTCGCGCTCGAGCGCCTGCGCGTGCCGCTGGCGATCGGCGGCGGCATCGGCGATGGCCGGCAGATTGCCGCGGCGCTCGCGCTCGGCGCCGATGCGGTGCTGATGGGAACCCGCTTCCTGACCTGCGAAGAGGTCTGGGCGCACGACGGGTACAAGCGCCACCTCGCCGCGCAGCCGGCGCAGTCTTCCACGCTGGCGCTGCGCAGCACCGGGCATCCGTGGCGCGTGCTGGACAACGCCACGGTGCGCGAGACGCGGCGGATCGAAGCGGACGGCGCGCACCGCTACGAAGACTTCGGCGTGCTGGCGACCGGCAAGCTTGGGCGCGATCACGGCTACCGGCACGGCGACTGGGACACTGGCCTGTTGTCGATGGGGCCTGCGATCGGCTTTGCCAATGCGATCGAGCCGGTGACCGCGACCGTCGAGCGGCTGATGGCGCAGGCAAGCGGCGCCGCGCGGCGGCTGCAGTCGCTGTCCGCACCGCCGCCGCCCGCCAATGCCAACGCCAGTGCCACTACAACCTGACAGCGAAACCTCATGCAAGCCAACCTGACCATCCACTTCGGCGAGCGCCGCATCGATTCGCCAACGCTGCAGGACCGTGCGGCGCGCGCGGCTAGCGGTTTCGCCGAGCTGGGGCTGCGGCCCGGCGATGCCGTCGCGGTGATGCTGCGCAACGATATTCCGTACCTCGAGCTGATCGTCGCGCTCGACCGACTGGGCGTCCATCTGGTCGCGATCAACTGGCACTTCCAGGTCGAGGAGGCGGCCTTCATCCTGCGCGACAGCGGCGCGAAGGCCTTCGTCGTCCATGCGGACCTGCTGCCCGGCATCGCGAGCGGCGTACCGGACGGCATGCCGCTGCTGGTCGTGCCGACGCCGCCGGAGATCGTCGCCGCCTACCGCCTGCCCGAACCGCCCCCCGGTTTGCCCGACGGCGCGCGGTGCTGGAACGAATGGCGGGATCGCTTCGCCCCGTCGGCGGCCGATCGCGTGCCCTCGGTCGGCAGCATGCTTTACACATCGGGCACAACCGGCCGTCCGAAGGGCGTGATGCGGCTGCCGGGCACGCCGGCCCAGCATCAGGGCTCGCTGCGCATCCGCTCGATCGCCAGCGCCGCGCGCCCCGGCATGCGCTGCGCCGTAGTCGGTCCGCTATATCACGCCGGCCCCAACGCCGCCGCGCGCGTGGCGCTCGAACTGGCGCAGGACATCGTGGTGCTGCCCCGCTTCGACGCCGAGCAGCTGCTGCAGACGATCGAACGCCATCGGATCACCCATCTGTCGCTGGTGCCGATCATGCTGGTCCGGCTGTTGAAGCTGCCGGAGGCGGTGCGTGGCGCCTACGACGTGTCGTCGCTGGAGAACGTGACGCACGGCGGCTCGCCCTGCGCACCGGAGGTGCGGCGCGCGATGATCGCGTGGTGGGGACCGATCGTCAACGAGACCTATGGCTCGACCGAAGCGGGCCTGATCACCTTCGTGACGGCGGCCGAATGGCTGGCGCGGCCGGGAACTGCGGGACGGCCGTTTCCCGGCACGTCGATCCGCATCCTCGACGAGGCGGGCCGCGAACTGCCGCCCGACGAAGTCGGCGAGATCTATGTCGATACCGGCGACAACGCCCTGCCCTTCACCTATCGCCACAACGAGGCCCAGCGCCGCGCGATCGAGCGCGATGGCTACATCACCAATGGCGATGTCGGCTATCTCGATGCCGACGGCTATCTGTTCATCACCGACCGCAAGCGCGACATGATCATCTCCGGTGGGGTCAATATCTATCCGGCCGAGATCGAGCACGCGCTGGTCGCCGATCCGCAGGTCGCCGACTGCGCGGTGTTCGGCGTCCCCGATGCCGAATTCGGCGAAGCGGTGGCCGCCGCGGTGGTACGCGCGCCGGGCAGCACGATCGACGCGTCCCATGTGCGCGGCTGGCTGCGCCAACGCGTGGCCGGCTACAAGGTACCGCGCCACGTCGAGTTCCACGACGCATTGCCGCGCGACAGCATGGGCAAGGTCTTCAAGAACCGGCTGCGCGCGCCGCACTGGGAACGCATCGGACGGAAGATCTGATGCGCGACGCCATGCCAATGCCCGCCGCCTCCTTCTTCGGCACGACGCCAGGACACTTCGGCACGCGCTGGCCCGGCGAGGCGGTGTTCGGCGCGGGGTGCGTGGATCGGCTGCCGCAATGGGCCCGCCGTGAGGGCGTGCACCGCCCGCTGCTGCTCAGCGATGCGGGACTGGCGGCCACGGGGCTGCTCACCCGCGTCGCGGACGACCTGCGCCGGGCCGGCATCGATCCGGTATGTCACGACGATGTCGCCGCGAACCCGTCGGCAGCTCATGTCCATGCGGCCGCGCGGCGCTGGCGCGAGCACCACTGCGATGGGCTGATCGCGCTCGGCGGCGGCAGCGTGATCGATGTCGGCAAGGTACTCGCCGCCGTGCTGGCCAGCGACGCGCCGCTGGCCGACCTCCTGCAGCGCGGCGACGCCGCGCTGTCCGGGCCCGTGCCGCCGTTTGCCGCGGTGCCGACCACCGCCGGCACCGGCAGCGAGAGCACCGTCGCGGCGCTGATCAAGGACGAGGCCGGACGCAAGCACGTGATGCGAAGCCATCGCTGCCGCCCGCAGTGGATTGCGCTGGACCCGCTGCTGACGCTGACCGTGCCGCGGGCGGTCACCGCCAGCACGGGCTTCGACGTACTGATGCACGCGCTCGGCGCGGCAACAAACTGCGCCAGCCATCCGATTGGCGAAGCGCTGGCGCTCGACGCGCTGCGCCGGACCGTCTCCGCCCTGCCCGCCGTCCTGGCCTGTCCCGACGACGAGTCGGCGCGCGCCGACATGCTGCTGGCCAGCTATCTCGCCGGCGTGGCAATGAGCCTGCGCGGCGTCGATGGCATCCACGGCCTGTGCACGCCGCTCGAGGCGATCGTCGACGCACCGCATGCGCATGTGCTGGCGGTGGTCTGCGAGCCGCTGATGCGTTTCAACATGGCGGCGATCGCCGATCGCTATGCCGCGGCGGCACGAACCTGCGGCCTCGCAGCGCCGCAGCTGTCCACCGTGCGGCAAGCCACGGCGCTGATCGACAAGGTGTGCGAACTGCGCGACCTCGCCGGTCTGCCGCGCTCGCTCGATGCGCTCGGCGACGTTCCGGCCGACCTCGGCGCCGTTCATGCCGCGGCGGCCAACAACGCATCGGCGCGCCTGAACGGGCGGCCGCTGTCGGACGACGACATCGCCGCGCTCTATGCCGCGATGCGCGGCGAGCCCGACGTGCCGCTCGGCTGAACCCCGCCTCCATCCATCGAGATTCGCCATGCAACCGACCTCCGTGCTGCGCACCGGCATCTACCCCCTTCTGATCGACGGTGCCGAACGGCAAGCCGCCAGCGGCGCCAGCTTTGCCGTGGGCAATCCGTCGAACGGCCGCACGCTGGCGCATGTCGCACAGGCCGGCGTCGAGGACGTCGACGCTGCGGTGCGCGCCGCCCGGCACGCGTTCGACCACCATTGGCGCAAGACCTCGGCGCGCGAGCGCAGCCGCCTGTTGCGCAAGCTCGCGCAGGCGCTGGACGAGAGGCGCGAACAGCTGGCGTGGCTGGAAACGTGGAACGTCGGCCGGCCGATCACCACGACGCGCGCGTCGCTGTTGACCATGCTGGACGGCATCGACTACGTCGCCGGCGTATCGCAGGGCATCGGCGGACAGACGCTGAACGTTGCCGATACCTCGGTGATCAATTTCACGCTGCGCGAGCCGTTTGGCGTGGTCGCGCTGATCCTGCCCTGGAACTATCCGCTGACGCTGACCATCAGCAAGCTGATGCCGGTGCTGGCGGCCGGCAACACGGCGGTGATCAAGGCGTCGGAGGTCACGCCGCTGTCCACCGTGGAGCTCGGCGCAGCCATCCTCGAGGCCGGCTTTCCGCCCGGGGTCATCAACATCGTCCAGGGCCCCGGCGCGACCATCGGGCAGGCGCTGGTCGACCATCCGCTGGTCGAGAAGGTCTCGTTCACTGGCGGCACCGCGACCGGCAAGGCGATCTACCGCAGCGCCGCCGAACGGATCAAGCGCGTGACGCTGGAACTGGGCGGCAAGTCGCCGCTGATCGTGTTCGACGATGCCGACCTCGACGCAGCGGTCGGCGTCGCACTGCAGGACATCACCCGCAATACCGGCCAGATCTGCATCGCCTGCACGCGGCTGCTGGTCCAGCATGACATCGCCGACGCCTTCGCCGACAAGCTGCGCGCCGCTTGCGCTGGCGTGCGCATCGGCCTGCCGGACGATCCCGCCACCGAGATGGGGCCGCTGGTCAGCCGCGCGCAGTTCGATCGCGTCAACGGCTATCTGGCCATCGGCCGCGACGAAGGCGCGTCGCCCGTCGCGATGGCCGAACTCGGCGACCGGGCCGAGCTGCGCGACGGCTATTTCGTGGCGCCCATGCTGTTTGCCACGGCGGACAACGGCATGCGCATCGCGCAGGAGGAAATCTTCGGGCCCGCGCAGGCGTTGATCCGCTTCGGCGATGAAGAGGAGGCGGTGCGCCTGGCCAACGACAGCCGCTTCGGCCTGGCGGGCGTGGTCTATACACGCGATGCGGGCCGCGCCATGCGCCTGTGCCAGGCGCTGCAGATCGGCAATCTGGCGATCAACAATCCGATCAAGGCGACGGTCGACGCCCCCTTCGGCGGATACAAGGAATCGGGGCTCGGCAAGGAGCGTGGCATCGACGCGATCCTCGAGAACACGCAGGTCAAGAACGTGCGGTTCTCGATGCGGTAGCGGCGACTTGCCACGAACACAAAACTATCCAGGAGACAGACCATGAAACGCTTCGCTGGCGTGCTGCTTGCGTTCGCCGCTGCCGGTTTGTGGGCCGCGCCGCCCGCGTCGCCCGCATTTGCTGCATCGCCGACGGACTTTCCCAGCCGGCCGATCCGCATGATCGTCGGCTTCGCGGCCGGGGGCGTCACCGATATCACCGCGCGCCAGATCGCCACCGAAATGGGCGAGCTGCTCGGCCAGCCGGTAGTGGTCGACAACCGCACCGGCGCCGGCGGCAATATCGCGACGGCGGAGCTCAGCCGCGCCAGGCCGGACGGCTACACGCTGATGCTGGCCTCGCCGGGCCAGCTGGTCGTCAATCCGCTGACGCAGAAGTCGCTCGGCTTCGATCCGAACACCCGCTTCTCGCTGATCAGCCTGGTCAACGAAAGCCCCTTCGTCTTCCTGGTGCCGGCCACGTCGAAGTTCCGCACTGTCCAGGACCTGGTCGCCTGGGGCAAGGCCCATCCGCGCGAACTGAGCTTCGGCTCGCCCGGCATCGGCACCACGATGCATATCGCCGGCGAGATGCTGAAGGTAGCCGCGGGCATCGACGCCGTGCACGTGCCCTATCGCGGCGGCGCGCAGGCGACCAACGACCTGATCGCCGGCCGGGTCGATTTCATGATCGACAGCCTCGGCTCCGTCTCGCAGGCGGTGCAGTCCGGACAGCTGAAGGTGCTGGCCACCGCGGCACCGTCCCGGCTGCCGCAATTCCCGAATCTGCCAACGCTCGCGGAGACCTATCCGAACCTGGTGGCCTCGTCGTGGCTCGGCGTCGTCGGACCGCCCGGCCTGTCGCCCGAGATTGTCGCGGTGCTGGCCAAGGCCGTCGAACGCGGCTCGCGGGCGCCCCGCTACGTAGAGACCATCGAACGACGCGGCAGCCGCCTGGCCGCCCCCGGCCCGGCGGCCTTTGCCAGTCACCTCGACAAGGAGCGCGAGCGGGTCGAACGCACCATCGTTCGGGCCGGGATCAAGCTGGACTGACCAATAAGGAGCGGCCCGGGCCCGGAGGACGTGGGTTGCGTCCATTGCATGGGCATGCTTGCTTCGTTTCCACGCTTCGAATATATTCGAACGATGGAAACTGAAAACGCCCTCGAAGCGCTCTCCGCCCTCGCCCATTCCGCGCGGCTGGCCGTCTTCCGCATGCTCGTCCAGGCCGGCCCGGAAGGCCTGCCTGCCGGCCGCATCGCCGAACGGATGGAAATGCCGGCCTCGTCGCTGTCCTTCCACCTGAAGGAGCTGCATCGCGCCGGCTTGCTGCGCAGCCGCCAGGACGGCCGCTCGATCGTCTACATGGCGCGCTACGAGACCATGAACGCGCTGCTCGGCTATCTGACGGAGAACTGCTGCGGCGGCGATCCGTGCTCCCCGGTGTCCGCTTGTTCCCCCGTATCGGTGTCGTCGCCGCGCGTCGTGGAGTCGAAGGCATGACGGCGGCCGAACAAACGGCGAAGGCTGCCGGAACGGTGTCGCCGGCCGGCGGAATCGGCTTTTTCGAGCGCTATCTGACGATCTGGGTCGCGCTGTGCATCGTTGCCGGCATCCTGCTGGGCCAGTGGTTTCCGGGCGTGTTCCAGGCGATCGGCGCGATTGAAGTCGCGCAGGTCAACCTGCCGGTCGGGCTGCTGATCTGGGTGATGATCGTGCCGATGCTGATCAAGATCGACTTCGGCGCGATGGGACAGGTCGCGGGCCACTGGCGCGGCATCGGCGTGACGCTGTTCGTCAACTGGCTGGTCAAGCCGTTCTCGATGGCGCTGCTCGCGTGGATCTTCGTGCGGCATCTGTTTGCGCCGTGGCTGCCGGCCGAACAGCTGGACAGCTATGTGGCCGGCCTGATCCTGCTGGCGGCCGCGCCCTGCACCGCGATGGTGTTCGTCTGGTCGCAGCTGTGCAAGGGCGATCCGTATTTCACGCTGTCGCAGGTCGCCGTCAACGACGCGATCATGGTGGTGGCGTTCGCGCCGGTGGTTGCGCTGCTGCTCGGGCTGTCGTCGATCACGGTGCCATGGGACACGCTGATCGTGTCGGTGGTGCTGTACATCGTGATTCCGGTGCTGATCGCGCAGGCCATCCGCAGGCTGCTGCTCGCGCGCGGCGAGGCGGCCTACCGGCGCGTGACCGGCGCGCTCGGCCCGTATTCGATCGCCGCGCTGCTGGCGACGCTGGTATTGCTGTTCGGCTTCCAGGGCAATGCGATCGTCGAACAGCCGGTGATCATCCTGTTGCTGGCCGTGCCGATCCTGATCCAGGTCGTATTCAATTCCGGCCTCGCCTATGTGCTGAACCGCAAACTGGGCGTGGCGCATTGCGTGGCCGGTCCGTCCGCCCTGATCGGCGCCAGCAACTTTTTCGAGCTGGCCGTCGCCACCGCGATCAGCCTGTTCGGCTTCGAATCCGGGGCGGCGCTGGCCACCGTGGTCGGCGTGCTGATCGAGGTGCCGATCATGCTGCTGGTCGTCGGCGTGGTCAATCGCTCGCAACGTTGGTACGAAGCCTGCTGAGAAACGCTTGCTGCAAAGCGCTCCGAAAAACGCCTCCCGATAAACGCCATGTCCGCTGTCACGATCTATCACAACCCCGCCTGCGGCACGTCCCGCAACACGCTGGCAATGATTCGCAATGCCGGCATCGAGCCGACGGTCATCGAGTACTTGAAGACGCCGCCCACGCGCGGCGAACTCGAAGGCATGATCCGGCAGGCCGGCCTGAGCGTACGCGAAGCCATTCGCGAAAAGGGCACACCCTATGCCGAGCTCGGCCTCGACGATCCGTCGCTGACCGATGACCAGTTGCTCGACGCGATGCTGGCGAACCCGATCCTGATCAATCGGCCGCTCGTGGTCACCGAACTTGGCGTTCGGCTGTGCCGGCCGTCGGAACTGGTGCTGGACATCCTGCCCTCGCCGCAGCAGGGTCCGTTTGCCAAGGAGGACGGTGAGCTGGTCATCGACGCCGAGGGCCGGAGGGTCGGCCGATGAGCGCCGACCTGCCCAACGTCGTGCCGTCGCTGCTCGACATTCCCGACCCGCGCAAGCTGGAGCCGGCGAAGACCAGCACCCACCCGCCGCGCATCCTGCTGCTCTACGGCTCGCTGCGCGCGACCTCGTACAGCCGGCTGCTGACGCTGGAGGCCGAACGCATCCTCAAGCGCCTCGGCGCGGAAACGCGCGTGTTCGATCCGCACGAACTGCCGATCGCGGACAGCGTGCCGGCGGACCACCCGCAGGTCGCGCAGCTGCGCAAGCTGTCCGAGTGGTCCGAGGGACAGGTCTGGTGCAGCCCCGAGCGCCACGGCACGCTGACCGCTGTCTTCAAGAACCAGATCGACTGGCTGCCGCTGGAAAGCGGCGGCATTCGGCCGACCCAGGGCCGCACGCTGGCGGTGATGCAGGTCTGCGGCGGATCGCAGTCCTTCAACGCCGTCAACGCGTTGCGCGTGCTGGGCCGCTGGATGCGGATGATCACGATCCCAAACCAGTCGTCGGTACCGAAGGCGTATCAGGAATTCGACGCGCATGGCCGCATGAAGCCGTCCTCGTACTACGATCGCGTGGTCGACGTCATGGAGGAACTGATCAAGTTCACCTTGCTGACGCGCGACCGATCGGACTATCTGACGGACCGCTACAGCGAACGCAAGGAAGCCGCGCCGGCGGTCGCCACGACGCTGACGGCCGCGGCGATGCGCCACGAGCAGGACGCCAGGGCCGGCGACACCGACGACGGCGAGGTCGAATAGCGCGTCAGGAGAACGGATATGCAAATCGATGTTGCCAACTTCACGCCGGGCCTCTCCTTCTTTGGCGGCCTGCTGATCGGACTGGCGGCCGCCGTGCTGGTGCTGTTCAACGGCAGGATTGCCGGCATCAGCGGCATCCTGGGCGGTCTGTTGAGTTTGCCGCGCGGGGACACGGGCTGGCGCCTGATCTTTCTGGCGGGATTGATCGGCGTCCCTGTGCTCGCTGCGCTGCTGGGCATGCCGGCAACGGCCGACATCGACAGTGGCTGGGGTCAGATACTGATCGCCGGCTTTCTGGTCGGGCTGGGAACCCGCTACGCGAGCGGTTGTACCAGCGGCCATGGCGTATGCGGCATCTCACGGGGCTCCGTCCGCTCGCTGGTCGCCACGCTGACCTTCATCGGCACGGGGCTGCTGACCGTCTTCGTGCAACGTCAACTGGTGGGCGGCTGACATGACCGCGATTGCCGCATTGGTCGCCGGACTGTTGTTCGGCATCGGCCTGATGGTGTCCGGCATGGCGAACCCGGCCAAGGTACTGGGCTTCCTCGACATGGCCGGCGCATGGGATCCTTCGCTCGCCTTCGTGATGATCGGCGCGATTGCCGTCGCGGCACCGGCGTTCTTCCTCGCGAATCGGCGCCAGCGCTCGCTGCTGGGCCGGCCGATGCAGCTTCCCGCCGCGACCGGCGTCACGTTGCGCCTGGTGCTGGGCAGCGCGGCATTCGGCATCGGCTGGGGATTGGCCGGATTCTGCCCGGGCCCCGCCCTGGTGGCGCTCGGAGCCGGCTATCCGAAGGCAGCCGGCTTCGTCGGCGCGATGGCGGCCGGCATGCTGGTGTTCGAGGGGGTCCAACGGCTGAAGCCTCGCAGCCAGCAAGCCTGAACGAGCCCCGTCGCGGTTGTGAGCCCCGGACTCAATCCGGCCAGCGCGAGCCGAGAATGATGCTGCAGATGTTGCCGCGCCGGAAACCTGGATCCTTGAACGCGAGCACGTCGTCGTTGAAGGTGCCGAACGTGGTATCGGGCCGGTGCTTCATGCCTTCATAAAAGGCGTCGATGATGCCGTGCTTGAAGCCGTGACCGCGCGGATGGGCCGCGATCACCGCTGCGCGCTCGTCGTCGCCGAAATGCTCGAAACCCCGCCCTGCCACGTCCATTCCCGCTCCAGCCTGGAGCAGCGCGATCTCGGGATGCATGTGTTCCGGAATACCCGGCGTCGTATGCAGGGCGATGGCGGCCCACACCGTCGCGATCTCGCTCTCGGCGATGCCGTGGCTGCGCAGGAAGTCGCGCGCGGCATTGGCGCCGTCGACTTCGAAACGCAGCTGGCTCTCGCGATAGCGGGAAGTCAGGCCGATATCGTGGAACAACGCCGCGACGTAGAGCAGTTCCGGATCGAAACGGAACTGCCGCCGGCGTCCCAGCAGGCTGCCCCACAAATAGACGCGAACGGAGTGGTGAAACAGCAGGTCGCTCTCGGTATCGCGGATCAGTTCGGTCGCCTCGCGGGCGAGCTTGCTGTCGGGAATCGCGATGCCCGCGATGTTGTCGGTCGCCACGGCTGTACTCCTCGGAGATGGATCGGAAACTGCTGAACGAGCCGCTTACTGCGCCAGCGCGGCCTGCGGCGTATTGCGGAAGCTGGTCGCCATGCGGTTGTACAGGTTCATCACGCCGATCGCGATGGTCAGGTCGACCAGTTCGCGTTCGTCGAACACCGCGCGGGCGGCCTGGTAATCGGCATCCGGCACGCCGGTCTGCGCGACGCGCGTCACCGACTCGGCCCACGCCAGCGCCGCGCGCTCGCGCTCGTCGAACAGATTGCCGGCCTCCGCCCAGGCCTGGACCAGCGCAAGCTTTTCGACCTTGACGCCCTTCTTCAGCAGGTCGCGCGTATGCATGTCGAGGCAGTAGGCGCAGTTGTTGATCTGCGACACGCGCAGATAGACCAGGTCGACCAGCACCGGCGGCAGATCGGACTGCATCACGTAGCCGTAGGCACCGCCCAGCGCCTTCATGCCGGCCGGGGCGATCTGGTTGTAGTCGAGACGCTTGCTCATTGCTTTGACTCCTTGGTGACAGAGGAATGGATCGGGGTGGTCAGCACCTTGTCGCTGGTGTCGACGACGAACACGGCCAGCAGCCTGGCGGGCTGCGTCGCGCTGGCATTGCGGCTGACCGGGTGGCGCGAGCCCGGCGACTCGCTGAAGCTCTCGCCCGCCCGGTAGATGCGCTTCGGGCCGTCATTGACCTGCGACTCGATCGCCCCCGACACGACGTAGGCGTAGATGAACGCCGAGTTCGCGTGCAGATGCGCGGGCGATGCGGCGCCCGGCGCATAGTCGACCACCACGGCAATCAGCGACTTGCCCGGCACGTTGGGGATCCGCTGGTTGAAATTCTCGGTGACGGTTTCTCCCGCGCCATGGGCGAAGGCGGACATGCTCCAGACAACAGCGGCAGTGGCGTAAGTCGCGGCAAAGGCGACGCCAATCAAGGATCGGATATTCACGGGACACTCTCCAGATAAGTGTTCCCATTCTGGTCGCGCGCTGGTACAAATAAAAGAACCAAGAATGATTGATTTCCATGTACTACGCGCCCGGTCACCGCAGCCGTGACCGCGCCATCAACCGGCCATGACCCAGCCCCTGCATCTCGCCCTCGACCGGTCCGCCAGGACGCCGCTGGCCGACCAGATCCGCGACGGCATCGGCAACGCCATCGAACACGGCGTGCTGGCGCCCGGCGCGCGGCTGCCGTCATGGCAGGACCTGGCGACCCAGCTCGGCGTCGCGCGCGGCACGGTCAAGGCGGCCTACGAGAAGCTGGCCGATGCGCAGCTCGTCGTCGCCTCGCGCGCCAACGGCACCCGGGTCGCCGACCGGCCCGCGCGGCGCGCCGACGCAGACGAGCGGCCCGATCCCGGCTCGTTCATGGACAGATATCTGGAATTCATGGCCGGTCCGGCGATCTTCCAGATGGGCGTGCCGGCCCAGCAGAGCCTTCCGGCCAAGCTGTTCTCGCGGGTGCGAGCCCATGCCGCGCGCGCCGAACTCGGCGCCGCCGCGCTCTA
>MTEU01002613.1_pt1 | contig 26619 bp, 25 predicted proteins | sample 1042701 | NCBI WGS metagenome assembly MTEU01 (sample SAMN06185813, study PRJNA358809) | soil metagenome | isolation source: naturally attenuated soil | place: India | collected 2015-05-23
ACCTGGCGTTCTTCCCCATGCACTTCGTCGGCCTGGCCGGCATGCCGCGGCGCATTCCCGACTACAACATGATGTTCGCCAACTTCAACATGGTCTCGTCCATCGGCGCCTTCATGTTCGGCGCCACCCAGCTGCTGTTCCTGTTCATCGTCATCAAGTGCATCCGCGGCGGCAAACCGGCCCCGGCCAAGCCCTGGGACGGCGCCGAGGGGCTGGAGTGGACGGTGCCCTCGCCGGCGCCCTACCACACCTTCAGCACGCCGCCGGACGTGAAGTAGGAGGCCGGCCGTGAGCGAAGTGATCGGCACCCGTCGTCTGGTCGTACGCCTGCTGCTGGTGGTGGTGGCGATGTTCTGCTTCGGCGTGTTCGTCCTGCCGCCGTTCTACGACGCCATGTGCAAGGTGTTCGGCATCAACGGCAAGACCGCCGGCGCCTACCAGGGCGAGCAGCGGGTGGACGCGGCGCGCCAGGTGCGCGTGCAGTTCCTCGCCACCAACGCCGCCGGCATGGTCTGGGAGTTCGGCCCGCAGGCCGATGAGATCCTGGTGCACCCCGGCGAGCCGCGCGACATGCTGTTCGTCGCCTACAACCCGAGCAGCGAGCCGATGACCGCGCAGGCCATTCCCAGCGTGTCGCCGTCCAAGGCGGCGGCCTTCTTCCACAAGACCGAATGCTTCTGCTTCACCCAGCAGGTGCTGCAGCCGGGCGAGCGCATCGAGATGCCGGTGCGCTTTATCGTCGATAGAGATTTGCCGCAGGACGTCAAGCACCTGACCCTGGGCTACACCCTGTTCGATATCACCGCGCGCAAGCCGCCCGTGGCGCAGGCTCCATAAGGAGAACAACAATGTCGAGTCACGAGAATCACGAAAACTACTACGTCCCCGCGCAGAGCAAGTGGCCGATCATCGCCACCCTCGGCATGCTGGTCAGCGTCTACGGCGTGGGCACCTGGTTCAACGACATGAGCGCCGGCCGCGACGGCTCCAATGGCCCGCTGATCTTCTTCGTCGGCGGCCTGATCCTGGCCTGGATGCTGTTCGGCTGGTTCGGCAACGTGATCAAGGAGAGCCGCGGCGGCCTGTACAGCGCGCAGATGGATCGCTCGTTCCGCTGGGGCATGAGCTGGTTCATCTTCTCCGAGGTGATGTTCTTCGCCGCCTTCTTCGGCGCCCTGTTCTATATCCGCACCTTCGCCGGACCCTGGCTCGGCGGCGAGGGCGACAAGGGCGTGACCAGCATGCTCTGGGAAGGCTTCGAGTACAGCTGGCCGCTGCTGCAGAACCCCGACTCCAAGCTGTTCCCGCCGCCGACGGCGGTGATCGACCCCTGGCACCTGCCGCTGATCAACACCATCTTGCTGGTGAGCTCCAGCTTCACCGTGACCTTCGCCCACCACGCGCTGAAGAAGAACCGGCGCGGCCCGCTCAAGGCCTGGCTGGCGGCCACTATTCTGCTCGGCGCGGTGTTCCTGTTCTTCCAGATCGAGGAATACATCGAGGCCTACACCGAGTTGGGCCTGACCCTCGGCTCGGGCATCTACGGCGCCACCTTCTTCATGCTCACCGGCTTCCACGGCGCCCATGTGACCCTCGGCGCGATCATCCTCACGGTGATGCTGGTGCGCATCCTGCGCGGGCACTTCGACGCCGACCAGCACTTCGGCTTCGAGGCCGCCGCCTGGTACTGGCATTTCGTCGATGTGGTCTGGCTGGGGCTGTTCGTCTTCGTCTATGTGCTTTGAGGCAGCAGCACGCCACAGGTTTCAAGCGGCAGCTAGAGGCTGCCGCTACCAGCTGACATGAGACACCAGTTGCCCCGAGTAGAAGCCCCAGGCGACCAGGGCGACGGTGATGGCGGTCAGCCCGACACGGACGGTCAGGGCGTTGACCACGCGGGAACCACGGCCCTCGTCCTTGACCAGGAAGACCAGGCCGCTGAACAGGCTGACCAGGGTGGCCAGCAGCATGAGGACGATCGCGGCCTTGAGCATGCGAGACTCCGGGGGAGTGGGCGATGTATTGCAGTATAGCCAGCCAGCACCTTGTCCGTGGGGAGGCCGCATGAGCGCCTTCCGTCCCGGCTGGCTGCCCAGCCTGCTGGTGGCCCTGCTGCTGCCCGGGCTGCTCGGCCTGGGCACCTGGCAGTTGCAGCGCGCCGAGGACAAGCGCGCCCTGCTGGCCAGCTTCGAGGCCCGCCGCCAGGCCGCGCCGCTCGGCCTCGATCGGCTGGAGCGCAGCCGCGACCCGGCCTACCGGCGCGTGCGCCTGTACGGCCAGTTCGACGCCGCGCACAGTCTGTTGCTGGACAACCGCATGCGCGACGGCCGCGTCGGTGTGGAGCTGCTGCAACCCTTCTACGACCAAGCCAGCGGCCTGTGGGTGCTGCTCAACCGCGGCTGGCTGCCCTGGCCGGATCGGCGCACGCCGCCGCAGTTCGCCACCCCCGAGGATGCCTTGGCCCTGACCGCCTGGGTCTACCTGCCACCGAGCGGCGGCCTGCAGCTGGCGGGCGCGGCGCCGGCGCAAGGCTGGCCGCGGCTGATCGGCGCGGTCGAGGTCGACGCACTGTGGCGCCAGCTCGGTCGCGGCGGCCTGCCCTTCGAGGCGCGCCTGGAGCCGGGCCCGGCCAGCTACCGGGTGGACTGGCCGGTGGTGGCCATGAGCCCGGACAAACACACCGGCTATGCCGTGCAATGGTTCGCCCTGGCCGCGGCGTTGCTCGGCCTGTTCATCTATCTTGGAATACACAACGCACGGGAGAGTCGTCATGAACCCAGCCATCGCCCTGCCTGAGACGCCGCGCAAGGGGCGCGGCCGCTGGCAACTGCTGTTGCTGCTGGCCATTGCCATCGGCCCCATGCTGCTGGCCAGTGCCATGTACCAGTGGCGGTTCTGGGTACCGGAGACGCGCAGCTACCACGGCGTGCTGGTCGGCACCGGACAGACCCTCGCCGACCTCGGCGTGCAGGGCGAGCTGGCGCCGCGCTGGCAGATCCTGGTCACCGCCCCCGATGCCTGCGCCGCCGACTGCCAGCAACTGGTCTACCTGGCGCGGCAGATCCAGATCGGCCTCAACCGCGAAATCCTCCGCGCCAGCCATGGCCTGGCGGCGGGCGCCGCGCTGACGGCCGACTACGCCGCGCTGCTCGACCGCGAGTACCCGCAACTGGGCCGCTACGGACTGGACCGTCAGGCCTACCAGCGGGCCACCGAGGCCCTGCCCGGCGCCTGGCTGTGGCTGGTCGACCCGCACGGCAACCTGGTGCTGCGTTACCCGGCCGGCAGCGACGGCAAGGCGATTCTCGACGACCTGCGCTACCTGCTGAAGATTTCCCAAATCGGTTGAGGCTGACCCGCAGGCGGCTGCCTGCTAAGGATCGACGATGCGCAAACCCGGTTACCGCCTCGCCCTTTGCGCCACCCTGCTGGCCGCCGTGGTGGTGCTGCTCGGCGCCTATACCCGGCTGACCCACGCCGGCCTGGGCTGCCCGGACTGGCCCGGCTGCTACGGCTTCCTCGGCGTGCCGATGAGCGAGCACAAGCTGGCCCTGGCCGAGGCGCGGTTCCCCGAGGCGCCGGTGGAGGTGGCCAAGGGCTGGTACGAGATGATCCATCGCTACTTCGCCGGCGCCCTCGGCCTGGTCATCCTCGGCCTGGCGGTACAGGCGCTGCGCCGCCGCGGCGAGCCGGGCCAGCCGCTGAAGCTGCCGCTGGCGCTGCTGGCGCTGGTGATACTGCAGGGCGCCTTCGGCATGTGGACGGTGACCCTCAAGCTCTGGCCGCAGGTGGTCACCGCGCACCTGCTCGGCGGTTTCGCCACCCTAAGTCTGCTGGCGCTGCTGTGCCTGCGCCTGTCCGGGCGCTTCGCCCCGCTGCAGCTGCCGGCGCGTCTGCGGGCCCTGGCGGCGGCCTGCCTGCTGCTGGTGATCGGGCAGATCGCCCTGGGCGGCTGGGTCAGTTCCAACTATGCGGCGGTGGCCTGCGTCGACCTGCCGACCTGCCACGGCGAGTGGTGGCCGGCGATGGATTTCGCCAACGGTTTTCACCTGACCCAGCATATCGGCCCCAACTACCTGGGCGGGCAGCTCGACAGCGACGCCCGCACCGCCATCCATATGAGCCACCGCATCGGCGCACTGATCGTCAGCCTGGCCCTGCTGCTGCTGGCCTGGCGGCTCAAGGCCGCCGGCCTGCCGCGCCTGGCCGGCCTGCTGCTGCTGGCGCTGGCGCTGCAGGTCGGCCTGGGCATCAGCAACGTGATCTTCCACCTGCCGCTGCTGGTGGCCGTGGCGCACAACGCCGGCGGTGCGGCCCTGCTGCTGAGCCTGGTGCTGGTCAACTACCGCCTGCGGGCGAGTGCCCGTGGCAGCCAGCGCGCTGGCGAGTCTTGCACGACGGCGGCGGCGCGCAGCGAGCTGGCGCCCACGTTCGGCAAATAACGACAAAGAGGAGAAACGCCATGGCTACTGCGCTGCGAGCCCACTCCGAACACGCCAGCTGGCGAGACTACCTGGAGCTGACCAAGCCCAAGGTGGTGCTGCTGATGCTGATCACCTCGCTGGTCGGCATGTTCCTCGCCACCCGCGCCGGCGTGCCCTGGACCGTGCTGGTGTTCGGCAACCTCGGCATCGGCCTGTGCGCCGGTGCCGCGGCGGCGGTCAACCATGTGGTGGACCGGCGCATCGACTCGATCATGGCGCGCACGCACAAGCGCCCGGTCACCGCCGGGCGGGTCTCGCCGGCGGCGGCGCTGAGCTTCGCCCTGCTCCTGGCCGTGGCCGGCATGGCCCTGCTGCTGCTGTTCACCAACGCCCTGGCGGCCTGGCTGACCCTGGCCTCCCTGCTCGGCTACGCGGTGATCTACACCGGCTTTCTCAAGCGCGCCACGCCGCAGAACATCGTCATCGGCGGCCTGGCCGGCGCCGCACCGCCGCTGCTCGGCTGGGTGGCCGTGACCGGGCATATGTCCGCCGAGCCGCTGCTGCTGGTGCTGATAATCTTCGCCTGGACGCCGCCGCACTTCTGGGCCCTGGCCATCCACCGCAAGGCCGAATATGCCAAGGCGGATATCCCCATGCTGCCGGTGACCCACGGCGAGCACTACACCAAGGTGCATATCCTGCTCTACACCCTGGTTATGTTCGCGGTGACCCTGCTGCCCTACGCCATCCACATGAGCGGGCCGCTCTACCTGGTCTGCGCGCTGCTGCTGGGCGGGCGCTTCCTGCACTGGGCCTGGGTGCTGTACCGTGACAGCAAACCGCACGCGGCGATCAACACCTTCAAGTACAGTATCTGGTACCTGTTCCTGCTGTTCATCGCCCTGCTGGCGGACCACTACCTGCTGCTGAACATCTAAAGGCCGTCATGACCCGCACCCAGATCACCATCTTCGTCCTCGTCGCCATCGTCGCCCTGGTGCTGGGGCTCACCGTCAACAAGGTGCTGACCGCCAAGGGCCAGGGCGACCCCACCGCGCTGCTCGACGCCGGCATCGTGCTGCTGCCGCAGAGCCGCAGCCTGCCGACGCTGACCCTGACCGACCAGGACGGCGCCGAGGTGGCGGTGGATCAGCTCAAGGAGCAGTGGAGCCTGCTGTTCTTCGGCTACACCTTCTGCCCGGACATCTGTCCGGCCACCCTCGCCCAGCTGCGCCAGCTGCAGGGCCAGTTGCCCGAGGAAACCCGCGCGCGGCTGCGCCTGGTGCTGGTCAGCGTCGACCCCAAGCGCGACACCCCGGAGCAGCTGAAGAAGTACCTGGCCTATTTCGATGCCGGCTTCGTCGGCCTGACCGGCGAGGAAGCGACGCTGCAGAAGTTCGCCAACGCGGTGAGCATCCCCTATATCCCCGCCGACACCAGCAAGGACAACTACACCGTCGATCACAGCGGCAACCTGGTGATCATCGGTCCGGACGGCACCCAGCGCGGCTTTATCCGCGCGCCGATCAACAACGCCAAGCTGGCCGAGCAGCTGCCGGGGCTGGTGTCTGGCAGCTAACGGTACGCCCGTGTCTGCGTAGGGTGGATGACGCTTTTTCATCCACCACTTCGGCGCCAGAGGGGCTATAGCCGACAACGTTCTGGTGGATCGGTGAAGCGTGATCCACCCTACAGCGCGAACGGCAGCGCCAGCTCGACCCGCTGGCGCTGCGCCAGGCGGCGCTGGAACTCGCCCGGATCGTGGATCAACACCTCCTGCCCGGCGAAGGACTCGGCGGCGATCAGCCGCGACAGCCAGAAGCGCACGCAGGCGATGCGCAGCATCGCCGGCCACAGCTCGGCCTCGGCAGCCGTGAAAGGCCGCAGCGCGGCATAGGCGCCGAGCAGGGCGCGGGCGCGGGCGCCGTCCAGGCTGCCGTCCTCGTGCGAGCACCAGTCGTTCAGGCAGATCGCCAGGTCGTAGAGCATCGGCCCCGAGCAGGCGTTGTAGAAGTCGATCACCCCGGCCAGGTGGTTGCCGTCGAACAGCACGTTGTCGCGGAACAGGTCGGCATGCAGGTTGGCCCGGGGCAGGGCGAGGATGCGGGCTTTCAGCACGGCGATCTCGGCCAGCGCGTCGCGCAGCAGCGGCAGTTCCGCTTCCGGCAGCCTGAGCGCCAGGCTCGGGCCCTCGGCCAGCATCCAGTCCAGGCCGCGGTCGCTGCGCCGCTCCAGCGGCCGCTCGCGGGTGGCCAGGTGGATACGCGCCAGCAGGCTGCCGACCTCCTGGCAATGGTGGGCGTTGGCCGCGTGCACGTGCTTGCCGGCCAGGCGCGGCTGCAGCAGCGCTGGTTTTTCCGCCAGGCTGCGCAGCGCCTGGCCATCTTCCGTGCGCAGGGCGTAGGGCACCGGCAGACCGGCGTCGTGGAGCACGTCAAGCAGTTCGATGAAGAACGGCAGGTCGGCCACCGGGCCGCGCTCGACCAGGGTCAGGACGTACTCGCCCTGCTCCAGGCTGACGAAGAAGTTGCTGTTTTCGCTACCCGCGGCGATGCCCTGGAAGTCGCGCAACCGGCCGAGCCCGTAGGGCGCCAGGAAGACTTCGAGCTCGTGACGTTCCAGGGGGGTGAATACCGACATATCAGACCTTAATTGCCTTACCAGCTAAAGATTTCCCAGGAAGGGATCAGCATGTCCGGATCGTCCGAACGTATGAAGTTGCCGTCGCTGCCGTCGGCGCGAACCAGGAAGTAGGGTTTGCCGTTTTTCGGAATGACTTTGATCGCGTAGAGAAAACCGTTGACCCGGTATTCCTGGATGGTGCGGTCGCCGTCCTGGCGGATGGTCACATCCGGGTCGCCGGAAACCGGATCTTCGGCATGCGCGGCGAGGGGGGCGCAAGCCAGCAGGCCGACCAGCAAAAGGCGTTTGACTGTACCCATGGTAACCTTGCTCCTTGATTTCAATGATGCGGTCATTCTAGCGCCGCACCCGCCGAAAAGGTTGATCCCGCTCATGAGCCAAGCCCCGCTGATCCTGGTCGACGGTTCCTCCTACCTGTACCGCGCCTTCCACGCCCTGCCGCCGCTGACCACCTCCAAGGGCCTGCCCACCGGGGCGGTCAAGGGCGTGCTGAACATGCTCAAGAGCCTGCGCAAGCAGTATCCGAACAACCCCTTCGCCGTGGTCTTCGACGCCAAGGGCGGCACCTTCCGCGACGAGCTGTTCGCCGAATACAAGGCCAACCGCCCGTCCATGCCGGACGAGCTGCGTGTGCAGGTCGAGCCGCTGCACGCCAGCGTGCGCGCCCTCGGCCTGCCGCTGCTGTGCGTGGAAGGGGTGGAGGCCGACGACGTGATCGGCACCCTGGCCCGTCAGGCCGCCGGCGAGAAACGCGACGTGGTGATCTCCACCGGCGACAAGGACATGGCCCAGCTGGTCTGCCCGCACGTTACGCTGGTCAATACCATGACCGGAAGCGTCTACGATGCCGATGGCGTGAAAGAGAAATTCGGTGTCGGTCCCGAGCTGATCATCGACTACCTGGCGCTGATGGGCGACAAGGTCGACAACATCCCCGGGGTGCCCGGGGTCGGCGAGAAGACTGCCCTCGGCCTGCTGGTCGGCGTCGGTGGCGGCCTCGACGTGCTTTACGCCAACCTCGACAAGGTGCCCGAGCTGCCGATTCGCGGTGCTAAGAGCCTGCCGGCCAAGCTCGAGGAACACCGCGATATGGCCTATCTGTCCTACCAGCTGGCCACCATCAAGACCGACGTCGAACTGAACATCGCCATCGACGACCTGCACCCGGGCGAACCGGACCAGGCGGCGCTGGTCGAGCTGTACGGCGAGCTGGAATTCAAGAACTGGCTGGACGAGCTGCTGCGGCAGAACAAGCCCCTGGCGGCCAAGGCCGCGGCCCCGGCCGGCGACCTGTTCGCCGAGCCGGCCAGCGACGGCGCCGAGGACGTCGCCGAAGCGCTGCCGCCGAGTGCCGGCGACTACCAGCTGGTGCTGGAACCGGCGCAGTTCGACGCCTGGCTGCAGAAGCTCGAGCAGGCCGAGCTGATCGCCTTCGACAGCGAGACCACCAGCGTCGACGCCCAGCAGGCGCAACTGGTCGGCCTGTCCTTCGCGGTCAAGGCCGGCGAGGCCGCCTATATCCCGCTGGCGCACAGCTATATGGGCGTGCCGCAGCAGCTCGACCGCGACCAGGTCTTGAACGCGCTCAAGCCGATCCTCGAAGACCCGGCCAAGGCCAAAGTCGGCCAGCACGCCAAGTACGACATCAACGTCCTGGCCAACGCGACGACGCCGATTGCCGTGCAGGGCGTGGCCTTCGACACCATGCTCGAATCCTACGTGCTGGATTCCACCGCCACACGCCACGACATGGACAGCCTGGCGCTGAAGTACCTCAATCACAGCACCATCCGTTTCGAGGACATCGCCGGCAAGGGCGCCAAGCAGCTGACCTTCGACCAGATCGCCCTGGAACAGGCCGGCCCCTACGCCGCCGAGGACGCCGACGTCACCCTGCGCCTGCACCAGGAACTGTGGCGCCGGCTCGAAGCCGTGCCGTCCTTGGCCAAGGTGCTGCGCGAAATCGAGATGCCGCTGGTGCCGGTGCTGGCGCGCATCGAGCGCAACGGCGCACTGGTCGACGCCAAGCTGCTCGGCGAGCAGAGCGTCGAGCTGGGCGACAAGCTGGTGGAACTGGAGCGCGAGGCGTTCGCCATCGCCGGCGAGGAATTCAACCTGGCCTCGCCCAAGCAGCTCGGCGTGATCCTCTACGAAAAGCTCGGCTACCCGGTGATCAGCAAGACCGCCAAGGGCCAGCCGTCCACCGCCGAGGCGGTGCTCGCGGAACTGGCCGAGCAGGACTTCGAGCTGCCCAAGGTGCTGATGCAGTACCGTAGCTTAAGCAAGCTCAAGAGCACCTACACCGACAAGCTGCCGGACCAGATCAACCCGCGCACCGGGCGCATCCACACCAGCTACCACCAGGCGGTGGCGGCCACCGGCCGGCTGTCGTCGAGCGATCCGAACCTGCAGAACATCCCGATCCGCACCGCCGAAGGGCGGCGCATCCGCCAGGCCTTCGTCGCGCCCAAGGGCTACCGGCTGCTGGCGGCCGACTACTCGCAGATCGAGCTGCGCATCATGGCCCACCTGGCCAAGGACGAGGGCCTGCTGGATGCCTTCCGCCACGACCGCGACGTGCACAAGGCCACTGCCGCCGAAGTGTTCGGCGTGGCGCTGGAGGAGGTGAGCAGCGATCAGCGGCGCAAGGCCAAGGCGATCAACTTCGGCCTGATCTACGGCATGAGCGCCTTCGGTCTGGCCAAGCAGATCGACGTCGACCGCAAGCAGGCGCAGGCCTATATCGACCGTTACTTCGCCCGCTATCCCGGCGTGCTGAGCTATATGGAACGCACCCGCGCGCAGGCCGCCGAGCAGGGTTATGTGGAAACCGTCTTCGGCCGCCGCCTGTACCTGCCGGAAATCCACGCGCAGAACCAGGCCATGCGCAAGGGCGCCGAGCGCGCGGCGATCAACGCGCCGATGCAGGGCACCGCGGCGGACATCATCAAGCGCGCGATGATCGCCGTGGACGCCTGGCTGCAGGACAGCGGCATCGACGCGCGGATCATCCTCCAGGTGCACGACGAACTGGTGCTGGAAGTGCGCGAGGAACTGGTCGAGGAGGTCGGCGCGCAGATCAAGGCGCTGATGGGCGGCGCGGCGGAACTGGACGTGCCGCTGCTGGTGGAAGTGGGCGTCGGCGCCAACTGGGACGAGGCGCACTGAGGGGAGTCGCCGACCGGGCGTGGGGTGCGCTGCGCACCGGCGAGGGGCGGTCGGCGCTCCCACGAACAAGGCTCCAGGGAATCAGCAGGTCGCTGGTTATTGCGAATGGTTTTTAAAAAAAGGATGAACTTTCCGCGAAGGCGCCCGGTCAGAGTTCTTGAATGGCCGTTAAGCCTTTCAATGCTCCTATGTTGTGTTAAGTGTTGGCAGACATCTGAACCCCGCCCTAGCGGTTCAGACCTTAAACCCCGAACTTCTCCCTCCCCATACGAAGCTCGGGGTTTTTTTTGCCTGTAGAAAAGTGCCCGCTTGCGGCCTGCTCTCCGGGAGACGACTGCAGGGAGGCAGGAGTTGGAGCGACGCAGGATGCCCAAGCCGAGGGTTCCCGAAGGGCGGAAGAGGGAGCTTGCGCGCTCATGACGACTCGTCTTTCGGTGCGCCTGGCGCACCCTAAGCGTCAGGCCTCCTCGGCGCCTTCTTCATCCTCTTCCGGCAGCAGATCGAGCCAGCCGGCCAACACCAGCTGCGCCTCTTCCACGCCCATGCGCTTGGGCGCCGAGAACAGCTGGATGCCGATGCCATCGCCCCACTGCTTGCGGATTTCCTGCTGTACCTTGAGCAGGGCGTTCTTCGCCGCGCCGAAGGCCAGCTTGTCGGCCTTGGTCAGCAGGATGTGCAGGGGCATGCCGCTTGCCACCGACCAGTCCAGCATCATGCGGTCGAATTCGGTCAGCGGGTGGCGGATGTCCATCATCAGCACCAGGCCGCAGAGGCTCTCGCGGCTGCCCAGGTAGGCCTCCAGGTGCTTCTGCCAGTGCTGCTTGAGCGGGATCGGCACCTTGGCGTAGCCGTAGCCGGGCAGGTCGACCAGACGGCGCTCGTCGTCCAGGCGGAAGAAGTTGAGCAGCTGAGTGCGCCCCGGGGTCTTCGAGGTGCGCGCCAGGCTGGCGTGGGTCAGGGTGTTCAGCGCGCTCGATTTGCCGGCGTTGGAGCGGCCGGCGAAGGCCACTTCCAGGCCGCTGTCCTCGGGGCACTGGTCGACCTTGGCGGCACTGATGAGGAAGCTGGCCTGCTGGCACAGACCGATGATGGGGTTCTTCGGGAGCATGGGGGTATCCGGTGGGCGCCCCGCACTCGCCAGCTGGCGTTCGGGGACTTGCGACATTTCCGCGCACCTGCGGCACGCCAGGTGGCGCGGCAAGCGGCGTCGTTTCCGTTTCAGCGTTGCCAGTATATAATGCCGCAGATTTTGTGTGCGCTTTGTCCCACCCGCAGGAACCCGATTGCCGGGAACGATTAACCAGGCTGCTCGCTAGAAAGCAGAACGTTCCCCTCCCTGATGAGGTAGATCTGATGAAGAAAATGCTGCTCGCGGCTGCCGTAACTCTGCTGTCCTTCAACGGCTACGCTGCCCAAGATCCGCAAGCTGTATACGACCGTGCCTGTGGTGTTTGCCACAACGGCCAGATTCCCACGGCCCCGCAGAAAGGCGACAAGGCCGCCTGGGAACCGCGTCTGGCCAAGGGCATGGACGCACTGGTACAGAGCGTCACCAATGGTTTGAATGCCATGCCGCCCCGCGGGTTGTGCATGGACTGCACGGCGGAGGACTACCAGGCGGTCATCAAGCTGATGACCGAATGAGTGGGCCCGGCCGATAACCCTTATCTCTCTTAGCCGTAGTTGGATTAGCTGATGAACAAAGTACTCGTGAGTCTGCTGTTGACCCTGGGCCTCACCGGCCTGGCACAGGCTGCCGGCGATGCCGCAGCCGGTCAGGGCAAAGTCGCCGTCTGTGGCGCCTGCCATGGCGCCGATGGCAACAGCCCCGCGCCAAACTTCCCCAAGCTGGCCGGTCAGGGCGAGCGCTACTTGCTCAAGCAGCTGCACGACATCAAGTCCGGCAACCGCCAGGTGGTCGAGATGACCGGCATGCTGGATAACCTCAGCGACCAGGACATGGCCGACATCGCCGCCTACTTCGCCAGCCAGCAGATGAGCGTCGGCGCCGCCGATCCCAAGCTGGTCGAGCGCGGCGAAGCGCTGTTCCGCGGCGGCAAGCTGGAAGAAGGCATGCCGGCCTGCACCGGTTGCCACTCGCCGAATGGCGCCGGCCTGGATGCCGCGGGCTTCCCGCAGCTGGGCGGCCAGCACGCCACCTACGTGGCCAAGCAGCTGACCGACTTCCGCGAAGGCAACCGCACCAACGACGGCGACGCGATGATCATGCGCGCCATCGCGGCCAAGCTGAGCAACAAGGATATCGAGGCGGTTTCCAGCTTTATCCAGGGTCTGCACTAAGCCGACTACCGTCGTAGTTGATAAGACAAAGGGTGGCTGCGGCCACCCTTTTTCGTCTGCGCCGCGGCTACAATGGCCGGAACCTGCCCCCGGGCGACGAGTCCTAGTATCGATTCGCCATTGGGCGACGCTTACCAGCCAAGGAGTACTCCATGCGTAACCTGATTTTCGGCGCCGCTCTGGCCATCAGCAGCCTGTTCGGCGTCGCCGCCCATGCCGAGCCCGTCGCCGGCCAGCACTATGTCGAGCTGAAGAGCCCGGTACCGGTGTCCAAGCCCGGCCAGATCGAGGTGGTGGAGCTGTTCTGGTACGGCTGCCCGCACTGCTACCAGTTCGAGCCGACCCTCAATCCCTGGGTCGAGCAGCTGCCCGACGACGTCAACTTCGTGCGCATCCCGGCCCTGTTCGGCGGCGTGTGGGACAAGCACGGGCAGATGTTCATCACCCTGGAAAGCATGAAGGTCGAGCAGAAGGTGCACGACGCCGTGTTCGCCGCCATCCACCAGGACAAGAAGAAGCTGGCCAGCCCCGAGGAAATGGCCGAGTTCCTCGCCACCCAGGGCGTGGATCAGGATGCCTTCCTCAAGACCTACAAGTCCTTCGCCGTCAAAGGCCAGATGGAAAAGGCCAAGAAACTGGCCATGGCCTACCAGATCACCGGCGTACCGGTGCTGGTGGTCAACGGTAAGTACCGCTTCGACATCACCTCCGCCGGCGGTCCGCAGCAGACCCTGGAGGTCGCCGACCACCTGATCGCCAAGGAGCGCGCCGCGCTCTGAGCGGCCGCTGGCGCCGACCATGCTGCGCCGCTGGCGACAGACCCGCGCGGTTGGCCTGTGCGACCCACAGGTCAACCCGCATTGTGCCGCTGACGCCCAGTGGCCCGCCGACGGTCTGCTGCGCCTGCTCAGCTTCAACGTCCAGGTCGGTATCAACACCCAGCGTTACCATCACTACCTGACCCGCAGCTGGCAGCACCTGCTGCCGCATGCCGGGCGCAGCGGCAACCTGCAGCGCATCGGCGACCTGCTCGCCGATTTCGACCTGGTGGCGCTGCAGGAGGTCGACGGCGGCAGCCTGCGTTCCGGCTACGTCAATCAGGTCGAGTACCTGGCCCAGCAGGGCGCCTTTCCCTACTGGTACCAGCAGCTCAACCGCAACCTCGGGCGTCTCGCCCAGCACAGCAACGGCGTGCTCAGCCGTCTGCGTCCGACCCTGCTGGAGGATCATCCGCTGCCCGGCCCGCCGGGGCGCGGGGCGATCTTCCTGCGCCTGGGCGAGGGCGAGCAGGCGCTGGGGGTGGTGATGATGCACCTGGCCCTCGGCCCGCGCACTCGTACCCGGCAACTGGCCTACATCCGCGAGCGGGTCGGCGAGTTCCGCCACCTGGTGCTGATGGGGGACATGAACACCCACGCCAGCGACCTGCTGGAGAACTCGCCGCTGCGCGACCTCGGCCTGATCGCGCCGCAGGTTCAGGCGACCTTCCCCAGCTGGCGGCCGCAGCGCTGCCTCGACCATATCCTGCTCAGCCCGGGGCTCGAACTGGGGCGGGTCGACGTGCTCAGCCAGCCGATCTCCGACCACCTGCCGGTGGCCGTGGAAATCCGTTTGCCGTGCGCTCAGAGTAGTGGCCAAACGCCTATGCTGAAGGCGCCCTCCCGTGGATAAGCAGGCCGTATGAGCGATGACGCGCAACGCTGGAAAGACAAGTACCTGAGCAGCCTGGAGCAACAGGAAAGGCTCGAACGGCGCTGGGAGTTGCGCCTCGACCTGCTGCGCCGCGGCCTGGTGCGCAGCAGCCTGGCCGCCGAGGGGGCGGACAAGGCGGTCGACCAGTGCATGCAGGAGATGCGCGACATCCTCCGCCGCGACGACATGGACGCGGCGCTCGGCGGCCTGATCCCGCGCCTGGAGAAGGCCGTGCTGGATTCCGAGCTGCGTCGCCAGCAGCGCGCCGGCGAGGCCACCGCGGCGCTGACCCGACTGGTCGAACAGTTGCAGCAGCTGCAACCGCCGCGCGAGGTACGCAAGGCACTGAAGACGCTGGCCAAGCAGTTGCACGAGGCCAGCGGCCAGACGCATCAGCTGCCGGCGCTGCTCAGCCAGCTGAGCAGCCTGCAGGGGCAGGCGCTGGAGGTGCTGCGCACGCCGGCGGCCGAGCAGCCCGGCCTGCTGCAGCGGCTGTTCGGCAGCCGCGGCGAGGCGGTTGGTGTCGGCGCAGCGGCCGAGCCGGCGCACGCACCTGGCGCCAGCGCGCCTTCTGCGCCGCCGACCGCGGCGCCGCTGCCGGCGCTGGACAGCCTGCCGCTGCCGCCGGGGTTGCTGGCGCAGGGCGAGGACGAGACGCAGCGTTTCGCCCTGCCCGGCAGCGAGCCCGGCTACAGCGCGGTGGCGCCGCATATCGCCGAGAGCCTGCTGGGCCTGCTCGCCGAGCTGGAGCTGCCGGCGCGTCACCAGCCGCAGGGCGAGGCACTGCGCCAACGGGTGCAGGGTGGGCTCAACTGGTACGAGCTGGTGCCGGTGCTGGACGACCTGGCGGTGCTGGTGTTGGCGGTGAGCGACAGCGGCCAGCGCGAATTCGCCGGTTACCTCAAGCAGCTCAACGAGCGCCTGGCGGCCTTTATCGGCACCCTGAGCGAGGCGCACGAGGGCTACAGCGAATCGGTCGAGAGCGCGCGCGACTTCGACCGGCAATTGCGCGAGCAGGTCAGCGGCCTGCAGCACAGCGTGCAGAGCGCGGCGGATCTGGATGCGCTCAAGCAGGCCCTGGAGCAGCGTCTGGACGGTCTGCTGCAGACCGTCAGCAGCCACCAGCGCCAGCGCGACGGCCGCGAGGCCGAGGTGGCTCAACGCCTGCAGAGCCTGGTGCAGCGGGTCGCCGAGATGGAGCGCGAGGCCCAGCAGTTTCGCGAGCACATCGAGGAGCAGCGGCAGAAGTCCCTGCTCGACCCGCTGACCGGCCTGCCCAACCGCGCCGCCTGGAGCGAGCGCCTGGAGCTGGAGACGGCGCGCCGCCTGCGCTACGGCGGCGAGCTGCTGCTGGCGGTGCTCGACGTCGACCATTTCAAGCGGATCAACGACAGCTACGGTCACCTGGCCGGCGACCGGGTGCTGAAGATCATCGCCGGCGAACTGCACAAGCGCCTGCGCAAGACCGACTTCATCGCCCGTTACGGCGGTGAGGAGTTCGTCCTGCTGATCCCGGCGACGCCGCTGGACGGCGGCGTGCAGCTGCTGGAGACCCTGCGCACGGCCATCGAGGCCTGCCCCTTTCACTTCAAGGGCGAGCCGGTGACCATCACCCTCTCCGCCGGGCTCGCCGAATTCCGTGGCGAGGAAACCGCCGAGGCGGCGTTCGAGCGCGCCGACCAGGCCCTGTATCGAGCCAAGGCCGGCGGGCGCAACCGCATCGAACTGGGCTGAGCCGCGTTGCCCCTCAGTGCTCCGCCAACGCCGCCTGGCGCCGGGGCTGCGGCTGGCCGTGCGCGTCCTCTTCTTCCAGCAGCGGCACTTCCTGGCCCTGCGCGTCGTACAGCTTGCCACCGACGAAATGGTCGCCGTCGTGCAGGGCGGCGATGTCGCGGTAGCGCAGGCTGCGCTCGGTGCCGGCGACGAACACCGACTGCTGGTCCGAGTTGCCGGCGGTGAAGTGGTTGAACAGCAGGTTGAGCAGGATCGCCATGATCGCCGCGGAGCTGATGCCGGAGTGGAAGATGGTCTCGAACCAGGCCGGGAAGTGGTGGTAGAAGCTCGGCATGGCGATCGGGATCATGCCGAAGCCGATCGAGGTGGCGACTATCACCAGGTTCATGTTGTTGCGGTAGTCGACCTTGGCCAGGGTGCGGATGCCGCTGGCAGCCACGGTGCCGAACAGCACCACGCCGGCGCCGCCGAGCACCGAGGTGGGCACTGCGGCGATGATCCGACCCATGATCGGCAGCAGGCCGAGGGTGACCAGGATCAGCCCGCCGGTGGCCACCACGTAGCGGCTCTTGACCCCGGTGACGGCGACCAGGCCGACGTTCTGGGCGAAGGCGCTCTGGGTGAAGGAGCCGAACAGCGGCGCCACCGCGCTGGCGATCATGTCCGCACGCAGGCCGTTGCCGAGGCGCTTGGAGTCGACCTTGGTGTCGATGATGTCGCCGACGGCGAGGATGTCGGCCGAGGTTTCCACCAGGATCACCATCACCACGATCAACATCGAAATGATCGCCGCCAGCTCGAACACCGGCATGCCGAAATGCAGCGGCGTGGGGAAGGCCAGTACCGGGCCGGCGCCGACCTTGGAGAAGTCGGCCATGCCGAAGGCCAGGGCCACCAGGGTGCCGATCACCATGGCCAGCAGGATCGACAGGCGCGAGATGGTGGCGCTGCCGACCTTGCTCAGCAGCAGCACGGTGGCCAGGGTGAAGGCCGCCAGGCCGATATTGGCCATGCTGCCGAAGTCCGCGGCCTGGCTGTTGCCGCCCATGGCCCAGCGCGCGGCCACCGGCATCAGGGTCAGGCCGATGGTGGTGATGACGATGCCGGTCACCAGTGGCGGGAAGAACTTGGTGATCTTGGAGAAGATCGGCGTGATCAGCAGGCCGATCAGCGCCGCGCCTATCACCGCGCCGAACACCACCGGCAGGCCGCCTTCGCCGCCATTGGCGCCGACTATGGCGACTATGGTGGCGACGCTGGCGAAGGACACGCCCTGCACCAGCGGCAGCTGACAGCCGAAGAACGGCAGGCCGAGGGTCTGCAGCAGGGTGGCGGCGCCGCCGACGAACAGTGAGGCGGCGATCAGCAGGCCGATGTCGGCGGGCGACAGCCCGGCCGCCTGGCCGACGATCAGCGGCACCGCGACGATGCCGCCATACATGGTCAGCACGTGTTGCAAGCCATAGAGGAGATTGGCGCCGATGCCGAGATTCTCGTCCTCGGGACGCGGGGCAGGAGCGCTGGTGGGGGTGGACGTCATGGTGAGGCTACTCGCTGTTGTTCTTGTCCGGTCAATGTAGACAAATTTTTATTATTTTGGCTACTACTTTGTATACATTCTTACGAGTGGTGTTTCTCGATACGATTTCGATAATTCCGGTCACAAAGGCATCGCCTGCGGCCTCTTCGCTGCAATCTGACTGCCGCACCGGCTCGCGGCGAAGCCCAGCCAGGCCCTAGACTATCTGCCTGACCCACTGGAGACGCCCATGGATATCTTCAGCATCGCCGTGCTGATCTTTCTGGTCACCGACCCCTTCGGCAATATCGCCATCTACATCGCCGCGCTGAAGAACGTCGAGCCGCGCCGCCGGATCTGGATCGCCGCGCGCGAGCTGCTGTTCGCCCTGGCCCTGCTGCTGCTGTTTCTCACCTTTGGTGACAAAGTCCTCAGCAGCCTGGGCCTGTCGCGCGAGGCAACCGCCATCGCCGGCGGTATCATCCTGTTCGTCATCGCCATGCGCCTGATCTTCCCCAGTCCGCAGGGCCTGCTCGGCGACGTGCCGGACGGCGAGCCGATGCTGGTGCCGCTGGCCACCCCGGCGGTGGCCGGGCCCTCGGCCCTGGCGGTGCTGATGACCCTGCGCAACACCCATACTGGGCCGCTCTGGGAGCTCTACCTGGCGCTGCTGCTGGCCTGGGCGGCGACGGCATTCATTCTGCTGCAGGCCTCGTTCCTGCAGCGGTTTCTCGGAACCCGCGGGTTGACGGCGGTGGAACGACTGATGGGCATGCTGCTGATCATGCTCAGCGTCGACATGTTGCTGGACAACCTGCAAAGCGTATTCGGTCACGCATGAAGTCTCTCTGCCTTAGTCTCGTTCTTGCCTTGCTCGCCGGTTGCAGCGCTGGGCTGCGCATCGACGACAGCCACACTGCAACGGGGCAGAACAGCCGCGTGCAGTACGTGGTGCTGCACTACACCTCCACCGATCTGGCGCGCTCGCTCAAGCTGCTCACCGAGACCGAGGTGAGCAGCCATTACCTGATCGGCGACGCGCCGCCGACCATCTACCGTCTGGTGGATGAGAATCGCCGGGCCTGGCACGTCGGCGTCAGCGAGTGGCAGGGGCGGACCTGGCTCAACGCCTCGACCATCGGCATCGAGCTGGTCAACCAGGGCTACTACGAGACCCCGGCCGGTCGCTATTGGCAGCCCTTCGCCCCGCAGCAGATCGACAGGCTGATCGTGCTGCTCAAGGACATCGTGCAGCGTCACCAGCTGCCGCCGGGCGCGATCATCGCCCACAGCGACGTGGCGCCGCAGCGCAAGGTCGACCCGGGCCCGCTGTTCCCCTGGAAGCGCCTGGCCGACGAGGGCCTGCTGCCCTGGCCGGACGAAGCGGCGGTGGCGCGCCAGCAGGCGCTGTTCGCCGCCAGCCCGCCCAGCGTGCAGTGGTTCCAGGAGCAGCTGGCGCGCCAGGGCTACGCGGTGCCGCAGCACGGCGAGCTGGACCAGGCCACGCGCAACGTCATCGCCGCCTTCCAGATGAAGTACCGCCCGGCCGACTACGCCGGCCAGCCGGATGCGGAAACCGCCGCGCGCCTGCTGGTGCTCAACCAGCAGACGGCCGGGTAGCGGGCGCCATGCACGGCGCTGCCGGTGTGCGCGGCGCCCCCTGCGGCGAGGGCGGCTACAGCGGCAGGGCCAGGTAGAAGCGGCTGCCGCGCCCCGGTTGCGACTGCACGGCGATCTGCCCGCCGTGCAGCTGGACGATCTCCTTGCACAGCGCCAGGCCCAGGCCGGCACCGCCCTTGCGCCGGCCGACCTGGACGAAGGGCTCGAAGATGCGCGTCTGCTGGCCGTAGGCGATGCCTTCGCCGTCGTCCTCGACGCCGAGAATCAGGCGTTCGTCCTGGCGCCGCGCCTGCAGGCGGATCTGCCCGCCCGGGTGGCTGTGGCGCAGGGCGTTGCCGAGCAGGTTGTCCAGCACCCGCTCCAGCTGCAGGCGGTCGGCGCGCAGGCGCGGCAGCGGCTCGTGCAGCTCCAGGCCCAGGTCGATCTCGCGTTCGGCGGCCTGGGCGGCGAAGCGCTGCTGCGCCTGGCGCAGCAGTTCGGCGGCGTCGCAGGGCGCCAGTTCCAGCTGCTGCAGGCCGTTCCGGTAGCGGGAGAAATTCAGCAGATCGTTGATCAGGCGCAGCAGGCGCTGCATCTCCTCGTCGACGGTGCGCAGCAGGTCGGCCTCGCGGCTGCCTGCGGCGAAGTGCAGGCGTTCCTGCAGCAGGGCGAAGGCCATGTGCATGCCGGTGACCGGGGTGCGCAGCTCGTGCGAGGCGCGCAGGACGAACTCGCGGCGCACGCGCTCGAAGGCGCGCTGCTCGGTGACGTCGCGCAGCACCATCACCGCACCGAGCAGCGGCCCCTGCTCGTGGCACACCGGGGTCAGGCTGTAGGCCAGCAGGCGGGTCTCGCCGGCGGCCTCGATGGCCAGGTCGTCCGGCGCCCGCTGCGGGCTGACCCCGGCCAGCACCAGCTGCAGCTGCTCGTCCAGGTCCGCCCGCTGCAGCGCCTGGCCGAGCGACTGGCCCCTGGGCACCGCGTCCCAGCCCAGCTGACGCTGCGCCACCGGGTTGCCGTGCTCCAGGCGGCCCTGGCGGTCTAGGATCAGCAGGCCGTCGTCGATGCTGTCGAGCACCGCCTGCAGGCGCCGCTGCTGGCCGACCAGGGCCTCGACGTTGGTCGCCTGGAACTGGCGCAGGGCCTCGGCCATCAGGCCGAAGCGACGGCTCAGGGCGGCCATTTCCGGCAGCGGCGAGAGCGGCAGGGTGACCTGGAAGTCGCCCTGGCCGATCTGGTCGGCGGCGCGCGCCAGCGCCTCGATCGGCCGGCCGAAGCGCTGCGCCAGGCTGTGCGCGGTGACGAAGCCGATCAGCAGCACGGCCAGGCCGATCAGGCCGAGCAGGCCGGCGATAAGCCAGGCGCGCTGGCGGGTGCTCGCCTCGGCCTCGTCGACGGCGGCGACGTAGCGGTTCTGCAGGGCGTTGATGCGTTCGCGCAGGGCCTCCTCGGCCTGGCCTAGGGCGTCGCTCTTGAGCAGCTCGCGGCGCACCGTCAGCGGCTTGGCCAGCAGCGCGTCGAAGCGCGCGTAGGCGCGCTCCACCTCGGCCAGGGCCTGGTGGTCGCCGGCGGCGCGGGCGTTGGCGTTGGCCTGCTGCAGCCATTGGCGCAAACGCGCGTCGGCGGCCTGCAGCGCCTCGCGGTCGAGCTGCTCGGCGAGCAGCAGGCCGACCTGCTTGCCCAGCTCCTGGCGCATGCCCAGGCTGGCGTCGATGATCTGCAGGTTGCGGGTCATCGCCTGGCTCTGCTGCTGGGTCAGCTGCAGCACGCTGAACATGCCCAGCAGCAGGCCGAGCAGGGCCACGGTGAGCAGCGCGCTGCCGCTGAGGAACAGCCGGGTGCGCAGCTTCACAGGCCGAACTGCTTGCGCTTGCGGTACAGCGTCGAGGCGTCTATGCCGAGGGTGCGCGCGGCCTGGTCGAGGGTCTCGCTGGTCGCCAGCACCGCGGTGATATGGGCCTTCTCCAGCTGTTCCAGGCTCAGCGCGGCGCCGATGCGCGGCGCGCCGCTCTCGACCGGCTCGCCCAGGCCGAGGTGCTCGGGCTCGATCAGCTCGGCGTTGCAGATGATGCTGGCGCGTTCGATGACGTTGCGCAGCTCGCGGATGTTGCCGGGCCAGGCGTAGCCCTGCAGCGCCTCGCGCGCGGCGTCGCTGAAGCCGTGCACGGGGCGGGCGTATTCCCTGACGAAGCGGGCGAGGAAGCCTTCGGCCAGCTGCAGCACGTCCTCGCTGCGCTCGCGCAGCGGCGGCAGGGTCAGGGTGATGACGTTGAGGCGATACAGCAGGTCTTCGCGAAAGCGCCCCTCGCCCACCATCTGTTCGAGGTCGAGGTTGGTCGCGGCGAGGATGCGCACGTCGGCGCGGCGCGTCACCGGGTCGCCGACCCGCTCGTACTCCTTGTCCTGGATGAAGCGCAGCAGCTTGGGTTGCAGGGGCAGCGGGAAGTCGCCGATCTCGTCGAGAAACAGGCTGCCACCGTCGGCCTGGTTGACCCGGCCCAGGGTGCTCTCGCTGGCGCCGGTGAAGGCGCCGCGGCTGTGGCCGAACAGCTCGCTTTCCATCAGCTCGGCGGTCAGCGAGGGGCAGTTGATGGTCACGCAGGCCTTCTTCGCCCGCTTGCTCCAGCCGTGGATGGCGCGCGCCAGCTCGCCCTTGCCGGTGCCGGATTCGCCGAGGATGAGGATATTGGCGTCGGTGCCGGCCACCTGCCGCGCGGTTTCCAGCACCGCCATCAGCGCCGGGCTGCGGCTGTCTAAGTGGGCGCCGGGTTGGCGCACCTGGTCTTCCAGGGCTTCCAGGCGCGCCGCCAGCTGGCGCACCTCCAGCTGCTTGGCGGCAGCCAGGCGCAGCTGTTCCGGGCTGCACGGCTTGACCAGGTAATCGGCGGCGCCGGCCTGCATGGCATCCACCGCGGTGTCCACCGCCGAGTGCGCGGTGACTATCACCACGCGCATCCAGGGCGCCTGCACGCGCAGCTGCGCCAGCAGGTCGAGGCCGTTGTCGTCGCCCAGGCGCAGGTCGAGGAAGCACAGGTCGAACACCTGGCGCTGCAGCAGCGCCTCGGCCTGCGCCGCGCTGCTGGCGCCGGCGACCTCGTAGCCCTGGTCCTCCAGGCAGTAGCGGAAGGTGCGCAGGATCGCCGCCTCGTCGTCGACCAGGAGGATGCGCCCGCTGTGTCCTGAATCTGCCATCGTCGTGCTCCATCTGACTGGGTGTGTGGCATTAGTCAGGGAAAAATCATGCAAGTTGCACGGCGATTTCGCCGCGACCCTGCAGCCTGCATGCCGATGAGATTCTTCGATATTGCCTAAGTATTTGTTTTTATTGATTTTGTTTGGGGTGAGAACGCTGGCATAGGGCTTGCGAAAGTCCAGGTAACGATCGACTTGCCGAGGACCCCCGCCATGCCCCCGTTCAAGACTCTGATGCTGGCCGGCAGTACCGCCCTGCTGCTGAGCCTGACGCCGCTGGCCAGCCATGCCGCCGAGACCGAGCTGAGCCAGCAGCTCGCGCCGGCGCGCCAGGAAGGCTCGATCTGGACCGCCTTCGCCCTCAATCGTCACCTCAACCCGTTCCGCCTCGACATCGCCGTGGAAGACGGTCGGGCCCGCCTCGAGGGGCGGGTGGAGAGCGCAGTGCAGAAGGAACTGGCCGAGCAGGTGGCGCTGAGCGTCGAGGGAATCGAGGCGGTGGACAACCGCATCGAGGTCGACGCCGCTACCGCCGAGGGCGAGCCGCCGGGCCTGGTGCAGCGCCTGGAGGACGCCAGCGTGGCGGCCACGGTGAAGTCCAAGCTGTTGTGGAACAGCAACACCCGCGGCCTGGACATCCAGGTCAAGAGCCAGAACGGCGCGATCACCCTCAGCGGTCACGCGCAGACCCCGGCGGCCAAGGAGCTGGCCGGCCAGCTGGCGGCCAATACCGACGGCGTGCGCGAGGTGTTTAACCACCTCAGCATCAGCACCGCCGACAGCAGCGCCAGCGAGATCGAAGTGGCCGCCGAGGAGGCGCGCGAGGCGATCAGCGACGGCTGGATCACCAGCAAGGTCAAGGCCAGCTTCGTCTACAGCCGCAACCTGGATGCGCTGAACATCGCGGTGAGCACCGAGGACGGTTTCGTCAGCCTGCGCGGCAGCGTGCTGAGCAGCGCCGAGAAGCGCCTGGCGGTGGACATCGCCCGCAATATCCGCGGCGTGCGCGGCGTCGACGCCGATGCCCTGCGCATCGACGGCTGAACGCCGGACGCCGCATTCGCCAGTCCCATAGCCGAGGAGAACCGCCATGAGCAGCAAGACCGCACAACTCAACGAACTGATCGAGATCACCCGCGACGGCCAGCGCTTCTACGAGCACGCCCACGACGAGGTCAAGGACATCCGTCTGCAGGCGCTGTTTCGCGACATGGCGCGCGCCAAGACCGAGGTGATCGACGCCCTGGCGCGCAGCGTGGCGGCCAACCACAGCCAGCCGGCCAGCGGCGGCACCCTGCTGGGCAAGCTGCGCCAGCTCTACGCCGATACCCGCGCCACCCTGGCCAAGGATGAGGACGCCACCTACGTGGCGCAGCTGGAGGAGAGCGAGGACCGCATCCTGCAAGCCTTCGAGGACGCCCTGGAGGGCGCGGACCAGGATCTGCGCGTACTGCTGGCGATGGAGATGCCCAAGGTGCGCGCCTGTCACGAGCGCATGCGCGCACTTAAGCACAGCCTGCAGTAGGCGCGTCGCTGCGTCCTGCCAGGCCCCCGTGCGCGCTGCGTGCGGGGGCCTGGGGCGGTGGCGCGCACAAATTCGGCGACGTTCACGCAACTGTCATATTCGCTTCATAGAGTGTTCACGTGGCCTGCAGATACTTGGGCCCGTTCCATCCAACACTAATCCTGCTAGGAGCAAGGCATGAAACTGAAGCGTTTGATGGCGGCCCTGACTTTCGCCGCCGCTGGCGTAAGCGCCGTATCTGCTGTAGCCGCCGTCGACCCGGCTCTGCCGACCTACGAAAAGACTTCCGGCGTATCGGGCAACCTGTCCAGCGTCGGTTCCGACTCGCTGGCCAACCTGATGACCCTGTGGGCCGAAGAGTTCAAGAAGCAGTACCCCAACGTCAACATCCAGATCCAGGCCGCCGGTTCCTCCACCGCGCCGCCCGCTTTGACCGAAGGCACCGCCAGCATGGGCCCGATGAGCCGTGCGATGAAGGATGCCGAGATCCAGGCGTTCGAAGAGAAGTACGGCTACAAGCCGACCGCCGTGCCGGTGGCCATCGACGCCCTGGCCGTGTTCGTGCACAAGGACAACCCGATCAAGAGCCTGGACATCGCTCAGGTCGACGCGATTTTCTCCAGCACCCGCCTGTGCGGTGGTGCGACCGATATCAAAACCTGGGGCGACGTCGGCCTGACCGGCGAGTGGGCGACCAAGCCGATCCAGCTGTTCGGCCGTAACTCGGTCTCCGGCACCTACGGCTACTTCAAGGAAGAAGCCCTGTGCAAAGGCGACTTCAAGGCCAACGTCAACGAGCAGCCGGGTTCGGCCTCGGTGGTGCAGTCGATCTCCAGCACCCTCAACGCCATCGGTTACTCGGGCATCGGCTACAAGACTTCCAGCGTGAAGACCGTACCGCTGTCGAAGAAAGGCGGCGAAGCCTTTGACGCCAACGAAGAAAACGCCCTGGCTGGCAAGTTCCCGCTGGCCCGCTTCTTCTACGTCTACGTCAACAAGGCGCCGAACAAGCCGCTGAGCCCGCTGGATGCCGAGTTCGTCAAGCTGGTGCTGTCCAAGCAAGGCCAGGAAGTCGTGGTCAAGGACGGCTACATCCCGCTGCCGGCCAAGGTGGTCGAGAAGACCATGAAGGAACTGGGTCTGTAATCCTGGCCTCGCGCTAGGCGCTGTAAGCGGCGCGGCCCGCCACTCTTCGGAGTGGCGGGCTTCGTCATGTCAGCTGACTGTAACCTTTCTGTCATACAAGCCCGCTAGATTGGCAAGCCTGGGCAGCCGCATGCGCTGCAAACAAGCTCGCGCAGAGATTTCTCGCATGAATGACTTGGCAAACGACACCGTGAACCGCTCACCGAATCAGGGGGTCGAGAATCCCCTGGGGATCGACTTCAATACCCCCTCCCTGCAGCGCAAGCGCCGCCTGCGCGCGCTGAAGGATCGCTTCGCCCGCTGGGCGGTTTCCGTCGGCGGCATGGCGGTGCTCGGTGCCATCACCCTGATCTTCTTCTACCTGGCCTATGTGGTGCTGCCGATGTTCCAGGGCGCCGACCTGGACAGCCGCAAGCCGGTCCAGGCCGCCTGGCTGGGCGAAGCCGGCGCGCCGCTGCTGCTGACCCTGGAAGAGCAGAACCAGATGGCCATGCGCCTGGACCAGAGCGGTCAGGTGCAGTTCTTCGATGCCAAGCAGATGCAGCCGCTGAGCCGCGTGCAGCTGCCGATTCCGGCGGATGCGCGCATCGTTTCGGTCGGCCAGGACCAGCCGGGCAGCAACCGCGTGGCCCTGGGCCTGTCCAACGGCCAGGTGCTGGTGTTCCGGCATGTCTACAAGCTCAGCTACCCCAACGATGTGCAGACCATCACGCCGAGCATCGAATATCCCTTCGGCGCCGCGCCGATCGAGCTCGATGCCCAGGGCCGCGAGCTGGATCACGTCGGCCTGAGCCTGAACGGCGGCTCCCTGATGCTGGCCGGTTCCACCGGTACCGAACTGCACGTGCTGAACCTGGGCCGCGAAGAGAACCTGATGACCGGCGAGGTCACCCTCAGTGAGGAGCGCGTCGCCCTGCCGCAGATCGCCGAGCCGATCAAGGCACTGATCATCGACCCGCGCCACCTGTGGCTTTACGTGGTCAACGGGCGCGCCACCGCCGATGTCTTCGACCTGCGCAGCAACAGCCTCAACGGCCGCTACAAGCTGCTGGAGAACGGCAAGCTGGAGGTCAGTCAGGCCACCTCGCTGCTCGGCGGCATCTCGCTGCTGATCGGCGACAGCAGCGGCGCTATCGCCCAGTGGTTCATGGTGCGCGAAGCAGACGGCAAGGCCGTGTTGAAGTCGATCCGCAGCTTCCAGCTGGGCGACAGCCCGATCGTGCAGATTCTCCCGGAAGAGCGCCGCAAGGGCTTCCTGGCGCTGGACGAGCAGGGCAACCTGGGCATCTTCCACAGCACCGCGCACCGGACCCTGCTGGTCGACCAGGTCGCCGAAGGTCAGGTGCTGGCCGCCCTGTCGCCGCGCGCCAACCGCGTGCTGGTGGAGCGCGAGGGCCAGCTGCAACGTTGGATCATCGACAACCCGCACCCGGAGATTTCCTGGAGTTCGCTGTGGGGCAAGGTGTGGTACGAGAACTACGACGCGCCCGGCTACGTCTGGCAATCGACCTCCGCCAGCACCGACGCCGAACCCAAGCTGAGCCTCGCACCGCTGGCCTTCGGTACGCTCAAGGCGGCGTTCTACGCCATGCTCCTGGCCGCGCCGCTGGCGATTGCCGCCGCGATCTACACCGCATACTTCATGGCCCCGGCCATGCGCCGCAAGGTCAAGCCGG
>MTEU01005854.1_pt3 | contig 26296 bp, 25 predicted proteins | sample 1042701 | NCBI WGS metagenome assembly MTEU01 (sample SAMN06185813, study PRJNA358809) | soil metagenome | isolation source: naturally attenuated soil | place: India | collected 2015-05-23
ACGCGCTGCGGAAAGTCGCGCCACATCGACACCGAGCCCAGGCCCTCGTGCAGGAAGATCAGCAGCGGAGCGCCGGCGTTCCGCTCGCCCAGCCGCTGGTACTCAATCCGCACCGGGCGGCCGGCCCAGTCGATGTCGGCGAATTCGACCGGCGCGCTCATTGCAGCCCCGCCAGGGCCAGTTGCCCGTCGGAGGCAATCAGCACGTTCGATCCGACCGCGTCGGCGCCGCACTGGCCTTGCCGCCGATCTTGCCCTGGCCCTTGCTCTTGTTCCCGCTCGCGCAGCCGGAAGCGCTGGATCTTGCCGGTTGCGGTCTTCGGCAGGCTGTCGACGAACTCGATGAGCCTCGGGTACTTGTAGGGCGCCAGCCGTTCCTTGACGAAGGCCTTCAGTTCGTCGTCGCCGCATTGCGTGCCGGGTTTGAGCACGACAAAGGCCTTGGTGCGCGTCAGCCCTTGCGGGTCATTGACGCCGATCACCGCGGCCTCCAGCACCGCGGGATGCTGCATCAGCGTGGCCTCGACCTCGAACGGCGATACATAGATGCCGCTGACTTTCAGCATGTCGTCGCTGCGGCCCGCATAGCAGTAGGTGCCATCGGCGTTGCGCACGTACTTGTCGCCGCTCTTGGTCCAGCTGCCCTGGAAGGTCTCGCGCGACTTGTCGCGGTTGCCCCAATACATCAGCGCCGCGCTCGGTCCCTGGATATAGAGGTCGCCGACCTCGCCATCGGGTACCGGCCGGCCTTCCTCGTCGCGCAGTTCGACGGTGTAGCCGGGCACCGGCCAGCCGGTGGTGCCGTAGCGGACCTGGCCCGGGCGGTTCGACAGATAGATATGCAGCATCTCGGTCGAACCGATGCCATCGATGATCTCGCAGCCGAAATGCGCGGTGAAGCGCTGGCCCAGCTCCGCGGGCAGCGCCTCGCCGGCCGAGGAGCACAGCCGCAGCGCCACCTGTTCACGCGCGGGCAGCGCGGGGGAGGCCAGCATGCCGGCATAGCCGGTCGGCGCGCCGAAGAACACCGTGGCGCGGTGGTCGAGCCAGCGCCGGAAGATTGCCTCGGGCGTGGGGCGCTCGGCCATCAGCACCACGGTGGCACCGACGCTGAGCGGGAAGGTCAGGCCGTTGCCCAGGCCGTAGGCGAAATACAGCTTGGCCGCCGAGAAGCAGATGTCGTGCTCGTTCAGACCGAGAATCGGTTTGGCATAGAGCTCGGCCGTCCAGTACGGATTGGCCTGACTGTGCAGCACGCCCTTGGGCCGGCCGGTCGAGCCGGAGGAATACAGCCAGAAGCCGGGGTCATCGGGGCCGGTGGCCGCCGCCGAGGTCTGCGGCGCGTGCCCGGCGATCAGCGCATCGAGCGAGCCCGTGCCGGCGGGCAGGGCACCCTCGGCGTGCGACACGATCACGTGATCGACCTCATGGCCGCCTTCCGCCATCGCCTTCGCCATCGCCTGCTCCAGCACCGGCAGCAGCGCCGCCGACACCAGCGCCGCGCGGGCGCGGCTGTGCCGCAGCATGTAGGCGTAGTCATCCGGCGTCAGCAGGGTATTGACCGCGACCGGCACGATGCCGGCATAGATCGCCCCTAGGAAGCAGACCGGCCAGTCGCTGCAGTCGTGCATCAGCAGCAGCACGCGTTCCTCGCGCCGCACGCCCAGGGTTTGCAGCGCGGTCGCGAAGCGCCGTATGCGTTCGGCGAGTTCGTCGTAGCGCAGCCGGCCGTGGTCGTCGATATAGGCGGTCTTGTCGCCGCGATGCTTGTTGGCGTCCAGCAGGTACTGGGCGAAGTTGAAGGGCGTGGTGGGCGCCACCACCGGCGGCGGGTCGGAGCCCGGTGCGCCTGTCGTGATCGTGGTCGCGGTAGTCGTCGTCGCGGCTGCCATGCGTTGTCTCCCCATCTGTTCTACGAATGCTTGCGATACGGCAAATACTGGTACTGGTACTGCGTGTCTCCTTACAGCCGATCCAGCACCGCCGTGCTGGCCTGCACGGCGCTGCGGCGATGGTAGAAGTTCAGTGCGCGCAGACCGCCCAGCTCTTCGCCGCCACCGGCGCGGCCGGGACCGCCATGCAGCGATTGCGGCATGACGTTGCCGTGGCCGGTCTGCAGTTGCGCGACATCGGGCGAGATCACGTGGACACGGCCGTGGCTGTCGGCCAGCTGAAGCGCCGCGGCGGCCAGTGCCGCGGGGTCGCTGCCATAGAGCGACGCCACCAGCGAGCCTTCGCCGCGGCGTGCCAGCTCGAAGGCATGGCCGGCGTCGATGCCATCCTCGCCTTGCCGCTCGCGATAGGGCATCAGCGTGGCGACCGGGCCGAATACCTCAATCTGATGGACCAGCGCGTTGCCGTCGGGATCGCGGGTGCCCAGCAGCGTGGGGCCGATGCAGCAGGCGACGGCCGGGTCGGCATCGATCAACGGCTGGTTCGCGCCATCGTGCAGCGTTTGCGTCTGCGCCTGCAATTGCGCCAGGCCCTCGCGCACGGTCGCGAGCTGCGCGCGGCTGACCAGCGCCCCCATGCGGACGTCGGCGTTGCGCGGGTTGCCGACGGTGATCTCGCGCAGCCTGGCCGCGATCGCTTCCGCGGCGGCGTCGTACAGCGACTCGGGCACCAGCACGCGGCGGATCGCCGTGCATTTCTGTCCCGACTTGACCGTCATCTCGCGCACGACTTCGGCGGCCAGCAGCGGCAGCGCATCGTCGCCGCCGGCCTCGCGCGGCAGCAGCAGCGCCGAGTTGACGCTGTCGGCCTCGATATTGATGCGCACCGAGCGCTGCGCGATCGCCGGATGCGAGCGGATCTGCGCGGCCGTCTGCGCCGAGCCGGTGAACGACACCACGTCGAAGGGCTCCAGCGCATCGAGCAAGCCGTCGGCACTGCCGCAGACGATCGACAGCGCGCCCGGCGGCAGGATGCCGGCCTCGACCACATCGCGAACCATCCGGTGCGTCAGCCAGGCGGTCGACGTGGCCGGCTTGACGATCACCGGCACGCCGGACAGCAGCGCCGGCGCGGCCTTTTCCCACAGGCCCCACGAAGGGAAGTTGAAGGCGTTGATGCACAGCGCGACGCCGCGCGTGGGGACCAGCACATGCTGTGATTGGAACAACGGGTCCTTGCCGAGCCGCGCCGCCTCGCCATCGAGCAGATAGCGCCGGTCGCCGAGCGTCTCGCCCAGCTTCGCATAGCTGCCCAGCGTGAAGATCGCGCCATCGATATCGACCGCGGAATCGCGCTTGACCGTGCCGCTGTTGGCGGTCGCGATCTCGTAGTAGGCGTCGCGGTGTTGCTGCAGCACCTGCACGATCGCGCCCAGCAGTTGCGCGCGCTCCCGATACGTCAGCGCCCGCAGCGCGGCGCCGCCTTGCTCGCGTGCAAAGGCGAAGCCCTCGGCCAGATCGAGCCCGGTGGCATCGACGCGCGCCAGTTCATCGCCGAGCACCGGATCGAACAGCGCCGCGCCCTTGCCGCTGCCATGCTGCCAGCGGCCGGCCAGATAGCTCGGTAGCGACTCGCTCATGCTGCCTCCTGTCGGGTGAATTCGATGCGCCCTTCGGGCAGCAGATAAAGGACCAGCGCGCGCCCGTTCGACACCGTGGGGCGATGCGCGCTGCCGGGCGGGCAGACCAGCCAGCCGGCGGGCCGTCCGTCGAAGCGGGCCTCGCCCTCGATCGGCATGATCAGGTCGATTTCGCCATTGGGATGGGTGTGATGCGGGCCGGCGATATCGTTCATGTCGACCACGTCGACGGAAAAGCCGTGCAGGTCGTCGGCGGGTTTGAAGATGCGGCCATAGCGGATACCGCCGCCTTCGCGATCGCACAGCCAGCCTTCGGCGACGCCGGTTTCGCAGGCGGCCTTCAGCGCGCGGTAGGGCTGGGTATCGGGGCCGTATTCGGCGTTGAGCCAGGCATCGAGTTCGGCGTCGAGCGGACGGCCGGCCAGGCGGGCAGTCAGTTCGGCCAATTGCTGGCGGAAGGCCTGGGCGGCCGGTGGGAGGGTGGGGGACATCGGCAAGTGCTCCGTCACGTCGGGGAAAACCTAACCGGTTTGCACGTCTGCTTTTGATGCATTATTGTGCATGGGCGAACCATAGAGGTCGACGCCGGCGCTGTCAAGAACTATATTGCAGGAGTGTCGGCGGATGCGCTAGGCAAAGGCCGCGCGCGCGAACGAAAGCTGATGTTGTTGTGGGCCTCCAGCCACGCCGCCTGCGTGCGCTATATGAAGTAAAGCGCAGCATGGTCGCTATCCGAGTGCATGCACAATAATTCTTGACGCCGCTCGAAGAGATGCACTATGATGCGTGACACCGGGTTCCAATCCATGCACTATCGTGCTTTATCGCACGAGGCGCGCAGGCTGAACAGACAGCGATGTCAGCACAGAGAACAGGAGACAATGCCGTGACCCAGGTCCCCCGCGTCGACTACCAGACCGACCCTTCCCAATACAAGCACCTGAAGCTGCGGTTCGATGGACCGGTCGCCACGCTGGTGCTCGATATCGACGAGAACGCCGGCCTGCGTCCCGGCTACAAACTCAAGCTCAACAGCTACGACCTCGGCGTCGACATCGAACTGAACGACGCGCTGAATCGCATTCGCTTCGAACATCCCGAAGTGCGCAGCGTGGTGGTGACCAGCGGCAAGGACAAGGTGTTCTGCTCCGGCGCCAATATCTTCATGCTCGGCGTCAGCAGCCACGCGTGGAAGGTCAACTTCTGCAAGTTCACCAACGAAACGCGCAACGGCATCGAGGATTCGTCGAAACACAGCGGCCTGAAATTCCTCGCCGCCGTCAACGGCGCCTGCGCCGGCGGCGGCTACGAGCTGGCACTGGCCTGCGACGAGATCCTGCTGGTCGACGACCGCTCGTCGGCCGTCAGCCTGCCCGAAGTGCCGCTGCTCGGCGTGCTGCCCGGAACCGGCGGCCTGACCCGCGTCACCGACAAGCGCCATGTGCGCCACGACCTGGCCGATATCTTCTGCACCACCACCGAAGGCGTGCGCGGCCAGCGTGCCAAGGAATGGCGCCTGGTCGACGACATCGCCAAGCCCGCGGTGTTCGCGCAGAAGGTGCAGGAGCGTGCGCTGGCGCTGGCCGCGCAGAGCGACCGTCCCGCCGACGCGCAAGGCATCGCGCTGACGCCGCTGGAGCGCACCGTCGAGGCCGACGCGCTGCGCTATGGCTACGTCGACGTGCAGATCGATCGCGCCGCGCGTACCGCGACCTTCACGATCCACGCGCCGCGCGGCCCGCAGCCGGAGAGCCCGGCCGCGATCGCCGAGGCCGGTGCGGCCTGGTATCCGCTGCAGCTGGCGCGCGAGCTCGAGGACGCGATCCTGTCGATGCGCACCAACGAGCTGGAGATCGGTACCTGGCTGATCAAGACCGCCGGCGATGCCGACGCGGTGCTGCGGATGGACGCCACGCTGCTGGCGCACCGCGACCACTGGCTGGTGCGCGAGACGATCGGGCTGCTGCGCCGCACGTTCAGCCGGCTCGATGTGTCATCGCGCAGCCTGTTCGCGCTGGTCGACGAGGGCACCTGCTTCGCCGGCTCGCTGCTGGAGCTGGCGCTGGCCTGCGATCGCATCTACCACCTGGCGCTGCCCGACGACGAGGCCCGCGCGCCAAAGATCACCGTCGGCGAAACCAACTTCGGCCTCTATCCGATGGCCACCGGCCAGAGCCGCCTGGGCCGCCGCTTCTACGACGAAGCGCCGGCGCTGGAAGCGGTGCGCGCCAAGGCCGGCCAGCCGCTCGATGCGGACGCCGCCTTCGCGCTGGGCTTGGCGACCTCGAACCCGGACGACATCGACTGGGCCGACGAGCTGCGCATCGCGATCGAGGAACGCGTGGCGATGTCGCCCGACGCGCTGACCGGCATGGAGGCGAACCTGCGCTTCAACGGCCAGGAGACCATGTTCACGCGCATCTTCGGGCGGCTGACCGCCTGGCAGAACTGGATCTTCCAGCGGCCCAATGCCGTCGGCGACAAAGGCGCGCTGAAGGTCTACGGCAAGGGCGACAAGGCGGCATTCGACTGGAACCGCGTCTGACTGGATGTCGTCCCCGCGAAAGCGGGGACCCAGCGGCTTTCAGCGACGCAGAAAGCAAGCCACTGGGCCCCCGCGTTCGCGGGGGCGACAGGGATGGCAACGACACAGCGACATATCACCGGGAGACCAACGATGTCCGGTATCAACTACAGCGAGAAGATCCCCAACAACGTCAACCTCAGCGAGGACCGCACGCTGCAGCGCGCGCTGGAGCAGTGGCAGCCGAACTACCTGAGCTGGTGGAACGACATGGGCCCGGACGGCTCGCAGAATTTCGACGTCTACCTGCGCACCGCGACCAGCGTGGATCCGCAGGGCTGGGCGCAGTTCGGCTATGTCAAGATGCCGGACTATCGCTGGGGCATCTTCCTGAATCCGGCGGAGCAGGGCCGCAAGATCCATTTCGGCGACCACAAGGGCGAGGACGCCTGGCAGGACGTGCCCGGCGAATACCGCGCCAACCTGCGCCGGATCATCGTGACGCAGGGCGATACCGAGCCGGCCTCGGTCGAGCAGCAGCGCCATCTTGGGCTGACCGCGCCCAGCATGTACGACCTGCGCAACCTGTTCCAGGTCAACGTCGAGGAAGGCCGCCACCTGTGGGCAATGGTCTACCTGCTGCACAAGTACTTCGGCCGCGACGGCCGCGAGGAAGGCGAGGCGCTGCTCGAGCGCCGCAGCGGCGAGGAGGACAACCCGCGCATCCTGCAGGCATTCAACGAGCGCACGCCGGACTGGCTGTCGTTCTTCATGTTCACCTACTTCACCGACCGCGACGGCAAGTTCCAGCTGTGCGCGCTGGCCGAGAGCGCGTTCGATCCGCTGGCCCGCACCACCAAGTTCATGCTGACCGAGGAAGCGCACCATATGTTCGTCGGCGAATCGGGCGTGTCGCGCGTGATCCAGCGCACCTGCCAGGTGATGAACGAACTGAAGACCGACGATCCGGGCAAGCTGCGCGCCGCCGGCGTGATCGACCTGCCGACGATCCAGCGCTACCTGAACTTCCACTACAGCGTGACCATCGACCTGTTCGGCGCCGACGAGTCCAGCAATGCGGCGACCTTCTACAGCACCGGCCTGAAGGGCCGTTTCGAGGAAGGCAAGCGCAACGACGACCATCTGCTCAAGGACAGCACCTATCGCGTGCTGCAGGCCGCCGGCGGCCAGCTGGTCGAGAAGGAAGTGCCGATGCTGAACGCGCTGAACGAGGTGCTGCGCGACGACTACATCAAGGACAGCGTGGCCGGCGTCGAGCGCTGGAACCGCGTGATCGACAAGGCCGGCATTCCGTTCCGGCTGAAGGTTCCGCACAAGGCCTTCCACCGCAATATCGGCGCGCTGGCCGGCGTCAAGGTGTCGCCGGACGGCCGCGTGATTTCGGACGCCGAATGGCAGGCCAACGTCGGCCAGTGGCTGCCGACCGAAGACGATCGGGCGTTTGTCGCCAGCCTGATGGGCCGCGTGGTCGAGCCCGGCAAGTTCGCCAACTGGATCGCGCCGCCGGCAATGGGTGTCAATCGCCAGCCGGTGGATTTCGAATACGTGCGGTTCAACTGAGCGACGGCGAGAGCAACGGCAATATCGGCGCAACAGCGCCAGCAACAACGACAGCGACCGCGCGTGACCGAACGCAGCGCCGAGCCGCGGCAGCATCTGGAGACGGCCATGGATATGGCAGACATGCAAATCATCAAGCAGCATCTGATCGACCCCGAGATCTGCATTCGCTGCAATACCTGCGAGATGACCTGCCCGGTCGGCGCGATCACGCACGATTCGCGCAACTACGTGGTCGACGCCGACAAGTGCAATCTTTGCATGGCCTGCGTATCGCCGTGCCCGACCGGCTCGATCGACAACTGGCGCATGGTGCCACGCGCGCGGCCCTATACGCTGGACGAGCAGCTGGGCTGGGACACGCTGCCCGAAGAACTGAGCAGCGAGCAGCTGGCCGCCAGCGGCGTGGGCGCCGAGGCGATCGCCGAAGCGCAGGCGCTGGAGGCGGTGGAGGAGCCGGTCGATCCGGCCCTCGCGCAGATCGCGCCGTTCAACAGCGCGCAGTACGGTGCGACGCTGCCGCCGTGGTCGGCCGCGCATTGCTACACCAATCTGTATGGGCCGAAGTCGGCGATCAAGTCGGTCACGACCACCGTGGTCGGCAATGTGCGCGTGACCGAGGTCGGGCGCGACTACGACACCCATCATCTGGTGCTGGACTTCGGCGCGATGCCGTTCCCGGTGCTGGAGGGGCAGTCGATCGGCATCGTGCCGCCGGGCGTCGACGAGCAGGGTCGCCCGCACCATGCGCGGCAGTATTCGGTGGCCAGCCCCCGCAATGGCGAGCGGCCGGGCTACAACAACCTGTCGCTGACGATCAAGCGCGTGCTCGAGGACCATCAGGGCAATCCGGTGCGGGGCGTGGCCTCGAATTACCTGTGCGACCTGCAGGTCGGCGACACCGTCGAGGTGATCGGCCCGTTCGGAAACAGCTTCCTGATGCCGAACCATCCGCGCTCGAACATCGTGATGATCTGCACTGGCACCGGCAGCGCGCCGATGCGGGCAATGACCGAATGGCGGCGCCGGCTGCGCAAGTCGGGCAAGTTCGACGGCGGCAAGCTGATGCTGTTCTTCGGCGCGCGCACGCAGGAGGAATTGCCGTACTTCGGTCCGTTGCAGAACCTGCCGAAGGACTTCATCGATATCAACCTGGCGTTCTCGCGCACGCCGGGGCAGCCCAAGCGCTATGTGCAGGACCTGATGCGCGAACGCGCCGCCGACCTGGCGCAGCTGCTCGCCGATCCGGACAGCTATTTCTATGTCTGCGGGCTCAAGAGCATGGAGGAGGGCGTAGTGCTGGCGCTGCGCGATATCGCCGAACAGGCCGGTCTCGATTGGGAAGCGGTGGCCGCTTCGCTGAAGCGCGAAGGGCGGCTGCATCTGGAGACGTACTAGCTTGCGTATCGCCCTGACCGGGGCTTCGGAGGTTCGCAAGGCCGGCCGCCGCGCAAACGCGGCGCCGGCCTTGTTCTTTTAATCGTTCAGTCGTTTAGTGGTTTAGTCGGTCCAGCTGGGGCGATGCTCGCCCAGATCGGCGACATGGTCGTCGCCATCGGGCAGGCCGAGCGAGAAGCGCACCGGAAAACGGACCGCGATGCGATCCTGGTCCGGGTCCGACACCGCACGAATGGTGCCGCGCGCCTGCACGTGCGGGTCCTGCAGCAGCTCCTCGGCATTGAGCACCGGCGAGATCGGCAGATCGACGCCGGCCAGCAGGTCGAGCCATTGCGCCAGCGTGCGGCTGACGAAGATCTGCGCCAGCAGCGCGTTGACCTCGACCTTGTGGCGCTGGCGACCGGCCCGCTCGGCGAAGCGCGGGTCCTTCAACGACGGAAATTTGTCGCCCAACGCGTCGCGCAGGTTCAGCCAGAACTTGTTCTCCAGAATGCCGAGCGCCAGATGGCGGCCGTCGCGCGTCTCGAACAGGTCGTTCTCCGGCATCACTGTGGGAGAGCGCAGTGGGGCGTCGGCATGCTGTTGCGCGGCCCAGGCGCCGTGGGCGGTCCACGACAGCATCGCATCGTGGATCGAGACATCGAGATGCTGGCCGCGCCCGTGCTGGCGCGCGCTGAGAATGGCGACGGTCAGTGCCAGCGCCGCGTAGCTGGAGGCCGCATAGTCGGACACCCGCACGCGCGGCCGCGCGACCTTGTCGCGCACCTGTACCGGCGCGGCCCAGTAGCCGGCCAGCGCCAGGTAGTTCAGGTCGTGTCCGGCATGGTCGGCATAGGGCCCGGTCTGGCCGAAGCCGGAGATCGAGCACAGCACGACGGCCGGATTGACCTTGGCCAGTTCGGCGTAGTCCAGGCCGAGTCGCTGCATCACGCCGGGACGAAAGCCCTCGACCACCGCGTCGGCATCGCGCACGAGCTCGAGAAAGGCCGCCCGTCCCTCGGCGTGCTGCAGATCGAGCGCGACCGAGCGCTTGCCGCGATTGAACTGCGCGAACACCGAGGCGCTCAACGCGCGCGAGGTATCGCCGACGCCGGGCCGCTCGACCTTGATCACCTCGGCGCCCAGCTGCTGCAACTGCAGCGTCGCGTGCGGGCCGGGCAGCAGCTGGCTCAGATCGATGATCCGGACGTTCTTCAGGCAGGACCAGTCCGGCTTGGCCGATGGCTCGTTCGATGGCTTGGCCGATCTCATTGCCGGGGCTCGATCAGCCGATATCGGCCGTCATGCCGATATCGCGCATCAGCGATGCGTAGCGCTTGGTCTCGGCGGACACCATCTCGCGAAACTGCGCCGGCGAGGCGCTGCGGCGCAGTTCGCCTGCGCTGGCCTCGAGCAACGCGTCGAGCTTGCCGCTGGCCTGGACCTCGTTGATCGCGGTGAACAGGCGCTGCGTCAGTGCCGGCGGCAGGTCGGCCGGCGCGAACAGGCCGCTCCAGTTGTCGAGCACGAAGCCGGGCGGCAGCGCCTCGGCCAGCGTCGGTACATTGGGGAAGTAGCGCGAGCGCTCGGCCGTGGTCACCGCAAGGGCGCGAACCTGGCCGTTGCGCAGGTACGAGGTGGCGGTGCTGAGCACCGGCATGCCGAACTGCGTTTGCCCCGTCAGCATCGCCGTCAGGATCTCGGGCGCGCCCTTGTACGGCACGTGGACCGCTTCGGTGCCGGTCTGGTGCAGCATCGATTCGACGGCCAGATGGGCGATGCTGCCCTTGCCGCCGGAGCCGTAGTTCAGCTTGCCCGGGGCGCGCTTCATCGCGGCGACCAGCTCGGCCGCGGTGCGGTACGGCGAGTTGGCCGGCACCACCAGCGCGGTCGGGCCGCCCGACAGCGGCGCGATGCAGGTGAAGTCGCGCGCCGGGTCGTACGGCATCTGCTTGTACATATGGATGTTGATCACGTGCGTGTTGGCCAGCACGCCGAGCGTGTAGCCGTCCGCCGCGGCGCGCTTGAGCGCGCGGCCGCCGATGATGCCGCCCGCACCGGGCATGTTCTCGACCACCAGCGGCTGGCCGAGCTTGGGCGCGAGTTCGGCCGACAGCGCGCGGGCCATGTTGTCTGGCGAGGTGCCGGCGAGGAACGGCACGATCAGCCGGATCGGCCGGTTCGGATAGTCGCTGGCGGCGTACGCGCGCGGCAGGATGCCGCCCAGTGCCGCGGCGCCCGCGGCGGCCAGCCATGTTCTGCGATGCATTTGCTGTCTCCTGTACTGATGGCGCAGTCTGGGGCTGCGTCGATCGTTGCCTGGTTGGGGATCGTGGTGGGATGGCAACCGCCACCCAACAAACCCCTGCGCTACCTATCGAGCCTTCTCGCCCGCAGGCCCTTTCCCCGCCTGCTCCATCAGCGGCTCCAGAATCGCCCGCGCAATGGTATTGCGCTGGATCTCGCTGGTGCCCGTGAAGATGCGGAACATGCGCAGCTTGCGGAAGGTCTGCTCGACCGGATGGCCTCGCGTGACGCCCACATTGCCGTGGATCTGCACTGCCTTGTCGGCGATCTCGAAGCAGCGCTCGGACACGAACAGCTTGCAGGCCGCGGCTTTCATCCGCAGGTCGGCGCCGCTGTCGGCCAGCGCGGCGGTCTGCGCGATCATCGCCTCGCACGCCCACAGCGCCGCCGCCATATCGGCGAGCATATGCTGGATCGCCTGGAACCGCGCGATCGGGCCGCCGAACTGCCGGCGCTTGCCCGCGTACTCGACCGAAGCGCGATACACGCTGGTGGCAAGACCCAGCATGCTCGGGCAATGCAGCAGCCGGTTGACGTTGATGCGCGACATGCTCAGCTTGAAGCCGTTGCCCTCGCCGCCAAGGATATTGCTGCGCGGCACCCGCACATCGACCATGCGGATATCGGCGTCGATATGCTGGCCCGACATCGGCGTGTATTCGGTATCGACGGTGACGCCCGGCAGATCGAGATCGACCAGCACCGCGCTGATCGACGGTGGCGTGGTGTTGGCGTCGGTCACGCACAGCACGATCGCGAAGTCGGCGAACGGCGCGCCGCTGATGTAGTGCTTGTGGCCGTTGATGACCAGCTCGTCGCCGTCGGCGACCGCGGTCGTCGAGATGCTCATCGCATCCGACCCCGAATGCGGCTCGGTCATCGCGAAGCAGGTCGAGCGCTCGCCGCGGATTACCGGACCGAAATAGCGTTCGATCTGCTCCGGCGTGGCGTACTTCAGCATATTGCCGACGCGCGGCGGACCGCCGAGGTCGCCCAGCACATGCGGCGCCAGCGAGCAGCCGCTGGCGGCGATGTCGGCCTTCAGCGCGCACTGCTCGGCGATATTCAGGCCCTTGCCGCCCAGTTCGACCGGCAGGCAGGCCGCGTACAGACCCAACTCGCTGGAGCGGCGCCACACGCGGCGCAGCACCTCCTTCGGCCACGGGTCTTCCGAGCCCAGGCCGAGCTCGCGCTCCATCGGCCGCAGTTCCTCGTCGATAAAGCGCCGGATGGCGGCCCGCGTCTCGACCAGCACGGGATTGGTCAGGTATTCGAACATGGTGTCGTTCCTTGGTGTCGTGGGCGGTGGGTCGCGTGTCGGCTCGGGTTTCAACTCAGTGTCAGTTCAAGCGTCAGTTCACGCCTCAGTTCACGCGCCGTTCCTGACCCTGCCAATAGCGCTCGCGCACCAGCTTGCGGGCGAGCTTGCCGCTGGCGTTCTTCGGCAGCTCGCTGACGAAGTCGATCGAGCGCGGCGTCTTGTAGTCGGCGATGCGCGCGCGGCAATGCGCGATCAGGTCGGCCGCGCTCAGTTCGCGCCCCGGCCACAGCGTGACCACGGCCTTGACGCTCTCGCCCCAGGTCGCATCGGGCACGCTGATCACGCAGGCTTCCATCACGTCGGGATGCTGGTACAGCGTCGCTTCGACCTCGGTCGGATAGACGTTGAAGCCGCCCGAGATGATCATGTCTTTCTTGCGATCGACCAGATAGATGAAGCCTTCCTCGTCGACGCGCGCCAGGTCACCGGTATGCAGCCAGCCGTCGACCAGCACCTCGCGGGTCAGCTCCGGCTCGCCCCAGTAGCCCTGGAACACGTCCTCACCGCGGATCACCAGTTCGCCGATCTCGTCGCCGCTGACTTCCTCGCCGCGCTCGTTGACCACGCGCACCTCGGTCTCGCCCATCGCGCGGCCGCACGAGGCCAGGCGCTCCGGACGATTGGCCAGCGCATCGGCATGATCGGCGGTGGACAGCCGCGTGACGCCGGAGGTCGATTCGCTGGCGCCATAGCCCTGCGACAGGATCGGGCCGATGCGCTCCCACGCTTCGCGAATGCGGGCGGGGGCCATCGGCGCGGCGCCATAGGCCAATGTCTTCAGGCTGGACAGGTCGGCAGTGGCCAGCGACGGCTCGGCCAGCACCATATTGATCATCGCCGGCACCATGAACACATGGGTGATGCGCAGGCGCGCGATCTCGGCGAGGAAATGCGCCGGCTCGAACTTGTCGAACAGCACCAGCGTCGCGCCGCAAAACAGATAGGGCTGCATCAGCATGCCCGACGCGTGCGTGACCGGGCCGATCAGCGCGAGGCGGTCGCCGGAGCGGGCGGGGCGGTCCATGCCGAGCACGATCTTGCGCAGCGAGGCGATGCGGTTGCCGTAGCTTTGCATCGCGGCCTTGATCTTGCCGGTCGAACCGGACGAGAAGTGCAGCACCGCGAGATCGGACGCCTGCGGCGTGTAGTCGGGCGCCCGGGTGTCGCCACGGCTGACGACATCTTCGTAGTCCAGATAGCCGGGCGCCGCTTCCCCGATCGCGATAAAGGTCTCGACCGAGCCGAAGCCGGCCGTCTGCGGGTTGTAGCCGGTGTAGCCCCGGCCCGCGATCATCACGCGCGGCCCGCAGTTCGCGACCACCTGGGTCGCCTCGGCCGCGGTAAAGCGCGGATTGAGCGCCGCCTTGACCAGCCCCGCCTTGAACAGCGCGCATTCGATCTCGACCAGCTCGGTGCAATTGCGCGACTGCACCGCGACGCGGTCGCCCTTGGCCAGGCCCAGTCCCAGCAGCGCATTGGCCAGCCGGGTCGAGCGCTCGTCCAGCTGGCGATAGCTGAGCGCGCGGTCGCGATACAGCACCGCGGGGCGGTCGCCCCAATAGCGCGCGGCACGCCGCAGGAAATAGGCGAAGGTCATCGATGTCTCCTTGATCTGCTTTGGCGGCAGTTTGGAAGACGCGAGACATCACTACAATGCTGCATTGGAAATAAAGCCATAACCGACGGGAATGCGAGGGAAGCGGCATGGAGACACGCGATCTGGAGTACGTGCTGGAGGTGGCCGCCCATGGCGGCATCGGCCGGGCCGCCGAGGCGCTCGGCATGAGCCAGCCGGCATTGACCAAGGCGGTGCAGCGGGTGGAAGGGCAGATCGGCCTGCCGCTGTTCGAGCGCACCGCGCTCGGCATGCGGCCGACCCAGGCCGGCGCGGCCTTTATCGAGCGCGCCCGGCGCATCCGGCTGGAATATGAGGACGCGCTGGCAGAGATGCGCGGCATCCGCACCGGCGAGCAGGGCGTGCTGCGGCTGGGTTATTCGCCGTCGATTCCAAACCCGGTGGTGCTGGACGCGTGCCGTCAGCTGATGCAGGAGCGGCCGGTCGCGCGGTTGCGCTTGACCAGGCGAATGGCGCGCGACCTGATGGATCCGCTGCTGGCCGGCGAACTCGATCTGGCCATCGCCCCGGTTCCGCGCCAGCGGACCGACGAGTTCGTCGTCCACGACCTGTTCGACGACACGCTGGCGGTGGTCGCCGACGAGTCGCACCCTTTGCATCGCAAGCGCGGCCTTATGCTGGCCGACCTGGTCGATCAGGAATGGCTGCTGCCCGGTGCGCATATCCTGCTGCGCCAGCAGCTCGAGGCCGCGTTTCAGCAGCGTGGCCTGCCGCCACCGAATCTGCGCGTCGAATCGGACTTCGGCAGCGCCTCGCTGTTCTATCTGATGCGGGGCACGCGAATGCTGAGCATTGCCGGTGCGCAGATGGCCCGGCCGCTGGCGGGTTTTCGTGCGCTGCGACTCAGCAGCGAGGAGCTGGATTTGCGGCGGCGGGTCGGCGTGATCGCGCGCGCCGGGGCCTATCTGTCGCCGCTGGCGCAGCGGATGGTGGCGATCCTGCAGACGAGGACGATATAGGACAGTGCGTCGGCATGCCGTCTCTTGGGCAGCGAAGGGAAGGGAAAAGGGAAGAGAAAAGGGACGGGAAAAGGGAAGAGAAATGGCACACCCGCCCGCCGCTATACTGAGGCACCGTTGCACCGACCATTTGTGGACGACAGCACCATGAATATCTGGCTATTTCTCGTTCCCTTTGCCATTGCCGCCGCATTGCCGGGACCCGCGCAAGGCGCCATGTTTGCCAGGGTCGTCAGCCTGGGCACCGCGTCTGCCTAGTCATTTATCGTGGGCATGGTGGCGGGCAATGCCGTCTGGCTGCTGGCGGCCGTCTTCGGGCTTTCGGCGCTCGCGGTCCGTTTTGCCACCGTGTTCGTGGTGGTCAAATGGCTTGGCGTGGTGTTCCTGCTCTATATGGCATGGCGGCTGTGGAAGTCCGATGGCCACCGCGCGGCGCAGCAGCCGGCGCGTTCGGGCAGCGGTTTTCTGGCGGGCGCCTTCCTGACGCTTGGCAATCCCAAGGCCATGGTGTTTTTCGGCGCGGTATTGCCGCAGGCATTCGATATGACGGCGTTGACGGCGGGGCAGATCGTGCTGATCGTGACCCTTGGCGTGGCCGTCGATTTCCTCGTGCAATTGTTCTACCTGATGCTGGCGCGGCAGACCCGGACCTTCATTTCCTCCCCGCAACGCGTACGGATCGTCGACCGCACCGCGGCGGCGATGATGGCCGGCTGCGCCGGCGCGATTGCCGCGAAAACGTAGGGGATTCCACTCCCGCGTTTTCGCCGTCCGAGCAAAAATACAACGGACACAGAGATTTAAAAAGATTTCATATCGGCAAGCCCTTTGTTGTTGTATTTGTATTGGCCAAAACGGGCTGCATAAATACAAGGTCGGCGCGAGCCAGCGCCAATGCCGATACGATGAAATTCTCTGTCTTTCTGCTCGGAGCCGGAACCATCGCCGTAATGCTGATGGGCGCGGCACAGGTCAAGGGCACGCTGACGAACGCGCCGATCGCCGCGCTGGCCCCGGGTTTTCACGCCGATGGCGATCATTTTGGCGGCAGGCCCTGCGCCGAGCCGTGCGCCGAGTTGTTCCAGGGCTATGCGTGGGCGTTGATGCACGACGTGCGCCATGCCCGGTCCTGCGAAGCGGTACAGCCGGACTTTCGCGCCGGCTGCATGCAGTACGTCGATGATCTGAACATGCGGCGCAGCGCCCGGGCCGTGGCGCAGCGCCAATCCGGCCCATCCGACATCCCGGCGACGGGCGGGTCCGCGAAACCGATCGGACCCACGCCGACGCTGGTGCTGCCAGTCTCTACATCCGGTACCGCAACGTCGCCATGACGCTGCGCGGCGCGCCCGGCAGGTTCAGGTTCGGGCTCGAACCGTGGCCGGAGACGATATAGCCCTTGTCGAACAGGTTGTACAGGTTCAGCTGCAGCTCCATCGGTCCGCGCCGGTACCACGCCATCATGTCGGCCGTGACATAGCCGGGCAGGGTCACCGTGTTCTGCGGATCGGCCATGCGCGCGCCGACCAGGTTCAGGCCGCCGCCGATGCCGAAGCCGTGCCCCAGCTCCTTGGTGACCCAGACATTGCCGCTATGGCGGGGCGTCAGCGTGGCGCGCTTGCCTTCGAGCGCGCTGGTCGAGCGGGTGACCTGCGCGTCGAGGAAGGCGTAGCCGGCCAACACCTTCAGGCCCCGGCCCAGATCGCCGGCGACGGTCAGCTCGGCGCCGTCGGTCCGCTGTTCGCCGATCGGCATCAGCGCGGTGCCGGTGGCGTTCGCGACCTTGATATTGGTCCGTTCCAGCCGGAATACCGACACCGTGGTGCTGAGGCGGCCGTCGAGGAAATCGTATTTGGCGCCGATCTCGGTATTGCTGGTTTTTTCCGGGGCGAGCTCGGCGTTATTGGCGGCCAGCGAGAAGGCTTCGCCCGACGGCTGGAACGAACGGCTCCATGACAGGTAGTACGACTGTGTCTTCGACGGCTGCCACACCAGGCCCGCGCGCGGGCTCCACGCGTTGTCGGTACGCGCCAGGCCGCGCTGGTTCGGGCGGCGGTCGACGGTCTCCTGCTCGAAGCGGTCGTAGCGGATGCCGACCAGCGCCTTCCACTGCTCGCTCAGCGTGATCATGTCCTGGGTGTAGAGGCCCAGCGTCTTGAAGGTGCCTCGGTTGGTCGTGCCCGGCGTGCCGCCGAGCAGCCGCGGCAGCGTCGGTAGCACCGGATGGAACAGGTCCACGGTGGCGACGTTGTTGCGCGAATAGTTGACCAGGTCCTTGTTCTGCTGGCCGACCTCGACGCCGTACAGCAGTTCGTGCTTCATGCCGAACAGCGTTGCCTTCTGCGTCAGGTCCGTCTGGTTGAACCAGCCGTGCTCCTCGCGGTAGACGTTGGAGCGGTTCAGCGACACCGTGCGCCGCGCCGCGTTGACGGTGCCCGGCAGCGTGTTGTTGCGGTCCAGCGAATAGTGGTAATAACGGGTCGCGTTGCGGATCGACCAGTTGTCGTTGAAGCGATGCGTCAGCGTGGCGGTGCCCGAGTACACGCGCGACTGGCTGTAGTCGGCGTCGCGTGCATTGGCCGCGCCGTAGTAGGTGGACGCCGGCACCTCGACCGGACGGCCGTTGAACGCCGGGATGCCGAAGTCGGTCACGCGCCGGTCTTCCAGATAGTCGGCCTGCAGCAGCAGCTTGGTATCCGGTGCGAGCTTCAGGTCCAGCGACGGCGCGATCGCGGTGCGGTCCAGAAACTGCTGCGAGCGGTAGCTGTCGGCGCGCTGCACCGCGCCGGTGATACGGAACGCGGCCGCGCCATCGCCGAATACCCGGCCGACGTCGACCTCGCCGCGCCGGTCGGCCCACGAGCCGTAGCTCAGGCTCAGGTCGGTGATGTCCAGGCCGGGCTTCTTGGTCACGCGGTTGATCAGGCCGCCCGACGAGCCGCGGCCGTACAGCACGGCGGCCGGTCCCTTGATCACCTCGATCCGCTCGACGTTCGACAGGTCGCGGAAATACAGCGCGTCGTCGCGGATGCCGTCGACGAACTGGTCGGCGATCGCGGTGAAGCCGCGGATCGTCACCTGGTCGCGCTGTCCATCCCCATGCGAGAAGCCCACCCCCGGCACATTCTTCAGCGTGTCCTGGATCGAGGTCGCGTGCTGGTCGCGCATGACTTCGGCGGTCACCACGTTCACGGTCTGCGGCACGTCGCGCAGCGGCACGTCCATCTTGGTGGCGGTGACCGTATCGGGCGGGTTGTAGCCCTCGCCCAACTCCCGGCTTGCGCTGGCCTTGACCTTCACTTCGGGCAGCGTTTCAGTGGCCTGGGCCCGGACGGCGGCAGGGGAAAGAACGGAAGCCGCCAGCAGGGCGGCGGTGATCGGGTGACGCTTGGCTCGCATTTTGTAATGAACTGTAATATTTTGACGGAATGCGAATTATTATCATTACAAGATATGCGGTCAACTGCCTAATCACCCATTCGTGGGGTGCGGCCAACGCAGCGTCCGCGGGTGAGTGTCTCTTCCGGTACCTCCGGGATCCCGGTGGACGGCGATGAACGGCGCGTGAAGCGGCGAAGAATTCACGGCCAGCACCGTTCAGGAACACGCGGCGGGCGTATGCTTGCACGGTAGTCAGCCGTCCCTGTCACCCATGTCACCGCTTCGCTCGCCCCGCCAGTCTTCCACTTCCCGTGATCCGCGCAGTTCCTCGCCGTTTCGCCATTTCCGCCGCTTCTTGCCCGATCCCGAACGGTTGCAACAGCACCGGTGGCTGCGCTGGATGGGGCCGATCCTGCAGCACCCCCGTCTATGGCATGTCAGCCGACGCGGCATCGCGCTTGGTGTCGCGCTAGGCCTGTTCTTCGGCCTGCTGCTGCCGATTGCGCAAATCCCGATGAGCGGCGCGGTGGCGGTCGCGTTGCGTGCCAACGTACCGGCCGCGGTGGCCAGCACCTTCGTCAGCAATCCATTGACCTTCGGCCCGATCTACTACGCCGCGTGGCGGCTGGGCAGCGCGGTGCTGGGAGAAGGCGGCCCGCCTCCGGCGCCGGAAGCGCTGGCGGCGGTCGCGGAACCGGGTGCGATGGTCAATCTCGTTCCGGGAGGCGGCGGCGCGGCGGCAGCGCCCGCCGAGGTGGAAAAGGAGAGCTGGTGGACGGAAACCCGCCGCCGCCTGCTGGGCGTCGGCAAACCGCTGCTGCTGGGCCTGGCGCTGATGGCCACCGTGACCAGCGTCCTGTTCTATTTCGGCGTGTCATGGGTGTGGGCGCTGCGCACGCGCCGGATCCGGCGCCGGCGCGTGAAGGCGGCGCAAGCCGAAGCGAAACTGGGTGGCGGTGGCCCGCGCGCCAAGCCGTGAACAAGGCAGCTATCGATCGCCCGGGTGGCCTTTTCGGCAAGTGATGCCCGCGGTTTTGCTTTAGCTGTTGCTTTCCGGCATACGCATTTCTACCTAATGTTGCATTGCGTCAATTCTTTGCCTACAATTCGGGAAAACCCCATAAGGGTTATCCCTGAAAGGAAGGACGCCATGAACACCCAATCCGATATCAAGCTGACCGATCAACTGGAACGTGACCTGATCGAGCGTGAACTCGACGCTCCGCGCCTGGGCTTCGCCTACGACGTCAAGCGCGCCATCGCCGCCGTGCAAGGCGTGCTGGCCCGCCTGCAGTCGGACGCCCGCAAGGCCAAGATCGTCTTCGCGAACGGCTAAGCAGCCGGCTCGACCCCTGCATCGCGATAGTCCCCCGCTGTCGCGCTGCAGTAAGCAGTAGGGTCGGCCAATCAAAAACCGGCCCGGTATCGGCCTCGCAGCAATGCGCTGCGGGACCGATGCCGGGCCGGTTTTTTGTTGGGCCGATCAGCGTGTGCTGCTTTCCGATTCGTTCGGCGTTCCGTTCGTACCGTCGCCGGCGGCCGCTTCCGCGCGTGCGGGGACTGGGGCGGGGCGGCTCACCGCCGCCGCGGCGGGACGCGGCTGCCACGACACGCTGATGTCGCCGTTGACGAAGGTCTGGCAGGCCAGCCGGTGGCCGCTCGCCAGCTCCTGCTCGGTCAGCAGTTTTCTCTCCTTGGCCTTGACCTCGTCGGTGTGCTCGAGGCCGCTGTCGATGTGGCACTTGCAGGTCCCGCAAAGGCCGCCGCCGCACTTGAACGGGATGCCGCCCTGTTCGCGCAGCGAGACGCGCAGCAGGTTGCTGTTGGGCGGGGCGGTGGCGGTCTTGCCGTTGTTGCTGACGAAGGTGATCTGGATCATGGCGATGCGCTGCGAGAGAGCGTGTTCGGGATTTCGGGATGTCGGATGTCAGATGGCGACCAGCGTCAGTTCCATGCTGCCGAACGACGCGAGCCGGCGCAGTTCCTCGCGCGCCGCTTCGACGGTGGCGTACTTGTCCAGGAACTTGGTCGGGACATGGTTGACGATGCCGGGCGGCGTTTCCTCGACCACGCGGACCTTGGCCTCGTGCTCGAGCCGGGCGATGACGAAGCGCACGGTGGGTTTGCCGTAGAAGCGGTACTCGTAGCGTTCCACCGGCGTGATGCCGTCGACCGGCTCGGTGCGGAACTGGCCGGGGCGGCTGGTCAGGATCACGTACATGGCGTGCGGCTCACGATGCAGGCCATCAGGCCTTGATGCCGGCCGGTACGCGGCCCGCGGCGCCGGCGCCTTCCTCGGCCGGCGACAGTTCGTCCTGCGCCAGCTCGATGTCGTGCTCGATCCAGAGCTGGCAGATCAGCCGGTAGCCCTGCTCGAGCCGCTCGCCCAGCTGCTTTTTCTCCTTCCAGTTCGGCGGAGGCAGGTGCTCGGCGCCGGCGAGCACGCGGCAGGCGCATTTCGAGCACTTGCCCATGCCGCACTCGTAGCGCAGGTTCGGATAGGGAAACTGCCGGATCCCGGCGCGCACGACCAGATTGGTGCGGGGTGCGACCTCGTCGCTGTAAACCTGGCCGTGCCGGTGAAGAAGAACCTTGGGCATGATGTCGTCCTGCTTGTTGCTGTCTACTTGGCTATCTGTCTAGCTATCTGCGGATGGAAGGCGAGGGCGGCGGCCGCTCAGGACCACAGCAGCATCGCGGCCACGGTCGAACACGCCAGCCCGATCACCACCGGGATCAGCAGCGCGCGCACCGCGTCGAGCACCGGCACCCGGGCGAAGCCGGCCACCGCGATCAGCGAGGACCAGGCGATCAGCGTGCCGCCACCGGTCCAGACCGCGCCCATCTGGCCGACCGCCGCCAGCGTGGCCGGATCGAAGCCCACCACCGGGCCCAGTGCGCCGGCCAGCGTGCCGGTCAGCGGCAGGCCGGCGAAGCCGGAGCCGTCGATGCCGGTGATCATGCCGACCAGCAGCACGCCGAACGCGACCAGCATGTGGTTGTCGGGAATCAGGTGCTGATACGACTGGATCAGTTCGAACAGCAGGCTGGGCGCCTTGCCCGGCGGCAAGCCGAGGATCTGCGCGGCGGTCTCGCCGGCGCCGACGAAGAAGAAGCCGGCGATCGGCAGCACCGAACCCATCGCCTTGAAGGCGAACACGAAGCCGTCGGTGATGTGCTCGGGGCAGACATCCAGCATCCGGCGCGGGCCCTCGGCGGCCAGCGTGGCCAGCATCATCAGCACCGCGGCCACGCCGCCGACCAGAGCGGCGGCCTCGCCGCCCTTCAGGTCCTGCACGCCGGTGCCCAGCTTGGGCAGCACCATCACGGTGACCACGGCGAGGAAGGCGATCGGCGTCACGATGGCGAAGCACTTGGACCACTTGATCCGCTTGCGCTCGACCATCGACAGGCTGGCCTCGATATTCGACTCCGTGGCCAACGGCTCCTCATGCGCGGTGGCGCGGGCGATCTCCGCCTTGTCGAAGGTGCCGCCGCCGCCGTCGTCACCTAAGCCCAGCGCGGCCCCGCTGGCGCGCTGTTGCCAGCGGTCCAGCAACGTGCCGCTGGCCGGGAGGATGTGCTTGCGCATCGACAGGTAGGCCAGGCACAGCGCGATGGCGCCGGTGATGATCGACAGCGTCAGCGCGCGGTCTGCGACCACGGTCGCGCTGACCGCGGCGCCGGCCGCCTTGGCGCTGATGCCCGGGGCGACGCCGATCACATAGTCCGACGACAGCGCCATGCCCTGGCCGGCGATCGCGATCGCCATCGCGCCCGCCAGCGGCGGCAGTCCGGCCGCGATCGCCGCGGGCAGCAGGATCGCCGAGACCAGCGGCACCGCGGGCGTGGGCCAGAAGAACAGCGAGATCACGTAGGTCACGCCCGCCAGGATGAAGAAGGCGCTGTGGCCGTTCTTCATCACCACGCGAAACGGCTCGACCATGCGTATATCCGAGCGCAGCGTCTTCAGCGCGTTGAGCAGCGCGGTCATGAAGGCGATGACCAGGAAGATATTGAACAACTCCTTGGCGGCCACCAGGCTCGCCGAGAACACGCCCGCCAGCGCGGACACCGGGCTGCCGGTCAGCGCGAACACGACCAGCGCGGTCCCCACGATGGAGGGCACGACGACATTGGCGCGCAGGATCATCGTCAGCACGATGACCGCGACCCCCATGAGATATATCCAGTGCGCGGCACCGATCACGACTTCGTGTTGCATGAAAGCTCCGTGGGGCGAGAGGTGGTTCGACTAGCTCGACCGTCCTTCGGGTGGGGGGTCTGAACGGTATACTATATTCCGCATCGCTGTGTCGCCAAGCGAAATCGTATACGGATATACGCTGATACCGGGGTGGGGCTTGATCCCGGAAAGGCGCACCAGAACTGGGATTCGTGCACTCCAGGAAACACCGTTGCGGTGCCTGTGCTCGGGGAATGGCTTGCGCTTTGATTCACATAGTATGTAGACTGTATACCAATGACCGCTGATCAGGTATTCCGCCGCTGGCAGTTGACGACGCGACGTGCGGCCGCGCCGCCGTCCGTGCTGCTCCCACTCCTTTCCGTCATGACCACCACGCTGCCCGCGTTGATTGCCAGTCTGTCGCCGACGCTGTCGCCGGCCACGTCCTTGCTGCCGGCCGTGCCGCTGTCCGAGTACGGCTGGATGGGTGCGACGATCTTCGCGGGCGCCTGCCTGCAGGGCGTTGGCGGCATCGGCTTCGCGATGCTGGCGGCGCCGCTGGCCGCGATGTTCTTTCCGCAGCTGGTGCCTGGGCCGCTGCTGGCGATGGGCGGTTGTCTGTCGCTGCTGGCGGCGCTGCGCGAGCGCGAGGCGATCGCCTGGCGGCTGACGGGAACGGCGCTGCTGGGCCGCACGGTCGGCGGCCTGATCGGCGTGCTGGCCATTGCCTGGCTGCGGCCGCAGTGGCTGGCGGTGGTGTTTTTGTTGTCGATCCTGCTGGCGGTGGCGCTCAGCGCCCTTGGCTGGCGCGTGCGGCCCTCCGCTGGGAATCTGGCCATCGCCGGCACCGCGTCCGGCTTCATGGCGACGCTGACGTCGGCGGGCGCGCCGCCTTTCGCCATCGTGATGCAGCACATGAGTCCGGCGGCGATGCGCGCAACGGTCGGCTGCATTCTCGGTGGCGGCGCCGTGTTGTCGCTGGCGATGCTGGCCGGCGCGGGGCGCTTCGGTATTGCGGACCTGACGTTGAGCGCGCTGCTGGCGCCGTTCCTGCTGGCCGGGTTTGCGGTGTCGAGCCGCCTCAAGGCGCGCGTGTCGGCGGTGGCGGTGCGCCGGCTGCTGTTGGCCCTGTGCGCGGCGGGCGCGATCGCCGTGCTGGTCAAGGTGGTGCTGCAAGGCTGAGTCGCATGGCTCTCTCCGCCTCGATTTGTATTCAACTTCGACTCCATCCATCCACCATCGCAGGAGACCCGATGCAGCACATCACAGACGAAATGGTCGACCGCCACGTCGCGCCGGAAGACGTACAGCGCATCATGCTCGACGCCTTCCGCAGTTTTGGGCAGGGCCGCGCGGCCATGCAGCAGCGCATCCGTACCGAGGCGGGCGGCGTCAAGCTGTCGACGCTGGGCGCGGTGATACCGGAGCAGGGCGTGGCCGGCGCGAAGGTTTACACCACCATCGATGGGCAGTTCTCCTTCGTCATCCTGCTGTTTTCCACCGAGGACGGGCGGCCGCTGGCGTCGTTCGATGCGGGCGCGATCACGCGGCTGCGCACCGCGGCCTGCACGGTGGTCGCGGCTCGCCATCTGGCGCGGCCCGATGCCCGCACGCTGGCGCTGTTCGGTGCCGGCACGCAGGGCGCCGCGCACGCAAGGCAGTTGAGCGCCGCGTTGCCGCTGGAGCGCATCCTGCTGTGCGATCCGTATGCGCCGGCCGATCTGCCGGAGCGCTTGAGCGACAGCTGCGGCATCCCGGTGCTCGTGACGGAGAACGACGCTGCGGTGCGAGAGGCCGACATCGTCGTCACGGCATCGCGCTCGACCACACCGCTGTTTTCCGGGGAGGCGATCAAGCCCGGGGCATTCGTGGCGGCGATCGGTTCCAGCCTGCCGCATACACGCGAACTCGACGACGTGGCGCTGTCGCGCGTCTCGGCCGTGGTCGTCGAATGGAAGCCGCAGTCCACGCGCGAAGCCGGCGACATCGTGATGGCGGGGCAGGGCGTGCTGCCCGAATCAAAGCTGGTCGAACTGGCCGATGTCGTGCTGGGCCGCGCGCAGCCCCGGCGCAGCGACGACGACATCGTCATCTACAAGTCCGTTGGTGTCGGCCTGGAAGATGTGGCACTGGCCGGGCTGGCGTGGCAGCGGGTGCAGGCGGCTGCGCGATGAGTCGTTAAGCCACTGGGTCCCCGCCTGCGCGGGGACGACATGGAAGTGTTCCGTCGTCCCCGCGAACGCGGGGACCCAGCGACTTGCTTCGCGGCCGAACTCCGACTCGCCAGAAACCCAAGGTAAACCCCGACGAATAAAGCCGCCCAGGCCCTTGTCCGTCCCGCTTAAGTGTATATAGTATACAAACATCGGATGAATGATCCGTCCGACCCAACCATCCCGAACCGTCAGCCAACAAGGAGCCCCACATGGCCGAACTGATGAACCGAGAAGAATTCCGCGCCGCGCTGGAAGAAGCGATCAAGGGCAAAAGCGCCAACCAGGCGCCGTTCAGCAAGGCCTGGGCGACCGGCAAGCTGAGCCGGGCGCATCTGGCCCGCTGGGCCGAGAACCACTATCACTATGTCGGGCCGTTCGCCGATTACCTGGGCTACATCTACGCCCGGATGCCGGATCGGTATACCGAGGCCAAGGATTTCCTGCTGGCCAATATGTACGAAGAGGAAATCGGCGGCGACCGCCACACCGACCTGCTGATCCGATTTGCCGAGGCCTGCGGCACGACCCGTGAGCGCGTGATCGATCCCGACAACATGTCGCCGACCACGCGCGGCCTGCAGTCGTGGTGCTATGCGGTGGCGATGCGCGAGGATCCGATCGTCGCGGTGGCCGGCCTGGTGGTCGGGCTCGAGTCGCAGGTGCCGTCGATCTACCGCAAGCAGACGCCGACGCTGCGCGAGAAGTACCAGTTCACCGACGAGGAGGTCGAGTTCTTCGACCTGCATATCGTCTCGGACGAGATCCATGGCGAACGCGGCTACCAGATCGTGCTCGAGCACGCGAACACGCCCGAGCTGCAGCAGCGCTGCCTGAAGATCTGCGAGATCGGCGCCCAGATGCGGCTGCTCTATACGACCGCGCTGTACTACGACTACGTCGCGCATGAGCTGCCGCTGCCCGAGCTGGAAATGGCTGCCTGAGCGCGACGCTCGAACCGTGCCGCGCGGCGCCTGCCGGCGCCGCGCTCTTTCTCCTGACCGCCTGATGAGCGCCGCAAAGATGGAACCGTTCTACAACTACATCGATGGCGAATGGACCGCGTGCCAGTCCGGCCGAACCTTCGACAACATCAATCCCGCCGATACGAACGACGTGGTGGGCCGCTTCCAGGCATCCGCCGCCGAAGATTGCCAGGCCGCGGTGGCGGCCGCCGCCGCCGCCTTCGAGGGCTGGAAGAACACGCCGATCGGCCGCCGCGCGGCCATCCTGAACCGCGCCGCGCAGCAGCTCGAAGCCAATGCCGACAGCATCGC
>MTEU01005853.1_pt3 | contig 26269 bp, 28 predicted proteins | sample 1042701 | NCBI WGS metagenome assembly MTEU01 (sample SAMN06185813, study PRJNA358809) | soil metagenome | isolation source: naturally attenuated soil | place: India | collected 2015-05-23
GGTGATCAAGATGCTGACCGACCTGGGTGTCGAGCCGGAGAACATCCTCCTCGACGACTTCGGCGGCTAACGCATGAGGTCTGCTGTACTCCAGCCCGTTATCGCTGTCGCCCTGGCGGCAGCCCTAACGGGCTGCTTGCATTCTGAACGGATCGAAGAGTTCGGTGGCCCGACCATGGGCAGCACCTATTCGATCAAATACGTCCGCAGTGAAGGTGTCGCGCCGCAAGCCGAACTCAAGGCGGCGACCGAGGCGATCCTCGCCGAGATCGATCTGCAGATGTCCACCTATCGCGATGATTCGCTAATCGAGCAATTCAACCGTGCGCCAGCGGGTACCTGCCAGGCCATGCCCAAGGGCGTGCTGGATCTGGTGCGTGCCGGCGATCGTCTGCACCAGGAGAGTCAGGGTTATTTCGACCTGACGCTTGAACCCTTGCTCGACCTCTGGGGTTTCGGGCCCAAAGGGCAGGGCGAGGCGGTGCCGGATGCCGAGCGTCTGGCCGAAGTGCGTCAGCGGGTCGGTCAGCAGCACCTGAAGATCGACGGCGAGCAGCTGTGCAAGGATGCCGATGTTCAGGTCGACTTCAACAGCATCGCGGCCGGTTATGCCGTCGATCTGATCGTCGAGCGTCTGGGCGAGTTGGGGGTCACCAGTTATCTGGTCGAGGCCACCGGTGAGCTCAAGGCGGCCGGCTTCAAGCCCGATGGCAGCCACTGGCGCATCGGTCTGGAAGCCCCGCGCGACGATCAGCGGGTGGCCCAACGCATTCTGCAGCTCGATGGTTACGGGATCTCCACCTCAGGTGACTACCGCAACTACTTCGAAGAGAACGGCCAGCGCTACTCGCATACGCTCGATCCGCTGAGCGGCAAGCCGGTCAACCACAAGCTGGCGGCGGTGACGGTGGCAGATCCATCGACCTTGCGCGCCGATGGCTTGTCTACCCTATTGATGGTGCTTGGACCGGATGCCGGCATGGCCTTCGCCGAGCGCAACGGTATCGCGGCGTTTTTCGTGACGCGTGAGGGCGAGGGCTTCGTCACACAGGGCACGACCGCATTCGAGCAGCTATTCGCTGCAGGAGATGAGCAATGACTTTTCTGGTTGTATTTCTGGCCATGATTCTGGTCGTCGGCATGATGGCCGTTGGCGTGATCATGGGGCGCAAACCCATCGCCGGTTCCTGCGGTGGCATCGCCAACCTGGGTATCGAGAAGGAATGCTCGATTTGCGGCGGTAGCCGTGAAAAATGCGAGGAGGTCAATCGCGACCAGAGCGAAGCGCCGAATACCGACCTGGCTTACGACGCGAGCAAGCGTTAAGCCGGGTGGTAGCTTTGATAGCCGGTGGCTATTATCCGCTGCCGGCCCCGCCGAGGGTGCGCCACAAGCGCTCCGGCCTGATCTGAAGGAGTAAACATGGCGGTCTACAACTACGATGTGGTGGTGCTGGGCTCCGGCCCGGCGGGCGAGGGCGCGGCGATGAACGCGGCCAAGGCCGGGCGCAAGGTAGCCGTGGTGGACAACCGTCCGCTGGTCGGCGGCAACTGCACCCACCTGGGCACCATCCCGTCCAAGGCGCTGCGCCATTCGGTGCGGCAGATCATGCAGTTCAACACCAACCCGATGTTCCGCCAGATCGGCGAGCCACGCTGGTTCTCGTTCCCCGACGTGCTGAAAAGTGCGGAGAAGGTGATCGCCAAGCAGGTCACCTCGCGCACCGGCTACTACGCGCGCAACCGCATCGACACCTACTTCGGCACCGCCAGCTTCGCCGACGAGCAGACCGTGGAAGTGGTCTGCCTCAACGGCGTGGTGGAAAAGCTGGTGGCCAAGCAGGTGGTCGTCGCCACCGGTTCGCGCCCCTACCGCCCGGCCGACGTCGACTTCCGTCACCCGCGCATCTACGACAGCGACACCATCCTCAGCCTCGGTCACACCCCGCGCCGGCTGATCATCTACGGCGCCGGGGTGATCGGCTGCGAATACGCCTCGATCTTCAGCGGCCTGGGCGTGCTGGTGGACCTGATCGACAACCGCGATCAGCTGCTCAGCTTCCTCGACGACGAGATCTCCGACGCACTCTCCTACCACCTGCGCAACAACAACGTGCTGATCCGCCACAACGAGGAGTACGAGCGCATCGAGGGCCTGGAGAACGGGGTGATCCTGCACCTCAAGTCCGGCAAGAAGATCAAGGCCGACGCGCTGCTCTGGTGCAACGGTCGTACCGGCAACACCGACCAGCTGGGCCTGGAGAACATCGGCATCAAGGTCAACAGCCGCGGGCAGATCCAGGTCGACGAGCACTACCGCACCGAGGTCAGCAACATCTACGCCGCCGGCGACGTGATCGGCTGGCCGAGCCTGGCCAGCGCCGCCTCCGACCAGGGCCGTTCGGCGGCCGGCAGCATCGTCGACAACGGCAGCTGGCGTTTCGTCGACGATGTGCCGACCGGGATCTACACCATTCCGGAGATCAGCTCGATCGGCAAGAACGAGCGCGAACTGACCCAGGCCAAGGTGCCCTACGAAGTGGGCAAGGCCTTCTTCAAGGGCATGGCGCGGGCGCAGATCGCGGTGGAGCCGGTGGGCATGCTGAAGATCCTGTTCCACCGCGAGACGCTGGAAGTGCTGGGCGTGCACTGCTTCGGCTACCAGGCCTCGGAGATCGTGCATATCGGCCAGGCGATCATGAACCAGAAGGGCGAGGCGAACAGCATCAAGTACTTCGTCAACACCACCTTCAACTACCCGACCATGGCCGAGGCCTATCGGGTGGCGGCGTTCGACGGCCTCAACCGGCTTTTTTGAGCGGCTCCGGCCGGTGGCCTGAGCCGGTCGGGGAGACGGGCTGGGAGGATGCTTCCGAGTGGCGCTGGCCGAATCGGGAGAGCTTCTAGCGCACCAGGCGGCAAGACGAAAAAACCGGCCATTGGCCGGTTTTTTCGTTCTCGGGCGTTGCTTGTACGGGGCCTGGCGCGAGGGCATCCCCGGGTTGCATCCGGGCTACGCGGGGTAAAGCCGCCGATCCTCAGCCGCGCAGCGTCTGCACCGCCAGGCCGGGGAAGTCGGTGATGATGCTGTCGGCGCCGAAGTCGGCGAGGCGGCGCATCAGCGCGGCGTCGTTGACCGTCCACACCGACACGTGCAGCCCCTGTTTCTGCGCCTTGAGCAGGCGTTCCGGGGTGCACAGCGTCCAGTTCAGCGCGAGCAGGTGACAGCCGTAATGGGCGGCCACCTTGAGCGGGTCGAGCCAGGCGTATTCGGCTACCAGGCCCAGCTGCAGCTGCGGGGTCAGCTCGCGGGCAGCCTTGAGCACCTCGCGCGAGCTGGAGGTGATGGTCACCTGCTCGCGCAGGCCGAAGCGCTCGGCCAGTTCGGCGATGGCCAGCACGGTGCGCGCGGCGCGCACCTTGGAGGCGCTCTTCACTTCCAGCTGCCAGTGGGCGAAGCGGCACTGCTCGAACAGTTGCTCCAGGCGTGGGATCGGGCAGGGACGCACCCAGCCGGGGCCGCCCTTGCGCGCGTCGTATGTCGCCAGTTCGGCGGCGTCGTGCTCGACCACCTTGCCGCGCAGGCCGGTGGTGCGCTTGAGGGTCGGGTCGTGAATCACCATCAGCTCGCCGTCGCGCGACAGGTGCAGGTCCAGCTCGCAGCGCTCGACGCCGTGCTCCAGGCAACGCTGGAAGCTGGCCAGGGTATTTTCCGGGGCTTCGCCCTTGGCGCCGCGATGGCCGTAGATAAGGGTCACTGTTGCTCCTTGGCGGGGTCCAGATGGCGCGGCCGGTGGTGGCGCACGCTGTTGATCACGTGGTCGTATTCGAAGTAGACGCTGAACTCGCGGTAGTCCCAGCGGGTGATCGGCGGCTGACCGACCGGCCGGTGTTCCTCGTCGGCCAGGCCGAAGCGCTCCAGCACCGAGCCTTTGGACTCGCCTTTTTGCGGCAGGTTGCGCGCATCGAGATCGGCGCCCTGGCTGCCCAATGGAATGGTCAGGGTGTCGGCGAGCAGGATGGTAGGGGTGAGCAGGGCGAGCAGTAGCACGAAGCGATACATGAGGGTTCCTTGGCGGCGGTCATTCGCGGGCCTGGCGACGTTCCAGGGCCTGCTTCTGCAGGATATGCCGGGCCAGCAACTGGCGCTGTGCGTCGGTCAACGCTTCGAACTCGGTGCCGATCTCGTACTGGCCGTTCGCACGCGGGCGGCAATGCACCACCTGGGCGCGCAGCAGCAGGCCGAGGGCCTGCGGCATCAGCACCATCTTGATCGCCAGGTGGCTGCCGGGCGCCACGGCCTGGCCATGGTTGAAGCTGATGCCGCCTTCGGACAGCGACACCTGGCGCGGCACGCCGATATCGCGCAGCAGGCTCTGCGCCACGGCCTGGCCGAGCAGGTCGATGCGCTTGTTGATCACCTTGAGGTAGTTGGCCAGGGTGCGGTCGCGCTCGCTGATATGGCGCAGCAGGTGCTGCGACTCGAAGTCCATCAGGTGCAGGTCGCTGAGCAGGTTGAACAGCGGCGAGGTATCGTGAAGCGCGTCGCTGGCCTGGGCTTCGGCGCCCGACAACAGGCTGAATTCCAGTGCTATCGTGTCGTCGATACGATAGTATTCGCGGCGATCATCTTCATCGTGTGTCGACATGGCGAACCCATGGCAGCAGTGGTGGTCTGAGTGTAAAGCTGCTCGCCGGGCCCTGCCACAAGGACGTTCCTCTTTCTCCGAATCCTCCCCGACATGTTCAGACCTCTGTTCGTATTCATCGGTACGCGCTATACGCGGGCCAAGCGCCGCAACCATTTCGTTTCCTTCATCTCCCTGACCTCCATGCTCGGCCTCACCCTCGGGGTGATGGTGATGATTCTGGTGCTGTCGGTGATGAACGGTTTCGACCACGAGATGCGTACCCGGGTGCTGGGCATGATTCCCCATGCCACGGTCGAGTCGGCCACCCCGGTGAGCGACTGGCCGGCCTTGGCGCGCCAGGTCGAGCGCCACCCGCGGGTCGAGGCGCTGGCGCCCTTCACCCAGATGCAGGGCCTGCTGACCCACCAGGGCAAGGTGCAGAAGGTGCTGATCAATGCCGTCGATCCCGAGCAGGAGCGCAAGGTGTCGATCATCGACGACTTCTTCCAGCAAGGCAGCCTCGACAGCCTGCAGCCGGGCGAATTCGCCATGGTCATCGGTGACAAGGCGGCGGCCAAGCTCGGGCTGCAACTGGGGGACAAGGTCACCTTCGTCGCCCCCGAGGTCACCGTCACCCCGGCCGGCATGTTCCCGCGCCTGAAGCGCTTCACCGTCACCGGCATCTTCCATGTCGGCGCCGGCGAGATCGACGGCGCGCTGGCCCTGGCCAATATCAGCGACCTGGCGCGCCTGCAGCGCTGGCGTCCGGATCAGGTGCAGGGCCTGCGTCTGAAGTTCGACGACCTGTTCCAGGCGCCGCGCAGCGCCTGGGAAATCGCCCAGACCCTGGATGGCGACTTCTATGCCCGCGACTGGACGCGCAGCCACGGCAATCTGTACCAGGCCATCCGCATGGAGAAGACCATGATCGGCCTGCTGCTGCTGCTGATCGTCGCGGTGGCCGCGTTCAATATCATTTCCACCCTGGTGATGGTGGTCACCGACAAGAAGGCCGACATCGCCATCCTGCGCACCCTGGGCGCCACGCCGCGGCAGATCATGGCCATCTTCATGGTCCAGGGCACGGTGATCGGCGTGGTCGGCACCCTGATCGGCGCCGCGCTGGGCATTCTCGCCGCGCTCAATATCAGCAGCCTGATCGCCGGCCTGGAAAGGCTGCTGGGGATCAAGTTCCTCAACGCCGACGTGTACTTCATCGACTACCTGCCGTCGCAGCTGCAGACGGCCGACGTGGTCATGGTCTGCACCGCGGCGCTGTTCCTGAGTTTCTTCGCCACCCTGTACCCGGCCTGGCGCGCCGCGCGTACCCAGCCGGCCGAGGCCCTGCGTTATGAATGACCTGACCAACGAAAACGCCATGCAACAGCAGACCGCCGTGCTCAGCTGCCGCAACCTGGGCAAGCGTTATGACGAGGGCCCCGAGTCGGTGGTGGTGCTCGACGGCCTGGAGCTGGAACTGCTGGCCGGCGAGCGGGTGGCCATAGTCGGCAGCTCCGGCTCGGGCAAGAGCACCCTGCTGAACATGCTCGGCGGCCTGGATACGCCCAGCGCGGGCAGCGTCTGGCTGGCCGGCGAGCAGCTGTCGGCGCTGAGCGAAACGGCCCGCGGCCTGCTGCGCAACCGCGCGCTGGGCTTCGTCTACCAGTTCCATCACCTGCTGGCCGAATTCACCGCACTGGAAAACGCCTGCATGCCGCTGCTGATCGGCAAGACGCCGATCGCCGAGGCGCGCCAGCGCGCCACCGCACTGCTGGAGCGGGTCGGTCTGGGCCATCGCCTCAATCACAAGCCGGCCGAACTCTCCGGCGGCGAGCGCCAGCGCGTGGCCATCGCCCGCGCCCTGGTCAACCGCCCGGGGTTGGTGCTGCTCGACGAGCCCACCGGCAACCTCGACCACCACACCGCCGAAGGCATCCAGCAGCTGATGCGCGAGCTCAGCCGCGATTCCAACACCGCGTTTCTGGTGGTGACCCACGACATGCAGCTGGCGCGGCAGATGGATCGCGTGCTGAGCCTGCAGGACGGCAAGCTGGTGGCCCTCTGATGTTCCGCCCGCTGAGTCTCTTCATCGGCGCCCGCTACACCCGGGCCAAGCGCCGCAATCACTTCATTTCCTTTATCTCGCTGACCTCGATGATCGGCCTGGGCCTGGGCGTACTGGCGATGATCGTGGTGCTGTCGGTGATGAACGGCTTCCAGAAGGAAATGAGCTCGCGCATCCTCGGTATGGTGCCGCACGCCACGCTCTACGGCGCCGAGCCGGTCGCCGACTGGCGCGCCCTGGCCGGCAAGGCCCTGGCCAATCCCCAGGTGCTGGCGGCGGCGCCGTTCGCCGAGCTGGAGGGCATGCTCTCGCATCGCGGGGTGATGCAGCCGATCCAGATCCACGGCATCGACCCGGCCGAAGAGGCCCAGGTGTCGATCCTGCCCGGGCATATCCGCCAGGGCAGCCTGGACAACCTGCAGCCGGGCGAATACGGCGTGGTCATCGGCGACATCACCGCACGGCGTTTCGGCCTGCAGGTGGGCGACAAGCTGACCCTGATCATTCCCGAGCTGAGCAGTGCCCCCGGCGGCGTCACCCCGCGCATGCAGCGGTTGAACGTGGCGGCGGTGTTCAAGGTCGGCGCCGAACTGGACAGCTCGCTGGCGCTGATCCACGTCGCCGACGCCGCCGCGCTGCAGCGCCTGCCGGAGGGCAGCGTGCCGGGCGTGCGCCTGGCGCTCCAGGACCTGTACCAGGCGCCGCAGGTATCCACGGCGCTGGCCGCGCAACTGGGCGAGGGCTACCGCGCCGACGACTGGACCCATACCCAGGGCAGCCTGTTCAGCGCGATGAAGATGGAGAAGACCATGATCGGCCTGCTGCTGCTGCTGATCGTCGCGGTGGCGGCGTTCAACATCATCGCCACGCTGATCATGGTGGTGGCCGACAAGGGCGGCGACATCGCCATCCTGCGCACCCTGGGCGCCACGCCGCGGCAGATCATGGCGGTGTTCATGGTCCAGGGCACGGTGATCGGCGTGGTCGGCACCCTGGTCGGCACCCTGCTCGGCGTGCTCGCCGCGCTCAACGTCAGCGCCCTGGTGGCCTGGCTGGAATCCTTCGCCGGCCAGCAGGTGCTGAGCTCGGACGTCTACTTCATCAGCAGCCTGCCGTCGGACCTGCAGTGGCTCGACGTGGCGCTGATCTGCTCGGCAGCGCTGATCCTCAGCTTTCTCGCCACCCTCTATCCCTCCTGGCGGGCGGCGCAGGTGCAGCCAGCCGAGGCGCTACGCTACGAGTGAAAGCAAAAAAGCCGTCGAATCCGACGGCTTTTTTCTAGCTCAACGCTGCTCGCGCTGGCGTCGATTTTCCTGGCGCTTGCGCCAGTTGTGCTGCACCCACCAGCGCCAGTAGAGCATGGTCAGCACATAGCCCAGAACGGCGAGCACCAGGCCGGAGACGAACGAGCCGATCAGCAGCGGCTTCCACAGGATGGCCAGTTCGGCGGTGATCCACTCCAGGCTCAGGTGGCTGGGCATCTTCATCGCCGGGGTCTGGGTGATCCAGGCGCCGAGCTTGTAGGTGCAGTAGAACACCGGCGGCATGGTGATCGGGTTGGTCAGCCACACCAGGCCGATGGAGATCGGCAGGTTGGCCCGCAGCGGAATGGCCACGGCGGCAGCGGCGAGCATCTGCATGGGCATGGGGATCATCGCCCAGAACAGGCCGATGGCCATGGCGCGGGCCACCGAATGGCGGTTGAGGTGCCAGAGGTTGGGGTCGTGGATCAGGCTGCCGAGAAAGCGCAGGGATTTGTTGCCCTTGATGCTGTCGGGATGGGGCATGTAGCGCTTAAATAAACGACGCGGCATGAAGAGTCTCTGGGCAGGCTGAAGCGCCGGTATTATGCACAGATTCATGACCGTTCGCTTTCTTAAGATTGTGACAGCGGGTGAGCGCTGCAAGGGTTTGCCAGGCGCTTTCGGACGAGGGAATGAGGATGCGCACAGGGATGTTGGCGCTGGCCGCGGGCTTGCTGTCGCTGCGATTTCTGCCGCAGTTGCCGCCGGGATGGCTGCTGGCGCTGCTGGCCGGCGCCGGGCTGCTGTTGTTGCTCTCGCGGCTCTATTTCATCGGCTGCTTTCTGCTCGGCCTGGCCTGGGCCTGCTGTTCGGCGCAGTGGGCCCTGGACGATCGCCTGGCGCCGGCGCTGGACGGCCGCACCTTGTGGCTGGAGGGGCGGGTGGTCGGCCTGCCGGAGGTCGGTGAGGGCGTGGTGCGTTTCCAGCTGGAGGGCGCCCATTCGCGCCGCGCCGAGCTGCCGCGGCGGCTGCGCCTGGCCTGGTATGGCGGGCCGGATATTCGCGGCGGCGAGCGCTGGCGCCTGGCGGTCAACCTCAAGCGCCCGCATGGTCTGGTCAATCCGCACAGCTTCGATTACGAGGCCTGGCTGCTGGCGCAGCGCATTGGCGCCACCGGTACGATCAAGGCCGGCCAGCGGCTGGCGCCGGCCAGTGGCCTGGGCAGCTGGCGCGATGGCTTGCGCCAGCGTTTGCTGGCGGCTCCGGCCTTCGGCCGCGAGGGCGGTATCGCCGCCCTGGTGCTGGGCGACGGCTCGGGGCTGACGAGCGCCGACTGGCGCCTGCTGCAGCACACCGGCACGGTGCACCTGATGGTCATTTCCGGTCAGCACATCGCCCTGCTGGCGGGGTTTCTCTATGGCCTGGTGGCCTTCCTGGCACGTGTGGGGGCCTGGCCACGGCGCTGGCCCTGGCTGCCGGCCGCCTGCGTCCTGGCCTTGGTCGGCGCCCTGGGGTACGGCCTGCTCGCCGGTTTCGAGGTGCCGGTGCGGCGGGCCTGCGTGATGGTGGCGCTGGTGCTGCTGTGGCGCCTGCGCTTTCGTCATCTCGGCGCCTGGTGGCCGCTGCTGCTGGCCTTGCTCGCGGTGTTGCTGCTAGAACCGCTGGCCTCGCTGCAGCCGGGCTTCTGGTTGTCCTTCGCCGCGGTGGCGATCCTGATTCTGGTGTTCGGCGGCCGCCTGGGCGTGTGGGGCTGGTGGCGCGGGCTGACCCGCGCGCAGTGGACCATGGCCATCGGCCTGCTGCCGCTGATGCTGATCCTCGGCTTGCCGGTCAGCAGCAGCGGGCCGTTGGCCAACCTGATCGCCGTGCCCTGGGTCGGTCTGCTGGTGGTGCCGCTGGCCTTGCTCGGCACCCTGTTGCTGCCCGTGCCGGGCTTGGGCGAGGGTCTGCTGTGGCTGGCCGGCGGCGCCTTGCAGCTGTTATTCCTGTTGCTCGGCCATATCGCTGGCTGGCTGCCGGCCTGGTTGCCGAGCAATCTGCCGCTGTGGGCCTGGCTGCTGGCCCTGGGCGGGGCGCTGCTGTTGTTGCTGCCGGGCGGGGTGCCGCTACGCCTGCCCGGCCTGGCCCTGCTCTTGCCGGCGCTGTTTCTGCCGCCGCCGGCGTTGCCGGAGGGGCGCGCCGAGGTCTGGCTGCTGGACGTGGGGCAGGGGTTATCGGTGCTGGTGCGCACCCGCGCGCACAGTCTGCTGTACGACGCCGGGCCGCGTTTCGGCGATTTCGACAGCGGCGAGCGTATCGTCCTGCCGTCGTTGCGCGCGCTGAACCTGCAGCACCTCGATCTGCTGTTGCTCAGCCATGCCGACAACGACCACGCCGGCGGCGCCGCCGCGATCGTCGCCGGCCTGCCGGTGGCGCGCCTGCTCAGCGGCGAGCCCGAACGCCTGGGGGCGCGGCTTGCGGCCGAGCCCTGCGAGTCGGGCCGGCAGTGGCAGTGGGATGGCGTCAGCTTTCGCCTGTGGCGCTGGGTGCAGGCGGCGCCTGGCAACCAGAGCTCCTGCGTGCTGCTGGTGGAGGCGGGCGGCGAGCGCCTGCTGCTGACCGGCGATATCGATGCGCGCGCCGAGCAAGCGCTGCTGCAGGATGACTTTCCCCTGGCGGCGCACTGGCTGCTGGCGCCGCACCATGGCAGCCGCAGCTCCTCCAGCCGGGCCTTCGTCGACGCGGTGGCGCCGCGCCATGTGCTGATCGCCCGCGGCCGTCACAACAACTTCGGTCATCCCCATCCGCAGGTGTTGGCGCGTTACCGCGAGGCCGGCGCCCGGCTGCACGACAGCGCCACGAGCGGCGCCCTGCGCCTGCTGCTGGGCGAGCAGGGCGAGGCGCAGGCATTGCGACGCCAGGCACGTTTCTGGCGGGAAAAATGAGAACGGCGGCGGTCGGCGAGGGCGACACCCTATGCTAGAGTGGCGCCACTTTTTCGAGGGGGATTCTCTACCGTGTGGGAACTGGTCAAAGCTGGCGGCTGGATGATGCTGCCGATCATTCTCTGCTCCATCGCCGCGGCCGGCATCGTCGCCGAGCGCCTGTGGACCCTGCGGCCCGCCCGCGTCACCCCGGCCAACCTGCTGGCCCAGGTCTGGCGCTGGATCAAGGACAAGAAGCTCAACAACCAGAAACTCAAGGAGCTGCGCGAGCATTCGCCGCTGGGGCAGATCCTCGCCGCCGGCCTGGCCAACTCCAAGCATGGTCGCGAGATCATGAAGGAATGCATCGAAGAGGCCGCCGCGCGCGTCATCCATGAGCTGGAGCGCTACCTCAACGCCCTCGGCACCATCGCCGGCATCGCCCCGCTGCTCGGCCTGCTCGGCACCGTGCTGGGCATGATCGAAATCTTCAGCTCCTTCATGGGCTCGGGCATGGCCAATGCGCCGATGCTCGCCGGCGGTATCTCCAAGGCGCTGATCACCACCGCCGCTGGCCTGATGGTGGCGATTCCGGCGCTGTTCTTCCATCGCTACCTGCAGCGTCGCGTCGACGAGCTGGTGGTGGGCATGGAGCAGGAGGCGATCAAGCTGGTGGAAATGGTGCAGGGCGACCGCGACGTCGACCTGGGCGAGGGCAAGGCGTGAAATTCCGGCGCAAACCGCGGGAGAGCGTCGAGATCAACCTGGCTTCGCTGATCGACGTGGTATTCATCCTGCTGCTGTTCTTCGTGGTCACCACCACCTTCACCCGCGAGACCCAGCTCAAGGTCGACCTGCCCGAGGCCGTCAGCGGCACGCCGCCGGAGCAGACCGAGCTGAAGCAGCTGGAGATACTGATCGGCACCGACGGCGCCTTCTCGGTGAACGGCAAGGCGCTGCTGGAAAGCAACCTGAGCAACCTGATGGCGGCGCTGCAGAAGGAGTCCGACGGCGACAACAGCCTGCCGCTGATCATCAGCGCCGACGGCAAGACTCCGCACCAGGCGGTGATCACCGCCATGGACGCGGCCGGCAAGCTGGGCTTCGCGCACCTGCGCATCACCACGGTGGAAGCACAGGAAAGCCCTTAAGTGAGCGCTGCCGACCGTCTGCTCGACGCCTGGTACCGCGGCCATCCGGCCCTGGCGCTGCTGCGCCCGCTGGAGTGGCTGTACCGCCGCGTGGTGCTGGGCAAGCGCGCGCGCTTTCTCGCCGGCGCGGGCGAGATCTACCGCGCGCCGGTGGCGGTGCTGGTGGTGGGCAACATCACCGTCGGCGGCACCGGCAAGACCCCGCTGATCCTCTTTCTGATCCAGCACTGCCGCGCCCGTGGCCTCAAGGTCGGCGTGGTCAGTCGCGGCTATGGCGCCACGCCGCCGAGCCTGCCCTGGCGGGTGCGCGCCGAGCAGCCGGCGGCGCAGGCCGGCGACGAGCCGCTGCTGATCGTCCAGCGCACCGCTGTGCCGCTGATGATCGACCCGGATCGCGGCCGTGCGGTGCGTGCGCTGCTGGCCGAGGAGCCGCTGGATCTGATCCTCTGCGACGATGGCCTGCAGCACTACCGCCTGGCGCGCGACCTGGAGCTGGTGCTGATCGACGCCGCCCGCGGCCTGGGCAACCGCCGCTGCCTGCCGGCCGGGCCACTGCGCGAGCCGGCCGAGCGCCTCGATGAGGTGGACGCGGTGCTGTTCAACGGCGCCGAGACCGATCGCGCCGACGGCTACGCCTTTCGCCTGCAGCCGACCGCGCTGGTCAACCTGGCCAGCGGCGAGCGCGTGCCCCTGGATCATTTCCCCGCCGGGCAGGCCGTGCATGCGGTAGCCGGCATCGGCAACCCGCAGCGTTTCTTCGCCACCCTCGAAGCGCTAAACTGGCGACCGGTTCCGCACCCTTTCGCCGACCATGCCCGGTACGACGCCGCGCAGCTCCGTTTCGAGCCGCCGCTGCCCGTGCTGATGACCGAGAAGGATGCGGTGAAATGCCGGGCCTTCGCCGCCGCCGACTGGTGGTACCTGGCCGTCGACGCCGTGCCCACGCCGGCCTTCGTCGCCTGGTTGGACAAGGAGTTGGCCCGCCTCATACCGGGGTCTTCATGACCCCATCAAGGACTCCGCCATGGACCCTAAACTGCTCGATATCCTCGCCTGCCCGATCTGCAAGGGCCCGCTGCAGCTCTCCGAAGACAAGACCGAACTGATCAGCAAGGGCGCCGGCGTGGCTTACCCGATTCGCGACGGCATCCCGGTGATGCTGGAAAGCGAGGCGCGCACCCTCAGCACCGACGAGCGCCTGGACAAGTAAATGAGCGCAGCCTTTACCGTCGTCATTCCCGCCCGTTACGCCTCCACCCGCCTGCCCGGCAAGCCGCTGCAGGACATCGCCGGCAAGCCCATGGTGCAGCACGTCTGGGAGCAGGCGAAGAAGAGTTCCGCCGCCCGTGTGGTGGTGGCCACCGACGATGCGCGCATCGTCGAGGCCTGCCAGGCCTTCGGCGCCGAGGTGCTGCTGACCCGCGAGGATCACAACTCCGGCACCGACCGCCTGGCCGAGGTCGCCAGCCAGCTCCGCCTGGCCGACGATGCCATTGTGGTCAACGTGCAGGGCGACGAGCCGCTGATCCCGCCGGCGATCATCGACCAGGTGGCGGCCAACCTGGCGGCCAATCCGCAGGCGGCTATCGCCACCCTGGCCGAGCCCATCGAGGACGTCCAGGCGTTGTTCAACCCCAATGTGGTCAAGGTGGTCGCCGACAAGAATGGCCTGGCCCTGACCTTCAGCCGCGCGCCGCTGGCCTGGGCGCGCGACGCCTTCGCCCAGAGTCGCGACGTACTGCCGGCCGGCGTGCCCTATCGTCGTCATATCGGCATCTACGCCTACCGCGCCGGTTTCCTCCACGACTTCGTCGCCTGGGGCCCGTGCTGGCTGGAAGACACCGAGTGCCTGGAACAACTGCGCGCGCTGTACCACGGCGTACGCATCCATGTCGCCGACGCCCTCGAGGCGCCGGCCGCCGGCGTCGACACCGCCGAAGACCTGGAGCGGGTGCGCCGCCTGTTGGGGGCCTGATGAAAGTCCTGTTCGTCTGCCTGGGCAATATCTGCCGTTCGCCCACGGCCGAAGGCGTCTTGCGCCACAAGCTGCGCGCCGCCGGCCTGGAGGATCGGGTGCAGGTGGATTCCGCCGGTACCGGCGACTGGCATGTCGGCAAGGTGCCCGACAGTCGCACCCGCATCGCCGCGCAGCGCCGCGGCTATGACCTGTCGGCGCTGCGCGCGCGGCAGGTCGAGGCGGCCGATTTTCAGCGCTTCGACCTGATCCTGGCCATGGACCAGAGCAATCTGCGCAATCTGCAGGCGCTGCGTCCGGCAGGTGCCCAGGCGGATCTGGATCTCTATCTGCGTCGCTATGAGCTGGCCCTGGACGAAGTGCCTGATCCTTATTACGGCGGCGAAGATGGCTTCGAGCAGGTGCTGGACCTGATCGAGCAGGCCAGCGAGGCATTGCTGACCGAGATCAGGGGGCGCCTGTGAGCCTGCATCTGCAGAGCGAGGTTTCGCTCAAGGCCTTCAACAGCTTCGGCGTCGAGGTAAGCGCCCGACTGTTTGCCCAAGCCCATAACGACGACGAAGTGCGCGAAGCGCTGCGTCTGGCTGAGTCACATGATCTGCCGCTGCTGGTGATCGGTGGCGGCAGCAACCTGCTGCTGACCCGCGATGTCGAGGCGCTGGTGCTGCGCATGGCCAGTCGCGGCATTCGCATCCTCGAAGACGATGGCGAACGGGTGCTGGTGGAGGCCGAAGCCGGCGAACCCTGGCATCCCTTCGTGCTGTGGAGCCTGGAACAGGGGCTTAACGGTCTGGAGAATCTCAGCCTGATCCCCGGCACCGTCGGCGCCGCGCCGATGCAGAACATCGGCGCCTATGGCGTCGAGCTCAAGGACCTGTTCGTCGGCCTCACCGCGCTGGATCGGCAGAGCGGCGAGCTGCGCGACTTCAGCCTGGACGAATGCGCCTTCGCCTACCGCGACAGCCTGTTCAAGCGCGAGGCGGGGCGCTGGCTGATCCTGCGCGTGCGCTTGCAGCTGAGCCGTGTGGCGGCGCTGCGCCTGGACTATGGTCCGGTGCGCCAGCGCCTGGCCGCGATGGGCATCGAGGCGCCGACCGCCAGCGATGTGAGCCGGGCGATCTGCGCCATCCGCAGCGAGAAGCTGCCGGATCCGGCCGAGCTGGGCAATGCCGGCAGCTTCTTCAAGAACCCGCTGGTGTCGAACGCGGTCGCCGAGCGCATTCGCGCCGAGCATGCCGATCTGGTCGGCTATCCGGCGGGCGAGGGGCTGCTGAAGCTGGCCGCCGGCTGGCTGATCGAGCGGGCAGGGTGGAAGGGCTTTCGCGACGGCGATGCCGGGGTGCACCGTCTGCAGGCGCTGGTCCTGGTCAACTATGGCCAGGCCAGCGGCGAGCAACTGCTGGCCCTGGCGCGGCGTATCCAGGCGGATATTCAGGCACGCTTCGGCGTCGAGCTGGAAATCGAACCCAACGTGCTCTGAGCGCCAGGTTCGAGCGCATTCGCGGATACGACTGCATGGATGCAGGAGGTAGGGCGAAGCAGGATGCCAGAGCCGAAAGCCGCTCCCATAGGAACTGCACGGCTCTCGTAGGAGCGGCTTCAGCCGCGAACGTGCAAAGTCCAAGGCGCTTTTCGCTCAGACATAAAAAAGGGGATGCCTAGGCATCCCCTTTTTCATTGCGAGCCGAGCATCAAACCTGCGGCTTGACCTCTTCCTTCTCGCTTTCCACTTCGCTCTCGGCGTTCGGCTGTTCGTCGGTCGCTTCGCTCGGCTGTTGAACGGCTTCGCTCGGCTCGACCACTACCTGCTCGCTGGCAACCGGGGCGCTTTCGACGCTTTGCTCGGTCGCAACGGCCGGCTGAGCTTCGACCGGAGCGGCCTCGGCTTCGGCAACAACGGCGTGCGCTGTCGGAGCGGCGGCTGCTGCTTCGGCGGCTTCGCGGGCCAGGCGCTCGGCTTCGCGCTGACGACGGCGCACTTCGCGCGGATCGTTCGGCGCGCGACCGCCGCTGCTGAGCGGAGCCGCGGCAACCGGCTCTTGCGCCGCTGCAACCGGAGCTTCTGGCACGGCTGCCGGGGCTTCTTCTTGCACGGCGGCTGGCGCGGCCGCTGGTTCGGCTACCGGCGCTTCGACGACCTGGGCTTCGGCAGCCGGAGCAGCCTCGACCACGACCTCGGCGACCTGCTCGGCTACCACCGCAGGCTCACTCGGTTCGGCGGCGACAGCGACCTCTACCGGCGCGGTGGGTTCTTCGCTGGCTACTTGCGCGGCGGGCGCTGCAACCGGCTCGACGGCCTGCACTTCGACCGCGGGCTGTTCGTCGCCGCTGGCGGCCACTACCGCGGCTGCCGTGGCGGCGGCTACGGCGACCTGGGCGCTCTGCGCGTCGCCTTCAGCGGTTTCTTCGGCGCCTTCGATCAGGTTGCCGTCGGCATCGCGCTGACGCTCGCGGCGATTGCTGCGACGACGCTGGCCGCGCGAACGGCGACGCGGACGCTCGCCCTCGTTGCTGTCCTGCTCGTCGTCCTGCAGTTGTTCCTCGTTCGGCAGGGCTTCGTCTTGCAGGGCTTCGTCCTGCAGGGCCTCGGCCTGTTCGGCGCGCGGCTGACGCTCCTCGCGCGGCGGACGTTGACGCTCCTGGCGCTCGGCGCGCGGCGGGCGTTCTGCACGCGGCTCTTCGCTGCGGGCTTCTACGGCATTGCCGTCGAGCGGCTCGCGCAGTTCACGCACGCGTTCCTCGCGTGGGGTACGCTCTTCGCGCGGCTTGCGTTCGCGGCGGTTTTCCTGGCCTTCGCGCGGGGCGCGTTCTTCACGCGGAGCACGCTCCTCACGCGGTTGACGCTCTTCGCGCGGCTCGCGGGCCTGACGCTCTTCACGCGGGGCGCGCTCTTCGCGCGGCTTGCGCTCTTCGTCGCGACGACCGCCGCGATTGCGGCTCTGCTGACGACCGTTGCGGCGCTCTTCGCGCGGCGGACGCTCGCTGCTCTTCTTCTCCACCACGGCCGGCTTGGCTTCTTCTTCCTTGCCGGCGAACAGGCTGACCAGCGACTTGACCAGGCCCTTGAACAGGCTCGGCTCCGGCGCGGGGGTCGGGGCCAGCGGTGCGGCGGCCGGCTCGGCGGCAGCCGGTGCGCTGCTGCGCGGGGCGGCCTTGATCGCGGCTTCCTGGCGTACCAGGGTGCGAGTGGCGGCAGCCGGCTGGGCTTCTTCGCTCTCGGCGGTGGCGGTGATTTCGTAGCTGGACTGGCCGCTCAGGGCCTCCGGGCTGTCGTCACGCAGGCGCTGCACTTCGAAGTGCGGGGTTTCCAGGTGATCGTTGGGCAGGATCACGATGCGCGCGCGGGTGCGCAGTTCGATCTTGGTGATCGAGTTGCGCTTCTCGTTGAGCAGGAAGGCCGCGACCGGGATCGGCACCTGGGCGCGGACTTCGGCGGTGCGATCCTTCAGCGCTTCTTCTTCGATCAGGCGCAGGATGGCCAGCGACAGCGATTCGACGTCGCGGATGATGCCTTGACCGTTGCAGCGCGGGCAGACGATGCCGCTGGTCTCGCCCAGGGATGGACGCAGGCGCTGGCGGGACATTTCCAGCAGGCCGAAGCGCGAGATGCGGCCGACCTGAACGCGGGCGCGGTCGGCTTCCAGGGCTTCGCGCACCTTCTCCTCGACGGCGCGCTGGTTCTTCGCCGGGGTCATGTCGATGAAGTCGATGACGATCAGGCCGCCGATGTCGCGCAGGCGCAGCTGGCGGGCGATTTCCTCGGCCGCTTCCAGGTTGGTCTGCAGAGCGGTCTCCTCGATGTCGCTGCCCTTGGTGGCGCGCGCCGAGTTGATGTCGATGGAGACCAGGGCTTCGGTCGGGTCGATGACGATGGAGCCACCGGACGGCAGCTTCACTTCACGCTGGAAGGCGGTCTCGATCTGGCTTTCGATCTGGAAGCGGTTGAACAGCGGCACGCTGTCTTCGTACAGCTTGATCTTGCTGGCGTACTGCGGCATCACCTGCTGGATGAAGGATAGCGCTTCTTCCTGGGCTTCGACGCTGTCGACCAGCACTTCGCCGATATCCTGGCGCAGGTAGTCGCGGATGGCGCGGATGATGACGTTGGATTCCTGGTAGATCAGGAACGGCGCGGGGCGGCTGGTGGAGGCTTCCTTGATGGCGCTCCACAGCTGCAGCAGGTAGTCGAGGTCCCACTGCATTTCTTCGCTGGAGCGGCCCAGGCCGGCGGTGCGCACGATCAGGCCCATGTCGGCCGGGGCGTTGAGGCCGTTCAGCGCTTCGCGCAGTTCGTTGCGCTCTTCGCCTTCGATGCGGCGGCTGATGCCGCCGGCACGCGGGTTGTTCGGCATCAGCACCAGGTAACGACCGGCCAGGCTGATGAAGGTGGTCAGGGCCGCACCCTTGTTGCCGCGTTCTTCCTTCTCGACCTGGACTATGACTTCCTGGCCTTCCTTGAGCACGTCCTTGATATTGACGCGGCCGCCTTCAGGGGCCTTGGAGAAGTATTCGCGGGAGATTTCTTTGAGGGGGAGGAAGCCGTGGCGTTCGGAACCGAAATCGACGAAGGCGGCTTCAAGGCTGGGTTCAACGCGGGTGATGCGGCCTTTATAAATGTTGGCCTTCTTCTGTTCGCGGGCGCCGGACTCGATGTCCAGGTCGTAGAGTTTTTGGCCGTCTACCAGGGCAACACGCAACTCTTCGGGCTGAGTCGCGTTAATAAGCATTCTTTTCATGTGGTACCAATGGGTTCCGGGGCTGCCGGAAGCCACGTCAGGCACACACGACTCTCAGGGTCGGTGTCAGGCGCGTCAGAAACGGTCGTAAATCGTTCCACTGTCTAGCGACGGCCAGCCACTATCGGGCTGCGGTCGCGACGGACGTCTCCTGCTTGCTGTGGTGACAGAAGCACTCAGTCAGGAGGAGGAATCAACTGGCGGTAGCGGACGAGATGAGGCGTCTTTGATCAAGCGATGTGCTACGCAGTCCGACAGTTGTACATCTCCACCCTACACGTATCGCTGAAAATCGGGTGCCGCGCGCGGATTCCGCAGCGGTTGTCAGTTACCGCGACCGCCCGACCGGGCGAATCGCGCATCATACTCAAGGCTTTATTTCCGAACTCTTCGCGGCCTTTTGCGGCCTTTCTAAGCCGAAGAATCCGTCGGACGGCCTCACGTCCTCAATGGGTTGCGCGGGCAGGGGATGGCAAGTTTGGCGATCATCCGCAAGCCAGGCCGCTTTTGGCGGCGTTCGCGACTATAGCAGCAATGATTAAGTGCTTCAATTCCATAAAAAATTGTTATGATTGCGCGATGACTACTCCCGCCTCTCCAACCTCCGGCGTTCAGCTGATCGAGGTTGCACCGGAACTCGCCGGCCAACGCATCGACAATTTCCTCCGGACACAGCTCAAGGGCGTGCCCAAGACCCTGATTTACCGCATCTTGCGCAAAGGTGAGGTGCGGGTGAACAAGGGTCGGATCAAGCCCGAGTACAAGCTGCAGGCTGGCGACATCGTGCGCGTGCCGCCGCTGCGCCTGGCCGAACGCGACGAGCCCGAGCCACTGGCGCAGGGCCTGCTCGAGCGCCTGGAGGCGGCCATCGTCTACGAGGACAAGGCGCTGATCGTGCTGAACAAGCCGGCCGGCATCGCCGTGCATGGTGGCAGCGGTCTCAACTACGGCGTGATCGAGGCCTTCCGCCAGTTGCGTCCCGAGGCCAAGGATCTGGAGCTGGTGCATCGCCTGGATCGCGACACCTCCGGCCTTTTGATGATCGCCAAGAAGCGCAGCATGTTGCGCCACCTGCACGAGGCGCTGCGCGGCGACGGCGTCGACAAGCGCTATATGGCGCTGGTGCGCGGCCACTGGGCGACCGCCAAGAAGCAGGTCAATGCGCCGTTGCAGAAGAGCAACCTGCGTTCTGGCGAGCGCATGGTCGAGGTCGATGGCGAGGGCAAGGAGGCGCTGACGCTGTTCCGCGTGCTGCGCCGCTTCGGCGAGTTCGCCACCCTGGTCGAGGCCAAGCCGGTGACCGGCCGTACCCATCAGATCCGCGTGCATGCCAAGCATGCCGGGCACTCGATCGCCGGTGATTCCAAGTACGGTGATGACGAGTTCACCCGCGAGATCCGCGAGCTGGGCGGCAAGCGCCTGTTCCTGCATGCCTATGAGCTGGTCGTGCCGCTGCCCGATGGCGGCGAGCTGCGCCTGGAGGCGCCGGTGGACGAGATGTGGGTGCGTACCCTGGAGCGTCTGAGTGCCTGACTATCGGCTGCTGGTCTTCGATTGGGACGGCACCCTGGTGGATTCCATCGGGCGCATCGTCGAGGCCATGCATCGCGCCGCCGATGTCGGCGGCGTGCCGCGCCGCAACGACGTCGAGGTGCGCGGCATCATCGGCCTGGAGCTGGGGCGGGCGATCGAGACGCTCTATCCGGAACTCCGCGATCCGGCGTGCATCGAAGCCTTTCGCCGCTGCTATAGCGAGCAGTACCTGGCGCTGGAAACCGAGCCTTCGCCGCTGTTCGATGGCGTGAGCGAGTCGCTCGAAGCCTTTCGTGAGCAGGGGTATCGATTGGCGGTGGCCACCGGCAAGGGGCGCCATGGCCTGCAGCGGGTGCTGGCGGACAAGGGCTGGCTGGATTACTTCGACGTCACCCGTTGCGCCGACGAGACCGCGAGCAAGCCCGACCCGCGCATGCTGCATGAGATTCTGCGACATTGTCGGATGGAGCCGGCGCAGGCGCTGATGGTGGGCGACTCCACCTTCGATCTGCTGATGGCGCGCAATGCCGGGATGGATGCGGTGGCGGTCGGTTTCGGGGCTCAACCATTGTCGGTGCTGCGCGAATGTGCGCCGCGGCTGGCGATCAACCAATTCAATGAGCTGCGCACCTGGCTGGATGGTCAGGCGGCGAAGCGCTCGATAGAGGTGAATGAATATGTCGGATGAGTGGAAGTCATCGGCGTCGCCCGAGGCCGAGGATGCCAAGAGCTGGAAATTGCTGGAGAAGGCCCTGCTGTCCAGCGTGCAGGAGCAGCGTCGCTCGCGGCGCTGGGGCATCTTCTTCAAGTTGCTGACCTTCGTTTACCTGTTCGTGGCACTGGCCTTGTTCGTGCCGATGCTGGATCTGAAGAAGGCCTCGACGGCCGGGGCGCATACCGCGCTGATCGAGATCCGCGGGATGATCGCCGATCAGGAAGCGGCCAGTGCCGACAAGGTTGTCGGCAGCCTGCGCGCCGCCTTCGAGGACGCCAATACCAAGGGTGTGATTCTGCGCATCAATAGCCCGGGCGGCAGTCCGGTGCAGTCCGGCTACATCTATGACGAGATCCGCCGCCTGCGCGGCGAGTACCCGCAGACCAAGGTCTATGCGGTGATCAGCGACCTGGGGGCGTCCGGCGCCTACTACATCGCCAGTGCGGCGGATGAAATCTACGCCGACAAGGCCAGTCTGGTCGGCTCCATCGGCGTCACAGCGGCGGGTTTCGGTTTTGTCGGGGTGATGGAGAAGCTGGGCGTGGATCGTCGGGTCTACACCTCGGGCGAGCACAAGGCCTTCCTCGATCCCTTCCAGCCGCCGAAGGAAGAGGAAACCCAGTTCTGGAAGAGCGTGCTGGAAACCACTCATCGCCAGTTCATCGACAGCGTCAAGCAGGGGCGTGGCGAGCGACTCAAGGCCGAGGAGAATCCCGAGTTGTTCTCCGGGCTGGTGTGGTCGGGCGAGCAGGCGTTGCAGTTGGGGTTGATCGACGCCCTGGGCAGTGCCAGCTATGTGGCGCGCGAGGTGGTGGGGGCGAAGGAGATCGTCGATTTCACCGTGCGCGACACGCCGTTCGATCGCTTCGCCAAACGCCTGGGCACCAGCGTGGCCGATCGTATCGCGCTGTGGATGGGCTTTCAGGGGCCGACGCTGCGCTGATTTCTCTGCCGTGTGCGAAAAGGCCTGCTTGTCAGGCCTTTTTCGTGGCTGTCAGGGAATCTCGATGCCCTCGTTGAGCAGCATATCGACCAGGCGAATCAGTGGCAGGCCGATCAGGCTGGTGGCGTCTTCGCCTTCGGTACTGCGAAACAGGCTGATGCCCAGGCCTTCGGACTTGAAGCTGCCGGCGCAGTCGAAGGGTTGCTCGCGCTGCAGGTAGCGCAGGATCTGCGCCTCGTCGAGCTGGCGAAAGTGCACGGTGAAGGGCACGCAGTCCACCTGGCAGCGGCCGCTGGCGCTGTCGAGCAGGGCCAGGCCGGTGAGAAAGGTGACGCTGCTGCCGCTGGCGGCGCGCAGTTGCGCCTGGGCGCGCTCCAGGTCGTGCGGTTTGCCGAGAATCTGGCCATCGTCCAGCGCGGCGACCTGATCCGAGCCGATGATCAGGTGATTCGGGTGGCTGGCGGCCAGGACGCGGGCCTTCTCCTCGGCCAGGCGTTTGACCAGCTCTGTGGCGGTCTCGTCGGGGCGGTGCGTCTCGTCGATACTTGGCGACTGCCAGCTGAAGGGCAGTTGCAGGCGGGCGAGCAGTTCGCGGCGATAGGGCGAGCTGGAGGCGAGTAGCAGCGGCATATGAAGCTCCTATATATAAGAAGGCCATTCTAAAGAGCCGCCAGGTGCCGCGACAGGCCGAATTTCCTTTGACAGGGGCAGGGTGCATCCCTAGAATGCTGCGCCTATGTTGAATGGGCCGATTCCACCTCACGTTGATCCGCGCAAGCTCGCCGACCGCGAAGTTACCCTAGAAGGGCAACTCGAACTGGCCAGCCTGCCGCGTCTCTGCGACCCGCTTGCCGGTACGGCCGGCGTGGTGCAGGCGAAGTTTCACTTCGCGCGTGACGAGCAGAAAACTGTGGTCATCCGCAGCGAGCTCGAGGTTGAGGTCAAAATGGTCTGCCAGCGTTGTCTGGAGCTGGTCGCGCTACCCATCCGCAGCGAATGTGAATACGCCGTGGTTCGGGTTGCAGCGAACACTCAGTCCTTGCCGAAGGGCTACGACGTGCTGGAAGTGGGCGAAGAGCCGCTTGAAATGCTGGGCCTGGTCGAGGATGAATTGCTCCTCGCCCTGCCCATCGTTCCTGCTCACGCCCCAGGTGATTGCCAGCAGCCGGACGGTCTCGACGAGATCGAACCGGGCGAGGACGAGGTATCGCGGTCCAACCCGTTCAGTGTATTGGCGCAGTTAAAGCGTGACCCAAACGTTTAGGAGTTAATCAGTTATGGCTGTTCAGCAGAACAAAAAATCCCGTTCCGCCCGCGACATGCGTCGTTCGCACGACGCCCTCGAGGCCAGCACCCTGTCCGTAGAGAAGAGCACCGGTGAAGTTCACCTGCGCCACCACGTTTCTCCGGAAGGCGTGTACCGCGGTCGCAAGGTGATCGACAAGGGCGCCGACGAGTAATCCTTGTCCGCCTCGATCATCGCGATTGATGCAATGGGTGGGGACTTCGGTCCCCACTGCATTGTTCCGGCCTGCATTGCCGCGCTGGCCGAATTCCCCTCGCTGCACCTGACCCTCGTCGGTCAAGCCCCCCTTATCGAAGAACAGCTCGCCCGCCAGTCCGGCGTCGATCGCGCACGCCTGCAGGTTCATCACGCCGGCGAAGTGATCGCCATGGACGAGCGTCCGGCGCAGGCTCTGCGTGGTAAGCCCGATGCCTCGATGCGCGTGGCGCTGGAGCTGGTGCGTCAGCGCCAGGCCCATGCCTGCGTCAGTGCCGGCAATACTGGGGCGCTGATGGCGCTGTCGCGCTATGTGCTCAAGACCCTGCCGGGCATCGACCGGCCGGCCATGGTCAGCCCGGTGCCCACCGAGCGCGGCCACTGCTACCTGCTGGATCTGGGGGCCAATGTCGACTGCAGTGCCGAGCATCTCTACCAGTTCGCCATCATGGGCGCGGTGGCGGCCGAGACCCTGGGCGTCAGCCGGCCGCGGGTGGCGCTGCTCAACGTCGGCACCGAGGACATCAAGGGCAACCAGCAGGTCAAGCTGGCGGCCAGTCTGCTGCAGCAGGCGCGTGGGCTGAACTTCGTCGGCTATGTCGAGGGCGATGGCCTGTACCGCGGCGAGGCCGATGTGGTGGTGTGCGACGGCTTCGTCGGCAATATCCTGCTCAAGTCCAGCGAGGGCCTGGCGCAACTGATCGCCGGGCGGGTTGAGGCGCTGTTCCGCCAGGGCCTGTTCGCCCAGGCCGTGGGGGCGTTGGCCATGCCGTTGTTGCGCCGCCTGAAGGCCGACCTGGCGCCGGCGCAGCACAATGGCGCGAGCTTTCTCGGCCTGCAGGGCATCGTGGTCAAGAGCCATGGCGCAGCGGGACAGGAGGGTTTCCAGAGCGCGATTCGCTGCGCGTTGCGCGAGGTGCAGGAGAATCTGCCGCAGCGCCTGCACGGTCGCCTCGAGGATCTGTTGCTGTAGGATGTGACCACGGCCGACGGCCTGTCATCCAACTGTCAGTTCGCTGCGCCAGGCTTGCCCTGGCGCTGGTTTTCCGACTCAAGGGACTTATCCATGTCTGCATCCCTCGCATTCGTCTTCCCCGGTCAGGGCTCGCAAGCCCTGGCCATGCTCGCCGAGCACGGTGCCCAGCAGCAGCTGGTGATCGATACCTTCGGCGAAGCCTCCGAAGCGCTCGGCTACGATCTCTGGGCGCTGACCCAGCAGGGCCCGGAAGAGCAACTGAACCAGACCGACAAGACCCAGCCGGCCATCCTCACCGCCTCCATTGCCCTGTGGCGTCTGTGGCAGGCCGAGGGCGGCGCGAAGCCGGCGTTCGTCGCCGGCCACAGCCTGGGCGAGTATTCCGCGCTGGTCGCCGCCGGCAGCCTGGGCTTCGCCGATGCGGTGAAGCTGGTGGAGCGCCGCGGCCAACTGATGCAGCAGGCCGTGCCGGCCGGGCAGGGCGGCATGGCCGCGATTCTCGGCCTGGACGATGCCGACGTGCTGGCTGCCTGCGCCGAAGCGGCGCAGGGCGATGTGGTTAGCGCGGTGAACTTCAACGCCCCGGGCCAGGTGGTGATCGCCGGCAGCGCGGCTGCCGTCGAGCGTGCCATCGAGGCGTGCAAGGCACGTGGTGCCAAGCGCGCCATGGCGCTACCGGTCAGCGTGCCGTCGCACTGTGCGCTGATGAAGCCGGCTGCCGAGCGTTTCGCCGAGTCGGTCGAGGCCATCGCCTGGCAGGCACCGCAGATTCCGCTGGTGCAGAACGTCAGCGCCGCCGTGGTGTCCGACCTGGCCACCCTCAAGGCCGACCTGCTGGCGCAGCTGTACAGCCCGGTGCGCTGGGTCGAGTCGATGGTGCGTCTGTCCGAGCAGGGTGTCACCGACCTGGTCGAGTGCGGTCCCGGCAAGGTGCTGGGCGGCCTCAACAAGCGCTGCGTCAAGGGCATCAACACCCACAACCTGGATACCCCGGATGCCTTTGCCGCCGCCCGCGCGGCTCTGGCCTGAGCAAGGAGAACGAACATGAGTCTGCAAGGTAAGGTCGCGCTGGTCACCGGCGCCAGCCGCGGTATCGGCCAGGCAATTGCCCTGGAGCTGGGCCGTCAGGGCGCCATCGTCATCGGCACCGCCACCAGCGCCTCGGGCGCCGAGCGCATCGCCGAAACCCTCAAGGCCAACGGCGTCGAAGGCGCCGGCCTGGTGCTCGACGTGAGCAGCGATGAGTCGGTCGCCAGCACCCTGGAACATATCCAGCAACATCTTGGTCAGCCGTTGATCCTGGTCAACAACGCCGGCATCACCCGTGACAACCTGATGCTGCGGATGAAGGACGACGAGTGGTACGACGTGATCAACACCAACCTCAACAGCCTGTATCGCCTATCCAAGGCGGTGCTGCGCGGGATGACCAAGGCGCGTTTCGGCCGCATCATCAACATTGGCTCCGTCGTCGGCGCCATGGGCAATGCCGGGCAGGTCAACTACGCCGCGGCCAAGGCCGGCCTGGAAGGTTTCAGCCGTGCCCTGGCGCGTGAAGTGGGCTCGCGGGCGATCACCGTCAACTCGGTGGCCCCCGGTTTCATCGACACCGACATGACCCGCGAACTGCCGGAAGCCCAGCGCGACGCGCTGCTGACCCAGATTCCGCTGGGCCGTCTGGGCCAGGCCGAGGAGATCGCCAAGGTGGTGGCCTTCCTCGCCTCCGATGGCGCAGCCTACGTCACTGGGGCTACTATCCCCGTGAACGGCGGAATGTATATGAGCTGAATGTGACGAGCGCCTTCAGAAAACTGTCATAGTGGCTGTCTAAAATCCGTTATAAAGCTGCAACAGGTTTATAGACAGATCGTTGAAGTGTTCCTGGGGGCTCCCCGGC
>MTEU01004551.1_pt1 | contig 26172 bp, 23 predicted proteins | sample 1042701 | NCBI WGS metagenome assembly MTEU01 (sample SAMN06185813, study PRJNA358809) | soil metagenome | isolation source: naturally attenuated soil | place: India | collected 2015-05-23
CGGCCGCCGTGTGGGGCGGTTCAGCGAAGACCGGCGTAGGTATCGGTCAGCCTGGCCTGCGCCTCTTCCATCGTGCGCGGCGGCGGCGTGGTCTCCAGGCCGATCAGGCGGGCAATGTTGTTGCCCATGTAGTCCTCCAGCCCGTCCTCGTCCAGATCCATCCCCTGCGGCGCAGGGCCGCACAGCATCTCCAGCTCGCGCAGCCACATGCCCGGCTCGTTCGGCGGCGTGTCGGTGCCGAACACGATCTTGTTGCGCGGCAACTGGCGGGCGAATTCGACGATGCGCGACTGGAAGCACCAGCCCGATTCGCAATAGACGTTCGGCGTGTCCATCGCCATCCAGAACGCCTCGAACGAATAATTGCCGCCGGTCTGGATGCCGAAATGGCCAATGATGAAATTGACCATCGGGAATTCGCGGATGATCGGATAGAACATCGTCGGAATCGTGTACGGCCCGTCGCCGGTGTGGATCAGCACCACGACGTTGTACTTGGCACACATCTTCAATGCGGGCCGCAGCCAGTCGAGCGCGCGGTCGGGGCGATAGCCGTGCATGTTGGCATGCAGCTTCATCATCTTGAAGCCGTATTCCTTGACGTGGTATTCGAGCTCGAGCGCGCCCTCTTCCGGACCCCAGCGCGGATTGAAGGTGAAATTGCCGATGAAGCGGTCCGGATATTTCTGGCACAGCTCGGCCACATAGGCCATGTAGTCGCGCACGCCTTCGCGGCCGCGGCGATTGCCGTCGCGATAGCCGGTATTGCCGGGCGGCGGCTGGATGAAGCCCATGTCGATGCGGCGCGGCTTGCCGTTGATGATGTAGGGGCCGTCCATCATCTTGAGCAGGCGCTCGCCGGTGAACGGTTCGCCGGTATGGCGCCAGGCCTCGTCGACGAGGTTGGTGGGATGCAGATGGGTGTCGATGATCATTGCAGTGGCTCCGTGCGGGGCTGCGTTGTCTGGAAGCGGTCGTGGGCGGCGCGGCTCAGGCGGCGAGCCTGGCGCGGGCCTCTTCGACCGTGCGCGGCACCGGCGTCGGTTCGAGCCCGATCATCCGCGCGACGTTGTTGCCGAGGTAGTCCTCCAGCGTGTCCTCGTCCAGATTGAGCCCCTGCGGCGGCTCGAAACACAGCACCTCCAGCAGGCGCAGCCACATGCCCGGCTCGTTCGGCGGCGTATCGGACCCGAACAGGATCTTGTGCTTGGGCAAGACCTTGGCGAATTCGACGATGCGCGATTGCAGGCACCAGCCCGATTCGCAATAGACGTTCGGCATGTCCATCGCCATCTGGAACGGCTCGAAGCAATAGACGCCGCCGGTCTGCACGCCGAAGTGGGCCATGATGAAATTGACCGTCGGGAATTCCTTGATCATCGGCACCCATTCGGTCGGGATGCTGTAGGGGCCGTCGCCAGTATGCAGCTTGACCAGCACGCCCAGTTCCGCGCATTTCTTCAGCGCCGGACGCAGCCAGTCGAGCGCGCGGTCGGGCCGATAGGCGTGCATGTTGGCCTGGAACTGGACCATCTTGAAGCCGAGCTTGCGCACGTAATGGTCGATCGCATTGACGCCGTTTTCGACGCCGCAACGCGGGTTGTAGACGAAGCAGCCGATGAAGCGGTCGGGATATTTGCGCACCATCTCGACCGTGTAGGCCATATAGGCGTCGATCGATTCGCTGCCCGATCTGGTGCCGTCGGTCCACGTGTAGATGGTGTTGCCTTGCGGCGGCTGGATGAAGGCGCGATCGATGCGGCGCGGCTTGCCGTTGATCAGGAATGGGCCATCCATCATCTGGATCAGGCGCTCGCCGGTAAAGGGCTCGCCATCGTGCCGCCATGCCAGATCGACCAGGTTGGTCGGATAGCAACTGGTGTCGATGATCATGCGGGTGTCTCCTCGCAATGCTGCAGGTTGAAGGCATGCGGGACCGGGCCGGTCATTGCGGGACGGGCCAGGCGCGCGTTGCGTTCGGGAGCACTGTCGAGGGGGAGCGTTGGAAGAATGCGCCACCGACGGTACTCCGTCAGTGAGCAATCTCCAGTTGAACGATCGCGGCATTGCGCCGCTGCTTGTTCAATCGACCGCTTCTACCCACGGCGCCTTTATACCGCCGTGGAAATTCGGATGTCAAGCGGGAAGCGTGGACGCCGATGTTGCGGTGCCCACGCTCCCGCGCTCGGATCGATCGATGCGGCGTGCGATCAGGCGTTGGTGCCGTTATCGATGGTCCATGCTGCGCCGGTCACCGCTTGCGCCTCCGGCGAGGCCAGCAGCGCCACCACGGCGGCCACCTCGTCCGGCGAGGCGTAACGCTGCTGCCCTGCCATCAGCGAGCGCTGCCAGTCGGAATGCGGCCCATCGGGCGGGTTCATGTCGGTGGCGGTCGAGCCGGGGTGCACCACATTGACGGTAATGCCGCGCGGACCGAAATCGCGCGCCAGGCCCTGCGTCATGCCGACCAGCGCCGCCTTGCTCGCGCTATAGATCGCCATTCCCTGCCCTGGCACGCGCACCGCGAGGTTGCTGCCGATCGAGATAATGCGGCCGCCATCGGGCATGACCGCTGCCACTGCCTTGATCGCAACGAAGGCGGCACGGACGTTGACGGCCATCGTCACGTCGAAGTCCTCGACGGTCGCTTCCGTCGGCGAACCGGCGCGGAAAATGCCGGCGTTGTTCACCAGGATGTCGATCTTGCCGAACGCCGCCGCGGCCCGCGCGACCGCATCGGCCACCGCCGCCGGATCGCTGTTGTCGGCCCGGATTGCCAGTGCCTGCCGGCCATGCGCCCGCACCTGGGCGGCAACCTCTTCGGCCTGCTGCTCCGAACTGGCGTAGGTCAGTGCAACGTCCGCGCCATCGGCGGCCAGCCGGCGCGCGATCGCGGCGCCGATGCCGCGGCTGCCGCCCGTGACCAGGGCCGTTTTTCCTTGCAGGGATGCCATGTCTTGCTCCTTGAAGTTGGTATTCAACGTGGTTTCAACGCGTCGTTCGGCGTGGTTTGAACCGGGTTGCCACACAGGTGTCGCCGGTATCGATCGCCGCGCCCGCAATTCATACCGGTCGGTACAAATTTGAATGGCATTATTGGCACGTTGTCGCCGACGGTCAAGGGATTTACTATCCGGTCAGTACAGAATTCACCGTTCCATCCATGAGCCAACGAGGAAGACCCCGCGCCTTCGACCGCGACACCGCCCTGCAGGCGGCCATGCGCGTGTTCTGGGAGCGCGGCTACGAACAGGCGTCGCTGAGCGAGCTGACCGCCGCGATGGGGATCAACCGCCCCAGCCTCTATGCCGCCTTCGGCGACAAGGCGCAGCTGTTTCAGGAGGCGATGGCGCTGTATCAGCGCACGATGAACTTCACCACGCCGGCGCTGGCCCGTCCGGCCGCGCGCGCGGCGATCGAGGCGATGCTGCGTGACAACGTCGACGCCTATTGCGACCCGACGACGCCGCGCGGCTGCCTGGTGGTGTCGATCGCCGCCGCCTGTCCCGACGACGACAGCGAGATGAAGACGATGCTGTCGAGCAAGCTGCGCACGGTCGGCGAATCGGTGCGCCAGCGCCTGAAGCAAGGCGTCGAGGCCGGCGAACTGCCGGCCGACACGGACATCGGCGCCCTCGCGGCCTACTTCGAGACGGTGCTGCAGGGCTTGTCGATCCAGGCCCGCACCGGGGCTTCGCGCCAGCGGCTGCACCGGGTGGTGGACTGCGCGATGCGGGTGTGGGATAGCTTATCCGGCGAGCCGCAGAAACGCTCCGCGCGGCAGCGTAGTGCCTGATACGCCTCTTCAAGACCTTCTTCCCTGACGACCAAACGAGCGCGATGCAGGTCGCCGGATGCCACCGTCGTTGCCTTGTGTCAGAAATCGATATAAACTTCCGACAGTTCAAGGAGGAACGATGCGAACCCTTGCCCAACAGATCACCGAATACGCAGCCGGACTACCGGAAGGCACGCCCTTGGTCGCCAAGGGCTTGCTGCATCTGGGAAATCGCGCCGCCGTCGACCAGGCGCTCAGCCGTATGGCGCGCCGTGGCGCATTGCTTCGCATCGAACGCGGTATTTATGCCGTTCCCGTGCCTACGCGCTTCGGCAACCGGGCGCCGGCCGCCTCGGCATTGATCGAGGGTCTTGCCCGGCAGCGTGGGGAAACCGTCGTGCCTCATGGTGCCGCGGCGGCCAACGAACTGGGGCTGACGACGCAAGTTCCCGTGCGCGCCGTGTATTTGACCTCCGGCCGCAGCCGCCTGCTTACGCTGGGCGCTCAAGTGATTGAGTTCCGGCACGCACCGCGATGGCAGTTGGCATTGGCCGGCCGCCACGCCGGAAAGGTCCTGCGCGCGCTGACATGGCTCGGCCCCCAACATGCCAACGAAGCGATCGCAAAACTGCGCGCCCGGCTCTCGGCATCCGACCTTGCCGAAGTCGCGTCTTCACGCGGTCAGCTGCCCACGTGGATGGCCAAGGAAGTGAGTACCTTGCTGCAGCATTGACGCAACGTGACCGAGTTCTTCAGCCTGTCCCGGGCGGAACAACGGGATGCTCTCGAAGTGGTCGCGACGCGATCCGGCCGGCCGCCGCATCTGCTCGAAAAGGATCTATGGGTGGTATGGTCGCTGCGCCATCTCTTTGCCGGCCCTCATGCCGATCATCTGGTCTTCAAGGGCGGTACTTCTCTGTCCAAGGCTTATGGCGCGATCCGCCGCTTCTCAGAAGACATCGACCTGACCTATGACATCAGGGCGATCGCCGGCGACCTGATCGGGGACACCGGCGAACCGCTGCCGCCTAACCGTAGTCAGGAGAAGCGATGGACCAAGGCCATCCGCACGCGCCTGTCGGCTTGGGTCATGACCGAGATGCTTCCGTCGATTCAAGACGAATTGGGGAGGCAACGGCTGCCGGCGGCCGCCAGCGTGGACGGTGACAAGGTCTTAATTGCGTACGAGCCGCTGTCCTGTGGAACCGGCTACGTTTCCCCGGTCGTCATGCTCGAGTTCGGTGCCCGATGTACGGGCGAGCCAAGTCATCTGCGCCGGATCCACTGCGATGCGGCCGCGCATCTTCGCGAGATCGCGTTTCCAGACACTACCGCGCGCGTCATGCGCGCCGAACGCACGTTCTGGGAAAAGGCCACGGCGATTCATGTCTACTGCGCACAGGGTGAGTTCCGTGGCAGCGCGCGTTTCGCCCGGCATTGGCACGATCTGGTGCGCCTCGACGACGTCGGACTCGCCAATGCCGCCCTTGCCGATCGCGGTCTTGCCCACGCCGTCGCGAAGCACAAGGGGATTTTCTTCGCCGAGAAATTGCCTGGCGGCGAACCGATCGACTATGGCGTGGCGGTGTCCGGAGGGTTGCGATTGGTCCCTGACGACAAGGCGCTTAGCGCATTGGCCTCCGACTATCAGCACATGATCGACGACGGCCTGCTGCTTGACGATGGCGAGCCCTTTGAAATACTGCTGGAGCGCTGCGCCACCATCGAACGCAGAGCGAACGACTTGGCCCGAGGTACAGAACCACTGCCCGAAAAGACGTTCTGATCCGCGGCTCGCGCTATGGCGAAGGGCGGTTCAAAGCTCCGGTTCACGCCGATTCACACTGCTCGGCCCCAAACCGCATGCCGCGCGCCAGCAGCATGGCAGCCAACGCCGATAGCGCCACGACGGCCGCGGCGGCGTGCCAGCCCCAGGCCTCGATGGCCGCGCCGACGGTAACGGGTCCGACCACCTGCCCAAGATTGCTGCCCTGCATCAGCAGGCCGATCACGACCGGCAACAGCCCCGCCGTGGGGGCGACGATGGACGCGCTCGACAGCAAGGTCGCGGGAATCAGCCCGCCCACCGCCGAGAACAGCAGGCATAGCAGGAAGGTCGGCACATCGCCGAAGAGCGGCAGGAAGATGCCGAGCGCGGCCAGTCCCATGGTCAGGCAGGTAGCGCCCACCACCAGGGACCGCGATACGCCGCGCGCCAGCAGATAGCCGGCGGCCAGATTGCCGATCATGTTGGCGGCGATCGCTAGCGCCGTCAGCAGCCCGACCATGCGGTGGGAGACGCCGATCCGTTCGATCAGCAGCACCGGCAGGAAGCTGAACAACGCAAAGAACATCAGGCTGTACAGCGCGAAGCAGGCGGCGAGCCGCAGCGGCTGCGAGGCGCGCAGCACGGACACGATATCGGCGCGCATGGTTGCGGCAGCGCCCGCGACGCCGTGCGCTCGCGAGGACGGCTGCGGCGATGCCGGCGGCTGCGCCGCAGCCGGTATCGCCAGCCGCGTCGCCACTGTCGCGACGACGGCCAGCGCCGCGCTGCCCCACCATAGTCCGCGCCAGGTGCCGAACAGCGGACCGGCGACCATCGCCAGCGCCATGCCGGCCGGCATGAAGCAGCTCCACAGCGCAAAGGCGATATCGCGCCGCTGCGGCGGCACGACGCGCTGCAGCACCGCTGGCCCCGCCACCGCGATCAGCAGGAAGCCCAGTCCTTCGACAAAACGCGACGCCATCAGCGCAGGCAGCGTCGGCGCCAGCGCGCCGGCGCCAGCGCCGGCCACCACCGCGAGCAGACCGCCAAGCAGCACACGCCGGTCGCCGAAGGCGGTAACCAGGGCACCGGCCGGAATCCCGCCGAGCGAGCCGAGCACCGCGACGATCGCCATCAGCCAGCCCGCCTGCGCCAGGCTCGCGCCAAGGTCTGCCCGCAGCATCGGCGTCGCGATCGCGGCCTTGCCGACCTGCAGCGCCGCGACGACGCCGGCGCCGACCACGACCGCCACCGTCAGCCACATCGCAGCATTACCGGAAGGCGCGGACGTCGTCAGTGTCGTGGGCGTCCGCGGTACCACTGCCTGTCCTCTGCGGGCGGACCACCCCCGCCGCCCGTTCGCACAATCGGTCATCTCGTTCTCCTGCCCTGGAACCCTCGAAATGGGGCACAGCATCGCATCGGCGGGGCATCGACGGAAGTGATATAAGTTCGATCCAAACGATCGATCCAATAGATCATTGGAGCGACGGCTTCCGGCTACCCAACTCATGCTCGACGCCCTGACCCTCGACCAGCTGCGCACCTTCGCCACCGTCGCGGACGCCGGCAGTTTCCGCGCGGCAGCGGCCAAGCTCGGCCGCGTGCAATCGGCGGTCAGCCACGCGATCGCCAATCTGGAGGCGCAGCTCGGCGTCGCGCTGTTCGACCGCACCCGGCGGCGTCCGGTATTGACGGCCGAGGGCCAGGCCCTGCTGGTCAACGCGCGCGACATCCTGCTGCGCGTCGATGCGATGCGGGCGCGCGCCCGCGGCCTTGGCCAGCAACTGGAGCTCGAACTGTCGGTGGTCGTCGATACGCTGTTTCCGCTGGCGCAGATCAGCGCCGCGCTGGAAGCGATGCGGGGCCGCTATCCGTCGGTGGCGATCCGCGTCGCGGTCGAACCGCTGGGCGGGCCGCTGGCAGCCCTGCTGGAGCAACGCGCCACGCTGGCGGTGATGGTCGGCGAGGGTTTTCGCGATCCGCGCGTCGCGCTGCAGGCGCTGTCGTCGACCGAGGTGGTGGCGGTCGTGTCCGCGCGCCATCCGCTGGCATCGCGGCGGCGCGGCCCGCCGCTGGGCGTGGCCGACCTGGCCGATCACCTGCAGATCGTGCAGTCCGATCCCACGCCGCTGTCCGCCGGCCGCGACTTCGGCGTGCTGTCGCCGCAGACGTGCCGCGTCAACACCCAGGACACCAAGTACGCACTGATCCTGTCCGGCCTGGGCTGGGGCCGACTGCCGCGCTGGCTGGTCGAACGCGATCTGCGCGAAGGCCGGCTGGTGCGCGTCGCCACACCCTCACTGGGCCGCGATGCGCGCGTTCTGTACGAGGCCTACCTGGCCTATCGCGTCGACCAGCCGTTCGGTCCGGCCGCGCAGGCGTTCCGGGAAGCGCTGACACGCATCGCCGCGCAAGGCTGACCCCGCTCGTTATGTTGCGAAGCGCCAATGAAGCGCGCGTCATGTTGCAAACAGGAATGGTTATCAATAAGATTGACGGTTTTTTGTAACCGCAGATTACGAGAGAGCCCGAGCCACGCGCCATGAGACAAAAACCAGCCTGTTCGCAACCGTCGCGGCCGACTCCGCCGGCCCTGACGCCGTCGGCATTGATCCTCGCCGCCATCGCTGGCGGCGCCCCGCTTTCCACGCTGGCGCAGCAGGCGTCATCCGCCACCCAGGGCACGGCGCCCGCGCATGAGCTCAGTACCGTCGAGGTGCGGGTCGACCGGATCAAGAGCGATCTGGTCAATCCGACGCGGCAGGTCACCGTGATCGAGCGCGAGCAGATCGAGGAGCTGAAGACCGGCTCGACCAATCTGGCGACGATGCTGAGCAAGCTGATTCCGGGCATGGCCGATTCGAGCCGCACCGTGACGGACTTCGGCCAGACGCTGCGCGGACGCAGCGCGCTGGTGCTGGTCGACGGCATTCCGCTCAATACCAATCGCGATTCCGCCCGCAACCTGGCAACCATCGATCCGAGCAACATCGAGCGGATCGAAGTGCTGCGCGGCAGCAGCGCGCTCTACGGCGCCGGCGCGAGCGGCGGCATCATCTCGATCACGACCCGCACCGCGGGCGGTCCGCCGAGCGCCGACACCACGGTGACGCTGGGCACGCCGCTGACGCGGCTCAGCAAGGAAGGCCTCAGCGCCAACGTGCAGCAGCATTTCTCGGGCAGCCAGGGGCCGATCGACTACGCCTTCCATGTCGGCGCGCAGCGCATCGGCAGCCCCTACGACGCGCACGGTCATCGGATCGCGCCCGAGCCGAGCCAGGGCGATCTGTTCGATTCCAACGTCTACAACATCAGCGGCAAGCTCGGCTGGCGCATCGACGGCCAGCAGCGCGTGCAGCTGAGCCTGAGCCGCTACCACGCCAGGCAGAACACCGACTACGCCTCCGACCCGTCGGTCGGACGGCTGCCTCCGGGTTCGGCCACGGCGCGCGCGATTCGCGGCCTGCAGCTGGAAAACCAGAACGAGCTGCGCAACACGGTGCTGAACCTGGACTACCAGCACCAGGACTTCTACGGCAGCACCGTATCGACGCAGTTCTACTATCGCGACTATTTCACGCGCTTTCCCCCGTTCGACGCGCGCGCGGTGGCCACGCGCGGCGGTAACGTCGACCAGATCAGCCAGAACAGCAGCGTCTTCGGTGGCCGGCTGACCGTCGGCACGCCGCTGGGCGCCAGCAAGCAGACCAAGCTGCTGTGGGGCGCCGACTACAACCAGGAACGCAGCGACATGCCGCTCGACGTGTTCGACGCCGCGCGCTACGACGCCAGCGGCGGCCTGGTGTTCCAGCGCACCGGCGAGCTGACCTATATGCCGCCGCTGACCACGCGCAGCGGCGGCGTGTTCGGCCAGCTGCAGCACAAGTTCGACGAGCGCTGGTCGATGGAAGGCGGCGCGCGCTACGAGCGCGCCAGCGCCAGCTTCGACGACTTCGTGCCGCTGTCGCAGTCGAAGGTCGCCAACCCGGTCGGCGTCAAGGGCGGCACCGTCGACTACGGCGCCTGGCTGTTCAACATCGGCGCCGCGTTTGCGCCGGTCAAGGGCCAGGAGTTCTATGGCGCCTTCAGCCAGGGCTTCCAGCTGCCCGACATCGGCCTGCAGATCCGCAATGCGCGGCCGGGGTTCGACATCAACTCGTCGAGCCTGGAGCCGGTCAAGACCAACAACTACGAGCTCGGCTGGCGCGGTGCGCTGGGCAGCAACACGCTGGCCAACGTGGCGGTGTTCTACACCACCTCGAAGCTCGGCGACGTGCAGAGCTTCAACAACGGGCTGATCCTGACCCGCACCAAGGAACGGATCTTCGGCGTCGAGGCGGCGGCCGACTATCTGACCGACGACGAGAAATGGGGCGTCGGCGGGACCTTCACCTGGATGCGCGGCCGCGAGCAGCCGCAAGGCAGCAGCAGCTTCCAGAACATGACGGGCTACCGCATTCCGCCGCTGAAGCTGACCGGCTACCTGCAATACCGGCCGATCAGCCAATGGACCAACCGCCTGCAGGTCAGCTATTACGCCGGGCGCGACTATCGCCTGAACGGCCAGAACAGCTTCGGCCGGCGCGATACCGGCAGCTATACCACGCTCGATCTGATCAGCCGCTACCAGCTGACGCGCAAGGACACGATCACGATCGGCATCGAGAACCTGCTCAATCGCGACTACTACCCCTTGTACAGCCAGCTGCTGCGCAACAGCAGCAATACCAGCCGGCTGCCGGCGGCGGGCATCACGCTGACGGCGATGTACCAGCACCGCTGGTAAGCCGCGCGGCCCGCGGGAGCGTGCGTTCCCGCGGTGCCTGCCACTCGATCAAGCCGCGGCGGGGTCCGCGCCGTCCGCGTCGATGCCGTAGCGCGCGATGGCCTCGGCGACCCTGGCGACCGGCAACGCACCATCGTCGGCCAGCGCCTTCAGCGCGGCGACCGCGATGAAGTGCCGATCGACCTCGAAGAAGCGCCGCAACGATTCACGCGTGTCCGAACGGCCGAAACCGTCGGTGCCCAGCGCAACCAGCCGGCGGTCCGTCACGAAGGGCCGGATCTGGTCGGCGACGATCTTCATGTAATCGGTCGCCACGACGAGCGGGCCCTGGTGTCCGGCCAGGCATTGCTGGACGTAGGGCACGCGCGGCTCGCTCCCCGGATGCAGCGTGTTCCAGCGTTCGGCAGCCAACCCGTCGCGGCGCAGCTCCGTCAGGCTCGTCGCGCTCCAGATCTCGCTGGCGATGCCGAAATCGTCCGCCAGCAGCTCGGCGGCGGCAATCACCTCGTTCAGGATCGCGCCGCTGCCGGCCAGCTGCACGCTCGGCATGCGCTCGCTGGTCTCGCCGATTGGCTTCAGCCGATAGAAGCCCTTCAGGATGCCCTGCTCCGCCCCGGCCGGCAGCGCCGGATGGGGATAGTTCTCGTTGAGCAGCGTGATGTAGTAGAAGATGTCCTGCTGCTCGGTGAACATCCGGCGCATGCCGTCCTGCACGATCACCGCCAGCTCGTAGGCAAAGGTGGGGTCGTACGACACGCAGCACGGGATCACCGACGACAGCACATGGCTGTGCCCATCATCGTGCTGCAATCCCTCGCCCATCAGCGTCGTGCGCCCGGAGGTCGCGCCCAGCAGGAAGCCCCGCGTGCGGGCATCGCCAGCGGCCCACGCCAGATCGCCAATCCGCTGGAAGCCGAACATCGAATAGAAGATGTAGAACGGCACCGTCATCACGCCGTGATTGCTGTACGAGGTGCCGGCCGCGATCCACGATGAGGTCGCGCCGGCTTCGTTCAGCCCTTCCTGCAGGATCTGGCCGTCCCGGCTCTCCTTGTAGTAGCTCAACTGGCCCGCGTCCTGCGGCGTGTACAGCTGCCCCACATGCGAATAGATGCCGATCTGGCGGAACAGCCCTTCCATGCCGAACGTGCGGGACTCGTCCGGCACGATCGGCACGATACGCTTGCCGATCTCCGGCACCTTCAGCAGCGCGCCAAGCATGCGCACAAAGGCCATCGTGGTGGAATACTCCCGCTCGCCGGAGTCCTGCAGCTGCGTCGCGAAGGTCGACAGCGGCGGCGCCGGCAACGGCGCGCAATCGCCGGAGCGCGCCGGCACATGGCCGCCCAGCGCCCGGCGCCTCGACGCGAAATAGCGCGCCGCCTCGCTGTCCGGCGCCGGCTTCAGGTACGGCATCTCGTCGAGGCGCGCGTCGGGCAGATCCAGCGCAAAGCGGTCGCGGAAAGCCCGTACCGCGTCGGCGTTCAGCTTCTTGAGCTGGTGATTGATGTTCTGGCCCTCGCCGGCCTCGCCCATGCCGAAGCCCTTGACTGTCTTGGCGAGGATCACGGTCGGCTGACCGGTATGCCGCACTGCGGCGGCATAGGCGTTGTAGACCTTGACCGGATCATGGCCCCCGCGCGACAGCGCCCAGATCTCGTCGTCGCTCATGTCGGCCACCATCTCGAGCAGCGCCGGATATTTGCCGAAGAAATGCTGGCGCACATAGGCGCCGTTCTGCGACTTGTAGGTCTGGTATTCGCCGTCGACGCACTCCATCATCCGCTGGCGCAGCAGCCCGGTATGGTCCCTGGCCAGCAGCCGGTCCCACCCGCCGCCCCAGATCACCTTGATGACGTTCCAGCCCGCGGCGCGATAGAGCGCCTCGAATTCCTGGATCACCTTCGCGTTGCCGCGCACCGGGCCATCGAGCCGTTGCAGATTGCAGTTGACGACGAAGATCAGATTGTCGAGCTTCTCGCGCCCCGCCATCGAGATCGCGGCCAGCGACTCCGGCTGGTCCATTTCCCCATCGCCGAGGAAGGCCCAGACCTTGCGGCCCTGGTGCTGCTGCAGGCCCCGATTCTCCAGATAGCGCAGGAAGCGGCCCTGATAGGCCGCCATGATGGGCCCGAGCCCCATCGACACGGTGGGGAATTGCCAGAAGTCCGGCATCAGGCGCGGATGCGGATACGACGACAGGCCGCGGCGCCCCGCTTCCCTGCGGAAATTGTCGAGCTGCGCTTCGTCGATACGGCCCTCCAGATAGGCGCGCGCATAGATGCCCGGCGCCGAATGGCCCTGGATATAGACCATGTCGCCGGCGAATGTATCGGTGCGGCCGCGGAAGAAATGATCGAAGCCGACGTCGTACAGCACCGCCGCGGAGGCATAGGTGGCGATATGCCCGCCCACGTTCGAATGCTTGCCGGCGCGCAGCACCATCGCCATCGCGTTCCAGCGGATCAGCGCATTCAATTCGCGCTCCAGTACAGCGTCGCCCGGATACGGCAACTCGCGCTCGGCGGGGATCGTGTTGACGTACGGCGTATTGACGCGGCCGTGGAAGTCGCCATGCATCGAACCATCGAAGTCGAGCAGCTGGTCGATCAGATAGTGAGCGCGTGGCCGGCCCTCGACCCGCACGACGGCCTGCAACGATTCGAGCCATTCGCGCGTTTCGAGCGGATCGACGTCTTGGAGTAAGGAAGAGGTTGGCATGGCGTGGCTCCAGGTCAGATAGGTGCGAGTCAGATAGGTGGGATCGCGGGCGTGCCGCGCGGCGGATTGCATCGGCACTCGTAGCCATTAGTTGCAATTGCAATCGTATCTGGCGCATTGTAGCGATCGCCGGCATAATTGCAACTGCAACGAATTCGGAGAAGACCATGACGACGGACGCACCAGACCTTTGGTTCTCGTTCGTGCGAGCGCATCGGCTGATGATTCGCGAGGTGGAACGGCGGCTGGCCGACGCCGGGCTGCCGAGCTACGCCTGGTACGACGTGCTATGGGGCCTCGAGAGCGGCCCGGGCGGCGCTCGCCGCATGCACGAGCTGGCCGATGCGCTGGCGATCGAGCGGTACAACCTGACGCGCCTGGTCGATCGGCTCGAGAGCGAGGGCCTGGTCACGCGCACGCGATCGGCGGACGACGGCCGCGCCGCCTTCGTCACGATCACGCGCGAGGGCCGCGCGCTGCGCAAGAAGATGTGGAAGGTCTATCAGGCCACGATCGCCGACCTGTTCCTGACCCAGTTCGACCCGGCCGACGAGCAGCGCTTCGCCGACGCGCTCGATCGCGCCGCGCAGGCGGTGCGCCAGGCCGCCGCGGCGCCACGGCCGTTCTGACGCCGCGGCCCTCGCCTCAATCGCCAACCAGCCGATAGCGCCGCATCGCTTCCGCCACCACGCTGGCCCGCAACACCTGTTCGTCGGCCAGCGCCTTCAATGCGATCACCGCGATCCAGCCCGGATCCTGTACGTCGACGGCGCCGGCGTGATGGCTAGTCCTGGCCCCGGTCCCCGCCTCCACGCCGAGCGCGATGAAGCGATCCGCAAGATAGGGGCCGATCTGCTGCGCAATCGGCGCGCCATAGCCGGTCAGCGCGACGATCGGACCGCCGCCCGCCGCCAGGCAACGCTGCAGATGGCTCGACCGCGGCCGCGCGAGCGGATGCAGCCGGTCCCAGCGTGCCGCCGCCTCGGCGTCGCGTGCCAGCCGGGTATAGCTCGGACAGCTCCATAGTTCGACCTCGACGTGCCAGTCTGCCCGCAAGCGCTGCGCCGCCTCCGACATCGTGCGCAATGCCTTGCCGGCACCAAGCAGCCGAACGCACGGCCCCTGCCGCTCACGTGCCGTCTCGAGGAGATACATCCCTTTGGCCGCAGCCACCGCGCGACGGCGATCGAGTTGCGGCCATGCCGGCCACTCCTCGCCGTGCGCGCTCAGGTAGACGAAGCCGGAACGCCCCTGCAGATACAGGCTGCGCAGCGCATGCAGCACGATGGCCCTCGCCTCCTCGCCCGAAGCCGGATCATAGGGCAGGCAGCGGCCGTGCGACGCCAGCCATAGCGGCAGCTCGGGCCTTGCGCCCTTGGGCCACGGCGACGGCAGCGTTTCGATGTCGTTGCAGAAGATGCCGCGTTCCCCTGTTTCCAGAGCCGATGCCCATACGGCATCCGCGCGGCCGCTGCGCAGCAGGTACAACAGCGGCCATTGTGCGGCCTGGCGCCGCGCGCCGAGCCAGTAGCACCAGGCACTGGCCTCGTAGCGGCCGCCGCCTGCCCCGTCCGCGCTGTGTTCGCCGGCATCGCCGATGTCGATAGCGTCGGGCCTGCGCACGACCCATGCGGGCGAAGCCGCGCCGGTCGTGGCCGCCGCGGCCTCGGCCAGCTGGCCAGCAATTTGAGCGACCGTCGCGGCGGGCGAAGCACCCGCCTTCGCTCCACTTTCCGCTTCGATCCGTGTGATGCAGGCCATCGCCGCCGCTCGCGTCGCGGCGATGGAACCAAAGGCGGCCGGCGTCCTTGAATGGCCCATGGATTCGCTCCAGTAATGGCGGCGCTTGCCGAATGCCGCGCCGTCGATTAGAGTTGCAACAGCAACGATTGCAATTGCAATTCATCGGCATTCTATCGGAGGGAATCCATCATGTCAGCCGAGTCAGCCAACGCGAACGACACCGCCAGCCCCGCCCTGACCTTCTATACGGCCAATACCCCCAATGGCCAGAAGGTCAGCATCTATCTGCAGGAAGCGGGACTGCCTTACCGGCAGGTCGACATCGACCTGAACAAGGGCGAGCAGAAGCGCCCCGAATATCTGGCGATCAACCCGAACGGCAAGATCCCGGCGCTGGTCGATCACGGCGAAAACATCACGGTGTTCGAATCCGGGGCCATCCTCAGCTATCTGTCGAGCCGCTACGGCGCGCTGCATCCGGCGGACCCTCGCGAGCAATGGCAGATCCAGCAATGGCTGCATTTCCAGATCGGCGGCATTGGGCCGATGCTGGGGCAGCTATGGTGGTTCCGGCATGGCTCGCGCAGCGGCAATCGCGAGGCAATCGAACGCTATGCCAAGGAGGCGCATCGGCTCTACGGCGTGGTCGAGCACCAGCTGTCCCGATCGGCATACCTGGCGCTGGACCGCTACACCATTGCCGACATCGCCGCGTTTCCCTGGTTGCGTACCCATGACGAACTGCAGCTCGACATCGCCGAATACCGGCACGTGCTGCGCTGGCTCGATCGCATCGCGGAGCGTCCGGCGGTGCAGCGCGGTATGGCGGCCTTGCGTCCGCCGTTGGGTGCGAGCCAGGACGCCACGCAGGACGCGGCGGAGGCCTGAGCGATGGCCTGGACCTTTCTCTTTATCGCCGCCGCGCTGGAGATCGTCATGGGCGTCGCGCTGAAGCTGAACCAGGGCTGGACACGGCTGCTGCCCAGCGTGGTGGCGGTGGCCGCCGGACTGGCCAGCATCTACCTGCTGGCCAAGGCGCTGCGCAACCTGCCGGTCGGCACCGCGTATGCGATCTGGACCGGCATCGGAACGCTGGGCCTCGTCGCCATCGGTATCGTCAGCTTCGGCGAAGGCGTGCAGTGGCAGCGGCTGCTGTTCCTGACGTTGACGGTGGTCGGCATCATCGGGCTGCGGTTTTCGGAGGCGGTGGGCTGACGAAGGGCTACGGTCACGCGCCCACGCCATGGCGCTATAGTAGGCACGACGCATAATGGATGCGCAGACCGCGCCACGGGCTCCCCTTACGCTGAGCGCCGGCACTGCATCAGGACACTGCATCAGGACACCGCAACAGATGGATACCGCACTGATCGAGGGCAGGCTCGACTTCCTGCGCGAGGCCGAACGGCTGAAGGACGTGCTGCGCAGCGCGCGCACGTCGTCGGGCCGCCCGGAAAGCACCGCCGAACATAGTTGGCGGCTATGCCTGATGGCCATGGTGTTCGCCGATCAGCTTCCCGAACTCGACTGGCTGAAGGTACTGAAGCTCTGCATCGTCCACGACCTTGGCGAGGCGATCCACGGGGACATTCCCGCCACCGAACAGTCGGCGAGCCCCGGCAAGAGCGAACAGGAACGGCACGATCTGCTGGCGCTGACGTGCGTGCTCGATGCCTCGATGCGGGACAGCATCCTGTCACTCTGGGACGAATACGAAGCCGCGGCATCGCCGGAAGCCAAGGCCGTCAAGGCGCTCGACAAGCTGGAAACGCTGCTCCAGCACAACCAGGGTAACAATCCGCCGGACTTCGACTATCGCTTCAACCTTGACTACGGCAAGCGGCACACCGATACGCATGCGCTGTTCCGGGCGATGCGCGATCTGATCGACGAAGACACGCGCGCTCGCATCGGCGGGCGTGAACAACGATGAAAACCGTACTCCATATCAGCGCCAGTCCCAATGGGGAGGCCTCGAACAGCCGGCGCACGGCCGCCGCGCTGATCGAACGGATGGGCCAGCGCGAAGCGCTGCGCGTGATCGACCGAGACCTGGCGCGCCGGCCGCCGCCGCTCGTCGACGAGGCGTTCGCGCACGCCAGCCTCGCGGCGGAGTCGGCCGACGCCGCCAGCGACACGGGCGTGCTCGCGTTGTCGGCCTCGCTGATCGCCGAACTGCAGGCCGCGGACCGCATCGTGATTTCAACGCCGATGCACAACTTCACGGTGCCGGCGACGCTGAAGGCGTGGATCGATCAGATCCTGCGCCCCGGCCGCACGTTCGCGCGCACGCCGGAAGGCAAGAAGGGGCTGCTGGCCAGCCGCCCCGTCTATCTGATCGTCGGCAGCGGCGGACCGCTCGACGATGACGGCAAGGGCCAGCCGGACTTTCTGACGCCCTATCTGCGTCACGCGCTGACGACCGCGGGTCTTCACGACCTGTCGGTGTTGCGGCTCGACAATCTGCGGCGCGGACCGGCCTATCTCGAGCGCGCGCAGGCCTTGGCCGATGCCTGGATCGCGCAGCAGATCGCGGCGCTGTCGCTGAACCCGCCGGCGCTCACTGCACAGAAATCTGCACCGTCTGGAATACCTTGCCCCATCGATCCACCTCTTCGACCAGGTATTGCCTGAACTGCTCGCGCGAGCCGCCGACCACAATGGCCCCCTGCGATACCAGCGTGTCGCGCACGTCGGGCGAGGCCAGCGCCTTGTTCACCTCGCTATTGAGCCGGTCGAGCACCTCCTTCGGTGTTCCGGCCGGCGCCAGCAGGCCGTTCCATGAATCGGCCTCGAAACCGGGCAGCCCGGCTTCCTCCATCGTCGGCAACTGCGGCATCTGTGGCATCCGTTTCTTCGAGGCCACCGCGATCGCGCGCGGATTGCCGGACTTCAGCGTGGGCAACGCCGACATCGACGTCATGAAGACCATGTCGACGGTGCCGGCCATCAGATCCGTCAGCGCGGCCGAGGCCCCTTTGTACGGAACATGCAGCATGTCGATGCCCGCGCGCTGCTTCAGCAGTTCGCCAGCGAGGTGCTGCGACCCTCCGGCGCCGGTCGAGCCGAACGTCAAGGTACCTGGCTTCTTCTTCGCCAGCGCGATCAGCGAGCGCAAGTCGTGCGCCGGCAGCTTGGTCGAAACCGCCAGCACTGCAGGTGCCGTCATCACATTGGCGATCGGCTCGAAACTCTTGAGCACATCGAACTTCAGACCCTTGTAGAGATACTTGGTCATCGTGATCGGCGCCGCCGCCAGCAGCAGCGTGTAGCCATCGGCAGGCGCGGACGCGACATAGTCCGAGGCGATATTGGAGCCCGCGCCGACCTTGTTCTCGACGATGACGGGCTGGCCGAGCCCCGCCTGCAGCTTGCTCGCCAACAGCCGCGCCGTCAGATCGGTAGGACCGCCGGCCTGGTAACCAACGATGATGCGGATCGGCTTGGTGGGATAGCTGGACGGCGTGGCATGGGCCGCGCTGGCAAGGGACAGGATCAGCGCACCGGCGGCGAGAGCGCCGGCGACCGGACCGAAAGTCTTCATGGATGTCTCCGTCATGGCATCTGGGATGGCGCGTTCCGTATGGCTGCGCTCTTTGGCTGAAATGCTCTGTTGCCTTGCCATGGTCTGCGAACCGCCCGCCGATGAGAACTTCCGATTCGGCCCGCTGCCATGACAAAAACTCAACGCAGCGGCGCTGCCACCGCACTCGCCTGGCATTCCCATATCTCATGCCTCCACAATGAATTGGAAGTTGCCAGCGGCACCGCCGTGGGCGAGCATCGGCGCCAGCCTGCCAACGTGAAACCGACACCATGACCATCATCGAGACGTTTTCCGCCTTCGCCCAGGAGCCCGGCCCGGGTGCGCACTCCAGCGAAGTCGTCCATCATGCCAAGCGCGCGGTGATCGACTGGTATGCGGCATTGCTGCCCGGCGCGATCGTCGCGCCATGCACGCTGCTCGAGCGCGCATGCGCGGACGATCTCGATCGCGGCGATGCCCGTCTCGCGCTCGGCCGCCCGGCCACCGCACGCACCGCCGCCCTGATCAACGGCACCGCCGCGCATACGGTCGAGGTCGACGACATCTACAAGCACGCGATCTACCATCCGGGCGCACCGACGATTGCCGCCGCCCTTGCCGCCGCCCAGCAGCGCAACGCAAGCGGTGCGGCTTTCCTGCATGCGGTGGTGATCGGCTACGAGATCTCGACCCGCATCGGGGCGGCGCTCGGACGCACGCACTACCGCTACTGGCACAACACCGGCACCGTCGGTACCTTCGGCGCGGCCGCGGCCGCCGCTGCCCTCTTCAAGCTCGATGCCACGCGCTTCGCCCATGCGCTTGCCACCAGCGCCACCTTCGCCGCGGGATTGCAGCAGGCGTTCCGCATGGATTCGATGTCCAAGCCGCTGCACTCGGGCCGAGCCGCCGAGGCGGGACTGCTGGCAGCGCTGGCTGCCGAGGCCGGCGTCACCGGCTCGCTCGACGTGATTGACGGCGAGGCGGGATTGGGACGCGCGATGAGCGATGGCCCGGACTGGCAGGCCGCTGCCGCAACGCTGGGCCGGGACTTCCATATCACGCAGATCACCTTCAAGAATCACGCCTGCTGCGGGCACACCTTCGCCGCGATCGACGGCGCACAAGCCTTGCAGCGGGCGCACCGCTTTGCGGTCGACGATATCGCCGCCGTGCAAATCGGCACCTATCGTCCGGCGCTGGACGTGGCGGGCAACTCCGACCCGCGTACCGCCGCCGAGGCTCGCTTCAGCGTACCGTTCGCCGTGGCGTCCGCGCTGATCCATGGCAGCGTGCGGCTCGCCGCCTTCTCCCCGGATCGGCTGGCCGACCCCGCAATCCGCGCCCTGATGGCGCGCATCGAACTGTCGGTCGACGGCCAGCTCGATGCCGCCTTCCCCGGACAACGCGCGGCGCGCATCACCGTGCTTCTGCGCGATGGACGCGAACTGACCCATCTGCAACCGAACCGCAAGGGCGACCCGGAGGAGCCGCTGAGCGATGCGGACCTCGATGACGAGTTCGTCGAGCTGGTGGAACCGGTGCTGGGTCAAGCCCGTACGCGGGCGCTGCTGCAGCGGCTGTGGTCGCTCGACAGCGCGGCGTCATTGCCCTGAGGGGCGGTGCGTCCGAGAGCATAGATATAATGAAAAGTCATTGCTCGGACGCAACAACATGGCTCGGCGTATTCCCCCCTTGAACCCATTGCGGGTCTTCGAAGTCGTGGCGCGCAGTCAGAACCTGACCGTCGCCGCGCAGGAACTGCATGTTTCCCAGTCGGCGGTCAGCCGGCAGATCGCGGTGCTCGAGGGCTATCTGGGCATCGAACTGTTCCGTCGCGAACGCCACGGCGTTTCGCTGACGCGCGTCGGCCAGGCCTACGCCGAGGAAGTCGTTCCGGCCTTCGATGCCATTGCCACTGCCACCGCCCGACTGCTGAAGAACACCTCGCAAGGCGCGCTGCGGGTGCGCACCTACACCACCTTCGCGGCGAAATGGCTGATCCCGCGACTGCCCAACTTTCAGGCCCAATATCCCAGCATCGAAGTGCGCATCGACAACGCGATTCCCGATGTCGACTTCGATCGCGATCCCGCCGATCTCGCCATCCAGTTTGGCGATGGCCGCTGGCCCCGTGTCAGCGCCGACTTCCTGTTCCACGACGAGATCGAACCGGTCTGCACGCCCGAATACCTGCGCACGCATCGCGGCGGCGGCCGCGGCCGGCCCGAAGCGCTGCTGCGCCACCGACTGCTGGTGTCGCACTATCGCCGCGCCGACTGGGACGATTGGCTGGCCTTCGCCGGACTGGCCGAGATGGCCGACCGCACCGAGCGCATGAGCTTCGGCAGCTCGGTGCTGACCTGGCAGGCGGCCCTCGATGGCCTTGGTATCGCGATTGGACAGGCCGCCATGCTGCAGGCCGAGCTCGCTTCCGGCCGCCTGGTTCGGCCGTTCGCGCGACCACTGGTACGCAGCAAGTCCTACTACCTGGTCAGACCCGCCGTCCAACGCGAGTCCCGCAAGGTCACGGCATTCCGGGATTGGCTGCTCGACACCGTGGCACGCGAACAGCGCGCGGCGAAATGAGGATGCGAGATGCGGCGGGCTCAGGTATGACGATAGGTTCTACCTGCTCTCCAAACGCGAAGTTCACAACCGTCTCGGGATAGCGGAAGCTGATGCCTGACTTCTGCCCCCCCCCAGAGATTTCGACATGAACTTTGAACTCAGCGAAGAACATCAGGCATTTGCGGAATCGGTGCGCCGGTTCGCCCAGGACAAGCTCGCGCCCGGCGCACTGCAGCGCGCGCACTCCGCGCAGTACCCATGGGATGCGGCACGCATGCTGGCCGAGCAGGGACTGCTTGGCATCGCCTTCCCGGAAGAGGATGGCGGCCAGGGCGGCACGCTGATGCACGCCGTCATCGCGATCCAGGAGATCGCGCTGGTCTGCCCCAAGAGCGCGGATATCGTACAGGCGGGCAATTTCGGACCGATCCGGACCTTCGTCGAATACGCGACGCCCGAACAGAAGGCGCGCTTCCTGCCCGATCTGCTGGCAGGACGCAAGCTGATCGCGCTCGGCATGACGGAGCCCGAGGCCGGCTCCGCCGTCACCGAGCTGCGCACCACCGCGCGACGCGACGGCGAACACTACGTGATCGACGGCAGCAAGATCTTCTCGACGCATAGCCCCGAGGCCGAGCTGTTCCTGATCTACGTGCGCTTCGGCCCGGGCGTCAACGGCATCGGCTCGGTGCTGGTGGAGCGCGGCGCGCCGGGCTTTCAGATCGGGGAGCCCTCGAAGTTCATGAGCGGCGAGCAATGGTGCCAGCTGTATTTCGAGGACTGCCGCATTCCCGCCGACAACCTGCTGCTCGGCGAAGGCGGCTTCAAGCGCCAGATCGCCGGCTTCAATGTCGAGCGGCTGGGCAACTCGTCGCGCGCCCTCGCGCTCGGCCGTCATTGCTTCAACGTGGCCCGCGAGCACGCGATGGTCCGCAAGCAGTTCGGCCGCGAATTGTGCGAATTCCAGGGGATCCAATGGAAGTTCGCGGAGATGGCGTTGAAGCTCGAATCCGCGCAGCTGTTGCTCTATCGCGCGGCCATGGAGGGCGAGCACGGCCTGCCGTCCGCGCATAGCACGGCGATGGCCAAGCTCGCGTGCAACCAGGCGGGCTGGGACGTCGCCAACGAAGCGCTGCAGATAATGGGCGGCATGGGCTACAGCCAGGAATCGATCGTTGAATACTGCCTGCGCCGCATCCGCGGCTGGATGATCGCTGGCGGCTCGATCGAAATGCTGAAGAACCGCATTGCGGAAGGGGTGTTTGGCCGATCGTTTCCCCAGCGTCCTCCCAGGCCGGCCTCGAACTGAGCATGCAACGCCGGCCGAGCTCCCCGACTTTCCCTGTTCCCTGCTCCTTGTTCCCAGCCTCAATGAACTCGACTTCTCCAGCATCCGGCCCCATCGACTCGGCGCTCGCGCGGGCGCTGCTGTCTCCACGCAGCGTGGCACTGTTCGGCGCGTCGGATGATCCGGCCAAGACCGCCGGACGGCCATTGAAATTCCTGCGTGCGGGCGGCTATCGCGGAACGATCTATCCGATCAATCCGAACCGGGATACCGTGCAGGGTGAAACCGCCTACCCCAGCCTCTCATCGCTGCCGCAAGTCCCCGACCATGTCTTCGTGCTGACGCCAACCGATACCGTGCTCGATGTCGTGCGTGAGAGCGCCCGCCTCGGCGTCAAGGTCGTGACCATCCTCGCCAGCGGCTTCGCCGAGTCTGGGCCGGAAGGCGCGGCCAGGGAGGCGGAACTGCAAGCCCTGAGCCGGCAGACCGGCATCCGCGTGCTCGGTCCCAGCAGCCTCGGCGTCATCCATCCCCAGGCGGACCTCGTGCTGACGGCCAATGCCGCCTTCGCCGAGCCGGAACTGCCGCAAGGGCGCGTCTTCGTCGCCTCGCACAGCGGCAGCATGATCGGCTCGCTCGTTTCGCGCGGCAAGGCGCGTGGCGTCGGCTTTGCGGGGCTGGTGTCGGTCGGCGGCGAAGCCGACTTGTCCATTGGCGAAATCTGCCTGGCCACGCTCGACGATCCCGCCATCGACGGCTATCTGCTGTTCCTCGAAAGTCTGCGCCACGGCGACAAGCTGCGCGCCTTCGCAATCGAGGCCGCCCGGCGCGGCAAACCCGTGATCGCATACAAGCTGGGGCGATCGGCCGTCGCCGCCGAGATGGCCGCCACCCACACCGGAGCACTGGCCGGCGAGGACGACATCGCCGACGCCTTTCTCAAGGATCTCGGCATTGCGCGCGTCGGCGTGCTCGAAGCACTGCTGGAAGCGTTCCCGCTGGCACGGCGGATACCGCTGGCGCAGCCGGGCGGCCAGCCACACTTGCCGCCGCGCCGCGTGGGCGTGGTCACTACCACGGGCGGTGGCGCGGCGATGGTCGTCGACCAATTGGGCATTCGCGATGTCGCGGTGGAAGCCGCCTCGCCGGCGACGCTCGACAGGCTCGCGGCCGCCGGTATCGCGGTATCGCCGGGGCGCGTGCTGGACCTGACGCTGGCCGGCACCAACTACAACGTCATGAAGACCGCGCTAGACATCATGTTCGAGGCGCCGGAGTTCGATATCGTGCTTGCCGTCGTTGGTTCTTCCGCCCGGTTCCAGCCGCAGCTCGCGGTCAAGCCGATCATCGACAGCGCAGACAGCGCCAAGCCGATGGCCGCGATGCTGGTGCCCGACGCACCCGAAGCGCTGGCCGCGCTAACGGCCGCCGGGGTGCCCTGCTTCCGTTCGCCAGAACCGTGCGCCGATGCCATTGCCGCCGTGCTGGCACGCCGCCCACCCGGCACGCAACCGGCGGTGCGACTGCTCCGGGAGCGGCCGCCCCGCGCGCTGAGCGAGGCGCAGGCATACGCCGTACTGGAACAGCTCGGTGTGCCCTACGCGCCGGCGATCACACTCCCGATCGCCGCTCCCATCCCTGCGCTGCCGTTCGACTATCCGGTGGTCGCCAAGGTCTGCTCGCCCGAGATTCCGCACAAGACGGAAGTGGGCGGCGTCGTACTGGGCATTCGTGACGCCGAACAGTTGAACAGCGCATTGGCGACGCTGAAGACCAACCTGGCCGAGCGCGCGCCTACCGTGCGATGCGATGAAGTGCTGGTGCAGCCGATGACCAGGGGCTTGACCGAGGTGCTGATCGGCTACCGCATCGATCCGGACGCCGGTCCGATCGTGATGCTGGCCGCCGGCGGCATCTGGGCCGAAGTCGCACGCGATCGAAGCATCCGGCTGGCACCGGTCACCGTCGATGCCGCCCGGGAGATGATCGTCGAAGTGAAGGCGCTGAAGACGGTGTCCGGACTGCGCGGCAAGACTCGTGGCGACCTCGAAGCGCTGGCACGGGCCATCTCTGCGTTGTCCCAGCTCGCGGTACGCCCCGAGCTTGGCATCGCCGAAGCGGAGGTCAACCCGATGATGGTGTTGCCCGAGGGGCAAGGTGTGCTCGCCGTCGATGCCCTCGTGCTGACATCGTGAAGACGCCTGCCCTGCCCCCAGCCCCCCCGATGAACGCCGAACTGGCCGCCTTGGACCGACGCGCGCAGACCTGCGTCGTACGTGACGGGGACCGCGCGATGGTCTGGCGCAAGTTCGGCGGCGGGCCGCCGCTGGTGCTGATTCATGGCGGCCATGGCAACTGGTTGCATTGGACCCGCAACATCGAGCCCTTGTCGGCAACGCATACGCTGTGGATTCCCGATCTGCCGGGATTCGGAGAGTCCGACGCGCTGCCCGGGGATCCGCACGCGGCCGACCGCCTCGATCGCCTGGTCGGCACCGTCATCGCGACGCTGGACCTTCTGGTTGGTGTGGACGCAACCGTCTCGCTCGCCGGCTTTTCGTTCGGCGGACTGGTAGCCGCCCACGTTGCGGCCCGGCGCGGCGGCACGGCCCGGCTCGCACTGCTGGGGCCCGCGGGACACGGCGGTACACGACGCCAGCGCATGGAGATGATCGACTGGCGCAAGGACGACCCTCACGCCATGCGAAGCGCACTGCGGCACAATCTGCTCGCGCTGATGCTGCACCAGGAAGCCAGCATCGATGAGACCGCCATGCTGGTGCACGAGCTCGCGTGCCGGGCGACGCGATTTCGGAGCAAGGCGATCTCGCGACAGGCGCTGCTGGAAACCGCGCTGGACAGGTTCAATGGTCCCACGCTGCTGATCTGGGGCGAGCACGACGTCACCGCCTCGCCGATCGATGTGGCAAATCGAATCGCGGGGCCCGCGACGCACCGGGATTGGTGCCTGGTGCCCGGCGCAGGGCACTGGGTCCAGTACGAGCGCCATCGCGATATCAATACGCTGCTGGCACGCTGGTTCGGCTCGGAACCTCGCTGACGCCCAGATTTACTCGCCGAGTTGCTTCTGGACGTAGGCATTGGCGTTGCGGCTGCTCAATCCGCACGCAACCGGTCGAGCGCCGCCGTTGTCTTCAGCCAGTCGAGCACCGCGGCGGCGGGTGTGCCGGCCTGGATGGGCACCGGAGACAACAGACAATAGCGTGAACCGTCCTCGACAAAGCCCATCGGCGCGGCCAGCATGCCGTTGGCGATATCGTCCTGCACCAGATGCCAGGGCCCGATGGCGACGCCAAGGCCCGCGACCGCCGCCTGCAGGCTGAAGTAGAAATGCTCGAAGCCCTGCTCCGGCGCGCGCGATAGCGTCTGTCCCGTGATGTCGGCCCAGGTCCGCCAGGCGTTCGGCCTTGTCCGCGTATGCAGGCGCGGTGCGGAAGGACGCAGGGATGCCTTGCCCTTGCGTGCCGCAAACCACGCGCCGGCCTGGTCCGGCCGGCACACCGGACCGATCCGTTCGACGAACAAAGGCACCGCGTGGACGCTGTCGGGCCAGGCGAAGTCATCGCGCCGAAGCGCGAGATCGATGCCTCTGTCGAATTCGACCGGCCCGCCGCCGGCAACGAGGTGCACGTCGAATTCGGGATGCCGCGCCTTGAAATCGGGCCAGCGCGGAATCAGCCAGCGCATCAGCAACGTCGGCTCGCACGACAGCACCCATTGCCGCGCTTGCCTCGCACTGGCGCGCAGCTCGCGTGTGACCTGTCGAATCACGCCGAGACCATCGCGCACCGCCTGCGCGAGCCTGCGCCCTGCATCGGTCAGGAAGACGCGGCGGCTGCGCCGTTCGAACAGCGCCACACCAAGGTCGTCCTCAAGCGTACGCACCGCGCGGCTGACCGCGCCATGCGTCAGGTGCAATTCGTCGGCGGCGCGGCTGAAGTTCTCGAGCCGCGCCGCCGCCTCGAAG
>MTEU01005260.1_pt2 | contig 26096 bp, 21 predicted proteins | sample 1042701 | NCBI WGS metagenome assembly MTEU01 (sample SAMN06185813, study PRJNA358809) | soil metagenome | isolation source: naturally attenuated soil | place: India | collected 2015-05-23
CCACGAGATCGGCACGCCGCTGTCGACGCTCGCCGTGATCGCTGGCGAGCTGCGCGCCGACGCGGCGGACGCGGCCCGCGGCGGTACCGCGATACGCGACTACCTGCCGGACCTGGATACCGTCGAGCAGCAGTTGGGGCTATGCCGCGGCATCCTGGCGCGATTGCGCGAGGCGAACCGCGCCAGCGCGCTGCAGCCGGTCGGACATTGGCTGCCCGCCTTCGCCGACGGCTGGCAATTGCGCCATCCGCAGGCGCGGGTCGACACCACGATCGCGCCGGATGCCACCGACGTGCCGGTCGAGCCGGCGCGAACCGGACAGATGCTGACGATCCTGCTCGACAACGCGGCCCGCAGCCAGCAGGCCGCCGGACGCGGCGACTTGCCGCTGCGGTTGTCGATCGCGCTCGATCGTCGGAGCGGACCGAGCGAACTGGTGCTGCGCGTGATCGACGATGGCACCGGCATGCCGGCGGCGCTGCGCGCGCGGCTGGGCGAAGCGCCGGTGGCGAGCACGCACGGCGGCCAGGGCATCGGCGCCTATCTGGCGCAGAGCGTGGCGCGCCAGATGGGGGGGCGGCTGCTGTGGCAGGACCGTCCCGAAGGCGGCACCGTGGCCGAGCTGCGGCTGCCGGCGATCAGCGACTCATTGGAGCACGCGGCATGAACTTGACGTCGACCGCTTCCCTTTCCTCTGCCGCTGCCGCCGGCAACGGCGACGCCGGCGCACCCTTCCTGGTGATCGATGACGATCCGGTGTTCTCGGACACGCTCGCACGCGCGCTGTCGCGGCGCGGCTTTGCGGTCGAGATCGCGCACAACCGCCACCACGCGCTGGCGCTCGCCGAGAAGACCGCGTTCCGCTATGTCACGCTGGACCTGCATCTGGCCGCCGGCCCCGCGGCCGGCGTAACCGCGCCCGCCGACTCCGGGCTGCAGCTGGTGGCGCCACTGCGGGCGATGCTGCCGTGCGCGCGCATCCTGGTGCTGACCGGCTACGCCAGCATCGCCACCGCGGTGGCGGCGGTCAAACAGGGCGCCGACGAATATCTGGCCAAGCCGGCCAATGTCGATTCGATCCTCGCCGCGCTGAAATCCGGCATCTCGGAAGTGGTTGCCGAGGCCGCGCTCGAGGATCCGCTGCCGCTGTCGGTGCCGCGGCTGGAGTGGGAGCATATCCAGCGCGTGCTGGCCGAACACGGCGGCAACATCTCGGCAACAGCGCGGGCGCTGAACATGCATCGGCGCACGCTGCAGCGCAAGCTCGCCAAGCGGCCGGTGTCGCGCTAGCGCGCCGAGCAAACGTAAAAAGGGCCTGCATTCGCAGGCCCTCCTTGATGTATCGCATCACGGCCATCACCGCGCGCCGCTTCACAGCCGCAGTTGCACGTAGTCCCAGCCGAGGTCGTCGCCGCCGTGGGCTGCACGATCGGCCATGTCCGTCGTGCCGGTCGCGCCGGTCATGCCTCCGGTACCCACCCGCAATGCATCGAACGCATGCCGGTTCGAGCGTGCGCCGTACTCGGCGGACTCGCTGACAAACAAGGCATGCGAGACCTTGACCCTGCCGTCGCCCGCCGCGGCATCGATGCGCGTGGCTTCGCTGCTATCCGGCACGGCGCACAGGAACGCCGTCGCCCCGGCCAGCCCCGCCAACACGCCTGCCGACATCAAACCGATATGCTTCATTTTGGACCTCCTGCTTACGGCCATACTGCAGCCCAACGAGGCGCAAGCTTCTCATCGTCGCGGCGGCCGTGCCAGCGTGCTTACCAACGCTTACCTGGCTTACCGGCCGTCAACGGATGTCACGGGCCGATGTCACCAGCGCGTGTCGCGCTCCCACTCGCGCATTTCCTCCTCGGCGCGCTCCTTGGTGTAGCCATAGCGCTCCTGGATCTTGCCGGCCAGCTGATCGCGCTTGCCGTTGATCTGCGTGAGATCGTCATCGGTGAGCTGGCCCCACTTCTCCTTGACCTTGCCCTTGGCCTGCTCCCACTTCCCTTCGATCTGGTCCCAGTTCATGATCCGCTCCTCAATGTCGATTGATGCGTTGGCGACTTCGCTCGCCGCGTCGGGACGGAACCGGCCGCGTCAGCCGCGGCCGGCCCATTGCTGATGCTTGCTGATCGCTTGCTGATGGATCAGCGGTTGTACTTGGCCTTGACGTCGGCTTCGCAACGGTCCTTGGCGTCGCCCGACATCGCGTCGCACTTCTCCTTGTCCGCCTTGTAGGCCGCGTCGCTGGTGTCCTTGCGAGCCTCGCGGCGCGCCTCGGCCACATCGGTGCGCGTACCGCCGCCGGCAGCCGCGCGGGTCGTCTTGGCCTCGCCCAGCGCCTTCTCATGCGCGGTCTTGGCTTCCTTCACGCAAACGTCCTTGTCGTTGCCCTTCTTGTCGTCGCAGCGTTCCTTCGCGACTTCGTACTCGCGGTCGGCCTTGACCTTCAGGACCTTGGCGCGGGCCGCTTCGGTGCCATCGCGGCGCGCTTCGGCCTCGGCCTTGGCCACATCGCGATCGCGCTTGGCCTCGGCCTCGCAGACGTCTTCGGCGTTGTCCTTCATGGCGTCACAACGGGTCTTGGCGTTCTTGTAGTCGGCGTCGGCCCGCGAGACGGCGGCGTCATAGTCGGCACGGGCGCCGGACGGCGCGCTCTGCGCCAGCGCAAAGCCGGCCGGTGCGGCAACCATCATCGAACACACTGCAGCAGACAGCCATTTCTTCATCATGTCGCGCTCCTGTCGTTGTCGAACGGTTCGAGTTTGCAAGGGCGACGTTGGCGTCCGCCTTGCTGTCTCGTCGTATATGAAGGTTATGTGGGGTGCGCTTTTGCAAGCAGACGGGGGCTTCCGAAAGGGGAGTAAGACGATTCCCACATGAGAACCACACTTCACTGGCGGGTGTCCCGGGGACCAAAAAAAATGCGCCTTCCCATCGCTGGGAAGGCGCACTTCGAACACAGGCGCCGGGACAATCGCTGCGGCTTACAGCACGTAGCGCGACAGGTCCTCGTTGGCCGACAGATCGCCGAGCCGTTCGTCGACATAGGCCGCATCGATCGTCACGGTCTCGCCGCTCGAACGGGTGGCGTGGAACGACAGATCCTCGAGCAGGCGCTCCATCACCGTGTACAGCCGGCGCGCGCCGATGTTCTCGACCTTCTCGTTGACCGAGTGGGCGATCTCGGCCAGGCGGCGGATGCCGTCCGGCGCGAACACCAGCTCGACCTGCTCGGTGGCCAGCAGCGCCTGGTACTGCTTGGTCAGGCTGGCGTCGGTCTGCGTCAGGATCGCCTCGAAGTCGGCCACCGACAGCGATTCGAGCTCGACGCGGATCGGGAAGCGGCCCTGCAGTTCGGGGATCAGGTCGCTCGGCTTGGACAGGTGGAACGCGCCGGAGGCGATGAACAGGATATGGTCGGTCCGCACCATGCCGTACTTGGTGCTGACCGTGGTGCCCTCGACCAGCGGCAGCAGGTCGCGCTGCACGCCCTGGCGCGATACCTCGCCGCCGCCCAGTTCGCTGCGGCTGGCGATCTTGTCGATCTCGTCGAGGAACACGATGCCGTTCTGCTCGACATTGGCCAGCGCCTTCTGCTTCAGGTCGTCGTCATTGACGAGCTTGGCCGCTTCCTCGTCGATCAGCTGCTTGAACGCTTCCTTGACCTTCATCTTGCGGCGCAGCTTCTTGCCCTGGCCGAGGCCGGCGAACATGCTGCGCAGCTGCTCGGTCATGTCCTCCATGCCCGGCGGGCCCATGATGTCCAGGCTCGGCACCGCGGCCGCCAGTTCGAGCTCGACCTCCTTGTCGTCCAGCTGCCCCTCGCGCAGCTTCTTGCGAAAGACCTGGCGGGTGTTGGAATCCTTTTCCTCGGGCTGGGAGAAGCCGATGTCGCGCGGCGGCGGCAGCAGCACGTCGAGCAGGCGGTCCTCGGCGGCATCCTCGGCCTTGGTGCGCACCTTCTTCATCTCGGACTCGCGCGTCTGCTTGATTGCCATTTCGACCAGATCGCGCACGATGGTGTCGACGTCGCGGCCGACATAGCCGACCTCGGTGAACTTGGTGGCCTCGATCTTGATGAAGGGCGCATCGGCCAGCTTGGCCAGGCGCCGCGCGATCTCGGTCTTGCCGACGCCGGTCGGGCCGATCATCAGGATGTTCTTCGGCGTGATTTCCTGGCGCAGCGGGTCGGCCACCTGCTGGCGACGCCAGCGGTTGCGCAGTGCCACCGCGACGGCCTTCTTGGCCTTGTTCTGGCCAATGATGTGCTTGTCGAGTTCGGAAACGATTTCCGACGGAGTCATGGTGTGGGACATGGGTCTCGGTATCCGGGTATCCGTTCAATGAGGGCCGGTCAGGGCGCCGCCACGGCGCCCTGCGGCGCGGTGGTGCGCCCGGCGGGCGTCACGTGCGGGAAAGCGTGAGGCGGACGCTCACTCGAGCGTCTCGATAACGAAATTGGTATTGGTGTAGATGCACAGTTCGCCGGCGATGCCCAGCGATTTTTCGACCACGTCCCGGGGCGACAGCTCGGTGTTCTCCATCAGCGCCTTGGCGGCCGACTGCGCATAGGCGCCGCCCGAGCCGATTGCCGCGATGCCGCCTTCGGGATCGAGCACGTCGCCGTTGCCGGTGATCACCAGCGTAGTGTCGCGGTCGGCCGTGATCAGCATCGCCTCGAGCCGGCGCAGCGCGCGGTCGGAACGCCAGTCCTTGGCCAGATCGACCGCGGCGCGCGTCAGGTTGCCCTGGTACTTCTCCAGCTTGGCCTCGAAGCGGTCCAGCAGCGAAAACGCATCGGCGGTGCTGCCGGCGAAGCCCACCAGGACCTTGCCGTTGTAGATGCGGCGCACCTTGCGCGCGGTGCCCTTCATCACGATATTGCCGAGAGTGACCTGGCCGTCACCGCCCAGGGCAACCTGGTTGCCGCGCCGGACGCTGACGATGGTAGTGCCGTGATACTGTTCCATGGTGGCTTCTGAGTTGGGTTCAGGCAGCTACTTGGCGACGGCCTGACGGAATTCAAGAGCGGGCGCAGCCACCGCCGACGCGGCTTGTTCGCCCCATATTCGCCCTCGCGCCGCCCGCGTCTCCCAATATAGACGGGCTGGACGGCCGCACCGGCCCCTGCTCCAGTCATTGCGCCGCCGAAGTCCGCTTTCCACCATGCAAAAACAAAAAGGCCACGCGTCTACGCGTGGCCTCGGGTACCGCTCCGGTCCGCTGCGCCGCGCCGGAAGCAGCGGCGGCGAAGCGGCCAGTGGGTCAGTCGGTCAGTCGGTCAGTGTCGCATCGACTCAGTCGGCATAGACGCCGGCCTTGCGAATCACCGGGGTCCACTTGTTGATTTCGTTGCCGAGGAAGGTCTTCAGCGAATCCGGCGTGGCGCGCTGGGCCGGCACCGCTTCGGCGCCCAGCTCGGCCATCTTGGCGCGGAAGCCCGGGTCGGTCACCGACTTCTGCAGCGCCGCCGACAGCTTCTCGATCACCGGCTGCGGCGTGCCCTTCGGTGCGTACATCGCGTGCCAGATCTTGACCTCGATGTTCGACAGGCCCTGCTCGGCCGCGGTCGGGATGTCCTTGAACGCCTCGACGCGGCGCGGCTGCATCGCGGCATAGGGCTTGAGCGCATTGGCCTTCAGCTGGCCGGCGATATTGGTGGTCTGGTCGCACATCAGGTTCACCTGGCCGCCCAGGATATCGGTCAGCGCCGGCGCGGTGCCCTTGTACGGGACCGTGGTCAGCTCGGTCTGGATCGCGCTCTGGAACAGCAGGCCGCACAGGTGCGAGGCCGAGCCGATGCCGGCGTTGGCGAGCGACAGCTTGCTGGCGTTGGCCTTGATGTACGGCAGCAGGTCCTTCAGCGTGTTCGGCGGCAGGTTCTTGTTGCCGACCAGCACCATCGGCACGTCGGCGATTTCGCCGATGTATTCGAAGTCCTTCAGCGGATCGAAGCCGAGGTTGCGGTACAGCGCCGGGGCGGTCGACATGCCGATATGGTGGATCAGCACGGTGTGGCCGTCGTTCTTCGACTGGGCCACCTTCTTCGCGCCGATCGTGCCGCCGGCGCCGCCGAGGTTCTCGATCACGATGGTCGCGCCCAGATGCTTGGACATGACCTGCGCCAGCTCGCGCGCCACCTTGTCGGTCGGACCGCCTGCGGCGAACGGCACCACGGCCGAGACCGGCCGGCTGCCCGGATAGTCCTGCGCCTGTACCACGCCAGGCAGAGCCAGTGCGGCGGCCGCAAGGGCGGCGGCCACGGTTTTTGCAACGTGTTTCATTATTTCTCCTGATTTCCCCGACTTCCCGTCGTGCAGACTGCCATGCCGCCCGGCCACCGTGGCGGCGTGGGCCGCCTCACCGGAGGTCGCGGCTTGGAGCCGCCATGCTATCAACGGCGACTTGCCTGAAATATCAGGAAATACCCGGGCAGAAGCGGGCCGCACGTCACTCGCCAATGCGGCCCCCGCTCGATGTCATTGGCGGTCGGGACCCGGTTCGGCCTCCTCCGTCAGCACGCCCTCCAGCCGTTCGAACACGCGCCGCGTCGAGCCGCGCGCCTCGAGCGCGAACAGCAGCACCGAGCGGCCGGTGACCTGGTAGACGTCGCCGGACGAGAACTCCGGCAGTTCCTCGCGCACCGGCATGTTGGTGTCGATCAGGCAGGTCCACTGGTCGCTGCCGGGAATCTGCGGCAACGTGAACCCGACCACGTCGTGATAGGCGTTGAACACCAGCAGCAGCGTCGCGTCCGAAGCCAGACGGCGGATGCCGGTGGCGCGCGCGCGGCCGTCGATGACCAGGCCGAAGCAGCGCATCGAGGCGTCGTCCCAGTGTTCCGGCGTCAGCTCGTCGCCGGCGGCGCTGATCCACTTGACGTCGGCCACGCCCAGTTCCTCGTCGACCTCGCCGGTCAGGAAACGCCCCCGCCGCAGCACCGGCAGCGCGCGCCGCAACGTCGTCAGCTTGCGCACGAAGTCGATCAACGCGCGGCCGCGCTCGTCGATCTCCCAGTCGACCCAGCTGATCTCGTTGTCCTGGCAGTAGGCGTTGTTGTTGCCCTGCTGGGTGCGGCCGAACTCGTCGCCGGCCACCATCATCGGCGTGCCCTGCGAGAACAGCAGCGTGGCAAGCAGATTGCGCTTCTGGCGCTCGCGCAGCTCGACGATGTCGGGGTCATCGGTCGGCCCTTCCGCGCCGCAGTTCCACGAGCGGTTGTCGCTGGTGCCGTCGTTGTTGTCCTCGCCGTTGGCATCGTTGTGCTTGTCGTTGTACGAGACCAGATCGTGCAGCGTGAAGCCATCGTGCGCGGTGATGAAGTTGACGCTGGCCCAAGGCCGGCGCCCGCTGTGGTTGAACTTGTCGCCGGAAGCGGTGACGCGCGCCGCCAGTTCCGGCGCGACGCCCTCCTCGCCGCGCCAGAAGTCGCGCACCGTGTCGCGGAACTTGTCGTTCCACTCGGCCCATCCGGCGGGGAAGCCGCCGACCTGATAGCCGCCCGGGCCGCAGTCCCACGGCTCGGCGATCAGCTTGACGCTGGACAGGATCGGATCCTGCCGGCAGGCCTTCAGGAAGCCGCTGCCATAGTCGAAGCCGCCGGGCTCGCGCCCGAGGATCGTGGCCAGGTCGAAACGGAAACCGTCGACCTGCATCTCGGTAACCCAGTAGCGCAGGCTGTCCATCACCATCTGCAGCACACGCGGATGCGACAGGTTCAGCGTGTTGCCGGTGCCGGTGTCGTTGATGTAATAGCGCTTCTCGTCCGGCATCAGCCGGTAGTAGGACAGGTTGTCGATGCCGCGGAACGACAGCGTCGCGCCCAGCTCGCTGCCCTCGGCGGTGTGGTTGTAGACCACGTCGAGAATGATCTCGAGCCCAGCCTCGTGAAAGCGGTCGATCATCTGCTTCAGTTCCACCACCGCGCCCGGCCCGCGCGCGAAGAAGCGGGGATCCGGCGCGAAGAAGCCGATCGTGTTGTAGCCCCAGTAGTTGGTCAGCCCCTTGTCCAGCAGATGGCTGTCGTTCAGGAAGACGTGGATCGGCAGCAGCTCGACCGAGGTCACGCCCAGCGCCTTGATATGGTCGATCACCGCGCGCTGTCCCAGCCCCTCGAAGGTGCCGCGCATCGCCTCCGGTACCGCCGGATGGCGTTTGGTATAGCCGCGCACATGAGTCTCGTAGAAGATCGTCCGCTCCCACGGCACGCGCACGCTCAGCGGGTGCTCCCAGGTGAAGGCCTGGTCCACGACCTGGCATTTCGGCATGAACGGCGCGCTGTCGCTGTCGCTGAAGCTCAGGTCGTCCTCGCCCATCCGATAGCCGAACACCGCGGGGTCCCAGCGCAGTTCGCCGACATAGGCCTTGGCATAGGGGTCGAGCAGCAGCTTGTTGGGATTGAAACGATGGCCGTTGGCAGGGTCATAGGGCCCGTGCACGCGGTAGCCATAGACGGCGCCCGGTGCCAGCCCCTGCACGCGGACGTGCCAGACCTCGTCGGTGTACTCGGGCAGCGCGATGCGCTCGACCTCTCGTTCGCCGTTCTGGTCGAACAGGCACAGCTCGACCTTGGTGGCATGGGCGCTGAACAGCGCGAAGTTGACGCCGTCGCCGTCCCAGGTGGCGCCCAGGGGAAACGGCAAGCCTTCGCTGATGGTGTAGTTGGACATGGCGCGCGGCACTCCCGTGTGGAAACGGATGGTGCGGAGCACGGCGCATGCCCGGGCGCCGGCCATGGCGCGCAGGCCGGCGCTTCCCATATTTGCCGCCGGATCTCCGGCAGCGTTGTCAAAACTACAGGGGCCGCCGATCGCCCGTTCTCGCAACTGAATTGCATCTCCGGGGGCACTATGGTTAAATCGCCCCCATGTCTTCGCCCACTCCCAGCCTGCCGGCCGCCGTCGATGCGGCACAGGAGCGCCTCCGGGCGCTGGGTGCGCGCGTCACGCAACCGCGCGTCTGCATCCTGGCGTGCCTGATCGGCAGCGACATCCCGCTGACCCACCAGGCCGTGATCGACCGTCTTCCGGGCGGCGCCGAGGCGATCGACCGCGTCACCGTCTATCGGGTGCTCGACTGGCTGGTCGAGCAGGGGCTGGCGCAAAAGCGCGCCGGCAACGACCGCGTGTTCCGCTTCAGCCTGATCGAGCACGAGGCGGCGCGCGCGGAAGTCCATCGCCGGCACAGCCATTTCCATTGCAGCCGGTGCGACCGCACCTTCTGCCTCGAGGCCGACAGCGCGCCGCCGCGGCAGGCCGCGCCGCGTGTGCCGAGCGGCTTCGCGGTCGAACACGTCGAATTGACCGTCAACGGCATCTGCGCCGAATGTGGCGCGCGCACCGTGGCCGACGCGCCGGCCGCGGGTGCCACTGAAGGTGCCGTTGACGCTTCCCCCAATCCCGGAGAACCAACATGTCCAAACTGATCCCGGTCACGATCCTGACGGGCTTCCTCGGCAGCGGCAAAACCACGCTGCTCAAGCGCATCCTCAACGAACAGCATGGCATGAAGATCGCCGTGATCGAAAACGAGTTCGGCGAGGAGAACATCGACAACGAGATCCTGGTGCAGGACGGCCGCGAACAGATCGTGCAGATGAGCAACGGCTGCATCTGCTGCACGATCCGCGGCGACCTGGTGCAGGCGCTGTCGGACCTGATCGGCCGCCGCGACGCCGGCGAGATCGATTTCGAACGGGTCGTCATCGAGACCACCGGCGTGGCCAACCCCGGCCCGGTGGCGCAGACCTTTTTCATGGACGACGAGATCGCCTCGCGCTATCTGCTCGACGCCGTGGTCACGCTGGTCGACGCCAAGCACGGCAACCAGCAGCTGGACAAGCAGGAGGAGGCGCAGCGCCAGGTCGGCTTCGCCGATGCGATCTTCATCACCAAGGCCGACTTGGTATCGGCCGACGAGCTGGCCGACCTGCGCCATCGCGTACTGCAGATGAATCCGCGCGCGCCGATCGGCACCGCGCATTTCGGCGAGGCGCCGATCGACTCGATCTTCGACCTGCGCGGCTTCAACCTGAACGCCAAGCTGGAGATCGACCCCGACTTCCTGCGCGCCGAAGATCACGATCACGATCACGACCATGACCACGAGCATGGCGAGCACTGCGGCGCCGACTGCGGCCATGACCATGACCACGAACACCACCACGGTCACGGCCACAACCATCATCACCACCATCATCACACCGACCGCATCGGCTCGTTTGTCTTTCGCAGCGACAAGCCGTTCCACTACGGCAAGCTCGAGGAATTCCTGTCGGGGATCCTGACCGTCTACGGCGAGAAGCTGCTGCGCTACAAGGGCGTGCTCTATATGGAAGGCGTCGACCGCAAGGTGGTGTTCCAGGGCGTGCACCAGCTGATGGGCAGCGACATCGGCGGCAAATGGGAAGACGAAACCCCAGGCACCAAAATGGTGTTCATCGGCGTCGACCTGCCGAAGGACGCGATCCTCAAAGGCCTGGCCAACTGCCTCGCCTGATCGGCGGCCGCTCGCCGGGGCCACCGCGCCTCGGCCGCGCCAGCTTTGCCGCCCTGCTTGCCGCAACGCCGCACCCGTCCGGGTGAAACGCCGGCGCTGCGCACGGATATACGCGGCACGCGCCGCTCGGTGAAACACCGAATATCCGGTCCGGTTTTCCACCGTATCTCCTGGTAATTTGTTCAAGTACAATAAGCCGGATGTGATGCGGGCAGCGCGATGTCGCCGCCGCCCGCGTCGTATGCAGGGCGGCGGTTGTCGTCAGCATCAGACGGCCGTCCTGCGGTGCGGCCGCTGTGCTCGTGCGATGGCCGTCGAACGCGCGGGATCTCGGGCCGCAACGTTTCAGGGCGTTGCCGCTGGGGCAACGACGCCGACCGATGTCGACCGACGCCGAGAAAGGGATCCCATGGTAGCCGCAGCAAAAACCAAAGAAAGCCGCAGCAAGACCGCTGGTGCTGCGGCCGCTACGACAAAGGCGCAGGGACAGCAAGCTGCGCCTACCCCCCGGAACGGCTCGGCGCCGGCCGGTACCGGAGCGGCAAAGGGAGGCACGCGAAGCAGCAAGACTGCAGCCAGCCAGAGTGAAACGGTCGAACCGCGCAAGCGGACCGACACTGCATCCGCGCGGAACACGACGCCGCCGGTCGCATCAACAAGAGAATCAGCAGCAACCATGAGCAGCAATAAACTTCTGACTGAAGCTGAAATCCTGAAGATGGACGACAAGGACTACATGAACGAGGCCCAACTGGCCTTTTTCAAGAACCGCCTTGAACAGCTGCGCGACGAAATCCTGAAGAACGCCGACCAGACCACCGAGCATCTGCGCGAAACGGTCATCGTGCCGGATCCGGCGGACCGCGCCACGATCGAAGAAGAACATGCCCTGGAGCTGCGCACCCGCGACCGCGAGCGCAAGCTGCTGAAGAAGGTCGAACAGTCGCTGGCCCGCATCGAGTCCGGCGACTACGGCTGGTGCGAGGAAACCGGCGAGCCGATCGGCGTGCCGCGTCTGCTGGCCCGCCCGACCGCGACGCTGTCGCTGGAAGCCCAGCAACGCCGCGAACTGCGTCAGAAACTGTTCGGCGATTGAGGGCTGCGCGCCTTCATCCGCACTGCCAACGGCCCGGAACTCCGGGCCGTTTTGCTTTTTTATGCGGCGCACCACGACGGCGTCGCCGCGCGGCTACAGCAAGGGTGCCGCGACCGCGCATTTCTGCTACAGTCGCAACCTTGTTGCAATAAGCTGGGCATTTCGCGCTGCGCACCGCGGCGCGGCCCTCGCCCTCCATCCTCCAGATCGCCATGGCCGACCGTCTTCCCGTCACCGTATTGGCCGGCTTCCTCGGCGCCGGCAAGACCACGCTGCTGCAGCACGTGCTGGCCAACCGCGAAGGCAAGCGCGTGGCGGTCATCGTCAACGACCTGGCCGACGTCAACATCGATGCGCGCCTGGTCGGCGAAGGCGTGCTGGCGCAGGCCGGCGAGCGGCTGGTCGAGCTGTCCAACGGCTGCATCTGCTGCACGCTGCGCGAGGACCTGCTGGTCGAGATCGCCGCGCTGGCACGCGAGGGGCGCTTCGACTATCTGCTGGTCGAATCGACCGGCGTGGCAGAACCGCTGCCCATCGCCGAAACATTCACGTTCGAAGACGAACACGGCCGCGCGCTGGACAGCCTGGCCCGGCTCGACACCATCGTCACCGTGGTCGACGCCGCGCATTTCACGCAGGACTTCGACGAGGCCGACTATCTGCGCAACCGCGGCCAGGCGCGCGACGACGAGGACGACCGCACCGTGGTCGATCTGCTGATCGAACAGGTCGAGTTCTGCGACGTGATCGTGCTGAACAAGATCGATCTGGTCGACGACGCCGAACGCGAACGGCTGATGGCGCTGCTGCACGCGCTGAACCCGCGCGCCGAGATCGTGCCCGCGCGCTTCGGCCAGGTGCCGCTCGACAAGGTGCTCGACACCGGGCGCTTCGACTTCGAGGCGGCCGCGGCCGCGCCGGGCTGGCAGGCCGAGCTGCGCGGCGAGCATGTGCCGGAGAGCGACGCCTACGGCATCGGCAGCTTCGTTTACCGGCGTCGGCGCCCGTTCCATCCGCGCCGCTTCGCCGACCTGATCCACACCGAATGGCTGCGCGAGCACGGCAAGGTGCTGCGCTCCAAGGGCTTCTTCTGGCTGGCCAGCCGCATGGACGTGGCCGGCAGCTGGAGCCAGGCCGGCGGCGTGTGCCGCCACGGCGGTGCCGGTGCCTGGTGGGCGTCGATCGATCCGGCCGACTGGCCGCAGGACGGCGAGACGCTGGCCGCGATCCGCGCCGACTCGCAGGTCGACGGTGCGCCGGCGCCGTTCGGCGACCGGCGCCAGGAGCTGGTGCTGATCGGGCAGAACATGGACCGCGCCGCGCTGGAGGCGGCGCTCGACGCCTGCCTGCTGAGCGACGCCGAGATGGCCGCCGGTCCCGAGGCCTGGATTGCCTACGACGATCCATTCCCCAGTTGGGAAGACGCCTTCGACAACGAGGGCGACCACGACCATCGCGACCACGATCACGATCATCACGATCACGACGGGGCCCCGTGCGACTGCGGGCACCATGGCGGACATGCGCACTGAGTTGCTGCGCGCGCTGCGGCGCCGGGGCACGGATCGCCTGAGCGGCGCGCTGTGGGCAGCGTGGCTGGTGCTGTGCCTGCTGCTGGCGCAGCACGCCGGCCTGGTTCACCGCATCCAGCACGGCGGCTCGCCGGCCGTGCCAATGTCTGCCAATCCGGCTACGCCGAACCTGGTCGGCACTTCGCTCGCCTCCGCCGGTAGCGATACCCGTATCGACAGCCATGCACCGGACAGCGCGCGCGCGCCGATCCATTCGTGCGTGCTGTTCGACGCCGCCACGCAGGCGCTCGGTGCCTGCGGTACGCCGCCGATACCGCTGCTGTCGCATGGCAAGCCGCTGGTGCCGCCCGGCATCACCTGGCGCTGGCCCCACCTGCCGCCGCAGCGCAGCTTCCTGACGCGCGCCCCACCTTCTTCGCTCGCCTTCGCCTGAGCGCGGCCGCTCTTGCGGCCGCTTGTTGACGACCCGGCGATCCCGACGTTCGACCACGCTGACCGGCATTCCCCCTGCGACGGCCCGGCACTGCCACGCCATCGCCGCGGGCCTTGCCTTGCCGCGCCTTGCCGCGCCAATCCGCAGCGAGTCACCGAGCGCGACCGATCGCCACGATGTTCTTCGCATCGCGAGCCATGAATCCGACCCTGCAACGCACCACCGCACGCCGCTCCGCCGACGCTTCGGCCAGCCCGGCACAACACCTGACACAACGATCGCTTCGGCCCGGCGCCCGCCTGACTCCGCTGGCCGCCGTCGCGCTGTGCCTCGCCGCGCCGGCCGCCTGGGGCCAGGCCATCGCGGCCGCCCCGGCCGCCGCCCCCACCCTCGGCGAAGTCGTGGTCACCGCCAATCCGCTCGGCAGCGACCTGAACTCGCTGGTGCCCGCCGTCTCCACGCTGCAGGGCGACAACCTGGCCGTGCGCCAGAACAGCACGCTCGGCGAAACGCTGAACAGCCTGCCCGGCGTGTCCTCGACCTACTTCGGGCCGAACTCGAGCCGGCCGGTGATTCGCGGGCTCGATGGCGACCGCATCAAGGTGCTGCAGAACGGCGGCAGCAGCATCGACGCCGCCACGCTGTCCTACGACCACGCGGTGCCGCTCGACCCGCTGGTGGCCGAGCGCATCGAGGTCGTGCGCGGCCCCGCGGCGCTGATGTATGGCGGCAACGCGATCGGCGGCGTGGTCAACGTGATCGACAACCGCATTCCCAAGGCGCCGATCGAAGGCGTGACCGGCGCCACCGACCTGAGCGCGACGATCGACGGCGACGCGGCCCGCAACGCCAGCGGCCTGATCGAGGCCGGCAACGGCAAGTTCGCCATCCATGCCGACGCATTCGCCCGCAAGACCAGCGACCTGCGCATCCCCGGCTACGCCCGCAGCGAGCGGTTGCGCAACAGCCAGCCGCTGGAGGAAGGCGAGAGCGAGGTCCGCAACCGCCTGCCCAACACCAACGCCGAGCAGCACGGCGGCGCGCTGGGCGGCTCCTACACCTGGGCCGACGGCTTCGTCGGCGCCAGCTACAGCGCCTATCGCAACGACTACGGCACGCCCGCCGAAGACGAGGTGCGGCTGAACATGAAGCAGGACCGCTTCGCGCTGGAAGGCGAAGCGCGCAACCTGTCCGGCACCACCGGCGGCTGGTTCGAATCGGTCAAGGGCAAGTTCGGCTATACCGACTACGAGCACAAGGAAATCGAAGGCGGCGAAACCGGCACGGTGTTCAAGAACAAGGGCTGGGACGCCCGCATCGAGGCGCAGCACGGCAATATCGGCCGCATGCGCGGCGTGATCGGCGCGCAGTTCGGCGCGACCCGCTTCTCCGCGCTGGGCGAGGAGGCCTTCGTGCCCAGCAGCGATACCGACAACGCCGCGCTGTTCGTGTTCGAGGAAATGCCGCTGGATTCGGCCGGCAACCTGAAGCTGAACCTGGGCGGGCGCATCGACCATACCAGCATCAAGGCCACCGCCGGCGGCAACGAACGCTTTGCCGATGCAAAACGCAGCTTCAACGCGGGCAGCGCCTCGGCCGGCCTGCTTTACAAGCTGAGTCCGGCCTGGTCGCTGACCTCCAACGTCGCCTACACCGAGCGCGCGCCGACGTTCTACGAGCTGTACGCCAACGGCCCGCACGTTGCCACCGGTGCCTGGGAGCAGGGCGATCCGAACGCCAACAAGGAACGCGCAACTTCGGTCGATCTCGGCCTGCGCTTCAAGCAGGGCGATCACAGCGCCGGCGTGTCCGGCTTCTACAGCCGCTTCTCGAACTATCTGGCGCTGTCCGCGACCGGCAACGCGCGCAACGAGGAAGGCGAGCTGGTGGCCCCCGGCAGCGCGGACGCCCTGCCCGAACTGCGCTATCTCGGCATTCCGGCGACGCTGTACGGCTTCGAGGCCGAGGGCAAGACCCGGCTGGCCCGCAAGCTGCTGACCGGCAGCGATACGCTGGACTTCGAGGCGCGGGCGGACTACGTGCGCGGCGAGAACCGCGAGACCGGCGAGCCGCTGCCGCGGCTGGCGCCGCTGCGTCTTGGCGGCGCGCTCGTCTACGGCGCGGGCCCCTTCGGCGCGCGCCTGGACCTGACCTGGGCCGCGAAGCAGACCCGGGTGCCCGTCAACGACACGCCGACCGACGCCTACACGATGCTGGGCGTCGCGCTGACCTACAAGATCAAGAGCGGGCGCACGCAAACCCTGCTCTACCTGCGCGGCGACAACCTGACCAACGAGGAGGCGCGCAATTCCACCTCGATCCTGCGCGACATCGCGCCGATGGCCGGCCGCAGCGTGCGCGTGGGCCTGCGCACGACGTTCTAGCGCAGCGCTGGCCAGCGGCGCGAAGGATGCGCCGCCGGCCGTCCCGGCTGCATGGCGTCGGCCCCTGTTCCGGCGCCGTGCTTCATGCGCGGTCGAACCTGCAGATCAGCCTCGCTACCGCATCCTCCATCATCACTGCCACCTGCGGCATCACGAGGGATTGCGGCTCGAGACGATCGTCGGGCGGCAAACGCTGCAGCGCTTCCAGCCATTGCGCGCCGGCTGCCACGAAATCGTCGTCCTTCCGTGACGCCGCGCTCGGCGTCGAAGAGACGACGCTGTGGAACCAGTCCGTGGTCGCGCACAGCAGCGACGCCTGATACTCGGGCGGGATCTGCATGATGGCGCGCCATACCGCGCGCCTGGGCGCCCAGCCATATTCGCCGCCGCTCGCTTGGTGCCACATCGTGGCCACAGCGTTGCGCCGCGTATCGGCCTCGGCCCACTGGCGCAGCACGTCGACGCGAAACGCCGGCGGCAAGGACGCCGCGACGGACAGGATCCAATCGGTACTCGCGTTGATACTGGACAGGCCCTCGTACTGCTCGGTCGGCCCTTGCCCGAGGTCGAGCAGCACCGTCTGCCGAACCTCGATCGGCAAACGCCTGACCGACCGGGTCAGGACATCGACGAAGTTGCGCAGAACCATCGCGTCGGCACTGTGGATGTGATCGCGGCCTTGTTCCGACTGCCAGTGCACCACGATGGCAAGACGCGCAAACTCCAACGCCAGTGCCGGTTGCGCGGCCAGTTCCATCTCGCCGCTCCAAGACGGCAAATCGGCCGCGAGCGCGACCATCTTCGCGGAAAACGGCTCGGACGTGTCGCATAGCCGCTGCATCGCCTGCGCGAGCACCGCGCGGCCATCGTCGGCCAATGGCATGGCCGCCATCAAGGCGTCCAGGAAGCTTTGCATCTCGGTGGGGGGCGGCTCGCCCGGAGCCGCCTCGAGCCGTTGTGCGAGCGATGCCGCACGCTCCAGCGGCGCCGCGGCATCCGATGTTTTCCGCTGCGTGTCCGTGAATGCCCGTTGCCGTGGCATCGAACGCGCGCCCGGCGGCGCGGTGTCGAACAATCGATTCAGCCAGTCACGTCGGGAACGCGTTGTGCCTTCGGTGGCGCACCGCTCCATCAGCTCGTCGCACAGTGCTTCCCACTGCTGCGCAGACAGCCAGCCGCCCCATCGCGCAAACAGCCTGGCGCGTTGATCGATATCGAAGCGCAGATCGACGCCGAGCTGCCACAGCGCGTCGATGCCCTGCCTGCGGAACGGGTCGGCAGCCCAGCCGGCGCGCAAGCATCGCATCAGACCGACCGCCAACTCCGCGGCAGCCTCCCCAGTGCAGCGTCCGGCCTGGGCGAATGCCTGCTGCCACGCCAGCTGGGGCGCTTCCAGCGCACTGAGCAGCGGCGGTCCTTCGACGGTCCTGGCTTCCAGCAGCGCCACTAGCGTCCATGCGGATATCGTCCGATGACCAGCCGCACAGGCGGCGCCAAAGCCGTCGCGCCAGAGTTCCGCTGGCGTGCCGGGGGAACGCAGGTGGTATTCGACAGCGAGCCGCGCGGCATCGCGGTGCCGGCCCGCCGGCAACAGGGCCGCCAGCGCAAGATGGCCCGCCAGGTCGAATGGCCGCCGCGGGGGCGGCTTCAGGTACACCCCGCCGCCCCGCTGCGGTGCGCGTACTTCAAGCAAGGCAAAGGTCAACGCCGCCCGGCCGGGCCCGGGCAGGCCGTTCAGGCGCTGATCGAGCATCGCCAGGCAATCGGGAACATGGACTTCGCGCACGCTGTCATGCCGCAACGGCTCCGGCGTCCGCGCCACGTCTGGCACGGACGCCAGTTCAACGAGCACGGCGCCGCGTGCCGCCACAGGCAGCGCATCGCTCGCGCGCAGCACCAGCCGCCATGCGCGCACACGGTGGGCACGCGCCAGGCAGCTCGTGCGCCGCGCCAATGCCCGCAAGACCAACATGCGATCGCCCACGTCCGCCATCGCGTCGATGCGATTCAGCATGCCGGACAAGGCGGACAGGGTCGACACCTGGCGTGCGCGCTCCAGCGTCGTGGCGGCGAGCTGTCCCAGCGCGTCGCGCACGGCATGGCTGGCGCGCGACAGCGCGATGCGGTCGCGCAACGACAGATAACCGGCGATGCGCTTCATCGGGTCCGCCAACAGCGACCAGCACGGGCCGGGCGCCGCGTCGGCAGCCGCGACGACCAGCGCAACGCTGGACGGCCGCGCCGGCGCCAGCAGATGCAGCGTGCCGGTTGGCGCGGGCGCTTCGCCGGTCAGGCGATTTGGCCGGGTCGGATTGGAACCGGTCGGATTGGAACCGGTCGGGTCCGAATCGGTCGGATCCGGCCCAATGGGCATGGCCGCGCTCGCGCGGCCGAGGTCGTGGATGGGCATCGGATTCCTCGAAGGGTCGGGTCAGGGCGCTGGGGCCTTCGCGCCGGAGGGGCATTCTTGCGTGGGTCGATCGCCTCGGTCTGTCGACTACCGGCGCGACGTTTCATCGCGGTGCAGCAGGCACCCCTGCGGGGCGCCAGCGGGCTAACGGCGCCCCGGTCTGCCTGCCGCCGGTGCAATGCCGTGCCGCGGGTCTGTCCGTCTTGACACTGCAAGAGCGCGGTCCCGACAATGCGCCACACTACAACCGACGGGAGTGCCCGATGCCATTCGTTCGTCGTACCTTGCGCGCCGCGGTGCTGGCCACAAGCCTGGCCCTCGGCGCCGCCGCCCTGCCCGCACACGCGGCCGGCCTGACCATCGGCCTGTCCGGCGATATCACCTCGCTCGATCCGCACTATCACAACGTCACGCCCAACGCGAACGTCGCCGAGCACATGTTCGAAACGCTGATCGCCAAGGACGAGAAGATGCGCTTCAAGCCGGCGCTGGCGCAAAGCTGGCGCGCGGTCGACGAGACCACCTGGGAGGTCAAGCTGCGGCCGGGCGTCAAGTTCCACGACGGCAGCGAATTCACCGCGCAGGACGTCGTGTTCTCGCTGGCACGGCCGGCCAACGTCAAGAACAGCCCGTCGCCGTACACGATCTACACCAAGGGCTTCAAGGACGTGGTCGCGGTCGACAAGCTGACCGTGCGCATCACCACCAACGGTCCCTACCCGCTGGTGCCGAACGATCTGTCGACGATCTACATGGTGTCGAAGAAGGTCGCCGAAAATGCCTCGAGCGACGACTTCAACAGCGGCAAGGCGATGGTAGGCACCGGGCCGTACAAGTTCGTCAGCTTCCGCAAGGGCGACCGCGTCGAGCTGACCCGCAACGACGCCTATTGGGGCAACAAGCCGCAATGGGACACGGTGTCGCTGCGCATCCTGACCAACGATGCGCCGCGCGTGGCGGCGCTGCTGGCGGGCGACGTGCAGGTGATCGAGAACGTGCCGACCTCGGATATCCGCAAGCTGTCGGCCGATCCCGGCGTGTCGGTGTTCAAGGTGCCGACCTTCCGCATGATGTACCTGCATATGGACAGCGACCGCGAGGTCTCGCCCTTCGTCGCCGACAAGGCAGGCAAGCCGCTGCCCCGCAATCCGCTGAAAGACGCGCGCGTGCGCCAGGCGATCTCGAAGGCGATCTCGCGCCAGGCGATCGTCGACCGCGTGATGGAAGGCGCGGCCGAGCCGACCGGCCAGCTGGTCAACAGCTCGCTGTTCGGCCACGTGCCGGGCCTGAAGCCCGATACGGCCGATGCGGCAGCGGCCAAACGCCTGCTCGCCGAGGCCGGCTATCCGGACGGCTTCCAGCTGACGCTGCATACGCCGAACAACCGCTATGTCAACGACGAACAGGTCGCGCAGGCGATCGCGTCGATGCTGACGCGCATCGGCATCCAGACGCGCGTCGAGGCGATGCCGTCGGCGAGCTTCTTCACGCGCGCCAACAAGCTCGACTTCTCGTTCATGCTGGCGGGCTGGGGCGCCGACACCGGCGAGGCAGGCTCGTCGCTGAAGTCGCTGCTGGCGACCTACGACCCCGGCAAGGGCTGGGGCGCCTCGAACCGCGGGCGCTACAGCAACCCGGCGCTGGACGCCAAGCTCAGCGCCGCGCTGACGACGATCGACGACCGCGCGCGCGAGAAGCTGCTGCAGGAGGCCACCGAGATCGGCATCAAGGACTACGGCGTGATCCCGCTGTACTACCAGATCAATGTGTGGGCGGCGAAGAAGGGCCTGACCGTGATTCCGCGCCAGGACGAACGCACCTACGCGTTCAGCATCACGCGCTGATCCCTCATTGCGGTGGGGCCGGAGGCGCAGGGACAGTCGGCATCACCGACTCCGGCACCAGCGAGTAGATCGCCGCGCGGCACGGCACGCCGTGCAGCACCAGCCGGTTGCGCGCGATGCATTCGAGCAGCGCGCCGGTCTTCTCGGCAACGCGGCGGCTCGCCAGATTCTGCTCGGCGGCGACGATCTCGATGCGGGTCAGATGCAGCCGGTGAAAGCCGAAGCAGGCCATCATCCAGGCGGCGCGGGTGGCAAGCCCCTCGCCCTGCCGGCTCTTGCGGATCCAGTAGCCCAGGTTGGCGATGCGGTTCTCGGTCGAGATCTGGTTCAGCGCGACGCCGCCGCACAGCACGCGGCCGTCCTGCGAGTAGACGCCGATGTCGTACGACAGCCCGGCCGCAAGATTCTCCGCGCAGGTATCGATCCACAGCTGCGCGTCGCGCACGCTGTAGCGCAGATGGGCCCATGGCATCCACGGCGCGAGGCTCGCCATCGACTCCTGCACCGCGGCGGCGAACTGCTCCGCGTCGGCCTGTCGAAACGGACGCAGCGAGAACCCGTCGCCCCGCAGGATCGGCACCGTGCTCATCGCGCTCAATCCGAATTGCGGATCAACTCGCCGTCGACCGTGGCCGCACCCGCCTTGACCAGGCCGGCCAGCACCTGCTCGAGCACGCCGGGCAACGGCGCACCGTCCAGATAGCGCAGCCGCACGCGCTCGAGCAGCGGTGCCTGCGCCATCCACCGCAGCAGCGCGTCGCGCGTCATCTGGCGCTGCTCCAGCAGCTTGAACTTGACCAGCACCTTCAGCGCGTGCGCGGCGTTGCGGCGCGGATCGGCGCGCAGATAGTCGAGCCGGCCACGAGCGCGCTCCAGCGCCGCGCCGACATCGGTAAACGGGCTGCCATGGCCCGGAATCACCAGCCGGACGTCCAGCTCGGCGATCCGCCGCAGCACCGCGTCCTGCTCGGCGAAGCCGCTGTCGCCGTCGAGCTCGGGAAAGATCACCCCGAAGCCGTGCTGCCACAGCGCATCGCCGGAGATCAGCATGCGTTCCGCCGGCGCGAACAGCATCACCGCGTGCGGGTCGTGCCCGGGTGCGGCGATGACCTGCCAGTCCAGGCCTCCCATCCGCATCGATTGGCCGTCCTCGAGCAGCGCGTCGAAGGCGAAGCGATCGCACTGCTGGCCGGTGGCGCGATAGCTCAGCGCATCGACGTCCCATTGCGCCACCGCGCGGGCCTCGGCCGCGGGAATCCAAGTGCGAGGTTGCCAGCGCCGCTGCAGCAGCGCATTGCCGCCGCAGTGGTCGGAATGCAGATGGGTATTGATCAGGCGCTTCAACGGCTTGCCGTCCAGCGCGGCCTCGACCAGCGCGACGGTCTGCTGTGCATGGCTGACATAGCCGGTATCGACCAGCACGGTATCGTCGCCGTCGATCAGCAGCACGTTGTTGGCCGACAGCCAGCCGCGTTCGAACACGCGGATGCCGGCGGGCAACCGGTCGGCGAATGCGTCCGGCTGGTTTGCTGTGGATTCGCTCATGGGCGCCCCGACTGCACCGTGTCGCCGGTATTGGAGGTATCGGTGGTAGCGGCGGTGTCCGCCGTGGCGGCGCGTTGCGGCAGCGTCTGCCAGATCGCGCGCTTGTCTTCGTCGCTGCGATTGGCCCAGCCGGCAATCTCGTCGATGGTGCGGAAGCACCCTTCGCAGTAGCCGTGCTGGCCCATGCGGCAGACATCCCGGCAAGGCGAGGCCACCGGCCTCGCATACTGGGCGGAAAGCGCACGGCGGCGCAGATCGGCGATCAATTTGGCGTCGGCTGGCATGGGGACGAAGGGCCGGAGGCTGATCGACGCAGTGTAGCGCCATTGAGCGGACGGCACAGCGCGGCGGGTCGAGGGCTGCCGCCACCTTCAGCGCCAGGCCAGTACCGGACGATGGTCGGACCGCACGCCATCGACCATGGCGAGGTACGCGCGGCGGGCGTCGCGCCACGCCCGGCGACTGGCCGCGTCCGCCGGGGCACGGGCAAACCAGTACGACACCTTGTCGAGCAGGCGGGCGCGCGCCCGCTCCCGGGCCGGCAGCTCCACGATGGCCTGCCACAGCGTCTGGCGGCAGCGGTCGAAACCGCGCCAATCGATCGGCCTCGCGCCCTTGGGCCCGGATTCCATGTCGACCAGCAGCGGCAGCAAGTCACCCCGTTGCCCGGCTGACAACGCAGGCAGCAAGCGTAACGCATGCTCAACCGTGGCCAGATGGAAGTGCCGCTCGTACGACGGAGCGAAGGGCGCGCGCACCGCGCACAGGGCGGCCAGCATGCCGAGCATGCTGTCAAACGGCAAAGCGCGGACCCATCTCCATACCGCGTCGACGAAGGCCGGGATCGCGTCCTCGGCCCAGGCCCGCCTGGCCGACCTCGCCGCGCCGTCGTGCAGCTGCAGCATGACATCCCCAATGCCGATCAGCGCCGAGAGCGCCGTGGTATCCAGGCGCGCGGCCGTGCCCTCCAGCTGCACCAGGGCTTCGGTCAGCCGGACGAGCCGCGCTTGCCAGCCGGCGTCGAGCGCGATGCCGCAGCCGTGGCACTGCACCGCCACTGCACCGATCAGCGAGGCCTGCAGCGCCGCATTGGGCAACGGCGGCTCCATCGCGGCCAGTCCCACATCGATCCATAGTTGGGGCACCACCCGATTGCGCGCAAGCGCCACGATCCACTGGGCCTGCTGGGCCGTCGGCAGGCAGACCAGCGCGCTGTCCAGCGCATCGCCGTATTGGCCGTAGTCCGCCAGCGTGCGCGCGCGATACCAGAGCGTCAGCGGTTTCAGCAGTCGATGATGGACCGCCAGGTTCAACACCCGCTCGAACAGTTCCATCGTATGCGGGCCCCTGTACAGGAAGGCCGGCAGGTTTGACAGCAATGCCGCCTGCTGCTGCGGCGGCAACGGCGTCAGCCGCGGCAGCAGCATCGATTCCCATTGCGTGGCATCGGCGAGGTAGGTCAGGCATCGCGCGATCTGCCGGATGTCCCCCTCGGCGGCGTCGTCGTGCTGCGATGCCGGCGGCGGCAAGGCGTCCCACATCGCGTTCCAGGCAGCGAGACGGGCGGGTTCGGCCAATAGCGCGAATAGCAGCGCCTCGATCATATGGCGATCGTTGCCCGGCAGCTCGCCGGCATTCTGCAGCCATCTGCCTGCGGCGAGGCGGGCCTTGTTCTTGACGCGCTGGTCCGACAGCGCGGCCAGCGCCTGCAACAGCGCCTTCATCAGAATGACGGCTGCCTGCGTCGGCCATGCGGACGCCGTTGCCAACAGGCGCTCCCATACCGCCATCCCGGCACGGAACGCCGCGTGGCCACCGCGCGGATCGGGCGGAACGGGCGGACAGTCTTGCACCAGCATGGCCAGCGCCGAGATCCGGAACAGTGCCGCGAGCGCCTGCGCGCTGGCGCCCGGATCGAGTTCGGCCAGCTCCAGCGCCTGCAGGGCCAACGGCACGGCCTTCGACGGCGGCAAACGGGAAGGCTCGGCAACAAGGCTGGCAAGATCGTCGACGACGCGGCGCCGCTGCACCGCTGGGACCACGCGCACGGCCAGCAGCCAGCAGGACTCCGGCACCAGCAGCGCGCGTACGCGGTCGGTGATCGACAGCGTCGGGTTCCTGTGCAGCGCCAATGCCGCGCCGATCCGTTCGGCCAGTGGCAGGCGCTCGAGCGCGCGGCAAAGTTCGACCGCGAGACGCTGGACCTGGCGGCTCTCTTCCACGGCAAGACATGGCTGCCGCGCCAGCTCGGTGGCGAGCACGCGCAGCGGTACCGCGGCGCCGTCGCCGTCGGGAAACGCCAGCTGGATCGCATCGAGCACACTGCGCAGGCCCGCGCAGCGCTGGCTGGCGGGCAGCTCCGAAACGCGGTCGGCCGCCACCTGCAATGCCTTTACGCGCGTCGACCGGTCCGGCTCGACGGCGAACGGCCGGCTCTCCGTTTGCGGCAGCATATGCGCGAGCGCGCGGCGCAGCCCCGGCAGCGTGGTCCACAAGGCCGCCTGCAGCAAGGGCACGCAGTGCGCCGTCGGCTTGGCGAACCGGGAGCAGACCTGCCGCAACGCATGGCAGTCCTGCAGACTGAGCCTCACGCCGATCGCGTGCAGCAACGGCAGCGGCAACGCTTCCAACCGGGACAGCGTGCTGGCGTCGCGCCGATCGCGCACCGCGGCCTGCTCGCGCTGGCATCGCATCTGCTGTTGCAGCGCGCGCGCGGACATCGCGAACATCCAGGATTCCATCTCGCGGCGGTCGCGCCCGGTCAGCTTCCATCGCCGCCCGCCTTCCAGCCGGAACAGCGACCGCACGAGCTCGAGCAGCCGGTCGAGCAGGCGGCGCGGCCGGCCCGCCGCATCGAGGCGGGTCGCCATCCAGGTGTTGTCGTCCAGACGCGCGATCCGGACCGGCTCGCCGCCGCGGAAGCGGAACACGCCGATGGTTTGCGCGCCGCTCGATGGCGCCCGTCCGAGACGGGACAGCGCGGCAATGCTGTCGGCGTGGGTCGGATCGTAGAGGTACTTCGGAGAATCAGGCATGGTCCGTCGTCCGTCTTCAGGGCGCGGCAGGCTCACGCGTTCGCCGCGAGTCCATGGATCGGCGCCGGACCGGGCGCGGCGACCGCGAACGACAGCGCCTGTTGCACGGCAAGCCGCCATGGAAGGACGCAGTTGCGGTCGACTTCGGCCAGGCCGTCGCACAGCGCCGCGTATTCGACCATGCAATGTCGCCAGCGCAAACGCATGACATCGTCCATCGGCGAATCGATCAGCCAGCGTCCGACCGCGAACAGGATGGGAAGCCGGTTCCGGTCGGGCATCGCATCGCGCAGCAGGTCCCACATGGCGAGGTGCATGGCGCCGAAACCAGCCGCTCTGGCGCTGTCGATACGCGCCACCGCGAGCGCAAGCAGAATGTCGCCACGGCGCCCGGCCGGTACGCTCGACACGCTGCTTCTGACCAATTCGAGCACATGGTGCAGGCTGGGCCTGGACAGGTAGTGGTAGACGTTCGCGTTCTCGGTATTGCGTCCCGAACCCGGATTGCGCAGCAACAGTGCCTGGACGACTTCCGCCCGCATCGACACTGGCGCGCGTGCGACCCAGCGCCAGATCCGATCCAGCAGCATGATCGCCTCGACAACCTCGCGCGGCGGTGGCTGGCGCAGGCTCGCCGCCATGGCGGCGGTGTTGCCAAGCATCACCATGTCGGTGGCGAACTGGAGTTGGGCCTGTACCGGCGGACTCGCTTCGAGCTCGCCGGCCAGCGTCTCGATGCTGTCCAGCACCTTGGACAACGCGAGACCCGCGCGCGTCTCCTCTTCGCACAGCCTGGCCAGCAGCGAGGCGAGCCGGATCCGCACCGGGCCTTCCTCGATGCCCGCCGTCGGCTGCCGCAGCCAGTCCATCGCCAGCGTGGCCGCGCCAGGCGGGCGGCGCGCGTCCTGCAGCAGTTCGTACAGCAGACCGAACCGGCTGACCGGGTCCATGCGTTGCAGTATCGATTCCACGCTACGCTGCTGCGCTTGCGACAACGCACCTGCCGCGTACCACCACAAGGCGGCAAAAGGGCTGTCGTACTGCTGCGCCAGTCGCATTGAATCGGCCAGCACCTGCGCCATGCTGCCGGGCGCATCGCGCATGGCCTCCGCCGGCAACATCGTCAGCAGCCGGGCGTGCAGCCCAGGCGCCAGCGGCGCGCTGCCGCCGTGCCCGCCGAGCGGAGCCGGCCAGTTCGCCAGTGACGGCACGCTCCACAGTATGCTGATCAGCCCGCGGGCCAGGCCGATGCGCCGCGCGTCGTCGTCGTCGACACCACGGTACCAGTCGGCCCACCTTGCCTCCCAGTGGGCGCAGCGC
>MTEU01004989.1_pt3 | contig 26015 bp, 21 predicted proteins | sample 1042701 | NCBI WGS metagenome assembly MTEU01 (sample SAMN06185813, study PRJNA358809) | soil metagenome | isolation source: naturally attenuated soil | place: India | collected 2015-05-23
ACGGTTGGCCGGGATGCAGATGCAGCCAGGCATCGCGCCACGCCGGCGTGCCGTCGTCGAACGGCGCGGTCAGCCTCTGGTAGGCGGTGTCGTCCGGTTTGCTGTTGAAGTCGCCGCAGAGGATGGCGCTGCGCGGGCGCGGCTCGGGCGTGAACGGGCCGAAGCGCTGTTCCGCCGGGCCGGGCCTTGCCGCATGCTGGCAGGCCTCGGCATGCCAGGTGCGCAGGGCCTCTGCCTGCGCGTTGCGTTGCAAGGCCGAGTAGTACTCCAGATGCGTACAGATGACACGCACCCGCTGGCTGCCGACCATCACCGTTGCTTCCAGCGCGACGCGCGGCATCGAAGCGACCGTCGGATCGGCCGGCCACGGCAGCGCATGGCGGAATACTTCGGTTACGGGCAGCCGCGTCGCGATCAGATTGCCGAACTGGCGGGGCATGCCGTCGGGCCCGAAGCGGTCGACGCCCGGCGCGAACAGCAACTGGTAACCCGGCAGCAGGGCCGCGAGTTCGGCGACCTGGTCCGCACCCGGGTCGCCCGGCATCTCGCCGAAGCCGCGCGTCACCTCCTGCAGGCACAGCACGTCGAAGTCGGCCAGTCCGCGCAGCGTCGCCACGGTGCGGGCGAGGTCGACGTGGCCGTCGCAGCCGCGCCCCCATTGAATGTTCCAGTTGATCAGTTCCATCGCTTGCCTCTGCCGGACGGCCGTCGCCTCGCCCATTCCGATCGCGGCGACTGGTCTACAATCGCGCTTTCGCAAAACAATACGTCAGGTCCCGCTGGTGTCTCAAGCCGTGTCTTCCCCGCAATCCGCTCCCGAGCCGGTGCAACAGCCGGTCGCCTCGCCCGCTCCCGTCCGCAAGCGTGGCGGTGCCGCCGCATCGGCCAACGCGTCGGCCACCGGTACTGAGGCCCAGGCCCATCCGACCGTCAGGATCGACAGCCTCGACATGGAGGCGCGCGGTGTCGGACGGCTGGTGAACGAGGACGGCACGCCCGGCAAGGTGATCTTCGTCGAGGGCGCGCTGCCCGGCGAAACGGTGGCCTACCAGAGCTATCGCCGCAAGCCGAGCTTCGAGCAGGCGCATCTGGTCGAGGTTCGCGATCCGTCGGTGATGCGGGTGCAGCCCGGTTGCGTCAATTTCGGCGTCTGCGGCGGCTGTTCGATGCAGCACCTGGACGCGCGCGCCCAGCTGGCGATCAAGCAGCGCGTACTCGAGGACAATCTGTGGCATCTGGGCAAGGTGAAGCCGGAGATGGTGTTCCGGCCGATCGCCGGACCGGACTGGGGCTATCGCTTCCGTGCCCGCCTGACGGTGCGCCACGTGGCCAAGAAAGGCGGGGTGCTGGTCGGCTTTCACGAGCGCAAGAGCAGCTATGTCGCCGACATGACGTCGTGCGAGGTGCTGCCGCCGCATGTGTCGGCGATGCTGGTGCCGCTGCGCGAGCTGGTGGCCGGACTGTCCATTCGCGACCGCATGCCGCAGATCGAGCTTGCGGTCGGCCAGGATGTCACCGCGCTGGTGCTGCGGATCCTCGAGCCGCTGAACGATGCCGATCGCGACCTGTTGCGCGCTTTCGCCGACCAACATAACGTGCAGTTCTGGCTGCAGCCCAAGGGCCCGGACACGGTGGTGCCGTTCTATCCGCTCGATCGCGAACTGGCCTATACGTTGCCGGAATTCGACATTCGCATGCCGTTCAAGCCGACCGACTTCACCCAGGTCAACCATCAGATCAACCGCGTGCTGATCAAGCGCGCGCTGCGCCTGCTGGACGCCCAGCCGGGCGACCGGTTGCTGGATCTGTTCTGCGGCATCGGCAACTTCACGCTGCCGCTGGCGACGCAGGGGCGCGAGGTGATGGGCATCGAGGGCAGCGAGGCGTTGACCGCGCGGGCGCTGGCCAATGCCGACTACAACGGCCTGGCACACAAGGTAGCTTTCGCGTGCCGCAACCTGTTCGAGGTCGGCGCGGAGGATATCGCGGCGCTGGGACGGTTCGACCGCTGGCTGGTCGACCCGCCGCGGGAAGGCGCGCTGGCCGTCAGCAAGGCGCTGGCCGAACTGGCGCAGGCCGGCAGCGACGTGTTGCCTGACCGTATCGTCTATGTATCCTGCAATCCGGCCACGCTGGCACGCGATGCCGGCCTGCTGGTGCACGAAGCCGGCTATCGGCTGCGCGGCGCCGGCGTGGTCAACATGTTCCCGCACACCTCGCACGTCGAATCGATCGCGGTGTTCGAGCGCGCGGCCGGGTCCGGGCGAACGCCGCGGCAAGCAGCGGGGCAATAAGAAAGGGCCGGCATTGCCGGCCCTTCGTCATGGCGGTGAAGAAGCGATCGCTTATTCGCGGCTGCCGCCGAAGATGCCCAGCAGCGCCAGCAGATTGACGAAGACGTTGTAGATGTCCAGATAGATCGCCAGCGTCGCCGTGATGTAGTTGGTCTCGCCGCCGTTCACCACGCGCTGCACGTCGTACAGCATGTAGGCCGAGAAGATGCCGATCGCGATGACCGAGACGGTGATCATCAGCGAGGGCAGCTGCAGCCAGATGTTGGCGACGCTGGCCAGGATCAGCAGGATCACGCCGACGAACAGGAACTTGCCCAGGCCCGAAAAATCGCGCTTGCTGACCGTGGCGATGGTCGCCATCGCGGCAAACACGGCCGCGGTGCCGCCGAACGCATACATGATCAGCGCGGGCCCGTTCGAGAACTGCAGTACCGAGCCGATCAGCCGGGACAGCATCAGGCCCATGAAGAAGGTGAAGGCCAGCAGCAGCACGACACCCATGGCGCTGTTCTTGGTCTTCTCGATCGCGAAGAAGAAGCCGAAGGCGATCGCGAGGAACAGGATCAGCGACAGGCCCGGGCTGGCGGCCATGAAGCTGAAGCCGGTGGCCACGCCGATCCAGGCGCCGAGCACGGTCGGCACCAGCGACAGCGCCAGCAGCCAGTAGGTATTGCGCAAGACCCGATTGCGGACGGTGACGGCTCCCGCCGTCGCGCCGGCATTGCCGAACCCATAGGTATTCAGCTTGTCGTTCATGATGACTCCTCATTCAAAGGGCGGTGCCGGAAGCGCCGGCGGACACCTCGCCAATGTGGCATCGTCCTTGCACGATTGCAAGTGCAGAGTGATTCAAGAGGCACTAAAAATCGCGAAACCGTCGAGGAACAGATGAGGCGCTTACGTTGCCTTGGATCGATGGGAGGCGCCGGTGTTCCCGTCCCTTTGTCCCATATCGCGGCGATGGTGCGCCGCGATAATGTTGGGGATGCAGCCCCTTTCGTTTCGCCGCCGCCCGCTCTCGAAACGATTGGGGTCTCGTGCTAGAATCTTGTGTTTCCCAATTTGGTAACCCCTTCATTTTTCGGAGTTTTTATGGCGATCGAACGCACCCTGTCGATTATCAAGCCGGATGCCGTGGCCAAGAACGTCATCGGTCAGATCTACGCCCGTTTCGAGGCCGCCGGCCTGAAGATCGTGGCCGCCAAGATGGCGCATCTGTCGCGCGGCGAAGCCGAGCAGTTCTACGCGGTCCACAAGGAGCGTCCGTTCTTCAAGGATCTGGTCGACTTCATGGTGTCGGGCCCGGTGATGATCCAGGTCCTCGAAGGCGAGAACGCGATTGCGAAGAACCGTGAGCTGATGGGCGCCACCGACCCGAAGAAGGCCGAGAAGGGCACGATCCGCGCCGATTTCGCCGACAGCATCGACGCCAATGCCGTGCACGGCTCCGACGCCCCGGAAACCGCGGCCGTCGAAGTGTCGTTCTTCTTCCCCGGCATGAACGTTTACTCGCGCTGATTGTCTGGCCTGAACCCGGACACTAGACTGCTACCCGAAGCCCCGCTGCCGTCATGAACGCACTCGTCAACCTGCTCGATCTGGATGCGGACGGGCTTGCCGCCTATTGCGGCGAGCTCGGCGAGAAGCCGTTTCGCGCGCGGCAGCTGCAGCGCTGGATCCACCAGTTCGGCGCCAGCCAGTTCGACGAGATGTCGGACCTGGCCAAGTCGCTGCGCCAGAAGCTGGCCACGCGCGCCGAGATCCGCGCGCCATCGGCGATCACCGACCACGTGTCGGCGGACGGCACGCGCAAGTGGCTGCTCGACGTGGGCAACGGCAATGCGGTCGAAACGGTCTATATCCCCGAGGAAACGCGCGGCACGCTGTGCGTTTCCTCGCAGGCCGGCTGTGCGGTCAACTGCCGCTTCTGTTCGACCGGCAAGCAGGGTTTCTCCCGCAATCTGACCACCGGCGAGATCATCGGCCAGCTTTGGATGGCCGAATTCGCGATGCGCTCGCAGCTGGGGCGCGGTCCGAAGGACGATCGCGTGATCTCCAACGTGGTGATGATGGGCATGGGCGAGCCGCTGCTGAACTACGACCAGGTCGTGCCGGCGATGCGGCTGATGCTTGACGACAACGCCTACGGGCTGTCGCGCCGCCGCGTCACGCTGTCCACGTCCGGCGTGGTGCCGATGATGGACCGCCTGGCCAGGGACCTGCCGGTCGCGCTCGCCGTGTCGCTGCACGCATCCAACGATGCCTTGCGAGACGGGCTGGTGCCGCTGAACCGCAAGTACCCGCTGGCCGAGCTGATGGCGGCCTGCCGCCGCTATCTGGAGTTCGCCCCGCGCGACTTCATCACCTTCGAATACTGCATGCTGGACGGCGTCAACGACGGCGTCGAGCATGCGCGGGAATTGTTGAAGCTGGTGGCCGACGTGCCATGCAAGTTCAACCTGATCCCGTTCAATCCCTTCCCCGAATCGGGGCTCAAGCGCTCGAACAACGAGCAGATCCGGCGCTTTGCCCAGGTGCTGATGGACGCCGGCATCGTCACGACGATCCGCAAGACGCGCGGCGACGATATCGACGCAGCCTGCGGCCAGCTTGCCGCCGAGGGCCGCGTGCAGGATCGCACCCGGCTTGCCGAGCGCGGCCGCTTCGGCAAGATTCCGCCCGTGGTGGCGGCGCCGGGCGGGGAGGCGCGATCTGCATGAGGCGTCTGCCTGCCGGTCTGCCCGCCGTGGTTCTGGCCGGGCTGGCACTGCTGAGCGCGTGCCAGTCGACCGGCACACCCGGTACCCAGGGCACGCCGGGACAGCAGGCGCCGCAGGCGCGGGACGCCGATCCCGCACCGGCTGCTGCGCATCAGCGCGCCGCGCTGCGGCTGCAACTGGCCTCGCGCTATCTGCAGGCCGGCCAGAGCGCGATCGCGCTCGATGAGGCCCGGCAGGCGATCGCGCTCGATCCGGACCTGACCGACGCCTATCACGTCCAGGCGCTGGCGCAAATGGCGCTGCGGCGGCCCGCCGAGGCCGAGCAGAGCTTTCGTGCCGCGCTGTCGCGCCGCCAGGACGACGGCGACTTGCTGAACAACTATGGCTGGCTGCTGTGCGAGCAGGGGCGCTATGCCGAAGGGCTGGCCCAGCTGCAGCGCGCGGTGACCGCGCCCTCGGCCGGTGGCACAGCCAGGATGCTGACGAGCCTCGGCGCCTGCCAGTTGCGCCAGGGCGATCTGGCGGCCGCGCACCGCAGCCTGACCGCGGCAGTCGCGCAGCCGGCCACGATGGCGGGCGCCTATTCGAGCGATGCCGCCAGCGATGCCGCGACCCATGCGGCCGCGCACACCCAGCTCGGACTGCTGTATTGGAAGCAGGGCGATCTGCCGCGCGCCCGTGTGGAGGCCGCGCAGGTCAATGCGGGACGCTTCGCCAGTCCGGCCTCGCTGTGGCTGGGCGCCCGCATTGCGCACCGCGAGGGAGACGCGGCCGCGCAGCAGGCATTGCTGACGCAATTACATAAGCGCTTCCCGGACTCGCGGGAGTCGAGCGCATACCAACAAGGAGCATGGGATGAATGAGCACGAGCGCGCCGAGGGCCAGGCCGTCTCGACCAATGCGAGCGGCAGCGCCAACGCGGTCGCACAGGAGATCGGCGCGAGCCTGGCGAAGGCACGCGCGGCCCAGGGGCTGTCGATCCACGACGTCGGCGCGCGGCTGAAGGTGCCGGCGCAGAAGGTCGATGCGATCGAATCCGGCAATGTCGGCGCCTTGCCCGATCTGACGTTCGCCAAGGGTCTGATGCGCGCCTACGCGCGCCTGCTGCAGGTCGATATCGACGCGCTGCTGGCCCGGTTCCATGCCCAGGCCGCGCCGCCGGCGCCCGAGGTGGCGATCCGCCGCCAGGGCAGCCTGAACGCGAGCTTCGACGATCGCCGGCGCTTCCGCAGCAGCGGCGCTTCGGCATCGGGTACCGGCGGGCGCTGGGTCTGGCTCGCGCTGGTCGCGGCCGTGGTCTGCGCCGGCGCGCTGTTCGGCGTCGACCATGTCAAGCAATGGCTGGATGCGCGCGAGCAGCAGTTCACGCAGTCGGGCCCCGAAACCGCGGTCGAGTCCGAATCGGGCACCGTGACCGCGGTGCTGCCGCATGTGATGGGCGGTGCCGCCAGCGAGGCACCGGGCGCCGCGACCGGCACGGAAGGCGCCACCGGCACCGGTACCGGTACTGCCAATGCGTCCGCCACGCTGGCGACCCCGCTGGCCCCGGTGACCGGTCCGTCCGCCACCGCGAACGAGTCGGCGCCGATGGCGGCATCGCCAGCGGCGGCGCCTGTCGCGACCGCCACGCCGGCCGCCGGCGAGCTGCAGCTGCGCTTTAGCGCGCCGACCTGGTATGAGGTCCGCGACGCCAGCGGCAAGGTCGTGCTGGGCGGTACCGCCAAGGCCGGCGACGAGGTCGTCGGTGGTGGCACGGCGCCGTACAAGGTCGTGATCGGCAACGTCAAGGGTGTCGCCGCGATGACCCGCAACGGCGAGCCGGTCGATCTGCAGGCCGCCAACCGCAACAACGTGGCGCGCCTGACGCTGCCCTGATTGATCCGTCGGTCCCGAATCGTTCCCGTTCGTCGACCACACGCCAAAGCAACGAGGTAACCCCATGAACGCACAGGCCTGTCTGCCCGTACTGCCCGGATCGCTGCCGCGCCGCCGCGCCCGGCAGGCGCGCGTGGTCTGGGGTGACAACGTGGTGACGATCGGCGGCGACGCGCCGGTGCGCGTGCAGTCGATGACCAATACCGACACCGTCGATGCGGTCGGCACCGCGATCCAGATCAAGGAACTGGCGCGCGCCGGCTCCGAAATCGTGCGCATCACGGTCAATACGCCGGAAGCCGCCGCGGCGGTGCCGGCGATCCGCGACCAGCTCGACCGCATGGGCGTCGACGTGCCGCTGGTCGGCGACTTCCATTACAACGGACACAAGCTGCTGCAGGACCATCCGGCCTGCGCGCAGGCGCTGTCGAAGTACCGCATCAATCCGGGCAACGTCGGCCAGGGCGCCAAGCGCGACACGCAATTCGCGCAGATGATCGAGATGGCCTGCCGGCACGGCAAGCCGGTGCGCATCGGCGTCAACTGGGGCAGCCTGGATCAGGACCTGCTGGCGCGCATCATGGACGAGAACGGCCGGCGCGCCGAACCGTGGCCCGCCCAGAGCGTGATGATCGAGGCGCTGATCACGTCGGCGATCGAGTCCGCGCAGCGCGCCGAGGAAATCGGCCTGCCGGGCGACCAGATCATCCTGTCGTGCAAGGTGTCGCAGGTGCAGGAGCTGATCGCGGTCTACCGCGAACTGGCGCGCCGCTGCGAATATCCGCTGCATCTGGGACTGACCGAGGCCGGCATGGGCAGCAAGGGCATCGTCGCGTCGACCGCGGCGCTGGCGGTGCTGCTGCAGGAAGGCATCGGCGACACGATCCGCATTTCGCTGACGCCCGAGCCCGGGGCGTCGCGCGACAAGGAGGTCCATGTCGCGCAGGAGATCCTGCAGACGATGGGCCTGCGCAATTTCACGCCGATGGTGATCGCGTGCCCGGGATGCGGGCGCACCACCAGCACGGTGTTCCAGGAGCTGGCCGCCAGCATCCAGTCGTACCTGCGCGCGCAGATGCCGGTATGGAAGACCGAGTATCCCGGCGTCGAGGAGATGGATGTGGCCGTGATGGGCTGCATCGTCAACGGTCCGGGCGAGAGCAAGCACGCCAATATCGGCATCTCGCTGCCAGGCTCGGGCGAGTCGCCGGCGGCGCCGGTGTTCGTCGACGGCGTCAAGGTAAGGACTTTGCGCGGCGAGCGGATCGCCGAGGAATTCCAGGCGATGGTCGACGAATACGTGCGGACGCACTACGGCAAGGGGAGCGCGGCGGCCAGTATTGGCCAATGATCGGCCAATGATCGGCCAGTGATCGGCCACGCGCCCCAGCAACAGAATGACAACCATGAACGCATCCGAGAATCCGGCGCCGGCCAACGGCGGCGCCCAGAACCCAGGCAAGGCCCGCGCGCTGCAGGGTGTCAAGGGCATGAACGACATGCTGCCCGCCGACGCCCCGCTGTGGGAACAGTTCGACCAGGCGGCCCGTGCGATGCTGCGCGCCTACGGCTACCAGCAGATCCGCACGCCGATCGTCGAGCCGACCCAGCTGTTCGTGCGCGGCATCGGCGAGGTCACCGACATCGTCGAGAAGGAAATGTATTCCTTCACCGATTCGCTGAACGGCGAGCAACTGACGCTGCGTCCCGAGGGCACGGCAGCGGTGGTGCGCGCGACCATCGAGCACAACCTGCTGTACGACGGCCCGAAGCGCCTGTGGTACACCGGTCCGATGTTCCGTCACGAGCGTCCGCAGCGCGGCCGCTATCGCCAGTTCCATCAGCTCGGTGCCGAGGCGCTGGGTTTTGCCGGCCCCGATGTCGACGCCGAGATCATCCTGATGTGCCAGCGGCTGTGGGACGACCTGGGCCTGACCGGCGTGCGGCTGGAGATCAATTCGCTGGGCCAGGCCGACGAGCGCGCGGCCCATCGCCAGGAACTGATCCAGTATCTGGAAGGCTTCCAGGACATTCTCGACGAGGACGGCAAGCGCCGCCTGTACACCAACCCGCTGCGCGTGCTCGACACCAAGAACCCCGCGCTGCAGGAGATGGCGGCGAACGCGCCGAAGCTGATCGACTTCCTCGGCGAGGCCTCGCTGGCCCACTTCGAGGGCGTGCAGCGTCTGCTGAAGGCCAACAATATTCCGTTCACGATCAATCCGCGGCTGGTGCGCGGGCTGGACTACTACAACCTGACGGTGTTCGAGTGGATCACCGACAAGCTCGGCGCGCAGGGCACGATCGCCGGCGGCGGCCGCTACGATCCGCTGATCGCGCAGATGGGCGGCAAGCCGGCGCCGGCCTGCGGCTGGGCGATGGGGATCGAGCGGATCATCGAGCTGATGCGCGAGGAAGGCCTGGCGCGCCAGGCCGATGCCTGCGACGTCTATGTCGTGCACCAGGGCGAGGCCGCCGCGCAGCAGGCCATGATCGCCGCCGAGCGCATGCGTGACGCCGGTTTCGACGTGGTCGTGCACGCCACCGCGGACGGCAAGAGCGGCAGCTTCAAGTCGCAGATGAAACGCGCCGACGCGAGCGGGGCTTCGCATGCCGTTATCATTGGCGAGGACGAGCTGGCCGCCGGCGTGGTGCAGGTCAAGGCCCTGCGTGCCGCGGACGGGCAGACCGAGAACAACGGCCAGCAGGCCACGGTGCCCGCCGAGGACCTGGTCGACTATCTGGTCGAATCGATGGTCGCAGGCATGGGCGGCGAGGCCGGCGAAGACCTTCAATGACGCAGGCGCGGCGCTGATGCGCGCGCTTGCCCGACGACAAACCAACGCGGTTGAAACCACGAGATGGCTTACGATCTGGAAGAGCAGGAACAGCTTGAAAACATCAAGGCATGGTGGCGCCAGTACGGCAACTTCCTGACCTGGCTGCTGATCGCCTGCCTGCTGGCCTTCGCGGCCTGGAACGGCTGGAACTGGTGGCAGCGCAAGCAGGCCGGCGAGGCCGCGGTGCTGTACGAACAGGTGCTGAAGGCCGCCGAGGCCCGCGATGTCGAGCGCACCAAGCGCGCGGCCGGCGACCTCGAGGACAAGTACGGCAAGACTGCCTATGGGCAGATGACCGCGCTGGTCGCGGCCAAGGTGCTGTACGAGGCCGGCGATCTGGCCGGCGCCAAGAGCCAGCTGCAATGGGCGGTCGATCACGGTGATGGCGAGTACCAGCACCTGGCGCGCGTCCGGCTGGCCGGCGTGCTGCTCGACGAGAAGGCGTACGACCAGGGGCTGGCGCTGCTGAAGAACGAGCCGCCGAGCCCGTTCGTCGCGCTGTATGCGGACCGCCGCGGCGATCTGCTGGCCGCCCAGGACAAGCGCGACGAGGCGCGCGCGGCCTACCGCCAGGCGCTCGACAAGCTCGGCGTCGACGAGGCCGGCATGCGCCAGATCATCCAGTTCAAGCTGGACGCCCTGGGTACCGCGTAAGCACGGCCGCCGCCGCCGATGCACCGGCCCGGCCGCTGCATCGGCTGCGCTCCATTGCTGACAGAACGCTCCCCATTTCGCTTCCCACCTTTTTTCAGGAACGCAACCAGATGATGTCGATGCCCAACGGCGCTGCCCGGATCTCTCGCCCTGTTCGCTTGACCCAGGCGCTCGTCGTTGCCTGTGCCACCGCCCTGGCTGGCTGCTCGCTGTTCGGCAAGGCCGACAAGAATCCGCCGGCCCAACTGCAGCCGGTCACGCAGACGCTGACGGTCAAGGAAGCCTGGCGCGCCAGCGTCGGCAAGAGCGGCCCGTATTCGCTGCAGCCGGTCGCGGTCGGCGACAAGGTCTATGTGTCGTCGCACGGCGGCGACGTGATGGCGCTGGACGCCACCAGCGGCCGCACGCTGTGGAAGGTCGACACCGACGTCGACCTGACCACCGGTCCCGGCAGCGACGGCAACGTGACCGCGGTGGCGGGCGAGAAGGGCGTGGTGTTCGCCTTCGATGCCAGCGGCAAGCAGCTGTGGAAGAAGCAGATCAATGGCGAGATCCTGTCGTCGCCGCTGGTCGGCCATGACCTGGTAGTCGTGCGCACCACCGATACCCGCGTGCTCGGCCTCGATGCGCAGACCGGCGAGCGCCGCTGGATCTACCAGCGCGCGCAGACGCCGCTGAACCTGCGCGCCGCGATGGGCATGGTGTTCGCCGGCGACGGCATCGTGATGGGCTTCCCCGGCGGCAAGCTGGGCGTGCTGGCCCCGTCCAATGGCGTGCTGCGCTGGGAGAGCACGATCTCGTATCCGAAGGGTGTGTCCGAGATCGAGCGGCTCAACGACGTGACGGGCCTGCCGATGATCAACGGCCGCCAGGTCTGTGCGACGACCTTCCAGGGCCGCATCGCCTGCCTGGAACTGGCCAACGGCCAGCCGCAGTGGGGCAAGGACTTCTCGTCGCCGGTGGGCCCGACCCAGGACGACGTGTCGTTGTTTGCCGCCAACGAGAATTCGGTGGTCTATGCCTTCGACCGCCAGAACGGCAACGAGCGCTGGCGCAACGAGCAGCTGCGCAACCGTCCGCTCGGCATGCCGCTGGCGCTGGGCCGCTCGGTGGTGTTCGGCGACTTCGAGGGCTACCTGCATTTCCTGTCGCGCGAGGACGGCAAGTTCGTCGCGCGCGTGCGAGCCGGCAGCAGCCCGATCACCGCCGCACCGGTGGTGGCCGGCCAGACCCTGGTGGTGCAGAGCCGAGGGGGCGACGTCTACGGCTATATTCCGGATTGAAGCGCTGACCGAAACAGGGGCGGCCGCCACGGCGGGCGTCCTGCCGGCAACCGCGCGCTCACCTGTCGGTGCGCGCGATCGCCGGACCCGACAGCATGGCCGACCCGCCGCAATGGCGGTGTCGGCCGCATGCATCATGCGGGCCATGGCCCGCGACTTGATTTCACCCGACAGGATTGCCGGCCCGGCGCGTTGCGCCAGGCTGTCGGACCAACCTGATTCTTTGGAGGCATGCCCGGCGCACCGCGCCCGGCGTGGCCCTCCACGATTTGCATGAAACCAGTGATCGCACTCGTCGGCCGCCCCAATGTGGGCAAGTCGACGTTATTCAACCGCCTGACCCGCTCGCGCGACGCGCTGGTCGCGGACCTGCCGGGCCTGACCCGCGACCGCCATTATGGCGAGGGGCGCGGCGCCGACCGTCCGTATATCGTCATCGATACCGGCGGCTTCGAACCGGTTGCCAAGGAAGGCATCGTCGCCGAGATGGCCAAGCAGACCCGGCAGGCCGTGGTCGAGGCCGACGTCGTGATCTTCATCGTCGACGGCCGCCTCGGCCTGGCGCCGCAGGACCTGGTCATCGCCGACTATCTGCGCAAGACCGGCCGCCGCGTGATGCTGGCAGTCAACAAGGCCGAGGGCATGAAGTACACCGCGGTCGCGGCCGACTTCTACGAGCTCGGCATGGGCGACCCCTATGCGATCTCGGCCACCCACGGCGACGGCGTGCGCGAACTGGTCGAGGAGGCGCTGGAGGCCGCAGTCGAGCAGCGTCCCGAGCTGGCCGAGCCCGAGGACCAGAACACGCGCGGCACCAAGATCGCGATCGTGGGCCGCCCCAACGTCGGCAAGTCGACGCTGGTCAATACGCTGATCGGCGAGGAGCGCGTGATCGCGTTCGACATGCCGGGCACCACGCGCGATGCGATCTATGTCGAGTTCGAACGGGGCGGCAAGCCGTACACGCTGATCGACACGGCCGGCCTGCGCAAGCGGGGCAAGGTGTTCGAGGCGATCGAGAAGTTCTCGGTGGTCAAGACGCTGCAGTCGATCGCCGATGCGAATGTGGTGGTGCTGCTGCTGGACGCCCAGCAGGACGTGTCGGAGCAGGACGCCCATATCGCCGGCTTCATCGTCGAATCGGGACGGGCGCTGGTGGTCGGCGTCAACAAGTGGGACGGGCTGGACGGCCATACCCGCGACCGGATCAAGCACGATCTGCAGCGCAAGCTGCAGTTCCTCGACTTCGCCAACTTCCATTTCATCTCCGCGCGCGAGCGCACCGGCATCGGCCCGCTGCTGCGCTCGGTCGATGAGGCGTACGCCGCGGCGATGCTCAAGATGCCGACGCCGAAGCTGACCCGCGTGCTGCACGACGCGGTGGCCTTCCAGCAGCCGCGCCGCGTCGGCGCGACTCGCCCGAAGATGCGCTACGCGCACCAGGGTGGTTCCAATCCGCCGATCATCGTCGTGCACGGCAACTCGCTGAACGCGGTGCCGGAAACCTATCGGCGTTTTCTGGAAGGGCGTTTCCGTGCGGCCTTCAATCTGAAGGGAACACCGCTTCGAATCGAATTTCGTACGAACAAAAACCCGTACGCGGACTCGAAGGATTGAGTCGGAAAAGGCGGCCAGATGGGGGCGCCGCAGCCCCGTCTGTGGCGCCGAAGTTTCGTTTGCGTTCGTTTGGAACTGCGGCTAAATTCACACTAGCGGGAGCCCCCGCTGGTTGATGCCGGCCTGGTACCGTTTTGACTTTTTTTGACGCGATCTTGCGTCGTCCGACTTGAAACCGGGGATATCGATCCCCATCATTGATCACTAAATCTATAAATTTGGAGTGTGCCATGAGCAACAAAGGGCAATTGCTACAAGACCCGTTCCTGAACGCGCTGCGCAAGGAGCACGTGCCGGTTTCCATCTACCTCGTCAATGGCATCAAGCTGCAAGGTAATATCGAATCGTTCGACCAATACGTCGTCCTGCTGCGTAACACGGTGACGCAGATGGTCTACAAGCATGCGATTTCCACTGTCGTTCCCGCGCGCGCGGTCAATTTCCGCGTCGACGACTCCGCGGAAGGCTGATTCCGACGCCGCACGTATTTCCCGCCGCGCGCACGCGCGGCAATCACGCTCCGACGCCGCGCCAGCGCCATCCGGTGCTGGCGCGGCATCGTTCTTTGTATCGTCGTGTTTTGCGGAGCGCGCCTTCCTGTTCCTGATCCCCGTTTTTTCCCGCGCCGCTGTGCGCCCCGAGCTTGCAACCTAGAGCCACTTCCCCCTCCGAACCCACCCGCGCCATTCTCGTCGGCGTCGATTTCGGCAAGCACGATTTCGAAGAGAGCCTGAGCGAACTGGCGTTGCTGACGTCCACCGCCGGTTCCACGCCGGTGCACACCCTGACCGGCAAGCGTTCGCGTCCGGACCCGGCGCTGTTCATCGGCTCGGGCAAGGCCGAGGAACTGAAGGAAGCGGCCGACGCGCTCGACGCCGACGTGGTCGTGTTCAACCACGCGTTGAGCCCCGCGCAGCAGCGCAATCTCGAACGCTTTCTGAACCGGCACGTGATCGACCGCACGGGCCTGATCCTCGATATCTTCGGCCAGCGCGCGCAGAGCCATGTCGGCAAGGTGCAGGTCGAACTGGCCCAGGTGCAATACCGCGCCTCGCGGCTGGTTCGGGCCTGGAGCCACCTGGAGCGGCAGAAGGGCGGTATCGGCATGCGCGGCGGCCCCGGCGAGCGCCAGCTCGAACTGGACCGCCGCATGCTGGACGACCGCGCCAAGCGGCTCAAGACGGATCTGTCGCGGCTGCAGCGCCAGCACAGCACGCAGCGCCGTGCCCGCGCGCGCAACGAGACGCTGAGCATTTCGCTGGTCGGCTATACCAACGCGGGCAAGTCGACGCTGTTCAACGCGCTGACCAAGGCGCGCGCCTATGCGGCCAACCAGCTGTTCGCGACGCTCGATACGACCTCGCGCCGTCTCTATCTGGATGGCCTGGGCAATGTGGTGCTGTCCGATACGGTCGGCTTCATCCGCGACCTGCCCACGCAACTGGTGGCGGCGTTCCGCGCCACGCTGGAAGAGACCGTGCATGCCGATCTGCTTCTGCATGTGGTCGATGCCGCCAGTCCGGTGCGCCACGAGCAGATCGAACAGGTCAATCGCGTGCTCGCCGAGATCGACGCGGCCGACATTCCGCAGATCGTCGTGATGAACAAGATCGACGCGGCGCCCGAATTGCTCGAGCACGGTCCCCGCATCGAACGCAACGAGGACGGCGTGCCGGTGCGCGTCTACATCAGCGCGCGCGACGGCATCGGACTGGACGGCCTGCGCGATGCGATCGTCGATGTCGCGCGCTGGCTGGCCGAGCGGCCGGCCGCGCCGGACCCCGCCGACCCCCGGCTGCAGGACCTGCACGAACGCCGCCAGTGGGAGGGCGATGGTGCCGATGGGGCCGATGGCGCCGATGGGGCCGATGGCGCCGATGGCGCCGAGTTTGCCGATTCCGGCGCCGATGCCCGGCCGGATGCGCAAGACGCCAATCCGCATTCGGAGCCCGGTCTGGACCCCGATTCGGACCGCAGTCCGGACCCCGCTTCGGACCCCCAGGCACGGGCCATTCGTCGTCTTCCCGATCGCGACGCCCACTGATGCGGGCGGCGCCATGCGCCGCCTTCGGCATCAAATGAGCAAAAGTGGCGTCGATGGCTGCTAGAATCCCCTCGTTACAACTTTCCCGGAACCGTGCCCTACATGCCCCAGTTCTCCCGGACCTCTGATACAAGCCTTGCCCGAGGCGCCCGTCGGCCGAGCAGCTGGCAGCGTCTGCGCGCGATCCTGTCGCTGAACGATCCCCGCTGGGGCCGTGGCGACAAGGACGACGAGGACAAGGATGGGCGCGACGGCGGACGCGACAACGGCCGTCAGAACCAGCGCCCGCAGGACGGTCCGCCGGACCTGGACGAGCTGTGGCGCGACTTCAATCGCCGCCTGAACAGCCTGCTGGGCCGCAAGGACAACGGCGGCGGCAACAACAACCAGAACTTCGGCGGCGGCACGCGTACGCCGGGCAAGGGATCGGGCATCGGTGCCGGCGTCATCGCGGTCGCGGTGATCGCGATCTGGCTGGCCAGCGGCTTCTTCATGGTGCAGGAAGGCCAGACCGCGGTGGTGCTGCAGTTCGGCAAGTTCAAATACACCACCGGCCCCGGCATCAACTGGCGCATGCCGTGGCCGATCCAGTCGGCCGAGATCGTCAACCTGTCGGCCGTGCGCTCGGTCGAGGTCGGCCGTTCGACCTCGATCAAGGACAGCAATCTGAAGGACTCGTCGATGCTGACGCAGGACGAGAACATCATCGACGTCCGCTTCACGGTGCAGTACGACATCCAGGACGCGACCGAATTCCTGTTCTTCAACAAGACCGACCGCGGCGGCGACGAGGAACTGGTGACGCAGGCCGCCGAGACCTCGGTGCGCGAGATCGTCGGCCGCAACAAGATGGATTCGGTGCTGTACGAGAACCGCGAGCAGATCGCCCAGGGCCTGGCCAAGTCGATCCAGGCGATCCTGTCGGCCTACAAGACCGGCATCCGCGTGATCTCGGTGAACGTGCAGAGCGTGCAGCCGCCCGAGCAGGTGCAGGCCGCCTTCGACGACGTCAACAAGGCCAGCCAGGACCGCGAGCGCGCGATCAGCGAAGGCCAGGCCTACGCCAACGACGTGATTCCGCGCGCCCAGGGTACCGCCGCGCGCCTGGCCGAGGAGGCGCAGGCCTACAAGGCCCGCGTGATCGCGCAGGCCGAGGGCGATGCCTCGCGCTTCCGCCAGGTGCAGAACGAGTACGCCAAGGCGCCCCAGGTCACGCGCGACCGCATCTATCTGGAAACGATGCAGCAGATCTACGCCAATACCAGCAAGGTGCTGGTCGATACGAAACAGGGCAACAATCTCCTCTACCTGCCGCTGGACAAGCTGATGGCGCAGTCGCAGGGCGATTCCCGCGGGATGGCGGGCGCGGTGCCGCCGCCGGCCACGCCGGCACCGGTGCCGGACGCCAGCGCCGACACGCGTTCGCGCGAAGCGCTGCGCAATCGCGATCGCGATTCCCGTTGAGGAGAGAACCGAGATGAACCGACTGATTTCCTATGCCATCGGCCTCTTCATCGTGTTGGCGATTGCCTCCTCGATGGTGTTCGTGGTCGACCAGCGGCAGTACGCCGTGGTGTTCGCCTTCGGCGAGATCAAGCAGGTGGTGCGCGACCCCGGCCTGCATTTCAAGCTGCCGCCGCCGCTGCAGAACGTGGTCTTCATGGACCGCCGCCTGCAGACGATCGACGTGGCCGCCGGCGAGCGTTTCCTGACCGCCGAGAAGAAGAGCATGATGGTGGACTGGTTCGTCAAATGGCGAATCACCGATCCGCGCAAGTTCTTCGTCGCCTTCGGCGGCAACCTGCGCGGCGCGCAGGACCGCATGACGCAGCGGATCGATGCCGCGGCGCGCGAGGAGTTCGGGCGCCGCACCGTCGCCGAGGTGGTCGCCGGCGAGCGCGACAAGGTCATGCAGAACATCCGCAACAGCATGACGGAGTACGGCCAGTCGGTCGGCGTCGAGATTCTCGACGTGCGCCTGAAGCGCGTCGACCTGCTGCCGGCGATCAGCGAATCGGTCTACCGCCGGATGGAAGCCGAGCGCAAGCGCGTCGCCAACGAGCTGCGCTCGACCGGCGCGGCCGAGGGCGAGAAGATCCGCGCCGACGCCGACCGCCAGCGCGAGGTGGTGCTGGCCGAGGCCTATCGCGAAGCGCAGAAGATCAAGGGCGAGGGCGATGCCCGCGCCTCGCAGATCTACGCCGACGCGTTCGGACGCGATCCGCAGTTCGCGCAGTTCTGGCGCAGCATGGAAGCCTATCGCAACACCTTCCGCGACAAGCGCGACGTGCTGGTGCTGGAGCCGGACTCCGAGTTCTTCCGCTACATGCGCTCGTCGGGCGGCGCGCAGACGGCGACCCGCCGCTAGCGAGCGTGCCGGCCTCCGCAGTGCGACAGCCCGGTCTTCGGTGAGTGCGTCAATGCGGTAGTCCGCTGTGCCCGAACCCCGGCTTGCCGGGGTTTTGTTCGCTCGCAGGACGGTGCGCCATCGGCGCCGTCCGCTGACCGATGCCCCTTTTGTGCGAGCCGCCCGCGCCCGGCCCGCGATCCACACGAATCTGAGAAGCACCATGTCCAACCACTGGCTCCTGCCCGAGAACATCGCCGACGTGCTGCCGTCGGAGGCCCGCAAGATCGAGGAGCTGCGCCGCCGCATGCTCGATCTGTTCCGCACCTACGGCTACGAGCTGGTGATGCCGCCGCTGCTGGAATACATCGAGTCGCTGCTGACCGGCACCGGCCACGACCTGGATCTGCGTACCTTCAAGCTGGTCGACCAGCTGTCGGGCCGCACCATGGGCCTGCGCGCCGATATCACGCCGCAGGTCGCCCGCATCGACGCGCACCTGCTGAACCGTCCCGGCGTGACGCGGCTGTGCTACGCCGGCAACGTGCTGCACGCGCGCCCGGCGGGCTTTCACGCGACGCGCGAGCCGATCCAGGTCGGCGCCGAGATCTACGGCCATGCCGGTCTCGAGGCCGACGTCGAGATCCAGAACCTGATGCTGGCCGCGCTGCAGTCGGCTGGCCTCGGCGAGGTGCGGCTGGACCTGTGCCACGCGGGCATCGTCGCGGCGCTGCTCGACGGCCTGCCGCCGGCGCGCAGCAACGAGCAGGCACTGTTCGATGCGCTCGAGAACAAGGATGTGCCGGGCCTGCGCGAGCTGACCACCGGATTCCCGCAGGTCGAGCGCGACGCGCTGCTGGCGCTGCCGACGCTGTACGGCGGCCCCGAGGTGATCGAGCGGGCCCGCGCGGTGCTGCCGGCCAGCCCGGCCATCGGCCGCGCGCTGGACGAGCTGGCCTTCCTGGCCGGCGAGGTGCGCGGCGCCACGGTCAACATCGACCTTGCCGATCTGCGCGGTTACCACTATCACAGTGGAGTCATGTTCGCCGCCTACGTGGCGGGCCTGCCCAACCACGTTGCCCGCGGCGGCCGCTACGACAAGGTGGGCGAGGCCTTCGGCCGCGCGCGTCCGGCCACCGGCTTTTCGCTGGACCTGCGAGAGGTGGCGGCGCTGTCGCCGGTCGAGGTGCGCGCACTGGCCATCTTCGCGCCGTGGGACGCCGATCCCGCGCTGCGCACCGCGATCGCGGCGCTGCGCGAGGGCGGCGAGATCGTGATCCAGTCGTTGCCGGGCCACACGCACGAGCTCGACGAGTTCAATTGCGACCGCCAGCTGGTGCGCGACGGTAGCCGCTGGGTGGTGGTGCCGCGCTGAGCGCCGGTTCGCCCGACTGAGCGGTTCTCCCCGCAAAATCGGGGATCGGCCCGCAACAAGAGTAGAATACGTTTTTAACCTTCTGACCAGTTCAACATGTCCGCTTCAGCAGTAAGCCAGGGACGCAACGTCGTCGTGATCGGCACCCAGTGGGGTGACGAAGGCAAAGGAAAAATCGTCGATTGGCTTACCGATCATGCAAAGGGCGTGGTGCGGTTCCAGGGTGGCCACAATGCCGGCCACACGCTGATCATCGGCGGCAAGAAAACGATCCTGCGGCTGATCCCGTCGGGGATCATGCGCGAAGGCACCGTCTGCTATATCGGCAACGGCGTGGTGCTGTCGCCCGAGGCGCTGTTCCGCGAGATCGAGGAACTGGAAGGGGCCGGCCTGCAGGTGCAGAACCGCCTGCGCATTTCCGAAGCGGCCACGCTGATCCTGCCGTACCACGTGGCGATCGACAAGGCGCGCGAGCTGCGCCGTGGCGCCGGCAAGATCGGCACCACCGGCCGTGGCATCGGCCCGGCCTATGAGGACAAGGTGGCCCGCCGCGCGCTGCGCGTGCAGGACCTGTTCGATCCGCAGCAATTCGCCGAACGCCTGCGCGAGAACCTGGACTTCCACAACTTCATGCTGACCCAGTACCTGGGCGCCGAGGCGGTGGACTTCCAGCAGACGCTGGACGAGGCGCTGGCCTATGCGCCGCGCCTGGCGCCGATGGTCGCCGACGTGTCGGCCGAGCTGTACGCGGTCAACGCCGCCGGCCAGAACCTGATGTTCGAGGGCGCGCAGGGCACGCTGCTCGACGTCGATCACGGCACCTATCCGTTCGTGACCTCGAGCAACTGCGTGGCGGGCGCCGCCACCGCGGGCGCCGGCGTCGGTCCGGGCCGGCTGCACTACATCCTGGGCATCACCAAGGCCTATTGCACCCGCGTCGGTGCGGGCCCGTTCCCCAGCGAGCTGTACGACAACGACAATCCCCGCCGCCAGGATCCGGTCGGCGTGCGCCTGGCCAATGTCGGCAAGGAATTCGGCTCGGTCACCGGCCGTCCGCGCCGCACCGGCTGGCTCGATGCCGCCGCGCTGAAGCGCTCGGTGCAGATCAACGGTGTGTCGGGCCTGTGCATGACCAAGCTGGACGTGCTCGACGGTCTCGATACGATCCGCCTGTGCGTCGGCTACACGCTGGACGGCAAGCAGATCGACATGCTGCCGCGCGGCTCGGACGCGGTGGCGCGCTGCGAGCCGATCTACGAGGACTTCGCCGGCTGGAACGAATCGACGTTCGGCATCAAGAGCTGGGACGCGCTGCCCGAGGCCGCGCGCCAGTACCTGAAGCGCATCGAGGAAGTGGTCGGCATCCCGATCGACATGATCTCGACCGGTCCGGACCGCGACGAAACCATTCTGCTGCGCCATCCGTATCTGGTCTGATTCGGTGATCTGATCCGGCGCGAGCCGCGGGCAAACCGCGGCCTTCGATGGAATGACGGCCCGCGCAAGCGGGCCTTACTGTATCCCGCGCACGGGAACCCCCTATTACAAAGCAGCGACGAAGAGCAAGCGATGACCCTGCCCCAGAACGATGACGAGAACCTGTGGATCTCGTGGGACGAATACCACCGGCTGATTGCCCGCCTGTCACTGAACGTGCACGAGTCGGGCTGGCGTTTCGACAAGATCCTGTGCCTGGCGCGCGGCGGCCTGCGCGTCGGCGACCAGATGTCGCGCATCTTCGACGTGCCGCTGGCGATCCTGGCCACCAGCAGCTACCGCGAGGCGGCCGGCACGGTGCAGGGCGATCTCGATATCGCGCAGTACATCACGATGACGCGCGGCGAGCTCAGCGGGCGCATCCTGCTGGTCGATGATCTGGTCGACTCGGGCGTGACGCTGGAGCGCGTCGGCCGCCATCTGCAGGAGCGCTATCCCGCGGTGACCGAAGTCCGTTCGGCGGTGCTGTGGTACAAGGCGTGCTCGAAGGTCAAGCCCGACTATCACGTCAGCTTCCTGCCGACCAATCCGTGGATCCATCAGCCGTTCGAGGAATACGACACGCTGCGACCGCACAACCTGGCCGCCTGGCTCAAGCGCGGCAAGCGGGCAGAGGGCGAGGGCGGTCAGGGCTGAATTTTTTGACCGGTTCAGACCACCCCCTCTCCCCAACCCTCTCCCCCGAGGGGGAGAGGGAGAACCCAATCGGCGCGAATCGACGCTTGTCGATTTTCTTTCCCCTGAGGGAAGAGGCGAACCCAATTGGTTTTCTACCCCTCCCGCTTGCCGGAGAGGGGCCGGGGGAGAGGGCAGCGCACCTGTTGCGTTTCTCTTCAATACCCCACCGTAAACCGCTCGCGCGAATGCGCGTGCCGCTCCAGCTCGTCGACCAGCGCGACGGCGAAGTCCTCCATCGAGATCCGGCTCTTGCCGTTGGCGTCGGCCAGCAGCTCGTCCTTGCCGACGCGATAGCTGCCGGTGCGCTGGCCTGGCTCCAGCAGCGCGGACGGTGACAGGAAGACCCAGTCCAGCTCGTTTTCTCCCCGCAGCGCATTCAGGAAGTCGCGGCCGGCCAGCGCCTCGTCCTTGTAGGCCGCCGGAAATTCAGGCGTATCGACCAGCTGCACGCCGGGTGCGACATACAGACTGCCGGCACCGCCGACCACCGCCACGCGCTTGACGCCAGCCTGGCGGGCCAGTTGCAGCAGCGGCTCGGGCCCCGCCTGCGCGAAGCGCACCGCGCTGACCAGCGCATCGTGACCGGCCAGGGCCGGCGCCAGCTTTGCGGTATTGGCCGGATCGACGATATCCGCGTCCAGCCGTTTCAGGCCCGGACGATCCGCCAGCGTGCCGGCGTGGCGAGCGATGGCGGTCACGGTATGGCCGCGCCGTAGCGCTTCGTCGGCGATGCGGCTGCCGACGCGTCCAGTAGCACCCAGGATGGCGATTTGCATGATGGAACTCCTTCACAGGTTGGCTTCGCGAGGAAGCAAAGAGAGATTCGTATATGAAACTACTTTGGTTACATATGCGGACAAAAAATATGCGGACAAAAAAATCAGCGTCGCCGCGCCCGGGCCGATCGCTCGACGTCGGCCAGCATGCCGGCGATCGTCGTCTGCGCCAGGTTCTCCTCCATCGCGGCCTGCGCCCGGTCGGTGATGCGGGTCAGCGCGCCGGTGATCTCGCGCCCGACCATGCAGGCCGGATTCGGTGCGCCGGCATGCAGCCCGATCACGCTGTCCGACTCCACCGCGCGGAACACATCGCGCAGCGTGATCGTGTTCGCGGCCCGTGCCAGCGAGGCGCCGCCCGCCGCGCCCATCGCGGTGCAGACCAGTCCCGCCTGCGCCAGCACGCCGATCAGACGGCGAATCAGCGCGGGATTGGTGCCGACGCTGCCGGCGATCAGCGACGAAGGCAGCGGCTCGTCGGCGCTGGCGAGCAGGGTCAGGATATGGACGGCAACGGCGAATCGGCTGCTGGTGGACATGGCGGAGAACGAACAAGTGAAACCATCGTAGTTACATATAATCCGACTGTCAACCGCGGCGGAAAACGATGGAGGGAAGGGCGCCGGGCGATCGGCGGGCAAGCGGCCGGCAAGCGATGCAGACACGAACTCGACAGAATGCCGGAAGCGCCACTGAAGCTGATACACTGCGCGTTGATGCCGAGGCGCGGCGATGACGGTCGTGCCCGGCGCAAGGGGCGGCGCAGTCGCGCGTCGGTTCGGCCGGTTGGTTTGGTCGGTTCGAGCGGTTGCCAGCGCGCCGCAAGCAGTGAAAGATGGTCGTCGGCCGCGCAAGGTCGGCACATGGTCGGAATTCGTCGGGACGCGATCCCGGGGATCCGGGGCAACCGGCGCTCGCGGCGCCGAACTGGAGCGCCAATGGCCCGATCAAAGCAGAACGCGCAAGCGATCCGGATGGAAACGCAGATGCACGCGGGAAAGAAAAAACCCGCAGCGCCGGAAAGCGATGCGGGTTTTTTGATCTGGTGCCCAGGAGAGGACTCGAACCTCCACAGTGTTGCCACCGCTAGGACCTGAACCTAGTGCGTCTACCAATTCCGCCACCTGGGCAGGTGTCGAAACAACCGAAGCGCTCATTATAGCGACGACAATCGATTTGTCAAATCCTCTTTAGAAGAAATTGAATCAGAACAACTATCCGATCCCGAGTCGGGAAGAAATCCTCGGCGTCCTGCGTACCTCCGGTTCGCCACTGTCGGCCGGCGACATCGCCAAGGCCCTCGCCGTCACGCGCAAGGAGCATGACGGCTTCCAGAAAAGGCTGGCGGCGATGGAACGCGACGGCCAGATCGAATTGAACCGCAAGGGCCGCTACGAGCTCGCCCATCAGCCCAATTTCGTGGTCGGCCGCGTGCAGGGCCACCGTGACGGCTTCGGCTTCCTGATCCGCGACGACGGCGAGGACGATATCTTCCTGCCCGAGCGCGAGCTGCAGAAGGCGATGCATAACGATCGCGCGCAGGTGCGCGTGATCGGCTACGACCGCCGCGGCCGTCCCGAAGGGCAGATCGTCGAGATCGTCGAGCGGGCCAACCGTTTCGTGATCGGCCGCCTGCTCAGCGAGGGCGGCGTGCTGGTGGTGGCGCCCGAGGACAAGCGCATCAGCCAGGACATCCTGATCCCGCCGCGGGCGCAGGGCAAGGCCAAGGTCGGCCAGGTCGTCAGCGTCGAGATCGTCGAATATCCGGACCGCTATGTGCAGCCGGTCGGCCGCGTGGTCGAGGTGCTGGGCGAGATCGACGACCCCGGCATGGAGATCGAGATCGCGGTGCGCAAGTATGGCGTGCCGCATACGTTCTCGCCGGGCGCGCAGAGCGAGGCCGCCGCGCTGCCCGACGAGGTGCGCGAGGCCGACCTGGACCACCGCATCGACCTGCGCGACGTGCCGCTGGTGACGATCGATGGCGAGGACGCGCGCGACTTCGACGACGCGGTCTATTGCGAGCCGGTCAAGATCGGCCGCGCCAAGGGCTGGCGCCTGATCGTCGCGATCGCCGACGTCTCGCACTACGTGCGTCCCGGCACGCCGCTGGACGCCGACGCGCTCGACCGCGCGACCTCGGTCTACTTCCCGCGCCGCGTGATTCCGATGCTGCCGGAGAAGCTGTCGAACGGCCTGTGCTCGCTGAACCCGCTGGTCGACCGGCTGTGCATGGTCTGCGATGCGGTGATCACCGCCAAGGGCGAACTGAAGGCCTACCAGTTCTATCCCGCCGTGATGCATTCGGCCGCGCGCCTGACCTACAACGAGGTCTGGGCGGTGCTGTCCAACACCAAGGGTCCGGAGGCCCACAAGCGTGCCGAGCTGGTGCCGCATCTGCAAAACCTGTACGAGCTGTACCAGGTCCTGCTGAAGGCGCGCCGCGAGCGCGGCGCGATCGACTTCGACACCACCGAGACCTATATCGTCTGCAATGCGCAGGGCAAGATCGAACAGATCTTGCCGCGCACGCGCAACGACGCGCACCGGCTGATCGAGGAATGCATGCTGACCGCCAACGTCTGCGCGGCCGACTTCCTCGAGCGCTTCAAGCATCCGGCGCTGTACCGGATCCACGCCGGCCCCAGCGAGGAAAAGCTCAAGGCGCTGCGCGAGTTCCTGAAGACCTCGGGCCTGTCGCTGGGCGGCGGCGACAAGCCGCAGGCCTCCGACTACGCCGAGGTCATGGACAAGATCAAGGCGCGTCCCGATGCGCCGATGCTGCAGACCATGCTGCTGCGCTCGATGCAGCAGGCGGTCTACAGCCCCGACAATATCGGCCACTTCGGGCTGGCTTACGAGGCCTACGCCCACTTCACCAGCCCGATCCGGCGCTATCCGGACCTGCTGGTGCACCGGGCGATCAAGGCGGTGCTGGCGCACACCAAGTACCAGCCGGCCTTCGCCCCGGGCACCGCGCTCAATACCGCGATCTCGCCGAAGGCCCGCCGCATGCAGGCCAAGGACGAGGCCGCGCGCGCCGAGAAGATGGCCGGCCGCGCGCGCCGCAACGAAGCGGTGTGGGACGAGCTCGGGCTGCATTGCTCGGCCAACGAGCGCCGCGCCGACGAGGCCTCGCGCGATGTCGAGGCCTGGCTCAAGTGCTACTTCATGCGCGACAAGCTCGGCAACGAGTTTGCCGGCACGGTCAGCGCGGTGACCTCGTTCGGCATCTTCGTGCAGCTCGACGAGCTGTATGTCGAAGGGCTGGTCCACGTGACCGAGCTGGGCAGCGATTACTTCGAGTACGACGAGGCGCGCAACGAGCTGCGCGGCCAGCGCACCGGCATCCGCTACCGGCTGACCGATCGCGTGCGCGTGCAGGTCTCGCGCGTCGACCTCGACGCCCGCAAGATCGATTTCCGCCTGGTGCAGGAGCCGTCGGCCAAGAGCCTGCGCGCGCGTCCGACCACCGAGCCGGCGCCACATGTGCCCGCCGCGCATGCGCTGCCCGCGCGCAAGAAGGGCCGCCAGCTGGCGGCGCTGCTGGGCGGCACCTCCAAGCCCGAGGAGTCGTTCGACGAAACGCTCGATCGCGTGTTCGAGGAGCAACCGGTGTTTGAGGCGGTGATCACGCCGATCAAGGGCAGGCCCGAGGGCGGTACCGCCGGTGGTACCGGCAAGCCGTCCAGGCGCGCGGCCAAGCCCAAGCCGGCCGGCGCGGTGGCCAGGACGGCGGGCAAGGAAAGCGGCAGGGCGGGCGGCAGGGCGGGCGACAAGACCGCGGCGAAGTCGACCGCCAAGCGGGCCGGCAAGGCCGCCGGCAAGACGGCACGCAAGACCGCGTCGAAGAAGTCCACGCGGACGCGGTGAGCCAGGCGGGCGGTGGCGGATTGACCGCCGCTGCCCTCTCCCCCGGGCCCCTCTCCCGCAAGCGGGAGAGGGGCGCAATACGGAAGCAAGACGGCGCGCCATCCGCGAGTGCGCCTCGTGCGAACGCCGCGATTTCCATAGG
>MTEU01004443.1_pt1 | contig 26004 bp, 27 predicted proteins | sample 1042701 | NCBI WGS metagenome assembly MTEU01 (sample SAMN06185813, study PRJNA358809) | soil metagenome | isolation source: naturally attenuated soil | place: India | collected 2015-05-23
CGCGCCGCGCCGGCCACCTGCTCGCCGGGTTGGCGCCGGGCGACGGCCTGGCGCAGGGCGGCGGCCCCCTGCTCCAGCTCGGCGCGCTCGGCCTGGGCCGGCAGGGCGAGGATCAGCCCCTGCAGCACATCGAGAAACTCCAGCTGTTCCTGGTATTCCGTGGCGTCGACCACCTGGCCGGCGGCCACGCTGGCAGGGTAGTCGGCGCCGATATAGCCGAGCAGGTGCAGGGCCTGGGCGGCGCCGTCGAGGGGTTCGCCGAGGGCGAGAAAACTGAGACTGGCCAGCAGCGGCAGCAGCCAGGCCAACAGGGATCGAGAACGACTCATCAATGCATCCCAAACGAGAATGGGTGGCATTAAATTGTTACCGCCCTAAGGATCTCGCACAAGGACAATCTGACACATCTGGTAACAATCAGGCGAACGGACTGTTCGAAGATGCGCCGGCACCCCGCACCTCGGCCGCCATTGCGGCGGCCGAACGGGGGCAGGCGTCACACCGCGGCGCGCTTGACCGTGGCCAGCAGCCCGGCGGCGGCGACGAACAGCGCGGCGAAGCTGCGGTTCATCAGGCGCTGCTGACGCGGCGTGCGCAGCACCCGCAGCACCCGCGAGGCGAGGCCGGTGTAGCCGGCCATGACGATCAGGTCGACCACTATCATGGTCGCGCCCATCAGCAGGTACTGCGGCAGCAGCGGCTGCTGCGGGGCGATGAACTGCGGCAGCACGGCGAGCATGAAGACGATCGCCTTGGGGTTGCTGGCGTTGACCAAAAAGCCACGCAGCACCAGGGTCAGCGGCCGGCCGCTGGGACGCTCGGCGGCGCCGGTGGCGAGGTCGCTGGGCAGCGCGATCCACTGCCGGTAGGCCAGGTACACCAGGTAGGCGACGCCGAACCACTTGATCAGGCTGAAGGCCAGCGCCGAGGCGGCGAGGATGGCGCCGACACCGGCGGCGACGATGGCGATCTGCAGGGCCAGGCCCAGTTGCAGGCCGAGGGCGTTCCAGTAGCCGCGCCAGAAACCGTATTGCAGGCCGGCGGACATGGAGGCCACGGCACCGGCGCCGGGCGACAGGCTGATCACCCAGCAGGCGACGAAGAAAGCGAGCCAGGTTTCCAGGGCCATGGCGGATTACCTCGGGAGGGAAGAACGGGAGCAGGCCCTACAGCCTACTCCCGGCCGCTCAATCCGGCGAGCCCTTGCGCAGCTGCACCGGCTCCAGCTCCTCCTTGCGCGCCCGCGCCTGGGCGCTGCGCAGGCGGATGTTGATCGCCTCCACGGCCAGCGAGAAGGCCATGGCGAAGTAGACGTAGCCCTTGGGCACGTGCACGCCGAAGCTCTCGGCGATCAGCACGGTGCCGACCACGATGAGGAACGACAGCGCCAGCATCTTCAGGCTCGGGTGCTTGTCGATGAAGGCGCTGATGGTGCCGGCCGACAGCATCATGACGATCACCGAGATGACGATGGCTGCCACCATCACCGGCACGTGCTGTACCAGGCCGACGGCGGTGATCACCGAGTCGAGGCTGAAGACGATGTCGATGATGGCGATCTGGATGATGATGCCCATGAAGCCGTAGCTCTTCTTCGGCCCGCCCTGCGCGGCCTCCTCGGCGCCTTCCAGGCTGTGGTAGATCTCCGCGGTGCTCTTGAACAGCAGGAACAGGCCGCCGAAGAACAGGATCAGGTCGCGCCCGGAAATCCCCTGCTCGAAGACGTGGAACAGGTCGTCGGTCAGGCGCATCACCCAGGTGATCGACAGCAGCAGCAGGATGCGCGTGCCCATGGCCAGGGCCAGGCCGAAGAAGCGCGCCTTCGGCTGCTGCTCGACCGGCAGGCGGCTGACCAGGATCGAGATGAAGATGATGTTGTCGATGCCGAGGACGATCTCCAGGGCGGTCAGGGTCAGAAACGCGACCCAGATTTCCGGGTTGCTCAGCCATTCCATTCAGGGATGCTCCAATGAGTTCAGGTTGTGTAGGAAAGGTGCCGCATATGGGGCAGCTTTCGTGCAAAACCTAGCGCCAGCGGCGCACGGATTTCTGGAAGAACAGGCTGTTGGGCACCTGCAGCAACGCGCCGGCGGCCTCTTCGCTGACATCCTGCAGCGTGGTGTAGAACAGGTTGATGGCCAGCACCCGCCCCTTCACGCCGGGTTTGTCGGCGCTCTCGATCACCTCCACGGTATCGCCCAGGCGGAACGGCCCCATGGCGAAGATCAGCAGCGCGCAGAACATGTTTGACAGCACGCTCCAGATGGCGAAGAAGGCCACCGCCGCCACGGCGGTGAAGCCGGTGATGGCGGTCCACAGCACCGTGGCCGACACGCCCAGGCGCTCGAGCACCAGCATGAAGGCGCTGCCCAGAATCAACCAGCGCAGCAGGCCGCGCAGCGGCAGCAGCACCTCCTGCGGCAGCAGGCTGTAGCGCGCGCCGAGGCGGCTGATGGCGCGGGTCAGGATGCGCTGGGCGAGCCACGCCAGCAGCAGGATCAGCAGCACCTGGCCGGCGCGGATCAGCGGTTCGCGCCAGGCCGTGAGCAGTTCCAGCGATTCCATCACTCGGTCTCCTCCAGTTGCTGCTGCAGCGCTTCGAGCGTCTCCAGGGCCAGCAGCCAGCTTTCCTCCAGCTCGGCCTCGCGCGCCTTGAGCGTCGCCTGCTCGGCCAGGCGTTCGCGCAGCTCGTCCTTGCGCGCCGCCTCGTACAGGCCGCTATCGGCCAGCTGCGCTTCCACCTTGGCCAGGGCCTGGTGCAGCTTGCTCAGCTCCTGCTCGAGCTTGTCGGCCTGTTTCTTGTGCGGCGCCAGCTGCTGGCGCAGGGCAGCGGCGGCCTGGCGCTGGGCGCGCTTGTCGGTCTTGTCCGCCGCCGGGGTCGCCGCGCTCGGCGGCTGCTGGCGGGTGCGGAAGTCGATCAGCCAGCGCGCGTAGTCGTCGAGATCGCCCTCGAACGGCTGGATGCGGCCGTCGGCCACCAGGAGGAATTCGTCGGTGGTGCTTTTCAGCAGGTGGCGGTCGTGCGACACCACCAGCACGGCGCCGGCGAACTCCTGCAACGCCATGGTCAGGGCCAGGCGCATTTCCAGGTCGAGGTGGTTGGTCGGTTCGTCGAGCAGCAGCAGGTTGGGCTTCTGCCAGGCGATCAGGGCCAGGGCCAGGCGCGCCTTCTCGCCGCCGGAGAAGTTCAGCACCGGCTCGTCGCAGCGCTCGCCGCGGAAATCGAAGCCGCCGAGGAAGTCGCGCAGGGTCTGCTCGCGCTCGCTCGGCGCCAGGCGCTGCACGTGCAGCAGCGGGCTGGCCTTGGGGTCCAGCGCATCGAGCTGGTGCTGGGCGAAGTAGCCGATGGCCAGGTTCTCGCCGCGGGCCAGCTCGCCGCCGAGCGCGGCGAGGTCGCCGGCCAGGGTCTTGATCAGGGTCGACTTGCCGGCGCCGTTGGGCCCCAGCAGGCCGATGCGCGCGCCGGGCGCCAGGCTCAGCTTGACCTTGTCCAGCACCACCTTGTCGCCGTAACCGAGGCGCGCCTCGGACAGATTGAGCAGCGGACTGGAGACCTTGTCGGCCTCGCGGAAGACGAAGTCGAAGGGCGAGTCGACGTGCGCCGGGGCCAACTCCTCCAGGCGCTCCAGGGCCTTGATCCGGCTCTGCGCCTGGCGCGCCTTGGTCGCCTGGGCCTTGAAGCGGGCGATGTACTTTTCCATGTGCGCGCGCTGCGCCTGCTGCTTCTCGTAGGCCTGTTGCTGCTGCGCCAGGCGCTCGGCGCGGGTGCGCTCGAAGGCCGAGTAGCCGCCGCGGTAGAGGGTCAGCTTCTGCTGCTCCAGGTGCGCCACATGGTCGACCACGGCGTCGAGGAAGTCGCGGTCGTGGGAGATCAGCAGCAGGGTGCCGGGATAGCCCTTGAGCCACTCTTCCAGCCAGAGGATGGCATCGAGATCCAGGTGGTTGGTCGGCTCGTCGAGCAGCAGCAGCTCGGACGGGCACATCAGCGCCTGGGCCAGGTTCAGGCGCATGCGCCAGCCGCCGGAGAAGTCGCCGACGCGCCTGTCCATCTGCTCGCCGGTGAAACCGAGGCCGGCCAGCAGCTTGCGCGCGCGGGCGTCGGCCGTGTAGCCCTGGGCGTTGTCCAGTTCGCTGTGCAGGCGGGCGATGGCGGCGCCGTCGTGGGCCGCCTCGGCCCGGGCCAGCTCGGCCTGGATCGCGCGCAGGCGCAGGTCGCCGTCGAGCACGTAGTCCACCGCCAGGCGCTCGAGGTTGTCCACCTCCTGGCGCATATGGGCGATGCGCCAGTCCGGAGGCAGCCGGCAGTCGCCGGCGTCGGGGCCGAGTTCGCCGCGCAGCAGGGCGAACAGGCTGGACTTGCCGGCGCCGTTGGCACCGATCAGGCCGACCTTCTGGCCGGCGTGCAGGGTCAGCTCGGCGCCTTCGAGCAGGCGCTGCGGACCACGCTGTAGAGTGAGGTTCTGGAGTCGGATCATAATGGCGGCGGAGTCTATCAAATCGCCCTGGAGGCCGCGTGCAGGATCTGTGGAATTTCGCCGTACGGCTCTATGCCCGACCGGGCGTGGAAGACGCCTGCCTGCAGCTGCAGGAGGCCGGCGGCGACGTCTGCCTGTTGCTCGCCGGCGCCTGGCTACAACGCCGCGGCGTGCCCTGTCGCGCGCCCTACCTCGAGGCGCTGCAGGCGCTGGCCGAACCCTGGCAGCGCGAGGTGGTCGCGCCGCTGCGCCAACTGCGGCGCGACTGGCGCACGGCCGCCGCCGCGGACGCCGAGCTGGCGACGCTGCGTGAACGGATCAAGCAACTGGAACTGGAAGCCGAACGACTGCTGTTGCAGCGGATCGAGACGCTGGTGGAGAACTGGCCGCGCGAGGGCGGCGAAGACGACTGGCTGAGTCGCCTGGCGGGAGACGACAGCGCCGCGCTGCAGGTGCTGCGCGGCGCTGCCGATTCTTAAGAGGCGCTCGGCGCCGTCGCACCATTGCTGGCGACGGGCGCCACGGCGGCTGCCGGGACCTCCGGCTTGGCCGGCGCAGCAGCGGGGGCGGCGGCCGGTTTCGCCGCGGGCTTGGCCGGGGCCTTCTTCACAGCGGCCTTGGGCGCCGCCGGCTTCTTCACCGCAACCGGCTTGCTGGCGGCCTTGGCTGCCGGTTTGGCAGGTGCGGTCTTGGTCGCCGGTTTGGCGGCAGCCGGCTTGGCGGCAGCAGGTTTAGCGACAGGCTTGGCCGCCGCTGGCTTGGCCGGTGCTTTGGCGGCGGGCTTACCGGCAGTAGGCTTGGCAGCGGCTTTGGCGGCCACAGGCTTCGCCGCGGCCTTAGTTGCCACGGCTTTGCTCGCAACCGCTTTGCTGGCGGCCGCCTTGCTGGCCACCGGCTTGGCGGCGGACTTGCTTGCTGCGGCGGGCTTGGCCGCGGCAGGTTTGGCGGTGGCCTTCTTCGCCGGCGCCTTCGCGGCAGCGGGTTTCTTCGCCGCCACGGCTTTGCCGGCCGGTTTCGCGGCCGGGGCGGCCGCCTTGGCCTCGCGACCATCGAGCGCCTTGCCGGCGGCTTCCTTGACCTTGCCCACGCCCTGGGCCAGCTTCAGGCTCTCCTGGGCGTCGCGCTTGAGCTGCAGGATATAGGCGCGGGTCTCGCTCTGACGGGCCTTGAGAGCGTCGAGCAGCTCTTCCAGCTCGGCCACCGCGTCCTTGGCCTTGGCCTGCGCCTTGGCCTTGCCGGCGACGGCAGCGTCCTGCAGCTTGCTGCGAGCCTTGTGCAGTTTTTCCTGGGCCTTGCCGCGCTGCTTCTCCAGCTTGGCGAGCAGTTTCTCGGCATCGACCAGCGCTTGCGAGCAGGCATTTTCCAGGTGCTCGAGCAGGCTGGTGGAGAGTTGGTGCAGCAGGTGCAAAGGGGTACTGATGGTCTTCTTCTTGGCCGACATGGCGCGCCTCCTGGCGGATGTGGATGCGCCCATACTAGACGCCTGCGCCCGACCCTGCCATAGGCCTTTTGGCGACCCGGGCAGGCAGTCGCGCGGGCTGGCATAATCGCCGCCATCTTGATCGGGAGACATCGCCATGAGCCGCGCCGCCTTCGCCCTCTTCGTTCTCTGCGCGAGCCTCGCGGCACAGGCCGACAGTCACCAGCAGGATCTGGCCTACAGCCTCGGCGCACGCCTGGGCGAACGCCTGCGCGAGGAGGTGCCGCAACTGCCGCTGAGCGACCTGCTGGAAGGTCTGCGCCAGGCCTACGCCGGCCAGCCGCTGCGCCTGGAAGAGGCGCGCATCGAAGAGTTGCTCGACCAGCACGAGGCGCGCATCGCCGCCGACCCGCAGCGCCATGCCCAGGCCATCGCCGCGCAGCGACGCTTTCTCGCCGAGCAGCGAATCCGCCCCAATGTGCGGGTGATCGAGGGCGGCGTGCTGGTCAGCGAGCTGCGCGCCGGCAGCGGCGCCAAGCCCGGTCCCGGCAGCCGGGTGCAGGTACGTTACCGCGGCACCCTGGCCGACGGCAGCCCGTTCGACGAGAGCAGCGAACCGCAGTGGTTTCGCCTAGACAGCCTGATCGCCGGCTGGCGCAGCGCGCTGCTGCAGATGCCCAGCGGGGCACGCTGGCGCCTGGTGGTACCGTCGGATCAGGCTTACGGGGAAGAGGGCGCGGGCGATCTGATTCCGCCCCATGCGCCGCTGGTATTCGATCTGGAACTGCTCGACGTGGCCGACTGAAGGTCGGCCCGGCAGACAGCTTCTGGCCCGGATGCAAGCCAGGGCCGCCGACCTGTTGCCCGGAATGCATCCGGGCTAAGCGGCCGTCGCAGGCTCAGAGCGCCGGCGCGGCCTGCTCCTGGTGGGCGTTGTGCAGCACCTCGATCAGGCAGTCTTCCAGCTCGAAACGTTCGTGCAGCAACTGCCCCAGGCGACCCAGCTCGGCTACCAGCGACACGCTGTCGCGGCAGTCGCCGTTGTCGCAGTGATCGTTGAAGGCCAGCGCCACCTCGGTGATGGCTTCGATGCGCGGGTAGATCTGCTTGGCCAGTTCCAGGCCGCGCTGGTCGTTGAACGCCTTGGCCTCGCTGGTGAGCTGCTCGTAGACCTCGAAGTGACCGGCCGAGACGTAATCCACCAGGATTTCGCAGAAGCCCTGCAGGGCCTCGCCGTTGGCCGCCGGCGCCTGTGGCGACTCGACCAGGGCACTGTAGGCCTGCACCAGTTCATGGCGTTCGCCCAGCCAGCGATCGATCAGTTGGTGGACCCCACCCCAGCGTTCCTGTGCGTTCTGGCAACTTTCGAGCATGATGGACCTCGCTTCCCTTATCGCTAATGCCTGTTATGCGTCCGCTCCCGAGACGATTTTTCTGTGGCCTACCGGCGGCCAGCCTGCGCGGGGCGTCGCACTCGACGCCACAAACCGCTCCCGACGCTTTTTTGTCAATCGGTGCTTGGCTTTGGGAAGGCAACCGCGAAACGGCGTTTTTCCGGCGGTGCGTGCGAGCCAGATTATGCCCGTGGGCAGGCGCCATCAAGGCACCGCCGGGAGATAATTTCATACGAGCGTTTAATCGACGACCCGCGACAGCCGTGGCCTGGGCGATGGACCGCGATCAGCTGCGACGCAGCAACTGGAACAGGCAGAAACCGAGCATGGCGACGAAACCGAGCAGGCTCCACTCGGGAATGCTCATGCCGAACAGGCTCCACTTGACCTCGGCGCAGTCGGCGCTGCCCTGGAACACCAGGCGCACGATGTCCTGCATCGGCAGGGCCTGCATCATGAATTCCAGGCTCGGCAGGCAGGCCTCCAACTGGTCGGCCGGCACGCTCTGCAGCCAGATCTGCCGACCGGCCGTGGCGGCGCCGGCGCCGGCGAACAGCAGCGCCAGCAACGCATAGACCCGCCGGCCGAAACGCGCCGGACCGTGCACGGCGGCCACCAGGCAGACCAGGCCGAAGGCGATCACGCAGATGCGCTGCAGCACGCACATCGGGCAGGGCTCCAGGCCGACCACGTGTTCCAGGTACAGAGCCGCCGCCATCAGCAGCAGACTGCCGACGAATGCCAGGAAGAACAGGGGACGCGGACTGGCCAGGTACATGGAGGCTCCGGGGGAGAGAAATCGAGGGCAGTTACGGTAGAGGAAAGCGCGGGCGCCTTTCAAGGCGCCTCACGTGCTGCCGCGCGCTGTTCGTCCACCCAGCGCGCCCCTTCGTCCGCTGCGCGACGATCGGCCGCAGCGGCTCAGGCGCGCACGCCCTGCGGCTGCGGCAGCGCCGGCAGGCCCTGATGGAGCAGGCCGAGGCTCTCCTGCAGCAGCTGGTTGCTGCGCTCCAGCTCGCCCAACTGGGCCAGCAGGCGCGCCAGCTCGGCGCAGGTTTCCGGGTGGCGCTCCAGCTTCAGGCTGGTCTCGAAGTAGTCGCGCGCCTTGCCCCACAGCTGGTTCTGCAGGCACAGCCGACCGAGGGTCAGCAGCAGCGCCGGGTCCTGCGGGTGCTGCTTGAGCCAGAGCTCGGCGGTGTGCAGCTGCTGCGCCGGATCGGCGCCGCGCAGCACGCCGTAGAAGCGCGCCAGGCGGCTGTCGTAGGCACGCTTGAGGGCGCTGCGCAGCACCTGTTCGGCCTCCTCCTGAGCACCCAGGCGACGCAGTTGCTCGACGTAGGCGGCGATCAGCTCGGGCTCCTGGCGCAGCGGCGCGGAGAGCTGCTGCCAGGCCTGGGTCAGCGGCTGCAGGGCGGTTTCGCCATCGCCCAGACCGGCCTGCCCGGCATCGCCCAGGCGACCGCGCCAGGTCGCGCGCTCCAGCTCGTCCAGCTCGGCGGCCGGCAGGGCCTTCTCCTTGCGCAGCTCCGGCAGCAGGCCGAGCAGCGCCGACCAGTCCTGGCGCTGCAGGTACAGGCGCTGCAGCTGGCGCAACACCAGGTGATGGCCGGGATGGCGCTCGCGCATCGCCTGCAGGGTCTCCAGCGCCGCGTCGCTCTCGCCGCGGCTCTGCTGCAGTTCGGCATGGGCCAGGGCGATGGCCAGTTCGGCCTGCGGCTGGCGCGCCAGGGCGCGCTCGAGCATGGCGTCGCTCTGCTCGTGCTGGCCCAGCTTGTGCGCCGCGCGGGCGGCGCCGAGGTAGTACATCAGCGGCTGGGGTTCGTCTTCGGCGGCCCGACTCAGCTGGCGCAGCGCGCGCGCCCAACGGCCCTCGGCCAGGTCGAGCAGGCCCTGCTGCGAGGCCAGCCGCGCCCGACGGTGACGATGCAGGCGCGACCAGGGGTTGGCCAGGCGCGTCGAGGCGAGCAACAGGCGCAGGCTGGCGCGCAGCAGGTAGAGCAGCAGCACCACCACCAGCACCAGGACGAGGAAGGCCCACAGCCCGGACTGGTAGCGGAAGCCCTGGTAGGCGAACAGCACGTAGCCGCGGTCGGCCTGGATCGCCAGGCCGAGCAGATACAGCAGGCCACCGACGGCGAGCAGGAGCAGCAACCAGAGCAGGCGCTTCATGGCGCCTCCCCGGCCGCGGCGGCCCCCTGCCGGCGCTGCGCCTGCTTGCGCTGCAGGTAGGCCTGCAGCGCCTCGAGCGACTCGCTCAGATCCGGCACCTGCACCTCGACCCGCTCGTCGGCCAGCTCGGCGAAGCGCTGACGCAGGGCGCGACTATCGGGGTTGTCCAGATTGAAATGGGCGTCGAGGATCTCCCCGGCCTGCTTCAGCGCCTGCCGATAGACCCCGCTCTGGCCATGCAGCGCGGCCCACTGCGCCTGCTCCAGGGCCAGCGACAGGCTCAGGCGCACCTGGCTCAGGCTCTGCCCGGAGAGCAGCGGACGGATGTTGCGGTCGGCGTCGAACTCGATGCGGAAGTACTGCGCCAGGGTCGCCAGCCATTCGCTCCACCAGGCGCGGCCATCGCCCTCGGCGGCCAGGTCGGCGAGCACGTCGCCCTGCCCCGCGAAACTCGGCGCCAGCGGGTTGAGGCTGGCGGCCTGCTCGCGCAGCGCGCCCAGTTGCAGGAACAGGCCGACGCGATCCGGCCGCTGGGTGGTGCGCAGCGCTTCCAGGCTGCGGCTGAGCTGCTCGCGGGCGGCGAAGGCGGCGGGGTCGTCCTGCTCGCGGAGGATCTCGTCGGCGGCCAGCACCAGGGCCTCGGCGCTGGCCACGTCCTGCAGCGCGGACAGGCGCAGGGTGGCCAGGCGCAGCAGGTGCTCGGCCTCGTCCAGGCGCCAGTCCTGGCGGCTGCCGTCGAGCACGCTTTCCAGGCGCTGGCTGAGGCGCTGCTGATCGCCCTGCAGATTGGCCAGCAGACGCCGGCGCTCGTCCAGCTCATCGGCGCTGGGCAGCTGGTTCAGACGGCGTTCGAGTTGCCCGATCAGCTCGCCGACCTTGCCGCTCTCGGCGCGCGCGCTCTGCAGCTGATCGCGCTGCTGCTGATCCTGCTGCTGCAACTGCTGCAGCTGCCACAGGCTCCAGCCACCGGCACCGACACCGCCCAGGCCGACCAGCAGGGCGAATGCGGCGAGGCCGCGGCCGGCGCTGCGCGGGGCCTTGGCGGGAGCTGCGGGGGGAGTGGCGGTGGCCTCGCTGGCCGGCGTCTGGTCTTGCGGGGTGGCTGCTTCGCTCACGTATCCATCCTTTCTAGAGGGCAGCGGCCGGGTATCGTTCCAGCGCTGCCAGCAAGGCCGCGGCGCTGGCGCCGCGACAATCCACAACGATCTGTGCACCCGCGCGGCGTGCCTGCTCGGCGACCCGCGGGCTGGGCAGGAACAAGGGTAGCCGAGCCAGTTCGGGCCAGTCGGCAGCGGCCAGTTCGATCAGGTGCTCGAGCCCCTGCCCACTGCTGACCACCAGGGCGTTCAGGCGTTCCGCACGCACCCGTGCGGCCAGTTCGCCCGGCGCGTAGCTGGGCAGCAGGCGGCGGTACAGTGGCAGATAGTCGACCGTCGCACCTTGGCCGCGCAAGCGTTCGGCGAGGAATTCTCGGCCACCCTCGCCGCGCAGGATCAGCACCCGCGGCGCCGGCGCGGCGGCCAGCGCCTGCTGCAGACGCGGCAGGGCCAGCAGCGCCTCGCTGTCGTCGCCGTCGTCCGGGCAGTGGGCGTTGAGGCCATGCTCGGCGAGCACCGCGGCGGTCGCCGCGCCGACCGCGAACCAGGGCTGCTCGGCCGGCGCCGGCACGCGGTGGCGCTCAAGCAGGGCCAGGCCCAGGCGCGCGGCCGGCTTGCTCACCGCGATCACCGCGCTGTAGTGCGCCAGCTCGAGGATGGCGGCGCGCTGCGCGGGCGTTTCCGCCAGCGGCTCGATGACCAGCAACGGTAGGCTGTGACTGGCGATGCCGCGCTCGGCCAGGGTCTGCGCCAACGCCGCGCACTCCTCGGCCGGCCGCGTCAGCAGCAGGCGCCAGGCGCTCACGGATGGCCGGCCTCGCCGTAGACCGCCTTGAGGATGGCCTCGGCGCCCTGCGCCAGCAGTGCTTCGGCCACCCGCACGCCGAGCGCTTCGGCATCGGCGGCGGCGGCACGCGCCTCGGCGCGCAGCAGCTGGCCGCCATCGGGCTGGCCGACCAGGCCGCGCAGCCACAGCTGCTCGCCTTCGAGCAGGGCGTAGCAGGCGATGGGCACCTGGCAGCCGCCGTTTAGGCGCTTGTTCAGCGCACGCTCGGCGGTGACCCGCAGCGCGGTCTCGTGGTGGTGCAACGGCGCCAGCAGGGCGTGGATCTCGGCGTCGACGCTGCGGCACTCGATGCCGACGGCGCCCTGGCCGCCGGCCGGCAGGCTGTCCTCGGCGCTGAGCGAGCTGCGGATACGCTCCTCGAAGCCGAGGCGGATCAGCCCGGCGGCGGCGAGGATGATGGCGTCGTACTCGCCGGCATCCAGCTTGGCCAGGCGGGTGTTGACGTTGCCGCGCAGGAACTGGATCTTCAGGTCCGGCCGGCGCGCCAGCAGCTGGGCCTGGCGGCGCAGGCTGGAGGTGCCGACCACGCTGCCGGCCGGCAGCGCATCGAGGCTGGCGTAGCGGTTGGAAACGAAGGCGTCGCGCGGGTCTTCGCGCTCGCAGATGCAGTACAGGCCCAGGCCTTCGGGGAAGTCCATCGGCACGTCCTTCATCGAGTGCACGGCGATGTCGGCCTGGTTCTCCAGCAGCGCGGTTTCCAGCTCCTTGACGAACAGGCCCTTGCCGCCGATCTTCGCCAGCGGCGCGTCGAGCAGTTTGTCGCCGCGGCTGACCATGGGCACCAGGCTGACCTTGAGGCCAGGGTGGGCCGCTTCGAGACGGGCTTTGACGTGCTCGGCCTGCCACAGGGCCAGGGCACTCTTACGGGTGGCGATACGGATTTCGCGGGACATGGGGCAAATTCCAGAAAACGGATTGCCGCGAATCATAACAGGCTCGCCCGGCGCCAGCTGATGGGTGGCGGCTATCGGCCGCAGCCGGCACCCGGCGCTACAGCGACTGCATCAGCTTGCGCACCCCGGCCACATGACGCCGGCTGACCACCAGCGAATCGCCCTCCAGCCCCTTGAGGAACAGCTGGAAGTGCCCCAGCGGCGTGCGCTGCAGGCGCTCGATGCGCTCACGGGCGACCAGGGCGTTGCGGTGGATGCGCACGAAGCGCTCGCCGAACTCGTCTTCCAAGGCCTTCAGCGGCTCGTCCAGCAGCACCTCGCCACCCTCGTGGCGCAGGGTCACGTACTTGTGATCGGCGATGAAATAGACCACGTGATCCAGCGGGATCAGCTCGATGCCCTTGCGCGTGCGCGCGCTGATATGGCTGCGCGGGCCGCTGCCGCTCTCGGCGGCCGGCCGGGTCAGCGCCGCCAGCTGCACCCGGTTGGGCCGCTCGGCCTTCTTCAGCGCCTCGCTGAGGCTCTCGGCGCGCACCGGCTTGACCAGGTAGCCGACCGCGCTGACCTGGAAGGCTTCCAGGGCGAATTCGTCGTGCGCCGTGCAGAAGATCACCGCCGGCGGTGCCTCGCGCTCGCACAGCTTGGCGGCGACCTGCAGACCGTCCAGCCCGGGCATGCGGATATCCAGCAGGACCACGTCCGGCTTGAGGCTGTCAATCAGGGTCAGGGCCTCCTCGCCATTGCTGGCGGCGGGCTCCAGGACCCGGTAGCCCTCGAGTTCGCCGACCATGCGGCTGAGGCGCTCGCGGGCGAGGGGTTCGTCGTCGACGATCAGGACATTCATATTGCTCTGGCTTCCTGCGTGAGTCTCGCACAAGGATAGCGTAGACAGCTGTAATGGCGGCCGTCACGGCGCTCCACGCTGAGACTGGCGCGCGGCCCGAAAAGTGCCGCCAGGCGCGCGTCGATATTGCTCAGCGCTTGGTGCGTTCCCCGCGACGGGTGCTGCTCGCCCCGCTCTTCATACGGATTGCTGACACACAAGCTGAACACACCATCCTGGTAGTCCGCCTCGATCCGCACCAAGCCGCCCTCGATGCGCGGCTGAATGCCGTAGATCAACGCATTTTCCAACAGCGGTTGCAGGGTCAGCTGGGGAATCGGCAGATCCTCCGGCACACCCTCGACCTCCCACTGCAACTGTAGCCGTTCGCCGAGCCGATAGTGCTCGATCGACAGATATCGTTTCGCCAGTTCCAGTTCCTCCTTCCAGGGCACCAGACTGCCGGGCTTGGCCAGGCTGGCGCGAAACAGGTCGGACAGATCCAGCACCGCCTGTTCGGCCTTGAGCGGGTCGACCGCCACCAGGCTGGCGATGCTGTTCAGGCTGTTGAACAAAAAATGCGGGCGGATGCGCGCCTGCAGCGATTCGATGCGCGCACGCAGCTCGGCCTGCTCCTGCCGCCGCCATTGGCTCTGCAGGTAGAAATAGCGTAGCAGCAGCGCGGACATGATCAGGCCGATCAATGCATGGCGCAGATAAAGGTTGACCTCGCCGCTGCGTGGCAGCGGCCCGCCCAGCTCGTAGTAGTCGGCCACCGCCGTGCAGCCCAGGGTCAGCACCACTACCAGGGCGCAGCACAGGCCGCCGGCCAGCGCCGGACGCAGGCGCGCCAGCAGCGGCCGCAGGCGGCACAGCAGCGCCGCCGAAAGCAGCACGATCCACTGCACGAACAGCGAGGTCAGCGCCAGGCGCACCCAGTCGAAGCCGGGCAGCATCGGCTCGGACAGCACCAGCACCAGCACCAGCAGCTCGGCCAGCAGCACCATGCTCAGCAGCGCTTCCGGCTGGCACAGTTCGGGAACGAAGAAGTCGTCGGCTGACGCGTTGTGGTTGTTCTTGGCAGGGACTTGTTTTGGCATCGACGCAGTTTCCGTGTCGCCCGGCGAGCCGGCAAGCCAGACGGCTCCGGCCGGGCAAAATAAAGCACCGAAATGCCGCCGCCGCGACAAAATTGTGAAGCAGCCGACAGCGCCGACGCCTGCCGGGCGGCAAACGCGGCGCGGCGAAAGGGCCGCCGACCCTGTTATTATCGGCGCACTTTGTCCGCCATGCCGGCCGCCGCACGCGGCCCGCCCGATCCAGAGCCCGAACCATGAGCAGCGAAAAAACCAACCAATCCTGGGGCGGCCGCTTCAGCGAGCCCGTCGACGCCTTCGTCGCCCGCTTCACCGCCTCGGTCGAATTCGACAAGCGCCTGTATCGCCACGACATCATGGGCTCCATCGCCCACGCCAGCATGCTGGCCAAGGTCGGCGTGCTCACAGACGCCGAGCGCGATGCGATCATCGACGGCCTGGGGCAGATCCAGGCCGAGATCGAGGCCGGCAGCTTCGACTGGCGCGTCGACCTGGAAGACGTGCACATGAATATCGAGGCGCGCCTGACCGACCGCATCGGCGTCACCGGCAAGAAGCTGCACACCGGGCGCTCGCGCAACGACCAGGTGGCCACCGACATCCGCCTGTGGCTGCGCGACGAGATCGACCTGATCCTCGCCGAGATCACCCGCCTGCAGCAGGGCCTGCTGGGGCTGGCCGAAGCCGAGGCGGACACCATCATGCCCGGCTTCACCCACCTGCAGACCGCCCAGCCGGTGACCTTCGGCCACCACCTGCTGGCCTGGTTCGAGATGCTGTCGCGCGACTACGAGCGCCTGGCGGACTGCCGCAAGCGCACCAACCGCATGCCCCTGGGCAGCGCCGCACTGGCCGGCACCACCTACCCGATCCAGCGCGAGATCACCGCACAGTTGCTGGGTTTCGACGCCGTTGGCGGCAACTCCCTGGACGGCGTGTCGGATCGCGACTTCGCCATCGAATTCTGCGCCGCCGCCTCCCTGGCGATGATGCACCTGTCGCGCTTCTCCGAAGAGCTGGTGCTGTGGACCAGCGCGCAGTTCCAGTTCATCGACCTGCCGGACCGTTTCTGCACCGGCAGCTCGATCATGCCGCAGAAGAAAAACCCCGACGTACCGGAGCTGGTACGCGGCAAGAGCGGCCGTGTGTTCGGCGCGCTGATGGGCCTGCTGACCCTGATGAAAGGCCAGCCACTGGCCTACAACAAGGACAACCAGGAGGACAAGGAACCGCTGTTCGACGCCGCCGACACCCTGCGCGATTCGCTGCGGGCCTTCGCCGACATGGTCCCGGCGATCAAACCCAAGCGCGCGATCATGCGCGAGGCGGCGCTGCGCGGCTTCTCCACCGCCACCGACCTAGCCGACTACCTGGTGCGCAAGGGCCTGCCGTTCCGCGACTGCCACGAGATCGTCGGCCACGCGGTGAAATACGGCGTGGACAGCGGCAAGGACCTGGCCGAGATGAGCCTGGACGAGCTGCGCCAGTTCAGCGGCGAGATCGAGCAGGACGTGTTCGCCGTGCTGACCCTGGAAGGCTCGGTCAATGCCCGCGACCATATCGGCGGCACCGCGCCGAACCAGGTGCGCGCCGCCGTGGTGCGTGGCCGCGAGCTGCTGGCAGCACGCTGAACGAGCAGCGCAACGAGCCTGCCTTTTCTCCAGCAGAGAAAGGCAGGCGGCACGCAACACCTAGCGGAGAATCCCTCGCATGAGCGACCACGACGACAACGAAGAAGACTTCGCCGAAGCCACCCTGGTCCAGGCTATCGAGAACCAGCTGGAAGCCGGCGAGCCGGCCGCCGCGCAGGCGGTGTACAACAAGCTCAGCCTGGTCGGCTACGCGCGTGAGGAAATCCTCCAGTTGATGGCCCTGGTGCTGGCCCACGAGGTCGACGCCATGCTGCGCGACGACCGCCCGTTCGATGCCGCCTGGTACGAGCAGGCCCTGCGCGCCCTGCCGGAGTTGCCCGAGCAGCAGGACTGAATGCGGCGAAGGTCGCACGGGCGAGCGCGCAAATCCCTCACTACACTGCATAGACCCAAGCCCGGCAGTCGCGTCGGCCTTATAACAACAAGAGCGGAGTCGCCATGAAATCCTTTACCCCCGAACTGATCGACGAGCTGGAAATCCTCGCCCTGTACAACCTGGACAATCACCAGGAGGGGCTCAAGGTGCACAACAACGCCTCGTTCAAGGCCCAGGGCGCCATCACCCGCCTGCATGAGAAGGGCCTGGTCAGCCAGGCCGACGGTGGCTACCTGACCAGCCTGGGCATCGACGCCGCCGAACACGCGCAGAGCCTGCTGACCATTCTCAGCACCAGCAAGACGCCCGCTTAAGCAAGATCCTTCGCCCGCCGCCCTACACTATCGGCCCCGGCGGGCGATATAGCGTCAGGCACTGCAGTGGATGCGCGCCGCTGATAGGCTTGCACCATTCCCCGTAGAGCTCGAGCATGACGCGCACCCTGGAAATTCGCCCGGACATCGACGACGGCATCGACCGCAAGGTGCTGGCGCAGCTGCGCGCGCGCTTTCTGCAGATCAACCAGGGCCGCCTGCAGCGCGCGAGGCAGGGTCTGTCGACGCGCCAGCAGCTGGTGCTCAAATTGCTGCCGCTGCTGCTGCACGTCAACCACCCGCTGCTGCCGGGCTATGTCTGCGCCAACACGCCGGCCGGCCTGAGCGGCTTCGAGCCGGACGACGAGGTGCTCGCCGAAGTCCAGCGTCTGACCCGCTCCTTCGTCTACAAGCCGCGCCGCGGCCAGGGCGCCGCGCCGCTGCACGGCCTGTTCCTGATGGGCAGCCTGGGCACCGTGGCGCAGGCCGAGCAGAGCGACATGGACCTGTGGCTGTGCCACGCGCCGATCCTCAGCACCCGGGAACTGCAGGACCTGCGCAAGAAGTGCGACCAACTGGAAAGCTGGGCGGCCACCCAGGGCGCCGAGGTGCACCTGTTCCTGGTCGACCCGCAGCGCTTCGCCCAGGGCGCGCGCGAGGCGCAGCTGAGCTCCGACGACTGCGGCACCACCCAGCACTACCTGCTGCTCGACGAGTTCTACCGCACGGCGATCTGGCTCGGCGGACGCACGCCGATCTGGTGGCTGGTGCCGGTCTACGAAGAGCCGCGCTACCACGACTACTGCCGCACCCTGCTGAGCAAGCGCTTCGTGCGCGCCGAGGACGTGCTCGACCTCGGCCACCTGGCGCACATCCCGCCGGAGGAGTTCATCGGCGCCGGCATGTGGCAGCTGTACAAGGGCATCGAGTCGCCCTACAAGTCGGTGCTCAAGCTGCTGCTCACCGAGGTCTACGCCAGCGAGCACCCCAGGGTCGAGTGCCTGTCGCTGCGCTTCAAGCAGGCGGTGTTCGAGGGCCGCCTCGACCTCGACGAGCTCGACCCCTATATCGTCGTCTACCGGCGCCTGGAGGAGTACCTCGGCGCCCGCGGCGACCGCGAGCGCCTGGAGCTGATTCGCCGCTGCCTGTACCTGAAGGTGAACAAGAAGATCAGCCGGCCGCCGACCCGCGGCCGCACCAAGAGCTGGCAGCGCCTGCTGCTCGAACGCCTGACCGGCGAGTGGGGCTGGGATGCGCGCCAGCTCAGCCTGCTCGACAGCCGCAGCCAGTGGAAGGTGCGCCAGGTCGGCGCCGAGCGGCGCGTGCTGGTTAACGAACTGACCTACAGCTACCGCTTCCTCTCCCAGTTCGCCCGCAGCGCACAGACCGGCAGCTCGCTGAACAACCGCGACCTCAACGTACTGGGCCGACGCCTGTACGCCGCCTTCGAGCGCAAGGCCGGCAAGGTCGAGTTCATCAACCCGGGCATCGCCCCGGACCTGGCCGAGGACACCCTGACCCTGGTGCGCCACCCCAGCCCGGAATTGCCCGAGGAACATCAGTGGGCGCTGTTCAACGGCAGCCTGGGCACCCAGGAATGGCCCGACTTCGCCCCGCTGAAGCGCACCCGCGAGCTGATCGAACTGCTCGCCTGGTGCCACCGCAACGGCGTGATCGACGCCAGCACGCGGCTGTCGCTGCACCCGGGCAACAGCGATCTCAGCGAGTTCGAGCTGTCCAACCTGATCGCCAGCCTGCAGCAGGCCTTCCCCCTGCCGCTGCCCAGCGTGGCGGAGGCCGCCCTGCTGCGCGCCAGCCGCCCCAGCCAGGTGCTGCTGCTGGTCAACGTCGGCGTCGACCCGCTGCCGCAGCACAGCCAGATGAACGTGCACATGACCAGCGGGCGCACCGACGCCCTGGGTTATTCCGGGGTGCGCGAGAACCTGGTACTGACCCTCGACCAGATCGTGCTCAACAGCTGGAACGAGTTGCAGGTCAGCCGCTACGACGGCGCCGACGCCCTGCTCGACTGCCTGCGCGACCTGCTCAACAGCCTGCCGTCGGACGGCGCGCAGCCCCAGGTGCAGGTGCGCTGCTTCTGCCGCAACCGCGCGACGGCCATCGCCGAGCGGGTCGAGGAGCTGCTGCGCGACCTGCTCGCCACCTACGCCGAGGGCCGCCAGGCGCGCTACCTGGTGCAGATCCGCCAGCACTACCACGTGCTGCAGCTGACCCCGGGCCAGGTCAGCCATGCCGTGCTGGGCGATTTGCCGGCGCTGCTCGACCACCTCGGCGGCGAGCAGGAGCTGTACAGCCCGCTGCACCTGGACCGCCACGCGCTGGACGGCGATGACCTGGCGCTGATCCTGCCGATGGGCCGGCCGCAGTGCATCCAGCTGTTCTATCGCCTGCACGAGAGCACCGGCGACGCCGAGCTGACCCTGCTCGACGAACACAACGCGCTGTGGCGCCGGCGCCTGCCGTTTCGCGACGAACAGAGCCTGCTCACCCCGCTGCAGCGCTTCCTGCAGTCGCTGCTGTACCGGCGCAACGCCATGCTGCCGCTGGACAGTGGCGATGCCGGGCCGGCGCTGGAAATCCTCTACTACCAGCTGCTGCCCGCCGCGCCGCTTCGCGCCCAGCGCCTGGAGCGCCGGCCGCCGCCGCAGGCGCCGGTCAGCCACCCGTTCTACGACGTGCAGGCGATCCTCGAGCCGGGCGACGGCCGCCAGCCGCACGTCACCCTGTACTGCAACCACCGCGAGTTTTCCGAGCTGGAGTACGGCCGCGAGCTGTACCGCGCCGTGGCCCGGCATATCCTCGCCCAGCGCGCCGGCGGCGAGCGCTACCCCTGCTACATCACCGACCTCGACCTGTCCGCCCTGCTCGCCAGCCAGCAGGCGCAGACCGTGCACTACCTGCGCTACAAGAGCGAACTGGAGGATGCGCTGAACGCGGCGCTGCAGAGCGCCTGAGCCCGTAGCCCGGATTGCATCCGGGCTACGGCCGGGAATCGATCAGGCGTAGGTTGGGTTGAGGAGCCCGCGACGAAGCCCAACGGACGATGGTAGACGCAACGGCCAGGCCGGGCGGCCACAGGGTGGAGCGCCGCGGCCGGCGGCAATCGCCGGGCGGAGCGCCTTGCGCTCCCTGTTGGGCTTCGCTGCGCTCAGCGCCAACCTACGGCCGGAAACCGATCAGCGCAACTGATACTCCCCGGCGGCCTCCGGCTGGTATTCCACCGCCAGCAGGGTCAGCTTGAGCAGCTTGCCGCCAGGCGCCGGCCAGTCGATATGCTGGCCGACGGACAGGCCGAGCAGGGCGCAGCCGATCGGCGCGAGGATGCTGACGGTGCCCTCGCCGCCGGCGTCCTGCGGGTAGACCAGGGTCAGGTGGTAATCCTTGCCGCTGCTCTCCTCGCGGCAGTGCACGCGCGAGTTCATGGTCACCACGCCGGCCGGCACCTCGTCGTGCCCGACCACCTCGGCACGATCCAGCTCGGCCTGCAGCGCGGTGGCGCCGGGGCCGAAATCCTCCAGGCTGTCGAGCAGACGCTCGAGGCGCTGCAGGTCGAGACGGGTAATGGTGATAGCGGGCGTGTTGCTCATGATGGCGGCCTGACTCCTCGTGCTGGGCGCAGAAAAAGCAAAACCCCGCCCGAAGGCGGGGTTTTGCGAAACCTTAGGCCGACCCTAACACAGCCGGGCAAATAAACAAGACCGCCCGGTCAGGGCGCCGCCTTGCGCTGGCGCAGGCGCTGTTCGGCCTCGCGGCAGATCTGCCGGCGCCGGGCGTCGTCGGCCGCGCCCCAGTCGAGGATGTCCTGCAGGGTGCGACCGCAGCCGAGGCAGACGTCGCCATCGTCCAGGCAGCACTGGCGTCGGCAGGGCGAGGCCAGCGGCGCGGTGTCGCGCGAGCCGGGCTCAGAGCTCATCGAACTCCAGCTCGGTGCCGCACTGCTCGAGGGTGATGCGCACCAGCATCTCGCCCAACTGCTCGTCGCTGCTGTCGCAGATCCAGCGCTCGCTGGCTTCATCGAAGTCGAAGTGGAAGCCGCCGGAGCGCGCCGCCAGCCACAGCTGACGGATCGGCTCCTGACGGCTGAAGATCAGCTGGCTGCCGTTGTCGAAACGCACGGTGAGCACGCCGCCGCTGTTCTCCAGGTCGACGTCCAGACCGCTGTCGTCAAAGATGTCTTCCACCGCCTGCTGGGTGGCATCGACCAGGTCGTGGAAGCGGGCTTCGCTCAGGCTCATCGGGGTGTCCTCACAAGGTGCAGCGACTGCAGAAAAATAGGCGAAAACGCCAGACCGGGGTAGCCGGCCTAGCCGAGAAGGTGGCGACGGTACTCGCCCGGACTCGCTCCCGTCCAGCGGCGAAAGGCGCGCGCCAGCGAACCGGGCTCGCTGAAGCCGACCAGAAAGGCGATTTCCGCCAGCCCCAGCGCCGGGTCGCGCAGGTAGTGCAGCGCCAGTTGCTGGCGCGTCTCGTCGACCAGCTGACTGAACGACAGGCCGCCTTCGCGCAGGCGCCGCTGCAGGGTACGCGGGCTGAGCGCCAGGGCGCTGGCGATGGCCTCCAGATCCGGCCCCTGCTCGGGCAGCTGGCGCGCCAGCTCCAGCCGCGCCCGATCCAGCACGCTGTGACCCTGGCGCAACTCGCCGAGCAGGCGGTCGGCGTAGGCGTCGAGCATCAGCCGCACCTGGGCGTCGGCCTGGCCCAGCGGCACCGCCAGCAGGCGCTTGGGGAACACCAGGGCGTTGTCGGCCTGGCCGAACAGCACCGGGCACCGGAAGATCCGCTCGTGCTCGGAGGTATCGGCCGGCGCCGGGTGCTGGAAGCGCACCTCGCTGGGCGGGATGTCCAGGCCGCTGATCCAGCGGCCGAAGCTGACCCAACCGGCCAGGGTCTCCTCGCTGAGCTGGCGTTGCTGCTGCGCCAGCAGCGGCTGCCAGCTGTGCGCCACCAATGGCTCGCCACCGGGGCGCGGCGGCTCGTCGTCGAGGCCGACCAGGCCCAGGTTGCCGACCAGGGCGGCATAACGCGCCTGGCGATGCAGGGCATCGGCCAGGGTCGCGCAACTCATGATCAGGTAGCCGAGCACGCCGTAATAGCCGGGCCGCACCGCCTCGCCCAGGTGCAGGCCGAGGCAGTCGTCGCCGCTCAGCCGCACGCCTTCGCCGAGCAGGCTCAGGTAGGCGCTGGCGGCGATGCGCTGGTCGCGCTGGCCGAGCACCTCGGGGGCCAGCTGGGCATGGGCGAGCAGCGCCGCAGGGGCTATGCCCTGACGCTGCAGGTGATCGACCAGACCCTGCAGGTAAGCGACCGAGACCGAACTGGCCAGTGTGGCGGGATTGTCCATCGAGGCTCCTTGGGCTTGCCCCATGCTAACCCAGGCGTCGGCAAACGCCGCGCACGCTGGCGCCAGGGCCACGCGCAGATTGAGCCAGCCCCCGCCAGGCGGGCGCCTGGCGCATAGGCAAGGGGGCGGGGGGTCGGTATACTCCGGCGCAATTCACGCTTATTTCAAGGACCGCCCCATGAAGCGACTGACCCTCGCGCTCCTCGCCGCCGTCTGCCTGCTGGCCGGCTGCGGACAGAAAGGCCCGCTGTACCTGCCGGGCGACGAAAACGCCGGTAACAGCCGAGACCGTTTCGAACTCTGAAGGAGCACCCCATGGAAGCCTTTACCTACCGCGACGGCGAGCTGTTCGCGGAAGGTGTCGCCCTGTCCGCGCTGGCCCAGCGCTTCGGCACACCGACCTACGTTTACTCGCGCGCCCATATCGAGGCGCAGTACCGCGCCTATGCCGATGCCCTGGCCGGCCTGCCGCACCTGGTCTGCTTCGCCGTCAAGGCCAACTCCAACCTCGGCGTGCTGAACGTGCTGGCGCGCCTCGGCGCCGGTTTCGACATAGTCTCCAGCGGTGAACTGGAGCGCGTCCTGGCCGCCGGCGGCGAACCCAGCCGCATCGTCTTCTCCGGCGTCGGCAAGAGCCGCGACGACATGCGCCGCGCCCTGGAAGTGGGCGTGCACTGCTTCAACGTCGAATCCAGCGTCGAGCTGGAACGCCTGCACAAGGTGGCGTCCGAACTGGGCGTCAAGGCGCCGGTGTCGCTGCGGGTCAACCCGGACGTGGACGCCGGCACTCACCCCTACATCTCCACCGGCCTCAAGGAAAACAAGTTCGGCATCGACATCGAGCAGGCCGAGGCGGTCTACGCCCGCGCCGCCGAACTGGCGAACCTGGAAGTGATCGGCGTCGACTGCCATATCGGCTCGCAGCTGACCACCCTCGAGCCCTTCCTCGATGCCCTGGATCGCCTGCTGCTGCTGGTCGACAAGCTGGCCGGCCGCGGCATCCACATCCGTCACCTGGACCTGGGCGGCGGCCTCGGCGTGCAGTACCGCGACGAGCAGCCGCCGCTGGCCGGCGACTACATCAAGGCCGTGCGCGAGCGCATCAAGGGCCGCGACCTGGCCCTGGTGTTCGAGCCGGGCCGTTTCATCGTGGCCAATGCCGGCGTGCTGCTGACCCAGGTGGAATACCTCAAGCACACCGAGCACAAGGACTTCGCCATCGTCGATGCGGCGATGAACGACCTGATTCGCCCGGCGCTGTACCAGGCCTGGATGGACGTCTCGCCGGTGCAGCCGCGCGCCGGCGAGCCGCGCAACTACGACCTGGTCGGGCCGATCTGCGAGACCGGCGACTTCCTCGCCAAGGATCGCCAGTTGGTGCTGGCCGAAGGCGACCTGCTGGCGGTGCGTTCGGCCGGTGCCTACGGCTTCGTCATGAGCTCCAACTACAACACCCGCGGCCGCGCCGCCGAGGTGCTGGTGGATGGCGAGCAGGCCTATGAAGTGCGTCGGCGCGAGACCGTCCAAGAGCTCTATGCCGGCGAAAGCCTGCTGCCGGCCTGAGGGCGACGCCATGCTATTGCGCTTTACCAAGATGCACGGCCTGGGCAACGACTTCATGGTCCTCGACCTGATCAGTCAGCATGCCCACGTGCAGCCCAAGCACGCCAAGCAATGGGGCGACCGCCACACCGGCGTCGGCTTCGATCAGTTGTTGATCGTCGAGCCGCCGAGCCACCCGGACGTCGACTTCCGTTATCGCATCTTCAACTCCGACGGCTCGGAAGTGGAGCAGTGCGGCAACGGCGCGCGCTGCTTCGCCCGCTTCGTGCTGGACAAGCGCCTGACCACCAAGAAGGTGATCCGCGTCGAGACCAAGAGCGGCGTGATCGAGCTGCGCGTACAGAACGACGGCCAGGTCTGCGTCAACATGGGCGCGCCGCGCCTGGAGCCGGCGCAGGTGCCGTTCCAGGCCGAACAGGCAGCGCTGAGCTACAAGGTCGAGGTGGACGGCGAGACGGTCGAGCTGGCCGCATTGTCCATGGGCAACCCGCACGCAGTGCTGCGCGTCGACAGCGTCGACGATGCGCCGGTGCGTGAGCTGGGGCCGAAGTTGGAACATCACCCGCGCTTCCCGCAGCGGGTCAACGTCGGCTTCCTCCAAGTGCAGGACCGCCAGCATGCGCGCCTGCGCGTGTGGGAACGCGGAGCCGGCGAGACCCTGGCCTGCGGCACCGGCGCCTGCGCCGCGGCGGTCGCGGCGATCCGCCAGGGCTGGATGGATTCGCCGCTGCAGCTGGAACTGCCGGGCGGCAAGCTGTCCATCGAGTGGGCAGGCGAAGGGCAGCCGGTTATGATGACCGGGCCCGCTGCGCGCGTATACGAAGGACAGGTTCGCCTATGACAGACCAGCAGGATTGCCCCAAGCCGCTCGACTCGGAAACGGTCGCCGCCTACCTGCGCCTGCATCCGGAGTTCTTCATCGACCATGAAGAACTCATTCCCGAGCTGCGTATTCCGCACCAGCCCGGCAACGCCGTGTCGCTGGTCGAACGCCAGGTCAAGCTGCTGCGCGAACGCAACATCGAGATGCGCCACCGCCTCGGCCAGCTGATGGACGTGGCGCGCGACAACGACCGCCTGTTCGACAAGACCCGCCGCCTGGTGCTCGACCTGCTCGACGCCGGCAGCCTGGAAGAGGTGGTCGGCGCGGTGGAAGACAGCCTGCGCCACGAGTTTCAGGTGCCCTTCGTCGGCCTGATCCTGTTCAGCGACAACAAGCTGCCGGTAGGCCGCTCGGCCACCCTGGCCGAAGCGCATGCGCAGATCGGCGGCCTGCTCAGCGGTGGCAAGACCGTCTGCGGCGTGTTGCGTCCGCACGAGCTGGAGTTCCTGTTCGGCAAGGACGACGCTGCCCGGGTCGGCTCGGCCGCCGTGGTTTCGCTCAGCCATCAGGGGCTGCACGGCGTGCTGGCCATCGGCAGTGTCGATCCGCAACACTACAAGAGCTCGCTCGGCACCCTGTTCCTCGGCTATATCGCCGAAGTGCTGGCGCGCGTGCTGCCCGGCTTCGCCACGCCGCTGCGCTCGGTACGCTAACGACTGTCGTCGGATGGGTTGAGCGGCGCACTATCCATCATGACTCGATAGATCGCCCGATGGTTACGCGCCGCGCGAGTGGCGCCACGCCCTCAACTCTGGTGTCTGGCGCCGCGAACCCATCCTACGAGGCTTGAAGCTTGAAGCTTGCAGCTGACCTTGACGCCTACCTCGAATACCTGCGTCGCGAGCGCCAGGTGTCGCTGCACACCCTCGACGGCTACCGCCGCGACCTCGGCAAGGTGCTGGCCTTCTGCGAGGCGGAGGGGTTGGCCGACTGGGCCGCGCTGGATACCCGCGAGCTGCGCCGCCTGGTCGCTCGCCTGCACCAGCAGGGCCTGGCCAGCCGCAGCCTGGCGCGCCTGCTCTCGGCCACCCGCGGCCTGTACCAGTACCTGCTGCGCGAAGGCCTGTGCCGTCACGACCCGGCTGCCGGCCTCAGCCCGCCCAAGCGCGAACGGCGCCTGCCGCGCACCCTCGATGCCGACCGCAGCGCCCAGCTGCTCGACGGCGCGGTGGAGGACGACTTCATCGCCCGCCGCGACCAGGCCATGCTCGAGCTGTTCTATTCCTCCGGCCTGCGCCTGTCCGAGCTGGTCGGCCTGGACCTCGACGGCCTGGACCTGGCCGCCGGCCTGGTGCGGGTGCGCGGCAAGGGCAACAAGGTGCGCGAGCTGCCGGTAGGCCGTATGGCGCGCCAGGCGCTGGAGCAGTGGCTGGCGCTGCGCAAACTGGCGAATCCCGGCGACGGCGCGGTGTTCGTCAGCCAGCAGGGCCGCCGCCTCGGCGCTCGCGCGGTGCAGCTACGGGTGCGCCAGGCCGGCGTGCGCGAGCTGGGCCAGCACCTGCACCCGCACATGCTGCGCCACAGCTTCGCCAGCCATATGCTGGAGTCGTCGCAGGACCTGCGCGCGGTGCAGGAGCTGCTCGGCCACGCCGATATCGCCACCACGCAGATCTACACCCACCTGGACTTCCAGCACCTG